>Ga0315281_10015650_pt1 | contig 10162 bp, 16 predicted proteins | sample YL17G07_0_MG_FD_204540 | JGI IMG/M metagenome (GOLD analysis project Ga0315281, IMG submission 204540) | Sediment microbial communities from Yellowstone Lake, YNP, Wyoming, USA - YL17G07_0 | ecosystem: Environmental > Aquatic > Freshwater > Lake > Sediment | place: USA: Wyoming | collected...
AGTGCTGATTCAATAGTGGGTGCCGGGGAAGTGCCCCCGGAGTCAGCCATTGTCCTCCACCGTGCCGGATTGTCCGGAGAGCGATTCTGGCCCCGGGTTACCACTGGAAGGAGCGGGTAATAGAATCTGACCCGGGTTCCCATCGCAAGGAACAGGTAATAATTCTTGTCCGAGATTCCCGTCGGAAGGAGCGGATACTGGTTCCGGTGCCTGTTCTGGAGAACAATCCGCTGCCTGATGTATGAAAGGATCCTCATTCTTCTGAGGAGGTTCAATCGCAATCTTTGCCCGGCACTTGCATTTGATGGTATAGTGGTGGCCGTCTGTCCGGATAATCGAGATGCGGTATAAGTTCCCGCCCTTTTCCCGTATCCGCTGGGCAATGGTGATCGGTATCAGATGGAGCGGAACCACACAGTCAAACTCTTTACGGCATGTCATTCGGACCTCTTCTGCCTGAGCTCTTCAATATCCGCTTCAATGTCATCCTGCCGGTACCCGAGATCGTTGAGTTTTACAAAAAGCTCCTCGTTCATCCGGTCCTGTCGTTCCATCAGGGCACAGACCAGGGCACGTGCCGCTGTTTCGAACCGGGAATAGGGCACTTCAGGATCGTCATCTTTCAGATCCTGTTCTGTCCGTTTTCGGATCGTGCCCTTTTTTTCCCGCGATGGCGCGATCCCCAGCCCGCGGAGTTCGGTCTTCCGCTCCACCAGTCGTGGTGCCGGGCGGATGTTCTCCTGCTCCTTACGTGCTGTTCCGTCATCCGTGTTCTCCCGTCCTGCACTGACCGTACAGGACGCTCCTGCATCCGGTCCGGTCACCTCGCGGGAAGATCCGGTTATACCTTCACTTCTCCGCTCCGGGATCCCTTCGGATCCTGGTAATGTCATATCCTTGTCGTTAGATTCGGTCATTGATGATCATTTTTGTAAGGGTGTTTTCTGCCATTAGTCCGTAATTCGGGAGCATCCGCTTGGTTGTTGGGACTCCATACAACCGGTCAAGGTAGGATGATGTACAGAGCCGGAACTATCGGAAGGTTACAGTGCCTCCTTTTACAGACGGGGTAACCTAAGGGATAATTCAAAAGCCGCCTATCATACTTTTAACCGGCAGTTACCGTCTGGCAGAAAAGTCGGGTGAACCCATACCGGACCGGGCGCCCGAAAACCATTCCCCGGAACCGGTAATCCGATTATTCTCAACCTGGGACAGGAGGTAATATATTCCCATCAGCCCGCACACGGACATCAGAATAGAAAAGATGAACCGGGCAAACCGGATCGCAGGCTTGGGTGCATATCCGAGTTTCCGGATCTTCCTCGATGTGGCTGTGCAGAAATCATGTGTCATTGTTCTAACTCTAACAATGGCAAATCAGTTTATAAGATTAATGTAACCGGGTAGTTATACACGGGGATTTTGAGTGCTTTTGAGAGGATCGGGACGTGATCACGGCCCGGATTTCCGGAAGCGATGGAAGAGGCTGCGGGCGCGGGAACTTTTTTGAGAAATATCTTTGTACGGGCCCGGATTTGGGAGATTTGGATGGAGGTGCGCGGAAGTGGAGGGGCTCAACTGGTGTAAAAAGATCACTGAGGAAAAATCACTCTTGGCAGAGGAACAAAATCGCATTAATTTACATCAGCAATTATTTAAATAAATCAAAAACATACGTATATTTATATGGGCACCATTACGATCAGCGTCGATGATGATACCGAGAAGCGCTTCCGGGAGGCGGCAAAGAAGAAGCTGGGCGAGCGGAAAGGCTACCTCGGGAAGGCAACAACCGAAGCCCTGGAGAACTGGGTCCGGAAGCAGTCCCAGGATGAGATCGCACGCGACGCACTTGCGCTCCTGGAAACGGGACAGCATCCCGGCAAGCACCTCTATACGGAACGAAAGGACCTCTATGACCGCGCCACCGGCTCTTATTGATACGAATATCCTCTGCTATGCCCTCGATGCCGGAGAGCCGGAGAAGCGGGCGGTTGCAGCAGAACTTCTTTCTGCATGCTGGCGCTCCGAGATCGCTCTGTCCGTTTCGGTGCAAAACCTTGCGGAGTTCTCCGTTGTTATGACGGAGAAAGTTAAACACCCGGTGCCGGATGCAGTTGTTACGCGGTTTATCCGGGATATCGTCTCGTTCGATGGCTGGACGGTGATTGGCTATGACCCGGGGACGATAATGGATGCTGTCAGTATCAGGGGCACGTACTCCCTCCACTTTTGGGACGCCCTGCTTGCTGCAACCATGAAACAGCACAATATTGTCACTATCTATACGGAGGATTTACATTTTAACAAGATCCCGTGGATAACGGTTATCGACCCGTTTGTGCAGATGATCTCCTGACCACTACAACCGGTCAACGTATGATGATGTGTCCGGAACTATCGGAAGGCTACACATACCATTTTTGTGGGCAGGATAACCTGGAGGGACAATTTAACGACAATTATCATACCCGGAAACCGTAGTTATCGTCTGGCAGAAAAGTCACGCTCCCGATCCGGCAGGTATGCAACAACCAATATAACCCGAAGAATAAAACACCTCAGCGAATGTCGAAGAGATCCCGTCTTCCCTGGATCATCATCGGCGGCATCATCATTGTCGTGATCATCGTTGCGGCAGTGTTCCTCCTGAATCCCTCGTCAAAGCCGGTAAAAATACCGGTCCCGTCGCTCACTGTTCCGCCAACAGCTTCCGTGGCCCCGCCTACCCCGCAGCAGGCCCCGCTCTGCATCATCGCAATCAACGGCCAGAAGGTACCGCCCTCTTCGATCCATCTTGCAGTTATGGCCGATACCTGTAGTGCCGGGGAAATTGAAGAACTCAGGGTCTCTGTCAACGGGGCGCAGAAGGGGATGCTTGGTACCAGCCCGGGTGCGAGCGGGATCTTTACCGGCGCTTCCGGCACCAATTCTGTTACGGTGGTAGCAAAGTTCGCAAACGGGGCTGAGAAGGATGTATTCCAGAGCGTGGTAGTGTAGTGCTCCGCAAGTATCCCACACTGTGATTCCGATGGAGTCAGTAGAGTCTGGTTCTCCCTTCTCGATTATACTTATTGGAGGGACACCGAATGACGAATGATACAAAATCGCACTATTATAAAGAAATATATCATACCAGATTTTCAGACAGGTACGATCCAGATGATCCCTGAATATCTCCCCCCGGACAGAGAACGTCCCCGATGTCCAGGTACGGAGAAAAATCAATACCCGATTACCGTCAGACCCGGTATTTTTAGAAAATGACTGTCGCGGGTGATGATTTCCCCATCATTACAAAGGGTGATTGCAGCGATCACTTCATCGAAATCCCCGACAGGAGTGCCCGTGAGGCACAGGTTCGCTGCAATCCTGCCAAAAACTTCGTATACCGTCTCATCAACCGGTAACAGGGTGAATAATTCCAGAAGTGTCCTGACTTTGATCAGGTTATCGCGGTTTTTTGTAACATATGCCCCTTTATATAACTCCATGGCTGAAATCGCGGTTGTGGCGAGTGCAATGTCCTTCTGTTCAAAACCGGCAAACCGCCTGAGTGCACCCCGATCTCTTCTCATCAGGTCAACAAGGAATGAGGTATCAGCAACCGGCATCAGAACCTGACCTTGTGCATTCTGCTCTTCCGCATCTCCCGGGATACCTTTTCGACACTGTCAGCAAGATCCGAGCAGTCCCCCATATCGGCAAGGACCTCGGAGAGTTTCCGCTTGACCGGATAATAGTGTACTATCACGTCAGAGAAGCTCGTCTTTTCATCTTTTTTTAATGCTTTCAGCCGTTCGTATGCCTCCTCGGTGATGCTGATGGTTTTTGTGGACATGATCAGTTCTGTGTATGTATGTGTATTTAATGATACTCCTGAGGGTGGAACCGGCTGATGCCGAACAGCACCGCTGATATCACGAAGCGGGAGGATGCAGGACCCGGCAGGCAGTCCCCGCCACGGTTACCGCCTACCGGGTACTGTTTTTTCCTGCCCCGGCTTTGCGCTGATGGCATGCCTGCCAGGGTAATCCCTGGATGTGGGGCAGGGAAAAGGCCGCTATTTCAGAACCTGACGTGAGAATTGTTCTTTTAATACCGGCAGATCGCAGTCTGGAAAGTTGTGGAGCACCTCATCGCAACCGGTAAAAATACCAGCTCCGTCCTCCATCTCAGCAACAGATTTTGTAGCCCCAACTGCTCCACAACCCCCGTCCTGTACCATCGCGATCAACGGCCAGGAAGGTACCGCCCTCCTCGATTCAGCTGTCGGTTATGGCCAATACCTGCATTGTGGGGGATATTACCGAACTCACGGTCTCCGTCAATGGGGCGCAGAAAGGGACGCTTGTTACCAGCCCGGGTGCGAGCGGGACCTTTGCTGGCACGTCCGGCACCAATTTCGTTACGGTGGTAGCGAAATTCGCAAACGGTGCGGAAAGCGTAGTATACCAGAGCATGATACTGTAGTGCTCCGCAGTTATCCCACAATGTGATTCCGATGGAGTCAGTTGCCGGGGATCCAGATAGAACAACGAAATCCCGGCCTCCAAAAGGACCTGATCCCTCATATGCCAGATACGGGCTCCGTTTGCCATTCGGACAATCCCGTTTTGGTTCTACGTCAAGAGGTACATTATTTTTCCCTGGAGAAATATGCGCACTATTCCTCCTGGGTCATACCGGCTTTATCGATCAGCTTGCACAACAATCCCACACCAAGATCCCGTCCGGCATGAACCGGGATTGAGAGATGAACCTGACTTCCCTCTTTTATCAGGATGTGGTGGCTGCCCTCAACGTGGTTCTCCACCCATCCTGCCCGTTTGAATGCAGCGATGTGCTTCTTTCCGCCTGCACGCGGAAGTTTAAGCATAATTTATACCGGAAGTATCGACATCGATACTCATGCGGGAAGGCAGGGACGTGATATGGATCTTACTGACGCTGTCTTCAAACGGGACTTGATGCAGCCGACAATTGCTTCATTGATATTTTCAATTGCTTCCTTGAGAGTATCGCCTTCAGTCATGCATCCCGGCAGATCGGTACATTCCACAACATACCGCCCGTCTTCATCCTGTTCGATAAAAATTGAGAATTTCATAATCTGTTCTTATATTTACCGTATGCAGGGGGCTTGTATAAAGATATGTGATTGGAGCCGGGAGGTTTTTGGCTGGCGTTCCGAGTTTCGCGACGATATTTTTATCCGAGCGATCTTTTTAGCTCCACAGCAGATGAAATGTTCCGGGAAAAGTCTTCGATATCAATGATGGCGTCAATCGATACGGGAAGGAAAGGAGGTGAGTGAGTACCATCAACCGGTTGAATCGTAAGCGAATGCGTATTAGTCAAAAGAAGTGCACTTTTCAAACCGATACCTAAAAAATTTTTAAAAATTATAGAAAATTTGCTGGTCAGTGGACGATAAGGTTGCCGCCACCAAGGATTTGTTTTAAGGGTTTGTTACTTACCCAGTTGTTGGCGAACAACAGCGTTCCTCCATTACCCTTATCAAATAGGGTAACACCGATAGAGTCGGCTGGACCTGGTTCTCCGTTATCGGTTAATGTCATTGTGAGAGGGATTCCTCCGTATAGTGATACCGGTGCCAGGGGGTTTGTTATATCTACCAGATTTGCTTTGCTGATGAACGTTGCCGTTCCCCATTTTGTCGGGGTCCACGGAGTTACTTAAAGTGAATCGGTAGCCGGCTAAAATCACAATAAAAATTTCTATTGACTAAACCCTCAGCCCAGCGACTTCGCAAATTCGCGGACCTTTTCTGATGCAGCGGGCCGAAGCGGCACCCCATGGCCCGGGAGCAGGATATCGAAATTGAAGACCGCAGACAATCATACCGGGATTGTTGACAGTGCAGTCCAAAAAGACACCCTGCACATACTAAAAGTCAGGAAAATACGCCGTGCACCCGAATTTATACATGCCCGTAAACGCCTCTTAACGGTCTCCGGGCCGATGTGACCGTCCAGCCTATCGCAGGCACCTCCAATCGGGGCACAGAATGTTGTGGTGAACGAAATGGAAAGCCCTATAATTCATTATTTTGGCAAACGGGGGTCAGATTTTCGATTTTCTAATGTGCCCGGGAATCGGAGCACGGTTTGGGCTTATCTGGCATTTTCCGGATCTATAAGTTAGAATTCCGGGGCTGATACACAGCCTAATAGGTGTTTTTGTCCGACCAAAAAATGATCACTTTCGCTAACAGAGGATACCGGACGTCTGACAATACGCACTCCGGCGATAGTAAGATTGAACAGGGGATGCCCGGGAGATGATCTTATCCGGGTGCAATACTGGCTCCGTTTGGCTGTTCCGGAGGATCCAGTTTTTGGTTCCACGGGAAACTGTGTCCACACCGACGGAAAATACGATTTTAATCGGTTATTTTAAGAAAAGATGCGATTTAATCAGATTCAGACCCTGCAATTTAGCGGGCCTGCAATGCCTCCCTTTCTGAGCGGGGGTGTAGCAGGGTCAAGGGAATGGAGGACCGCTATTGACTTTTCGGGGTAAATCATGCTCACTTCACCGTTGCTCCCATAAAGAAAAACCATTTGGACACGGTGGGTTTTCTCAGACGATTCTCTTTTTTTCTTGCCACTAAAATTTTTACTTCATCCAACAGCGGACTCTAAGGGTAACAATCAATATAACCCGGAGAATAAAACACCACAACTAATGTCGAAGAGATCCCGTCTCCCCTGGATCATAATCGGTGGCATCATCATTCTCGTGATCATCGTTGCGGCAGTGTTCCTCATGAATCCCTCATCGCTACCGGTAAAAATACCGGCCCCGTCCTCCATCTCGTCAACAGATTTTGTGGCTCCGACCGCTCCGCAACCCCCATCCTGTACCATCGCAATCAACGGCCAGAAATTACCACCTTCCTCGATTCAACTTTCGGTTATGGCCAATACCTGCATTGCGGGGGATATTACCGGACTCACGGTCTCTGTCAACGGGGCGCAGAAAGGGACGCTTGATGCCAGCCCGGGTGCGAGCGGGACGTTTGCCGGCACGTCCGGCACCAATTCTGTTACGGTGGTGGCGAAATATGCGAATGGGGCTGAGAGTGTTGTGTATATGGGGACGGTTGTGTGACGTATTTTTTTACCCTGAATTGAGCGGGGAAATGAAGGGAAAAACATCGGGCTATTGATTTCCTTTAAAAAATTCTGATAATCATGGGTCTTAAAAAAACGGATTTATTGTCGGTGATCTCTACCAAAACTATCCCCCATACCCATACCCTGAAAAAAGGGAAATTCAGGTTACTTGGATTTAATGACCAGCTGGTTGCCTTTGATGCCGGGAACGACATACCAGGAGCTCCAACTGGTCTCGAGGATATCCTTTTGGATAATCAACTGATATGACTCGGCAACTCCAGCACCTGATGATTCGAGCCTCAGTTGAAATGGATATGTACCCACCTTGACTTTGCCTTCAGTAACATCGGCAAGGCCATAGAGGGTAAAATCATTCCCTGCCGAACAGTATATCCCATTGTTAACGACCAACTGCGCCTTGAGTCCTGTGTCCTTATCCACGAAAGAGCCCTGCCCCTGCCAGATCCCTCCGGCGCTCATCATCCCAGCACCGCTGAAATACACGTGGTGACCGATGATATCATCATAGACATATCCCTGGTCTGCGGTAATCCCCTGTCCACTATACGTTACCTTGTGGAGTGGTGGCGCGGCGAGCGCCGGTGCTGCGACCAGTGCCAGCGCCACGACCAGTAAACATATGATTAGTACTTTTCTCATTTTTTCATCTCACTTTTATGAATTGAAATACCTTGAGTCTGACTCTGACTGAATTGAAGACTGGTGGATGACTGAGATCATGTTAATGATCCCCGGAAACCTGAAACAATTTCAGAGCACTGACAAATATATTAATTAAAAATATAAACGTGCCGCAATGATTTGAGGATGTACTGAGGCGTATAGTGATACCGATGGAGTCAATCTGAGCCGGGTCCTTCACGGCGATTACAATTATCGGACGGAACTACCGCTGGCGAATGATACACAATCGCAGTATTATATATTTAAATGGGATAATGACGTGAAATGTAATTTGATACACATGATGAAGAAAAATAAGGTTGTTATCTGTTCTGTCCTGCTCATCGTGTTGACTGCATGCATTATCTGCACGGGATGTACATCAACGCAAAGTACCCCTCCAACGCAAAGTACCCTTCCAACGCAAAGTACTCCTTCAACACAAAGTACATCAACGCAGAGTACTACTGCAACTCCTGAACAAACACTCACTACTGAAGTTTCATCTACTGAACCAACAGCTACTCCAGCACCCGGGGATCCCTCAGTGGTTTTGGTTTCGTATCCATCTCTTTTCAATACCGGAAATGGCGCAGGACTTTATGATCTTTTATCGGAAAACATGAAATCGCAATTTCCTGTGGACACGTTGAATAATGAACTTGCTGCAGCTCATTCGAACAGTTATACGATTGAAAAGATCCAGGTGAATAAACAGATCATAGAAGAAAACAGTGCCATCCTTGAATTGACCATTTCCTGGAAGGTCGCTGGATCCCAGACCACCAGCACTCCGAAATTCTTTTTGGTGTATGAAAACAACCAATGGAAACTGGATAGTCTGATAGTAAGTCCGCAGGACATCTAATCTACCTTCATTTTTTTGGTGTATGAAAACAACCCATGGAAACTGGATAGTCTGATTAGAACGTCCGTAGGATGGCAATCCACCTTTGTTTTCAGAAGAAAAAAACCCGGGAATCCTTTTTTGGGATGCCGCAAATAAAAAAGGCTCTTCTTTCCTGTTGGGTTTCCCCCGTCCTAACTATGCACTGTCCTTAACGAGTGTTATAAAACAGGATGCAGAATTCCACACGAATTGTCGTTTTGTTGAGATGTACGTTGTTGCCTGTATGATTACAGGCAGGGTGATTCCCCTGTGTAGGGTAATGGCCGTAATGTTTAATCATGCAGATTTCTCGCAAGTTCAGTTCGCTGCCAAATGGCGACAGACACATTTTTATTTACTTTGTTTTCCGGTTCTCGCTCTAATACAACCGGTCCTGTTGTCTGCTCAGATCCTGGGAAAGAATACACCGGTATCATTGAAGGAGGGTTAATGTGGTTTTTAATGAGCTTACAAATGTCTTTAGGAAACCAACGAGGATGTTGATCAGTGCACGAAGCAAAAATAACTCTTATTATCTCGAAATCTTGAAAAAATTCAACCGTCAAATACTTTATTTAATCGTTTCTGGAGTAGTAATAGATAATCCTAATATAAGTAAGATTTTGCACATAAGTAAAAAAGAAAAAGGGGTTTATTTGAGGCTTATTTCATGAGGCTTATAAATGATTGGATGATTTGTCCATCATCAAGCACAGCATATAGCAGATAGTATCCTTTGGGTAGGGGTGGGGTTTGGGTTTTCGTTCCCCAGTTGTAGATGTATTGATTGCCTGTTGAATCATATCGGAACTGGTTCCCCGAACTGGCTGGATTAGTTGAAACGACTTCCAAATCGTCACCGAGAATGATAGTTGATTTCTGAGTATAGTACAGTTTTGCTACTGCGGTTGATACGGGGTTACCATAATAGTCGGTTAATTGGAACTTTACTGGAATAGTGCTCCCCAGCTTGAATGCGCTGCGTCCATCTAAATTGATTGGCTGGAGGAATCCAGTGCCGCTCGGGATGTTGTAAATTACTTTCAGTGTGCCTTGAACGTAAGTGATATCGTAGTTCGGTGCAACTGCTCCACTGGCAGTGATCGGATACGATCCAACGCCGCTGCTCTTAGTAGCGGTTGTCGCCAGGGTTACTGGGGTCGTAAGTACACCGGGAGTCGTCTCAGTCTCACCGAGAACAAATCCGCTGTAACTGGCAGTCAAGGTCGGATTATCCTGTCCCAAAATCTTGGTCTTGTCTACAGCGGTAATCGTTAATGCCGCCGGGGTTATGGTCAGTGTGCCATCCTTGAACGTGATCTGATAGTTCGGTGCAACTGCATCTTTTGCCGTAATTGGATAGGTCGTAACTGGACTGCTCTTGGTCGCGGTTGTCTCCAGAGTCACTGGTGTTGTTAAAACTCCTGAGGTTGTCTCAGTT
>Ga0315281_10015651_pt1 | contig 10162 bp, 12 predicted proteins | sample YL17G07_0_MG_FD_204540 | JGI IMG/M metagenome (GOLD analysis project Ga0315281, IMG submission 204540) | Sediment microbial communities from Yellowstone Lake, YNP, Wyoming, USA - YL17G07_0 | ecosystem: Environmental > Aquatic > Freshwater > Lake > Sediment | place: USA: Wyoming | collected...
GACTGAAGGAGATGCTGCGATGAAAAAGGAACCGCTTGAGCTTATCCGCGGGAGCGGAAACATCTATCGGGACTTTGATGTCCCGGATGCCGACGTTCGCCAGTTGAAGGCAATCCTGGCGGCGGAGATCATCAAGACGCTCGACAAAAAGGGTCTCACTGTAAGAAAGGCGCAGAGCCTCACCGGGATCGATGCCGGAGATTTCTCGCGCGTTCGAAACGCGGATTTCCGGCGCATCAGCGTCGAGCGCCTCATGACGATGATCAATGGGCTCGGCTCACGCGTTGAAGTGGCGGTGAAGGTGAGCCGATCAGAAGTGAGGCACGCAGCGTTGGCGTCCTGACGCGAATGAACAGGACAATCGAGGAGGCGAAGAAGCTTGTCGCCGGTCCGCTCGGCCGTCAAATGGAGATGTTCCCCCTTCGGTTTTGCAAGCCGGCCTATTTTGGTGTCCCGCCGTCGCGCGAACATCCCGTCGTGGTCAACAGTGGCACGGCCTCCTTGCTTGATCTACGAGGCGACCTGCTGGCCGTCACCTGTCATCACGTCATCGAAGGCTATCGTCGCAAGCTGGATGAGGACAGGCGCTGCCTGTTCGCGATTGGCAACTGCTATTTTGACCCGCTGGCGCAACTCGTTGCCGAAGATCGCGCGATCGATGTGGCTGTACTCCGGCTTACGGCAGAGCAGGGGGCCGCGATAACGCGCAAGAGCAATGGGATGGGCGAGGCGTTCTACCAACTTGGTGGATGGCCGCCGTCTGCCGCAAACGTGAATGATTTCGTGACCTATGGAGGCTTTCCTGGTGATCTGCGCCAGCGCATCTCATTCGCCGAGCTTAGCTTCGGCAGTTACAGCAGCGGGGCATGCCGCGTGACCGATGTTCATGCGGATTACATTACCTGTGAATTCGAGCGTGAACATTGGGTCCGGAGTTCCGTTGAGCCGGAGCCTGAGAGCCTGGGTGGACTTAGCGGGGGGCCAGTTTTTGCTATCAGGCACAGCCCCGCTGACGTAATCACCTACGAATTCGCGGGCGTGATCTTCCGGATGCATGAATCGACGGAATCACTCTACATTCGCCAGGCGCGCGCAATCCCCATCGGAGTATGAACAGGTGGCGACAGTCATCAGCCAACATTTGCTCAGCCGATACCCGGGTGATTTTCACCGAACGGTAGCCATCCGTGAATTTGTCGAGCGCGTCTGCCTCAGACATATCGAGCTCGGTCTTGCGGACTCCAACTTCGAAAGCAACCTCTGCTCCGGAGACGATGCTCGATATTGGCAACGGCTTTCCGAGGCATTGCTTGCCCACGAACTGCTGGACGCAAATTTGAATCTTCGGCCATCGCGCCACGGCCCAGATTTCCTGATTCAGCACGAAGGTCGCAACATCTGGATCGAGGTGATATGCCCAGAACCCACAGGGGTGCCTTCGGATTGGTTGCAAAGCGATCCCGGTGTAGTGACGACGTTTCCGCATGAAGCTATCTTGCTTCGATGGACAGCGGCTATCAAAGAGAAGGCTGAGAAGTTGCTCGGCAATCCTGACAATGGAAACGTTGGATACGTCGGCAAAGGGGTTGTGGCGGCGGACGACCCGTATGTGATCGCAATCAATGGCCGTCGTCTAAGAGGGAAGTATTTCTCGTCGATCACCGGCATCAGCCAGTCCCCATTTGCTGTGGAGGCGGTTTTTGCTGTTGGCCCCTTTGCCATCCAGATAGACCGGCGCACCTTGAAGGCGATCGGATCAGAGCACCAGCATCGCCCCGTCATTCAAAAACCCAATGGCTCTGAGGTGCCGGCCTACACATTCCTGGACCCGGCTTTTCGTCCGATCAGCGCGATTTGGGCAGCCGACGTTGACGAGACGTCGGCGATCGGAAATGGCAAGTCGATGGCAGTAGTTCACAACCGGAACGCCGCGAACCCAATAGCGCCTGGTCTGTTGCCGGCATATTGGGATTACGTGGCCCTGGAGAACGGGGACAATGGATACTCGCTCGAACGTCGGCCGGGTAGCTTGAAGGCGGACGCCTGACTTTTTTTGTTTGGTATTCCCCGTGTGTGGGTGACTACAGCGGCGCTCTATGGTCAAAACTACCAGCGGGGGTAACTTTGGGGGTAACTCGCAAAGTCGAACTGGCCGAAACCCAGTATCCACGCGGGTTTACAGGCGGAATGCGAGTGTAGCCTTGGCCACCATTTATTTGACCGCCTTCAGGGTGACGTGGATTTCGCGCACAACGTTGTTGCGTTCGCTGACCAGCGCGTCCAGCGCGGCCTGGTCTAGTTCACCGGCGGCGCGCGCCGCGCGGTACTTGTCCTCCAGCATGTAGTTGTTCTCGATGATCTCGAAGTCCACGCCGTGATACAGCGCGAGCGGGGTGTTGGCGAGGCCGCCCTTCTGCCATTCGAGGTTCAGCCGCTTCGAGAACAAGCTGAGGACGTCGGCCGATATCGGCCGTACGTGCGTCGGATCGCCAAGAAAATTGTCATGGCGCGGGTGCGGCACCACGATCCTGACAAGTGCGCCCGGCCTGCAGATCCGGTAGAGTTCCTTGATGACGCCGATGAAGACATCCGACGTTTGGCCGAGGTGCTCGAGGACATGCTGCAGCAGGACTTCCTCGATGCTGCCGTCCGGCCAGGGCCACGGAAAGACTTCGAGATCGTGCCGCAGATCGGGGGATCCGTGTTTGTCGACATTGACGTAGCCCACGAGCTTGCGCTCCCCGCAGCCGAGATTGAGCTTCAAGCGGGGGAGCGCTCGGCCACCAGCACGACGTTCGAGCCGCCGAAGGCAAACGAATTCGACATTACCGCGCGCGGGATATCGCCCCGTTCGGCCTGGCGCGCGACGTGGCGCACCACACATGCAGGGTCGGGTTGTTCCAGATTCGCCGTGGGTGGGATGACGCCTTCGCTGAAGGGCATCAGCGCGGCGGCCATTTCGATCGCGCCGGCGCCGCCGAGCAGGTGGCCGTGCATGGATTTGGTGGAACTCACGGGGATGCGCATCGCCGCATCGCCAAACACCGCCTTGATCGCTTCGCACTCGACGACATCGCCGACGATGGTGGCGGTGCCGTGGGCGTTGATGTAGCCGATTGATTCCGGCGCGAGGCCTGATTCGGCGAGCGCCTGGGTCATCGCGCGCACCTGGCCGTCGCGGTCGGGTTTGGACATGTGGGTCGCATCGCAGGTGTTGCCGTAGCCGGTGATGTAGGCGAGGACGCGCGCGCCGCGCTCGCGCGCATGCGATTCTTCTTCCAGCACCAGCGCCGCCGCGCCCTCGCCGAGCACCAGGCCGCCGCGCCGCGTGTCGAAGGGCTTGCAGCTCGCGGCGGGATCGTTCGCATCCGCGGGCGACAGCGTGCGCAGCGCCTGCCACGCGGCGAGCATGCCCGGGGTCAGCAGCGCCTCGGAGCCGCCCGCGACCATCGCGTCGGCGCGCCCGGAGCGGATCGCGTGCATCGCTTCGCCGATCGCCATCGCGGAGGAAGAGCAGGCGGTGGAGAAGTTGGCGAACGGGCCGCGCAATCCCCATTTCACCGCGACATTAGAGCCTGCGGCGTTGTTCATCGCCATCACCACCGACAGCGGCCGCAAGCGGAAATCGTTCTTGCCGTAGACGGATTTGTAAGCGCCATCGAGCGTGTGCGCGCCGCCCATGCCGGTACCCCAGTAAACGCCGATGCGGTTGCGCTCTGCTGCGGACGGGCCCGCGTTGGCGAGGCCGCTTGCAGCGAGCGCCTGGCCCGCCGCAGTGAGCGCGAATTGCGCGACGCGGTCCAGCGTTCCGGCTTCCGATCCCTTGAAATGCATGGCCGGATCCCAATCGACGAGGGCGCCGACCTGGACACCCGAACCGAGCGTTACTTCATCGGGAAGGCGCCGCACGCCCGAGCGCCCGCCGGCGAGCGAACGGTAGAACTCTGCAAGGTTATCGCCGAGCGCCGAAACGACGCCGAGCCCGGTGACGGCGACCCGGCGCACCGGCACCGCGGTTCCCGCCTGCATCGCGCTCACCGGGGCTCAGGCCTTGCCGGCGGCCTGCAGCGACGCGGCCACGTGGCGCTCCAGGTCGGCGAGGCACTTGATCTTGCGCAAATCCTCGTCCGAGACCGTGACGCCGAACTCGTCCTCGACTTTGAACATGAATTCGATGAAAGCGAGCGAGTCCACGCCGAGGTCGGCGAGCGGCGCATTGGGATCGACCTTGCCCGGATCGAGCGAGAGCTCCTTGATGGCGAGATCCTTGATTCGGCTGAGCGTGTCCATCCGCCAATTCTAAACCAGGATCCTTCTTCGCCGGCGCTCCGCAGGGGGTAAAATGGCAACGAAACAAGCGCTTGCATCCTCTGCCTCATGACTATTTTCGCCCTCGGGCTCAACCACCAGACCGCGCCGCTGACGATGCGGGAGAAGGTGGTGTTCCATGTCGAGCGCCTGAGCGAAGCGCTGGGTGAGGCCAAGCGCCTGCTCGCGCCCGAAGCCGCGATTCTCTCGACTTGCAATCGGACCGAGCTCTACCTGTCCGGCGAGTGGCAGGACGAAAAGCGCGCCGCGGTCGCGGTGTGGCTCGCGAAATACCACGGCATCGACCCGCGCGAGCTCACGCCCTGCCTTTACGCGCTGCCGCGCGAGCAGGCAGTGCGGCACGCCTTCCGTGTCGCCTCCGGCCTCGATTCCATGGTTCTGGGCGAGCCTGAGATTCTCGGCCAGATGAAAGAGGCGGCACGCTTGGCGGCGGCGGCTGGCACGCTGGGCACGGTGCTGGGGAAGCTGTTCCAGCGTTCCTTCGCGGTGGCCAAGGAGGTGCGCAGCACCACGCAGGTCGGCGCCCACAGCGTTTCCATGGCAGCCGCGGCGGTGAAGCTCGCCGCGAGGATCTTCCCGTCACTCAAGGACCAGAAGGTGCTGTTCATCGGCGCGGGCGAGATGATCGAGCTGTGCGCGACGCACTTCGCGGCGCAGGGCCCGGCGCGCATCACGGTCGCCAACCGGACGCTCGAGCGGGCCGAGACGCTCGCGCACCGCTTCAACGCGCGCGCGATCGAGCTGCGCGAGCTCGCCGCGCACCTGCACGAGCACGATATCGTGGTCTCCTGCACCGCGAGTTCGCTGCCGATCCTGGGCAAGGGAATGGTCGAGCGCGCGCTGAAGGCGCGGCGCCGCCTGCCGATGTTCATGGTCGATCTGGCGGTGCCGCGCGACATCGAGCCCGAGGTCGCCGAGCTGGACGACGTGTTCCTCTATACGGTGGACGACCTGAAAGGCATCGTGCAGGGCAATCTCGACGCGCGCCGCTCGGCGGTGGAACAGGCCGAGGTCATCATCGACACCCAGGTCGGCCAGTTCATGCACTGGATGCAGGTGCGCGAATCGGTACCGCTGATCCGCGCCTTGCGCGAACAGGCTGAAGATGCCCGCAAGTATGAGGTGGAGCGCGCGCTCAGGCTGCTGGCCAGGGGCGACGATCCGAAGCAGGTTCTCGAGACGCTGTCGCAGGGCCTCACCAACAAGCTGCTGCACGCGCCGACGCAGGCGCTGAACGAAGCGACCGGCGAGGAGCGGCACACGCTCGCCGACACGCTCGCGCGCCTGTTCCGCATTCGTACTTGAAACCCGGGCCTTGAAACTTTCGCTGCGCACGAAGCTCGACAGCCTCGCGAAGCGGCTGGAGGAGCTGAACCTGCTGTTGTCGGCCGAGAACGCGGCGCGCGACATGGGCGAGTTCCGCAAGCTGTCGCGCGAGCACGCCGAGTTGAGCCGCGTTGTCGAGCTATACGGCCGTTACCAGCATGCCGAGCGCGATGCTGCCGACGCGAGGGAGATGGCCTCGGATCCTTCGATGAAAGGTTTCGCCGACGAGGAGATGAAGTCGGCGCTGGGCACGATGCAAGAACTCGAGGCCGAGGTGAAGGCGGCGCTGCTGCCACGCGATCCGAACGACGACCGGAACATCTTTCTGGAGGTGCGCGCCGGCACCGGCGGCGACGAATCGGGCCTCTTCGCCGGCGATCTGTTTCGCATGTACACGCGCTACGCGGAGCGCCAGGGCTGGCAGGTTGAATTGATTTCGGAGAGCCCTTCGGAGCTGGGCGGTTTCAAGGAGGTGGTTGCGCGCGTCGCGGGGCAGGGCGCCTATTCGAAACTCAAGTTCGAGTCGGGTGGCCATCGCGTGCAGCGCGTGCCGGAGACGGAGACGCAGGGACGGATCCACACCTCGGCCTGCACCGTTGCGGTCCTGCCGGAAGCCGATGCAGTGGGTGAAGTCGTGCTCAATCCGGCCGAACTTCGCGTCGATACCTACCGCGCCTCGGGCGCCGGCGGACAGCACGTCAACAAGACCGACTCCGCGATCCGCATCACCCATCTGCCGACCGGCATCGTGGTCGAATGCCAGGACTCGCGCTCGCAGCACAAGAACCGCGAGCGCGCGCTTTCGGTGCTCGCCGCGCGCATCAAGGACAAGCAGGAAAAAGAGCTCGCGGCCAAGACCGCATCGACCCGCAAGTCGCTGATCGGCTCGGGCGACCGCTCCGGGCGCATCCGTACCTACAACTTCCCGCAGGGCCGCGTCACCGACCACCGCATCAATCTCACGCTCTACAAGATCGAGCGCATCATGGATGGGGAGCTGGACGACGTCGTCAATGCGCTCGCCGCCGAGCACACGGCCGAGCAGCTCGCGCAGCTCGCCGAAAAAACCGCTTGAAGGTTTGCGAAGCAATCGCGGCGTCGGGCATCGATGCGCGCGAAGCAAGGCTGCTGCTGGCGGAAGTCTGCGGTTTCTCGCAAGCCAGTCTGGCCGCCTCACCGGAGCAGGAAATTCCCTTTGAAGTCGAGAATGCTTTTCTTGCACTGATAAAGAAGAGAATTGACGGGGAACCCGTGGCCTACATCCTCGGCCGCAAGGAGTTCTACGGCCTTGAACTTGCAGTCAATCCCTCCGTGCTCATCCCGAGGCCCGAGACCGAGATGTTGGTCGATATCGTGCTGGAGAAGAAGCCTGCAACGGTGCTCGACCTCGGCACTGGCTCTGGAGCGATTGCCATTGCGGTGAAATTCAACAGGCCCGAAACAAGGGTTGTCGCCGTCGAAGCGGATCTTTCAGCGTTGTTGACCGCGAAGCGAAACGCCGCAAAGCTGAAACTGGAGATCGATTTTCGCCATGGCCGCTGGTTCGATCCGGTGGCGGGCGAGCGCTTCGAGCTCATCGTCTCCAATCCACCCTACATTGCGAACGGCGACCCGCATCTCGCCGCACTGCGCTTCGAGCCGCAAGGGGCGCTGTTGGCGGGTCCCGAGGGGCTCGATTCCATCCGGGAGATCGTGAAGGCAGCAGGGTCATTCCTGCAGCCTGGCGGCGCTCTGCTGCTGGAGCACGGCATCGGGCAGGACGCGGCGGTCAGGACCCTGCTTGCGGCAGCGGGGCTTGAATCGGTCGCCACCTGGCCCGACCTTGCAGGCATTGCCCGAGTCTCGGGCGGGACGTTAAAATCATGACCATGGACACTCAAGACAAAATCAAGCAACAGGTCACCGGCAACCCCGTGGTGCTCTACATGAAGGGCACGCCGCAGGCTCCCCAGTGCGGCTTCTCCTCCCTCGCGGTGCAGGCACTCAACGCCTGCGGCGTGACGAGCTTTTTCAGCGTCAACGTGCTCGAGAACCCCGACATCCGCCAGGGCATCAAGGACTACGCCAACTGGCCGACGATCCCGCAGCTCTACGTGAAGGGCGAGTTCGTCGGCGGCTCGGATATCGTGAAAGAGATGTACCAGTCCGGCGAACTGCAAAAGCTGCTGGAAGGGCTTCGTCAGCAGGCCTAAGCCGCGCGCGGCGGCGCTTTTTCAATGCGCCGCCCGGCATGACACCACGACAGGCCGCTGTTCGTCCGTGGTTCTGCCGTCGGTTGGCGTGTGGTAAATATGCTGGCGATGAGCGAACCCGCCCGTGACGAGATCATCCCCCTCTGGCCGACGTGGGTCGGCCAGTTGCTGCTCCCCGGAGCCGAGGAGCCGAACCGGGCGCTGGCCGAATTCGCCGCGCCACCCGGGGTCGCCGGCAACCTGTTCGAGGCCGACCACCGCGCGGTGGCCTGGCTGCGCGAATGGATCGAGGTGGCGGTCGGCCAGTGGTTCGAGAAAATGCAGATGCAGCCGGCGCCGCAGTGGCGGCTCGACGGGCGCCTGGAGGCGCTCGGCTTCGGCCACTACCGCGAGCTCGCCAACGAACCCGGTGCGTACCTCGCCGGCCTGTACTTCGTCAACGCGCCGGCGCCGCCGGAGCTCGATCACCTGCGCAGCGACTGCCTGCCGAGCCATGTATCTCTGAGCGACCCGCGCGTCGGCTTCAACGCGCTCGCTCTCGAGGGCGATCCGAACTTCGACGAGACCCGCACCCTGGTTCCCGTCGCCGGCCAGCTGATGCTGTGGCCCGGCTACCTGCGCCACTGCAGCCGCGTGCACCTCGCCCGCGCGCCGTGGGTGCGGGTTGCGCTGCGCGTCGAGCTGGACGGTAGACCCGTCGCGAGGACGCGATGAGTGCCGGCGGCGCCGCGCCGCGCATGGAGTTCAACGGAGTGTGGCCGACCATGCTCGTACGTCGACAGCTATCCGGCTTCGAGCAGCCGACCGCAGGCCTGGCCGCGCTCATCCTCGAGCAGGAGGCGCGCGAGGCCGACTATACCGCCCGCTACCGTGAGCAGGACTTCTTCTTGATCGAGCGCCCGGCGGTGCGCTGGCTGAAAGACCAGATCGACCAGACCACCATCTCCTTTTTCCTTCACGTCGGCATCGAGCGGGCCCTGTCCTGGAGGCTCGTAGGCTGGTACAACACCAACCGGTACGGCGACCACCACGCGCCGCACACGCATCCGAGGGCCTACCTGAGCGGCACGTACTACGTGCGCGTGCCACCCGCCCCGGCGAGCGTCGACGATCTCCGGGCACACCCGGGCTGCATCTCCTTCTACGACCCGCGCACCGGCGCCAACATGATCACGGTCGGCTCCGAGCCCGACGCGCGCGCCGCGCACGTGGTGCGCCCGAGCGCCGGCACGCTCATGATGTGGCCCTCGCCGGTGCAGCACTATGTGCACCCGAACCTCTCCGAGGAGCACCGCGTCACCATCAGCTTCAACCTGATGATGAACCGCAACAGCGGCGTCAGGTAATCGGCGGTACGCGCACTTCGCGGCGGATAGATTTTCCTGTCCGTCGCTTGCGGCGCAAGGCGCTCAGACGCCGGACAGACGGATGTTGGCCATGGAGAGTCGCTCGACCAGGATTTCCATGAACGCGCGGTCGAACTTGTGGCGGCAGGCGTCGGAGGCATTCTCGAGCTTGCCGGTGGGCACCGAGATGATCTTGCTGTCGCTCATTACGGTGACGTCGGCGCCGCGCACGTGCGCACCCTTCTGCAGGTAGGCCATTTCACCGAAACATTCGCCGCCGCGCAGTAGGTTGAGCAGCTTGTTCCTCTTGGTGACCTTGACCTGGCCGTCGGCGATCAGGCAGAAATGGTCGCCATGCTCGCCTTCCTTCATGATCACCTCGCCCGTGCGCGCGTGGCGCCACGCGGAAATGCGTGCCACTTCCCAGATCTCGGCGTCGGAGAAGTTCTCGAAGAACGGCAGGGCGCGCAGCGTCTCGAACTTGTCGGAGTCGGGGAATTGCTGCTCGCCGGCGGACAGACTGCTGCTCGCCGGCTCGCCGCGGAACACTGCGGCGAGATCGGCGGAGAATTCCTCCCATTCGGCGTAGCGGCGCTCCAGGTCCTTCGCCATCGCGCGGCGCACGATGGCGTCGATTGTCTGGGGGATTTCCGGCCGGTGGGCCGAGGGCGGCTGCGGCTCGACGCCGGTAATCTGGTAGATCAGGCTGAAGTTGTTGCTGGCTTGAAAGGGCAGCCTGCCGGCAAGCAGGTGGTACATGACCACGCCCATGGAATAGATGTCGGTGCGGTGATCCAGCGGGTGTTCTTTCACCTGCTGTGGCGACATGTAGGCGGGCGAGCCGATGGCGGAGATCTGCGTGGAGTCGCCACTGGCGATCAACGCGGCGCCGAAGTCGGAGATTTTTACGTCGGTACCGCCGGCGTGGAGGATGTTGGCGGGCTTGATGTCGCGGTGCGTGATGCCCAT
>Ga0315281_10015652_pt1 | contig 10162 bp, 9 predicted proteins | sample YL17G07_0_MG_FD_204540 | JGI IMG/M metagenome (GOLD analysis project Ga0315281, IMG submission 204540) | Sediment microbial communities from Yellowstone Lake, YNP, Wyoming, USA - YL17G07_0 | ecosystem: Environmental > Aquatic > Freshwater > Lake > Sediment | place: USA: Wyoming | collected...
GCCGCTGAAACTCTCCAACGCCCGCACCCAATGGGGCGTGTGCATGTCGAGCGGACGCGTGCGCCTGTCCTGGCGGCTGGTGCACCTCGACCCCGAGCTGGCCGACTACGTGGTCGCGCACGAGGTTGCGCACCTGGTGGAACTGAACCATTCGGAGCGCTTCTGGGCGCTGGTCGAATGGCTGTATCCTCACTGGCGCGAAGCGCGCGAGCGCATCGAGCACGAAGCCGCAACCATTCCAAGAATCTGAGGTAAGCACATGAGAATCCTGCACACCATGCTCCGGGTCGGCAACCTGGAGCGCTCCATCAAGTTCTATACCGAAGTGCTCGGCATGAAGCTGCTGCGCACCACCGACCGGCCCGACCAGAAGTATTCGCTCGCCTTCGTCGGCTACGACAGCGAAGACAAGACCGCGGTGCTGGAATTGACCTACAACTACGGCGTCGAAAAATACGACCTCGGCGCCGCCTTCGGACACATAGCAATCGAATTCCCCGACGTGGCGAAGGCCTGTGAAGCGGTGCGCGCCAAGGGCGGAACCGTGACTCGCGCTGCGGGCCCGGTGAAAGGCGGCAGCACTGTGATTGCCTTCGTGCAGGACCCTGATGGTTACAAGATTGAATTCATCGAGCGCAAATAGATTGATCGACTAACCGCTGCGTTGTTGCAGCTTTTCCTGCAGCCAGACTTTGATCAGCGATTGGTACGGTACGTCCCGGGAGTTCGCTGCCGCCTTGATGCCATCGAGAAGATGGGCGGTCAGGCACAGGGAAATGGTTTGTGTCGAAGGCTTCCAATTGGCGAACGCCACGCGCGCCGACTTGGCTGCGTCAAAATACCCGGTGGCGCCATGCGTCTGCCAGAACCTGCGTTCCGCAGCTTCGGATTTGAATGCCGGTACCCGCTTAAGCCTGTTGTTCATAGAATGTCCTTTCCTTGCGACGCCCGGCGCGCAATCCGGACATAGTCGGCCGGCGATAGATTCTCCGGCCTGAGCTTCGGGTCAAGTCCGAGATCCACGTAGTCGTCCGCTGACAGCGGCAGTGCGTTGCGCAGTGTCTTGCGGCGCGCGCTGAAGGCTTCGCGCACGATCCTCTCGAATACAGCTTCGTCCCAGTCCCGCTTTTCCGCGAGCGGAACCAGACGCACCACGGCGGATTCCACTTTCGGCGGCGGGCGGAAGGCGCCGGAGGCGACGTTGAAGAGTTTGTGCATCCTGAAGCGCGTCTGCAGCATCACCGACAGGCGGCCGTAGTCCGGCGTGGAATGCTTCGCCACCATCCGCTGCACGACTTCCCGCTGCAGCATGAAGTGCATGTCGCGCACCCGGTCGGCGTAGCGCGCCAGGTGGAACAGGATCGGCGTCGAAATGTTGTAAGGCAGATTGCCGACGACGCGCAGGCCAGGAGCGAATGCAGAAAAATCGAAATCGAGCACGTCGGCGCATACGACGGAAAGCTCTTGGGAAGAGAATTCCTGAGCAAGCCCCGCCGCCAGATCGCGATCGATCTCGATCGCCGTGAGGTGCCCGATGCGTTCCAGCAACGGCCGGGTGAGCGCGCCTTCGCCGGGGCCGATCTCGACGATCGCATCGCCACTTGCCGGGGCGATGGCCTCGACGATGCGCTGCAATACTCCGGGATCGTGCAGGAAATGCTGGCCAAAACGCTTACGCGTTCTCAATTCACTTGTCGTCCAGGCGCATCTCGACGTAAGTGCGGTCACGCAACTGGCGCAACCAGTCCTGGAACGATTCGTCCGCCTTGCGCTCCTTGAGCGCCTGGCGGGCCTGCATGCGGCGGCGTTCCTGCGTCAGCCCGGCCGCCCGGCGTTCCAGCACCTGCACCAGGTGCCAGCCGAAAGACGATTTGAACGGCTGACTGATCTCCCCCGGCTTGAGCGTATTCATGACGCGCTCGAACTCGGGCACCGTGTCTCCGGCAAACAGCCAGTCGAGATCGCCGCCGCGCGAAGCGCTGCCGTCGGCCGAATGCAAGCGTGCCAACTCGGCGAAATCGGCGCCGCCGGTGACGATGCGCTCGCGCAGGTCTGCCAGCCTGCGGCGCGCGTCAGCCTCGGAGGTGACTTCGCTGGTCTTCACCAGGATGTGCCGCGCGCGGGTCTGCTCCACCGGGGCCCCCTCCCCCGTGCCGCGCCGTTCCATCAGTTTGACGACATGGAAGCCGCCGGGACTGCGCAGCACCAGGCTGGTCTCGCCGGGACGCAGGCTCTTCACGGCGTCGGCGAAAATCTCCGGCAACCGGTCCTCACCGCGCCAGCCCATGTTGCCGCCCTGCAGGGCATCCGGGGCATCCGAATAGCTGGCCGCGATTTTGGCGAAATCCGTGCCGGAAACCGCTTCGGCGCGCGCCTTCTCGGCTTTCTTGCGCGCCAGGTCGAGTTGTTCGGGGCTCGCCTGTTCGGGCAGACGCACCAGCACATGGGCCAGGTTGTATTCGCTGCGCGAGCCGGTGCTGTTCCTGGACTCGGCCAGGAACTGGTCGATTTCGCTGTCGCTCACCTCGATGCGGTCGTCCACCTCGCGCTCTCGCAGGCGCTGCATCTGGATCTGCTCGTGCACTTCGCCGCGGAATTTCGCGAACGGCACGCCGTCCTTCTCCAACGCCTGGCGGAACGCCGACAGCGTCATATTATTGTTCTCGGCAATGCGCTCCAGCGCACGGTCGAGCTGGATTTCCTCCACCCGGATGCCGTTTTCCTTCGCCAGCTGAAGCTGCGCCTTGTCGAGGATCAGCCGCTCCAGAATCTGCCGTTCCAGGATACTGCGCTCCGGCAACGGCGTGCCCTGCTCCCGGAGCTGCCGTTCGGCCAACGCGCGGCGCTCGGCGAGTTCCGAGGCTGTCACCACCTCGCGGCCCACGACCGCGACGATGCGGTCCACCAGCACGATGCGCTGCGGCTGCCGCGCCTCCCGCGGCGCCGGCACCTGACCCTGCAGCTTCGCGGGCGCCTCCCGGCCCTGGATCTGACCCTGGGTGCGTAAAGGTGCCTGCGGCTGGGGTTCCTGCGCCTGCACCGCAATGGCAATGACCAGGGCTGCGGCCGTAGATAGGGTTCGCACGGAGTCCCTGCTAGAAAATCTGTTCGAAGGGCAGGGGCGGACGCATGCTCGGCGGCACCAGCGAACCCTGGGCAGGGTTGGTGACCGCATATCCTGCCACGCTGCGCTTGAGCAAGTTGACGACTTCGTCCGAACCCAGGCTGCCAAGGCCGTTGAACTCCAGCTGGAAGAATACGCCGGTAGAGGTAGTCTGCACCGCGGCCTGCAGCCGCTGGAATGCGCCGCGAAACACCCAGCAACCGGCGTTGTACTCGAACCCTGCGACTCCCTCCAGCAGGCGCGAGTCGCTCACCGAATAGTTCCAGCGGCCGATTGCATACCAGCCCGCTGCCACCGGCCACTGGCCGGTGATGTCGATCTGTTTGAGCCGGGTGTCGCGGTTGAAACGGTAACTGGCACTCACCACCTTGGCGATTTCCGGGGCATAGCGCGCCGAGACGCTGTAGCGTTCGGCGCGCGATAATTGCGGGTTGTATTGGACCGCGCTATCAAAGCTGATGTTCCGCGCCAGACGGCCGCCGAGCGAAGCGAGAATGTCGGACTGGTCTCTGCCGCGCAGCGCGGACGTCGGCGTGAGGCCTACCCGTTCATCCGAAAAATAATATCGCTGCCCGACGGTGGCACGCAGCAACTCCTCGCCGTTTGGCGTCACGAGGCGAGAGCTCGCCGCGACCGTGATCTGGTTCGCATCGCCGAAGCGGTCGCCGCCGGCGAAGCGGTTCTCGGTAAATATCTGGCTGGAATTGAAATCCGCGAGTCCGGTGTCAAACAACGGGACCCGGCTCTGGTTCCGGAACGGCGCGTAGACGTAAAACAGGCGCGGCTCGAACGTCTGGGTAAGCGGCTGGCCGAACCAGTTCATGCCGCGGTCGAAAATCATGCCGCTGTCCACGCTCATCCATGGCAGTGAAACGCTCTGCCTTTCCGGCTGGCCGGGGACGGTATGCGTCAGGCGATAGCCTGCATGATGCACGCCGAATTTCGGCGTCACGAAATAGCCAGGCGCGATGATCGGCGCCGCAAGCGTCGGTTTGAGCGAAAGGCGCGTTCCATCGACCAGGGTGGGGTGCGAGAACCGCACGAATTCGCCCGGCAGCACGACGTCGAACCGTTCGGCGATGTCGTTCTTCGCGGTGCCGAAGTTGAATTGCGGAAGCCGGGCGTAGGGCGGCGTAATTGGCGCCAGCGGATCCTGCAGTGTCTGCCAGCGCTGCACCAGGGTGTTGACGTAATAGCCGCTGCCAGCCAAAGCGCCGTTGTAATTCAGGGAACCCGTTTGCTGCAGGACGCCGGTCGACACCTGGCGAACCTGGGACGTGAGGTCGACAAAATAACGGCTATCGGACACCTTGTTCAGGTCAAGCAGGCCGGATAGCTGCGGCGTGATCTGTTGCTGGTGCAACAAAGAGAAGGCGCTGCGGGAGGCGCGAAGCTCATGGTCGTGCGGCATGAATTCATGGCGCAGGTTGCCGGCGTACGTCCTGTCCACGTACCTGAAATCGGTCTTGAGCTGCTCGCCCCGCTTCGCCATCAGGGACGGCGTGAGCGTGAGGTCGCGCTCCGGGGCGATGTTCCAGTAGTACGGCATCCCCAACTCCAGGCCACGCCGCGAATTGTGCGAATAGTACGGCGTCAGAAAACCGGACTTGCGCTGATTGTCAAGAGAAAACGACCCGTAAGGCAGCGGCAAGATGGTGGTGTCGAAGAATTTGAGACGACCGCTGCGGACGGTGCCAACCTGCTTTTCGTTGTCAATCTCGATCTCGTCGGCCTCGAAGCGCCAGTCCTCCTTGCCGGGTTCGCAGGTGGTGAACATGCCCTGCGCCAGCCGGAATCTGTCCTTGCCGAGGAATTCCAGGCGCTCGGCGTTGCCGCGCATGGTCATGGTCTTGCCGTGCAGGATGTAATTCGAGCCCTCGAACACGCCGGTGTCGTCCTGGGTGTTGTAGCGCAGGGACGGGCCGAAGAAGCGGTCTTCGCCGCGCAGGAAGCGCACACCGCCATCGGCCTCGATGCGGCCGAACTCCTGATTGAAGCGCAGGAATTCGCTGTAGACGGTGAGATCCTCGCGCTGGAATTCGACCCTGCCGCGCGCGGTGACCTCGAGTTCCGACACCCCCTCGATGCTCTGGGCGTCGATGGTGGCCGGCCCCTTCGGCTTGGCGACGGGCGCCCCCGCCTGCCCCCAGGCGAATTGGGCGCCGGACAACAGGAAAAGGAGCGCTGCGAAGCGCGCCGGACGAAGCTGCATGTGAGGAAGGTTCTGGGCGCGTTTCTTGAGAGTCAAAAGTGTCATAATTCCGCCCACTTCGCAATGGATTTCAGGCTCGTCGCGCTCGAGCGCTGGCTCGGCGCAGAATTTCCGGCCATTCCCTTCACGCTGGCCCCGGCCTCGGAGGATGCGAGCTTTCGGCGGTACTTCCGCGCGCGCCTTGCCGACGGCCGCCGTTTCGTCGTCATGGATGCGCCGCCCGAGAAGGAAAACTGCGCCCCGTTCCTGCACGTGGCCGGCACCTTCGCGGCAGCGGGCGTGCATGTGCCCGGAATTCATGCGCAGGACCTGGAGGCGGGCTTTCTGCTGCTGGAGGATCTCGGCAGTACGACTTTTCTGGATGATTTGAAACATGCAAAGGACCCGAACCGGCTCTATGCAGCCGCCACGGATGCCCTCATCCGCATCCAGCTTGCGAGCCGCCCGGGCATCCTGCCGGAGTACGACCGCGCGCTCCTCGAGCGCGAACTGCGCCTGTTCCCGGACTGGTACATCGCCCGCCAACTGCGGCGCGAACTTGCGCCGGGCGAGCGGGAAGTGCTGGACGCCGCGTTCGACGCACTGCTTGCCAATAACCTGGCGCAGCCGCAGGTATTCGTGCACCGGGACTACCACTGCCGCAACCTGATGGTCTGCGAGCCGCTGCCAGGCGTTCTGGACTTCCAGGATGCGGTCTACGGACCGATCACCTACGATCTGGTGTCGCTGTTCAGGGACGCCTATGTGCGCTGGGAAGAACCGCAGGTGCTCGATTGGGTGGTGCGCTACTGGGAAAAGGCACGCAAGGCCGGCCTGCCGGTGCGGGCCGATTTTGCCGAGTTTTACCGCGACTTCGAGTGGATGGGCGCGCAGCGGCAACTGAAGGTGGCCGGTATTTTCGCGCGCCTCTGCCATCGAGACCTCAAGCAGCGCTACCTGGCCGATATTCCACTGGTGCTCGACTATCTTCTCGCCACCTGCCGGCGCTACCGCGAGTTGACACCGCTCGCGCAGCTGCTCGAGCACCTGGCCGCGGCATGAAAGCCATGATCCTCGCCGCCGGACGCGGCGAGCGGCTGCGGCCAGTCACCGATTCGCTGCCGAAGCCTCTGGTCGAGGTCGCGGGCCAGACGCTGCTTGGGCGGCATCTGGAGCGCCTGGCGCGGGCCGGTTTCACGCACGCCGTGATCAACGTCTCGCATCTCGCCGGGAAAATCACGGCCCGGTTCGGCGACGGCAGGCGCGAAGGAATGCGCATCGACTGGTCACACGAAGACGAGCCGCTGGAAACGGCAGGCGGCATCGCTCAGGCGCGCGCGCTGCTGGGACCCGAGCCTTTCCTCCTGGTGAATGCCGACATCTGGTGCGACTACGCGTTTTCGATGTTGCGCGGATTCGATCTGGGCAAGCACCTGTCGCACCTCGTTCTCGTGCCGAACCCGCCGCAGCATCCGGTGGGCGACTTTTCGCTCGAAAACAGCATCGTCGGCAACGCGGCCGCGCCGCGCTACACTTATGCAGGCATTGCGGTGATCTCGCCGCAACTCGTCGCTGGTGTCGCCGCCGGCCGGAAAGCCCCCCTCGCGCCGCTGTGGCGCGCAGCCGCGGAACGCGGCGAGGTGACCGGTGAACTGCATGAAGGGCAATGGAGCGACGTCGGCACCCCGGAGCGCCTGTCCGCGCTGGAAGCACGACTGAAAAAGCAGCCATGAAACCAAATCATCTCGATCCCGCACTGCATGGCGCGCGCCGAGCGCGCCTCTCGCAGGCGATGCAGGGCGGCATAGCAGTCATTCCCACCGCGCCCGAGCGCATACGCAACCGCGACACGCACTACCCCTACCGCTTCGACAGCCATTTCTACTATCTCACCGGCTTCCCGGAACCCGACGCAGTGTTGGTGATCGTCGCCGGAACCCAGCCCAAGAGCATGCTGTTCTGCCGCGAGAAGAACGAAGAGCGCGAAACATGGGACGGTTTTCGCTTCGGGCCGAAGGACGCGCAGGAGCGCTTCGGATTCGACCAGACTTATCCGATCACCGAACTCGACGCGAAAGTGGTCGAGCTGCTCGGCGACCAGCCGGCGCTCTACTACCCGATCGGGGCCGATGCCGCCTGGGACGCACGCGCCATGGGCTGGCTGAACACGCTGCGCGCCAGGGCGCGCAGCGGCATCGGCACGCCCGAGCGCGTGCAGGATGTGCGTGCGCTGATCGACGAGATGCGCCTGGTCAAGGATGCGCATGAACTGGGCGTCATGCGCAGGGCGGCATCGATCTCGGCTGGGGCGCACCGGCGCGCGATGTGCGCCGCGCGCCCGGGCGGCTTCGAGTTCGAGCTCGAGGCCGAGCTGCTGCACGAATTCCGCCGCCACGGCGCGCAGTTCCCCGCCTACTGGCCGATCGTCGCCGGCGGCGCCAACGCCTGCGTATTGCACTACGTATCCAACGACGCGGCGCTGCGCGCGGGCGACCTGGTGCTGATCGATGCCGGCTGCGAGCTCGCCGGCTACGCCTCGGACGTCACGCGCACGTTCCCGGTGAGTGCAGGTTTCACCCCGGCGCAGCGCGAGGTCTACGAAATCGTCCTTGCAGCGCAGGCCGCGGCCATCGAAAAGATCCGGGCCGGCAATGCGTGGAACGAGCCGCACGACGCGGCGGTGCGCGTTCTGGCGCGAGGCATGCTCGATCTCAAGCTCCTCTCCGGCAGCCTGGACGAAATTCTGGAGAAGGAAACCTACAAACGCTTCTACATGCACCGCACCGGCCACTGGCTCGGCCTGGACGTGCACGATGTCGGCGACTACAAGCGCGCCGGCAAGTGGCGCACGCTCACCCCCGGCATGGTGCTCACGGTGGAGCCGGGCCTCTACATCCGCGCCGCGGACGACGTGCCCGAAGCGCTGCGCAGCATCGGCGTGCGCATCGAGGACGACGCGCTGGTCACGGAGAGCGGCTGCGAAGTGATCACGGCCGAGGCGCCGAAGAGCATTGCCGACATCGAGGCGCTGAAGAGGGATGCCATTCGCGATGCCGGGTGAAATCACCGTTCGGGGGGCCGGGCCGGTCGGTTGCGTGTTAGCGCTGTTGCTCCGCGCGGCCGGGAAAAGCGTCTGCCTGGTGGAAAGAAAAGCACAGCCGGGGAAAGCTCCCCTCCGGCCGATAGCACTGTCGCACGCGAGCCGGCTGATCCTCGAGCGTATCGGCGCCTGGCGCGCGCTGGAACCCACGCCGATCGGCACGATCCACATCTCACAGCAAGGCGCTTTCGGCCGCATTTGCATTGACGCAGGCGATGCGGGCGTTCCGGCGCTGGGCTATGTGGTGGACTACGGGTCGCTGTTGAACTGCCTTTTTTCCAGGCTTGAAGTTTCCGGAATCCGGATCGAGACCGAATCCGAAGACGCGCTTCTCGTGGTCCATGCAGAAGGCACGTCAAGCGCATTGAAGGAAAAAAATTATGCGCAGCGAGCGCTCGTGGCGCTCGTCACAACCAGCCCGGTTGCCGCGCACACCGCCTGGGAGCGCTTCACCCCCGAGGGACCGCTCGCCTTGCTGCCGCTCGGCGGGCGCTATTGCGCGGTTTGGGGCATGCGTCCCGAACGGGCGCTGGCGTTGTGCGGCGCGCCCGAGGCGGAATTCCTGCTGGCCATCGCTACCGCTTTCGGGGGCCGCGCCGGTCAATTCGTCGCCGTCGGCGAACGCAATCACGCACCTCTCGCGCTGCGCGTACGGCCCTCGCGGGTGGGCGTACGCGAGGCCTTTGTCGGCAACGCCGCGCAAACACTGCACCCGGTCGCCGGCCAGGGCCTGAATCTCGGTCTGCGCGACGCCTGGGATCTGGCGAAAGTCTTGCGTGATGCGCAGGACCCGGGCGATGCGCGCGTGCTGGCACGCTTCGCCGCGATGCGCCGCCTGGATGCGATGGCGAGCGTGTGGATCACCGATTTCCTGGCCGGGGCCTTTCTCGGGGTGAATCCCGTGGCCGGGCTGATGCGAGGATTTGGTTTAACCGCGTTGGACATTTGCCTGCCGGCACGACGTTTTTTCGCGCGCCGCATGATTTACGGAACCTCCGCGATGCCCTAGCCGTTGCGGCCTGCACAATACGTGTTTGAAAAACGCAACAGTGCAGATGTTTTTCGGCGACGGAACGCGATAGAATCCGTTCCCCTCGCATGACCTCCAACCAATAAAGTACTGATGCGACTCGGTGCACACGTGTTGCGTAACGGCTTGTTCGCCGCCCCGATGGCGGGCGTTACCGATCGGCCGTTTCGCACGCTCTGCCGCCGCTTCGGCGCTGGCCTCGCGATCTCCGAAATGGTCTCTTCGCGTCCCGAGCTGCGCGGCACCCGCAAATCGCGCCTGCGCCTGGAACATGGTGGCGAAGCCGGCCCCGTTTCAGTGCAGATCGCCGGGGCCGACCCGGCCATGATGGCGCTCGCCGCCCGCGTCAATGCCGCCGAAGGCGCGCAGATCATCGACATCAACATGGGTTGTCCGGCGAAAAAGGTCTGCAATGTCGCCGCCGGCTCCGCGCTGCTGTCCGACGAGCCCCTGGTGGCGCGCATTCTGGAGGCGGTGGTCGCCGCCGTGGAGGTGCCTGTGACACTGAAGATCCGCACCGGTCCCAGTCCAGAACGCAAGAACGCACTGCGCATCGCGAGAATCGCCGAGGCGGCGGGCGTGAGGCTGCTTGCCGTACACGGCCGCACCCGCGCCTGCGGCTTCCGCGGCGGGGCGGAGTTCGACACAGTGGCGGAAGTCAAGGCCGGCGTGCGCATCCCGGTCATCGCCAATGGCGACATCGGCACGCCTGAGGAA
>Ga0315281_10015653_pt1 | contig 10160 bp, 8 predicted proteins | sample YL17G07_0_MG_FD_204540 | JGI IMG/M metagenome (GOLD analysis project Ga0315281, IMG submission 204540) | Sediment microbial communities from Yellowstone Lake, YNP, Wyoming, USA - YL17G07_0 | ecosystem: Environmental > Aquatic > Freshwater > Lake > Sediment | place: USA: Wyoming | collected...
GAGTTGCTTGTCGCCGTCCTGGAAGATCATGTCGAAGGGGCCCGATACTTTCGCAATCTTCAGCTGCGCGTCGCCAACGACGACGCTGACGCGGTCGGACACGCCGGCGCGCGCGAAGTTGTCGCGCGCCTCGCGGGCGCGTTCCTCGTTCATCTCCAGCGTCAGCAGCATCCCATCCGCTGGCAACGCCCGCGCGAGCCAGATGCCGGAGTAGCCGATTGCGGTGCCGATCTCGAGGATCCGCGACGCCTTGATCGCGGTCGCCAGCACGCGCAGCAGCGCGCCGACCTCGGCGTCCACGAGCGGCAAGCCGCGCGTGGCGTTGCCACGGGCGATCTCGTCGAGCACCGGGTCGCCGGCGCGGTTGAGTTGCGCGAGATAGCCCTCGATGGCCTCCGGCACGATCTGGCCCATAGACGCTATTCTAGGACCAGATGCGCCACACGAAGATCATCGCCACCGTTGGCCCCGCGAGCGACTCGGAGCCAATCCTCGACGCGTTGATCGCGGCCGGCACCGACATCGTCCGCCTGAACTTCTCGCACGGCACGCACGAGACACAGGCCGCGACGTTCGCGCGCGTGCGGGCCGCGTCGCGGCGCGCAGGACGCGAGGTGGCGATTCTGCAGGATCTGGGCGGTCCGAAGATCCGCACCGGCCGGCTCGAAGGCGGCCGGCCGATCCAACTCAACCCGGGCGACAGGGTGACGATTGCCACCGGCGATCTCGCCGGCGGGCCGGGCCGGCTGTACACCACGTTCGCGGGGCTGGCGCCCAGCGTGCGCCCGGGCGATCGGCTGCTGCTCGCCGACGGTCGCGTCGAGCTGCGCGTCGACTCCACGAATGGGACCGAGATTCAGGCGACGGTGGTCGAAGGCGGCGAGATCGGCGAGCACAAAGGCATCAACGCGCCGGGAGTGCCGATGCCGACGTCGGCCATCACACCGAAAGACATCGAGGATCTGACGTTCGGGCTCACGCTCGGCGTGGACATGGTCGCCCTCAGCTTCGTGCAGACCGCGGCCGATCTGCAGCAGGCGCGCGGCCTGATGGCCGCCGCCAACGCAGGCGACGTTCCGCTGATCGCGAAGCTGGAGCGCCCCCGCGCGCTCGAGCACCTCGACGAGATTCTGAGCGCCTGCGATGCCGTGATGGTGGCGCGCGGCGACCTCGGTCTCGAGATGCCGCTCGAACGCGTCCCGCGCGCGCAGAAGGAAATCACGAGGGCGGCGCGGCTGCGCGGCATTCCGGTGATCGTCGCCACGCAGGTGCTCGAGTCGATGACGATCGAACCGCGCCCGACGCGCGCTGAGGTGAACGACGCCGCGAACGCGGTCGAAGACGGCGTCGACGCCATCATGCTGGCGGGCGAGACCGCGGCCGGCACCTACCCGGTGCGCGCGGTGCAGACGCTCGACGCGATCATCCGCGACGCCGAAACGGCGCCGGTGCACGACGTTGGCGTGAAGGGGCAGCCGGCGACGCACGACGACCACGCGCGCGCCCTGTGCGAGGCGGCGGTCACGCTCGCCGATCGCGCCGCCGCGCAGGCGATCGTCGCCGTCACGCGCGGCGGGACGACCGCGCGCTGGCTCTCGGCGCTGCGGCCGCACGCGCCGATCATCGCCGCCACCGAGCGCGAGGACGCCGCCCGCCGGCTCACGCTGCACTGGGGCGTCGTGCCGCTGTGCATGCCGATCGGCGAGAACCTCGACGAGGCGAGCACGCGGATCGGCGCCCACCTCGTCGAGCGCGGCCTCGTCGCGGCGGGTGGCACGGCGGTGTTCGTCAGCATCAACCCCGACCTGAGCCGCCGCGACGCGAACTACCTCAAGATCCAGCGGCTGTGATGGTAAAGTCCCGAAATATGCGTCTTTTCGCCTTCGTGTTGTGCCTCACCGTGCTGGCGCCGGCCGTGCCGTCCGTCTCCGCTCAGACGTTCTCGGTGCCGGTCGTCTACAAGAAGCTGCCGAACGGCTTGCGCGTGGTCATCAGCGAAAACCACGCCGCGCCGGTCGTCGTCGTGGAGCTGATGTACCGCATCGGCTTCCGGATCGAGCCGAAAGGCCGCACCGGTTTCGCGCACCTCTTCGAGCACCTGATGTTCCAGGGCTCCGAGCACGTCGCCAAGTTCGAGCACGTGCGCATCGTGAACGAGAACGGCGGCACGCTGAACGGATCGACGCGGTTCGATCACACGAACTACTTCGAGGTGATGCCGTCCAACGCGCTCGAGCTCGCGATGTGGCTCGAAGCGGACCGCATGCGCTCGCTGAAGATCACGCCGGAGACGCTGAAAAACCAGCAGGACGTGGTCAGCGAGGAAGTCCGCGACAACGTGCTCAACCAGCCGTACGGCGCGTTCGAGTGGCTCGGCCTGCCGCAGAAGGCGAACACCAACTGGTACAACGCGCACAACTTCTACGGCGACCTCTCCGACCTCGAAGCGGCGAACCTCGACGATGTGAAGAAGTTTTTCGACACGTACTACGCGCCGAACAACGCCGTCCTTGTCGTGTCGGGCGACACCACGACCGAGGAGGTGATGAAGCTGGCCGAGAAGCACTTCGGCGCCATCCCGCAGCGGCCGCTCCCACCGCGACCCGACATCAAGGAGCCGGCACAATCGGCCGAGAAGAGCTTCACCGAGAGCGACAAGCTCGCGCGCACGCCGGCCGTCGCCTTCGGCTATCACCTGCCGGATCGGATGACGAAGGACTTCTTCGCCCTGTCGCTACTGGATCCGCTGCTCGTCAGCGACGAGAGCGCCAAGCTGTATCAGGCGCTCATCAAGGAGAACCAGATCGCCGCAGACGTGTCGGGTGGGTTCAACTACGGGCTCGGCAATAACTTCGACTACAACGGCCCGATGCTCTACACGTTCCGCGTCGACTACCGTCCCGATCTCAAAGGCGCCGACGTGCTGAAGGTCGTGGACAAGGTCATCAGCGCGATTCAGGAGCACGGGATCACGGAAGACGAGCTGAAGCAGGCGAAGGTGAACTTCCGCTCGTCGTTCCTCGAGAATCTCGAAGGCCAGTCCGGATTCGGCCGCGCGGATTTGCTCGCCGCGCTCGCGCTCTACGACGACGACCCGAACCGCATCAACACGATCCTCAGCGACCTCGACAAGGTGACGACGATGGACGTGCAGCAGGCGGCGAAGAAGTATCTGGTGCCAGCGAACCGCACGTCGATCGATCGGCGGCCTGGGGGTGGACAATGAGATTGCAGATTTCAGATTGCAGAGTTCAGATTGCCGCCCGCAGATTTCAGATTGCGGCGGCCGTCGCCGTCGTCGCGCTCGTCGTCGGCTCGGCCCTGCCCGCATCAGCGCAGGAGCGCCCGGCGGTCGGACCGGAGCGGCCCTTTCAGCTCGCGCCGCGCATCGAGCGCACGCTCTCCAACGGGCTGCGCGTCATCGTCACGCGGCAGACCGCGATCCCGAAGGTCTCGATCACGCTGACGGTGTTGTCGGGCTACTCGAGCGACCCGGCGGATCTGACCGGCCTCGCGTCATTGACCGCCGATCTGATCCAGGAAGGAACGAAGACGAGGAACAGTCGCCAGATCCGGCGCGAGGTCTTCGGCATGGGCGGATCGCTGACGGCGGCCGCGTCGCAGGACTACACGTCGGTCTCGGTGCGCGGCCTCTCGGAGTTCGCGCCGCGGCTTCTCGATCTCGTCGCCGATGTGGCGATGAACCCGACGATCCCCGACGATGAGGTCGCGATCCTCGAGCAGCAGCATCTGCAGACGGTCGCGCAGCAGAAAGCGTCGCCGCAGTTCCTCGCGAACCGCACGTTCCGCAACGCGCTGTTCGGCGAGCACCCGTACGCGCGCACGAGCGAGACAGAGGCGTCGCTCCAGGCGATGGACCGCGCGACGCTGGTGGCATTCCACACTGATCACTACCGGCCGAACAACGCGTTCCTGCTGATCGTCGGCGCGATCGATCCCGACGCGATGGTAGCCGCATCGGAAAAAGCATTCGGTGGGTGGGCGCGCGGCGACGTGCCGGGCCCGGCGTATGCGGCGCCGCCGGCGCTCAGCGGGCGGCACGTCTACTTCGTCCAGCGGCCGAACAGCATCCAGTCGTCGATGGCGGTGGGGAACATCGCCGTCAAGCGCAGCGATCCCCGCTGGTACGAGCTGACGGTCGCGAACACGATTTACGGCGGCGCGTTCAACTCGCGGATCGTTCGCAACATCCGCGAGGAGAAGGGCTACACCTATTCGCCCCAGTCCGCGCTCACGGGCTTCAGCAATGCCGGCTTCTATCGGTTCGCGGCCGACGTCCGCAACGAGGTGACCGGGCCGGCGCTGACCGAAGTGTTCAAGGAGATCGACGCCATGCGCGCGGAGGGGAGCGACGGCGCTGAGCTGCAAGGCGCGAAGCAGTACCTGCGCGGCATCTTCCCCATCCAGACCGCGACGCAGACGGGTCTGTCGGCGACGCTGATCATCGTTTACGTCTTCGGTTTGCCGAAGGACTACCCCGAGACGTTCCGGGCGAAGATTGCCGCCGTGACGCCTGCGCAGGTGAAAAGCGCGTCGGTGACGCTGTTCGGATCCGAGAATTCTGTCATCGCGATCGTCGGCGACTACGCGAAGGTGAAGGATCAGCTCGCCGGCTACACGAACATTACGTTTCTCGACACGGACGGCAAGACGATCCCGCCGCCCCAGTGAATGACGATCGCAGGCCTGAAGGCCTGCACTACGTTCAATCAGAAAACGCTGTAGCCGTGCGTTCAGACGCCCGCCAGCCCGAGATTCTTCACAACCTCCGTCGTCGATCGTGCCTTGTTGAGCGTGTAGAAGTGCAGGCCCGGCGCGCCTTCGCGTAGGAGTTCTTCGCACTGCCTGGTCGCATACTCGATGCCGAATTGCGTCACGGCCTCATCATCGCCGCCGCGCGCCTCCAGCTCCGACAGCAGTGCCGGCGGCAGGCCGGCGCCGCAGAGCGCGACGAACCGCTTGATCTGGTGCGTGCTGAGAATCGGCAAAATGCCCGGCACGATGGGCACCGTGACGCCCTGAGCGGCCAGGAAATCGCGGAACTCGAAGTAGTGGCTGTTCTCGAAGAACAGCTGTGTGATCACGAAGTCCGCACCGTGGTCGATCTTGTTCTTCAGCCTCCGCCAGTCCACGTGCTTGCCTTCGGCGCAGTCGATGTGTCCCTCCGGGAATCCGGCGACGCCGACGGAGAACTCGCCGAACTCACGGATGTGCCGCACCAGTTGATAGGAGTACTCGAAGCCGCCTTCGGTCCTCACGAACTCGCCGGCGCCGCTCGGTGGATCGCCGCGCAATGCGAGGATGTTCTTGATCCCGAGCGCCTGTGTGTGTTCGAGCACGGCGCGCGTGTCGTCGATGGTCGCGTTCACGCAGGTGAGATGCGCCATGGCCGTGATCTGATGGTCCCGCTGAATCCGGTCCACGATCGTGAGCGTCTTCTCGCGGGTTCCCCCTCCGGCACCGTACGTCACCGAGCAGAAGGCAGGGTTGAGCTCCCGCAGTGCGGGAATCGTCTTCTCCAGCAAGACGCGCTCGCCGTCGGCCGTCTTGGTGGGAAAGAACTCGAATGACACCACCGGACGGCGGGTTATCCGTGCGGTGTCGAAGATGTCTCGTATGAACTGGATCATGGACCGCCTATTTTTCGAGCAGTGATTTGAGCGACGCCAGGGCGCGCGACCAGCCGAACCCGATCACTTCGTAGTAGCGTCGCCAGCGCGCGCTCTCCTCGAATCCGGTCTGCGTGACGCGCACGCGCGTGGCGCCTGTCACGTCGACCTGCAGCGTGACTTCGAGCGCCATCGGGCCGATCGGTTCGCCGTCGGGCGGCAGCCAGAACGCGTCGGCGACGACAAACCCTTCGCCGGCCTGAAACTGGATGATCGTCCCTCTGAAGACGCCGCCCAGCCGTCCAAGGATGTCGTCGCGAAAGTCGGTCGGTGCCCACTCGATCGCATACGGCCCCAGCACCCGGGGCGTCGTCACCGAATGGGCGACCTGCCACCAGGCGTTCAGCGCCTCGGCGTCGAAGAACGCCTTCAGCACGCGGCCGGCGGGCGCGGCGATCACCGCGGAAACATCGAGACTGGGTGCAGGCATGTTTCTGCTTATGGCTGACCGGCCGTGGTGTGGACGCGCTGGGCGCGGGCGCGCGACACCATGTCCTTCACTTCGCGCATCAGCGTGGGCACGTGGTACGGGATGCCATCCTTGATGGTCCACTCGATGCCGCCGCCGCGGGCGGTCTGGACCTTGTCGTTCGGTCCCAGCGGCGAGTAGTTCGACGCCTGGCGTCCGTTGAGCAGCATCACGTCGGCGCCGTAGGGGTTCAGCAGCTTCAGGTTGTCGAGGGGGTTGCCATTGACCACCAGCAGATCGGCGATGAAGCCTTCGCGAACCTTCCCGATCCGGTCCTCCATGCCCAGCAGCTTCGCCCCGTTCCACGTCGCGTGCTCGATGACCTCGAGCGGGCGAAAGCCGGCTTCCTCCTGCAGCTCCAGCTCACGCGAAATCCCGAAGCCGTACATCGAGTAGATGTACCCGGCGTCGTCTCCAGTCGTGACGAGACCGCCCTTGGTCGCGAACTCGCGCACGGCGTCCATCCAGATCCGGTACTGCTGTTTCCAGCGCGCTTCCTGGGTGGACGTCCAGCCGAGGAAGTACGATCCGTGGTTGTCGAGCGATCCCTTGAAGTACGCCTCCATCGACGGGTGCAGGTAATCCCTGAACCACGGCTGGTTCTGCGCGCGGAGCAGATCGCGGCTGGCTTCGTAGATCGAGAACGTCGGATCCCACGCGACATGCTTCTCGACCATCAGGTCGATGACCGCGTGGAGCTTGTCGGGGTCCGCCTGCGCGTACAGCTCGCCGGCGCGGCCGAAGCGGTGAATCTCGTTCGAATAGCTCATGTCGGGCGGGAAGTTTTGCGCCCTGTTCAACGCCGCGTCCGCGACGCCGTAGAAATGCTCGATCGAACTGACGCCGAGCTCCGCGTAGTCCTTCGCCGTCGTCTCCTCGACCGCGATGTGCGTGGCCGTGCGCATGCCGAGCGCGTGCGCCTCGTCCAGGATCGCCACGAGCTGATCGCGATCCATGCCGATGATTTTCAAGCCGTCGGCGCCCTTCTGCCTGATGTCGCGGATCCACGCGCGAATCTCCGCGGGCGATCCCGTCCGTCCTTTGCTGACGACGGGGTACACGAGGATGCGCGGCGCGATGATCGTGTGCGCGTTGCTCTCGGCCTGCCAGCGCTTCGACTTGTCGAAGTCGCCGCCGACCTCGCGCGCCGTCGTCACGCCGGCGGCCAGATACAGATTCCGCTCGTACTGGATCGGCTGCGGCATGCCCCCCTGCCGCTCCTCGTGCCAGTGCATGTGCGCGTTGACGATGCCCGGCATGACGTATTTGCCGGTTGCGTCGATGACCGTATCCTGCGACCGTGGCGACGTCGGGCCGGCGATCGCCGAGCCGGGCATGCCGTCGTCCGGGCCGATGTACGAGATCAATCCGTCCTGGACGACGATGTCGACCGGGCCGTACGGCGGTTTGGCGTTGCCGTAGATCACCATCGCGTTCTTGATGACGAGACGCCGGGCGGATTTGGCGTGAATGGACGGTGTGGCCGGCGGCTGCTGGGCGGCAAGACCGAAGGTCAACAGTGCGGCGAGCGCCAGCCCCTTGATCGGCACGTTCATGCGAGCGACCTCTCCTGTGAAAGGGCGATGATAACCCACGTCATGAATCGGGTCATCGGGTTATCTGGTCATTGGCCCTGATGGTAAAGTGATCTTCATGGTGCAGCAGCCGCTCGCGTACCTCGACCCGGAGTTTCTCGAAAGCGACGAATCGCGCCCCATCCGCATTCTCGCCGAGTACCTCGAGCCGCTCCGCCGGTTCAAGGCTCAGAAGATCCAGGACACCGTCGTGTTCTTCGGATCGGCGCGCGTCGACAGCCGCGAGCGGGCGGAACGGGCGCTGAAGACGTTGCGCGCCCGCGGCGTGCAGGATGCCGACGCGCAGTATGAGAGCGAGATGACGAAGAGCCACAAGGCCGTCGAATGGGCGCGCTACTATGAAGACGCGCGCGAGCTGGCGCGGCTGCTCACGACGTGGACCACGAGCCTGCCGTCCGACACCCACCGCTTCGTCGTCACCTCGGGCGGCGGCCCAGGCATCATGGAGGCGGCCAACCGCGGCGCGCGCGAAGGCGGCGGCAAGACGATCGGCCTGAACATCCGGCTGCCGTTCGAGCAGGGCGCCAACCCCTATATCACCGACGGCTTGCACTTCGAGTTCCACTATTTCTTCATGCGGAAGTTCTGGTTCGCGTACCTGGCGAAAGCGCTCGTGATCTTTCCGGGCGGCTTCGGCACGCTCGATGAGCTGTTCGAGATCCTCACGCTCGTGCAGACCGACAAGCTGTCGAAGAAAATCGGCGTCGTGTTGTACGGTCGCGAGTACTGGGAGCAGGTGCTCGACGTGAAGCCGATGGCCGAGTGGGGCGCGATCGCGGAGAAGGATCTGGAACTGCTGCACTACGCCGACACGCCGGCCGACGCCTTCAAGCACCTGCGCGATCATCTGATCGCGAACCATCTCGAGCCGGGCACCGCGCAGGACGCGGCGACGCCGGGGATCGCGAAAACACGGGGATAGGGCAGGACGGGCAGGTGGGGCAGGGAGGGCAAGTGGGTCCGGTCCGGCTGAAGCCGGACGCCACGTACGTCTCAACCGCTGCTCTCGTGGCGTCCGGCTTCCCTGCCCTGAGCTCCGTCGAAGGGAGCCGGACCGCGATCAGATTCGTCTTTCAGTACAGCAGATACCCCTCGCGCGTCTTCATGAACGCGCCCACGCTGTCGGTCCACGACCGCGCGATGTCGCGAGCCGGTACGCCGCGCTCGATCTGTTCCCTCAGGTCGGAGGACCCGGCGAGGATGTCGATCGGCAGCAGCGTGTGCTCGTACTCGTACGGCGGATCGCGCCAGCGGAAGCGATCGGGATCGGCCGCGCGGAACGCCGCGATGAGCGCGACGCCGGCTTCGACGGCCCGGAACGTCTGGCGATCCATGACGTGGATCTGGCAGCCGCCGCAGCTCGTGCGCGCGTGCTTGTGAAACGTCGGCTCGATCACCGCGGGACGGAAACGCACACCCGGCATATCGAGCGCGTTCATCCCGTCCGCGAAGCGGTCCGCATCCACCCACGGCGCTCCCACCAGCTCGAACGGCTTCGTCGTCCCGCGCCCCTCGGAGACGTTCGTCCCTTCGAACAACACCGTGCCGGGATAGACGATCGCGGAATCCAGCGTCGGGATGTTCGGTGACGGCAGCACGAACGGGATGCCGGTCGCGTCGAAATACATCCCGCGGGTCCATCCGTCCATCGGGATCACCTCGAGGTTGGCGCCGATGCCGAACGCGTCGTTGAAGAGGCGGGCGAGCTCGCCGATCGTCATGCCGTGCCGCATCGGGATGGGGTAGAGGCCCACGAACGACTCGAACCCTCTCACCAGCATCGGCCCCTCGACCGCGTCTCCGCCGATCGGGTTGGGACGGTCGCACACGATGACCGTGATCCCCTGCTTCCTGGCGGCAACGAGGCAGTTGGCCATCGTGTAGATGTAGGTGTAGATCCGCGTGCCGACATCCTGCAGATCGACGACGAGCACGTCGACGTCACGGAGCATCTCCGCCGTCGGCTCGCGCGTCTCGCTGTAGAGCGAATAGACCGGCACGCGGCGCAGGGCGTCGCGGGCGTGTCCCGTTTCGATCATGTTTTCCTGGACGTCGGACCGGAACCCGTGCTGCGGGCCGAAGATCGCGGTCACACGCGAGCCGCCGCGGGCGGCCAGGCGGTCGGCGATGTGGCGGAGCTCGCCGTCGATCGAGGCGGGATTGCAGACGATGCCGACGCGGAGGCGATCGAGCCGGCCCGAGGCCAGCAGGCGGTCAGTTCCCAGAGCCACCGGCATGGCACGATTATAGGTGGTGCTCGACTTGCATCCGGTCGGGCGGCGTTGATAGACTACCGCCCCTTGGTGGTCTGCCCCCCGCCTGCTTCGCCCGCGCCGAGAGCCGATCGAGCCTCAAGTCCGACTCGTTCCCTCCCAGTGAACGTGCAGCCGACGCGCCGCAGCTGCC
>Ga0315281_10015654_pt1 | contig 10160 bp, 5 predicted proteins | sample YL17G07_0_MG_FD_204540 | JGI IMG/M metagenome (GOLD analysis project Ga0315281, IMG submission 204540) | Sediment microbial communities from Yellowstone Lake, YNP, Wyoming, USA - YL17G07_0 | ecosystem: Environmental > Aquatic > Freshwater > Lake > Sediment | place: USA: Wyoming | collected...
TATGTATCCTCTTTGTTTAAGCTGCAAAGCCCTTTCAATAGTCGGTAACTTTACTTCGCCTCCAATGCATTTTGCTCCTTGTCCCCATTTTAGCTCAATGCCCTCAACACCGAGTTTCTCCACAGCATATTCAGCAACACCGAGTCTCGTATCTTCAACATTAAGCTGGACAAGCATTGTTCCGTATCCGTCATACCAGTCCTTGTATGTCTTAACCCTTCTTGCAAGCTCGGGTGAATTGACAATTTTCCCGTTCTTGATTTCAGCCTGCGGGTCCATTCCACAGACATTCTCTCCGCAGACAAGTATGGAACCACTGATGGCTGCTCCTATAGCAGTTCCTTCCCAGTTCACCCTTGCTATTTCTGTTGAACCAAGGGCACCGGTAAAAAAAGGGGCCTTCATTGAAATTTTTGTTCCGTTGCCGGTTACCTCTGTTTCTACACTTACAGAAGGAAAAGTTGCTTTATCAGGATCAGCATCACAACCAATAGCACCTACACATGTGCCATGAATATTAAAGTGTGAAAAATCTACGGGATAATCCTTTTCAGAACCTGAAATAACCTTCCCGAATGGTTGAGGATAAATGACCTCTCTTCCTCTCAGGGCTGACCTTCCAACCTCACAATATCCAGGACAACCATCAACACAGTTGACGCACAACCCCGACATAGGCGAAGGCGCCACTCTTGTAGTTGTCACAGTTGCTGCGCTCGCATTCGGCTTACTTAGACTCATTGTTCTCCTCCTTAGGAATTTCGGTTTTAATTTCTTTTCCTCAGTCCGTTAATAAGTTCCTTGTTCAATGTTTGTTAATTATCTGTCTCGGAATTAAGTATTTCTAAGGTAACAGCCCAAAAAAAACTACTCTATTCTATGCTCATAGAAATACAATGACAGATTTTCAATATTTTTAGACTCTTACGCAACCACCTCCTTTCATTTTGGTTTATCTGAACTTAAGTATTTCTTAAGGTTAAATCCAAAATATTTTAAACCTGATATTTTCAAAAACATACTATAAGCAATTCTGCCTTATTGTCTCCTTCATTCTTCCATACTGATGGGTATTCTTCTTTGAAATAAACAGAATCTCCTTCATTCAATATTGATTCCTTGCCCTTTCTAACAAGAGAGACACTTCCCTTAAGTACATAGATGAGTTCCTTTCCTTGTTGAACAAGAAAATCCTTTTTAACCTTTGTGTGAGGTTCTATAATGGCGATATTGCCAGAGTGCTTACCATTCTTAATAATATTGAAAATTCTAAGATCTTTTTCTTCTAAAAGAAGATTGGAAAAAATCTTTTCTTTTCTTATAAGCCAGCTTTCATCATTTGCAATGCTGTTCTCCCACAAGACAGATGGGTTCACTCCGAGGGCATTACATATCTGAAGAAAAGAAGGTAGAGAGGGAACAACCTGGTTGTGTTCTAATTGTGAAATGAAGCTTGGCGTAAGGTCAACCTTCTCTGCAAGTTCTTTCTGGCTTACACCCAACTTTGTTCTTAGCTCCCTGATCTTTGTCCCAATGTCAAGGGTAGTTTCTTTTTTTATTGGTTTGATCGAGATTTTTTTGCCATCTATCTCATATTGATGCGGTTTGAATGCTTCTCTGTTGCTGCGTCCATCAAGCTTCAGAGCCTTGATGTAAAGCTTGTCTTTTCGCTTATAGAGTTCCAGAACAACTTGTGTGATATGCTCCAGATTAGCTTTAAACGAATGGCTATGAGCTTCTTTCTCGAGTATCCAATACGCAACAGTTCCAAGATCATAAAGACGCGGGCACATATAGGTAAAAAATTTGTATGTGTTACCCTCGTCTCCCCAGAGGTCCTGCATGCCAGTTAGACTATCAAAAATGTATTTCGAGGCAGGGAATCTGTCCTCCAAGGAATTTAATATATTAGTAAAGTGTGCTATATCTCCGGGCTTATCAACCTTAATCACATGAGGATCAGAATGATGTTCATAAAACTTAATAAATGCCTTGTCATTTTTACCCTTTCCTGATGTGAAACAATCAAGCAGTGTAAATCCATCCTGATTTGAGATTTCGCTTATCTTCTGGTAGATACTCTGGGGGGATTTATTAAAACTTACATATATAACATTTTGATTGTCAGCAAGAGATTGCTTTATGAAATTATGCACAAATGTTTCGTAAGTGGTACCTGCCTCAACCTCCCAGACAACATTATCACCTGCATAGAGCGTGTCTATGAGGCTATCAAGGTCAATAATTCCAGATGATATCTTGCCCATTGTAGGAAAACGGTTACCTTTTGCAATAATTTTATAAATTAAAAAAATATTTTTCAAGTGAATTATGAAATTGCAAACATCCTTAATTACTTTATGCAAGCTTGTTATAGTGGGCGAAAACAAATAGCCAGAAAAAATTTTAAAAAAATCTTTACCTTGAAAAAAAATTTATGTTATTATTTAATCCCTTAATAAGCAGATTTGTTTTTTCCGCTTATCTTACCCAAAAAGGGGAAAAAGGAGTGCCCATATTATGTTAATTATTGGAGAAAAGCTCAGTATCATAGCCAAAAGGGTACGGGAGGCTATGCTGAAGAAAGACAAATGTCCCATCCAGGAGATTGCAATTGCTCAGTGGAAAGCGGGTGCAGGGATGATAGATGCAAATATCGGCCCTGCAGAAGATGAAGGAGAATCATTGATGGAATGGATGGTCACTACAATACAGGAAGTTGTCCCTCTCCCTATATGTCTCGATACAACAAACTTCAAAGCCATAGAGGCCGGCCTCAAGGTCCATAATAATAAATGGGGAAGACCACTTATTAACTCCACATCAAATGATCCAGAAAGGTTTCCTATTCTTGAACTCGCAGCCAAGTATAACTCTCAGATAATCGGCCTGACAGTCGGCAAAGGAGGACTTCCTGCAGATGCAGAAGAGAGAGCCGCAATAGCCGCAGAGATTATGGCGAGGGCTATGGAATACGGGGTTCCCCTTGAAGACTTATACCTTGACCCTCTGGTACTCCAGATAGCAACCTCTCAGGACCATGCATTAAATGTGATTAAAGCTATAAGGATGTTTCAAGAGCTAAACGACCCATCGATGAAGACAGTTGTTGGTTTGAGCAATGTATCGAATGGCTGTCCAAAGCATATAAGACCTATACTGAACAGTTATTTTCTATCTCTATTAATGTATGAGGGGCTTACCGCAGCCATTGCAGATGCACATGAGATAGCACCTACTGTAAAAACTATAGATGTAATATTGGGCAAGACTCTTTATGCACATTCGTACCTTGAAATGTGACAATTGCAAAGGGCATAGAGCAAAGAGCAAAGAGCTAAGAGCAAAGAAAATAAGACACCGTTCAATATGTTTTTAACTCTATGCTAATTGCTCTATGCTAACACAGAGGAGGGAACATGGCCTTTACCCCACCAATAGAAAGCTACACAGGAAAAGTCTGCTCGCTGACTATCGGAGTAAATGATACGGCAACTACCTTCGGGGGAGAAAATGTTCTCCCTTTCCACGGCTTTGATGGTTCAACACCTAACAGACCTGTTATTGCATATGAAGTCCAGGACATTCCTCCCTCAGAATGGCCTGAACAAGTCCGCAAGCCATTTGATGGTGTCTCTAACGATCCCGTATCATGGGCAAAGTTTTGTCAGGATGTGCTTAAGGCAAAAGCCATAGCACTCAGGCTTGCAGGAACACATCCTGACGGAGAGAACCGTTCACCCGAAGATGCTGCAAAGACTGTCAGAGACGTTCTTTCAGCCATAAATATTCCTCTTATTATTCTTGGAAGTAACCATGCTGAAAAAGATGCTTCTGTTCTGGTTGCTGCAGCAGAGGCTGCAAAGGATAAGAACTGTGCTATCGGGAAGGCACAGGAAGCTAATTATAAAACTATTGTTGCTGCAGCAATGGCTCACAATCACAAATTAATTGCAATGTCAGAGTTAGATATAAACCTCTCAAAACAGCTCAATATCCTTATTATCCAGATGGGCCTTGAAAGGGAAAGGATAATTACAGATCCGATGAGTTCAGCCCTCGGATATGGCCTTGAATATACGTATTCTGTAATGGAGAGGATAAAACTCGCTGCCCTTACACAGAATGATACGACCATGCAACCACCCATGTTAGGTGACATAGGAATGTATGTCTGGAAGGTAAAAGAAACGCAAGCCGCTGAAACAGATATCCCCCAGTGGGGATCAGTACAGGAGAGAGGAATCATATGGGAGGCTATTACTGCAACTTCTCTTCTTTTAGCCGGTGCTGAGCTTCTTATCATGAGACACCCTAAGGCAGTAGAGGCAGTGGAGAAGGTAATTGATGAACTTGTTTGAAAACTACGAGACGGAGAAACGGAGACACGGGGAACCTGCGAAAAATCTCCCCTTCACCGTTTCTCTCATCCTCCGTTTCATTCTTATTCTATCTTAGAAATTAGGAGAAAAGAATGGCTTTAACAGGAGTTGAGATATTTAAACTTCTTCCTAAGACAAACTGCAAGAAGTGCGGTTTCCCTACTTGCCTTGCCTTTGCAATGAAACTTGCCCAGAGACAGGCTTCTTTGGATTTATGTCCTGATGTCTCTGAAGAGGCCAGGCAGAAACTTGGTGAGGCATCTGCTCCTCCTGTAAGACCTATCACGTTCGGTACAGGTGATAAGGCAGTAAAGATGGGTGAGGAGACTGTGCTTTTCAGGCACGACAAAAGGTTTGTTAATCCCTGCGCCTTTGCTTTAGAGATAAAAGATACTGGTGATGATATTAATAGCAGGATTGAGGAAGTAATGAATTCAGAAATAGAGAGGGTTGGTCAAAAACTGAGGGTTGATGCAATCGCCCTCATGAATGATTCCAACGATGCAGGCAAGTTTGAGACCGCTGCAAAAATTATTGCACAGAAGGCACCTGATGTCCCTGTCATAATATGTTCAGGAAATCCCTTAGCTGCTGAGGCAGCAGTAAAACTTTTTGCAGACAAGAAACCAATTATCTATGGCGCAAACTTAGAAAATGCAGAAACTATGGCAAATGTTGCCAAGACATACAAAACAACGCTCGGTGTTACGGCAAATAATATTGATGAGCTGTCTTCTCTTACAGAAAAAATTAAATCCTTTGGTGTTCAGGACATGGTGATAGATTCAGGTGCCAGAAAGGCAAAAGAAATTCTTCAGGACAATACTTTTATAAGAAGGGCTGCTGTCAAAAAGAACTTTAAACCTCTCGGATACCCTGTCATAACTTTTGCACAACGAGAAGATAGCCTTATGGAGGCACTCTTAGGAACAATAGGTGTTGCGAAATATTCCTCCATCATTGTCTTGAGCAGTATCGAAAAATGGAAGAACCTTGCCCTCTTTACATTGAGGCAGAACCTCTATACAGATCCTCAGGTTCCGATGCAAGTGGAACAAAAGATTTATAAAATCGGAGAACCCTCCCCTACCTCACCTCTGCTCATTACAACAAACTTCTCACTCACTTATTTTATTGTCTCTGGAGAAGTAGAAAATAGCAAAGTACCGAGTTATCTCGCTGTCATGGATAGCGAGGGACTCTCAGTTCTTACAGCATGGGCAGCAGGGAAATTTACAGCAGCAAAAATTGCACAGTTCATAAAAGACAGCGGGGTAGAAAATACAGTCAGTCACAGAGAGCTTATTATTCCGGGTTATGTTGCAATACTCAGCGGATCAATCGAAGATAAGCTCGAGGGCTGGAAAGTAACGGTTGGACCCAGGGAAGCAAACGGAATACCTGCTTTTTTAAGGTCAAAATCATAAAAATTTATTATTGACTTATTATTATAACTTTTATAAACTAATTACTATAAATATTAGCACGCCTATTTTTCTTTTTTGGTAGGAGTAGGAGGGTGAGATGTCCAAGATAATAGCCACAGCAGTCATCAAGGGTGCGCACAATTTAGTCCAGCGAGCAGAAGAAATGTTGGAGAAAACCATTGCTGAAAAGGGTGAAGGTTTTGTTTTTGAATTTCCTGATACTGCCTTTTATCTTCCCATGATATACGCAATGACAGGCTATAAAGTAAAGACCTTGGGGGATATGAAAGTCGCCCTTGGAATGGCCAAAGAAATGCTTCATCCTGAACCTGAAGAACACCTGTGGAAACCCTATTTGGGTGAAGCCCTTGATTGCGGCATGGCAACACTCTTTGCAGAAGAGGTCATAATGGCATTGCGTTATATAAATGGTTTGGAGCCGGTTGTGGACCCGGAGACAGGCTATGAATATAACGGATTTATTACTGATACTATTCAAAGAAAATTAGGAATACAGCTCGTTGACGGGACAATGCCTGGCTTTGCTGCTATCATCGGAGCTGCTCCTGATGATGATACTGCTGTGAAGATAATCAGGGAACTCCAGGAAAAAAATATCCTCACCTTTCTTGCAGGCCATGTTAATGGTAACAGCGTAACAAAGCAACTTTTGCGAAAAGGCATTGAACTCGGATGGGATACAAGGATTGTTCCCATAGGTCCTGATACAGAACACATAATATATCCCCTTGACTGGTCAGTAAGAGCATCACTTATTTTCGGCGGTAAAAAACCAGGAGATTACAAGGCTCACTTGAAATATACAAAAGACAGGGTTTTTGCTTTTGCCTTAGTTTTGGGCGAACTTAATGATACGATATGGACAACAGGCGCAGGCGCAATCAACATGGGATACCCTGCAATATGCGACACGGATATCCCTGTCATCCATCCAACAGGGGTATGCATATATGAAGAAGTCGATAAAGAGTTTGACTATAACAAGATCGTCCAGAAAGCTATTGAGGTAAGAGGTCTGAAAATAATTGTTGAGAAACCGCCAATCCCTGTTTCATATGGCCCTGCCTTTGAAGGTGAGAGGATACGGAAGGAAGATATGTTCATGGAGTTTGGCGGGAACCGTACACCTGCCTTTGAATGGACAAGAATGAGGGAAATGGATGAGATAGAGGATGGAAAGGTTGTCATTGTTGGCAACAACTGGAAGGAAAAGTACGAGCAGGGGGGGAAGATGCCTCTTGGAATAGTCGTTGATGTCGCAGGGAGAAAGATGCAGAAGGACTTCGAATCTGTTATCGAAAGAAAAATCCATTCTAATATCAATGAGGCTCAGGGTGTATGGCACATGGGCCAGAGGGATATAAACTGGATGAGAATAAGCCATAATGCCAAGAAGGAGGGATTTACTCTTGAACATCTCGGAATTATCAATGTCACTATGACACATCATAGATTTAAGGCAATTGTGGACAAGGTCCAGGTAACGATTTATACAGATGAGGAAGATGTACTGCAGATTCAGGAGGAGGCAAGAAAGGTTTACAAAGAACGTGACCATAGGACTGCTGGGTTAGTAGACGAGGCAGTCGATACATTTTATTCGTGCCTCCTTTGTCAGTCCTTTGCACCAACCCATGTATGTATTGTCAGCCCTGAGAGGCTTGGACTCTGCGGCGCTTTTAACTGGCTTGACTGCAAGGCTGCATTCGAGATAGAACCAACTGGTGGAAACCAGCCTATTCTGAAGGGTGAAGTCCTGGATGAAAGATACGGAAGATATTCAGGCATCGATGAGTATCTAAGGAAAGCATCAGGTGGTGCAGTAGAGACTCTTAATCTTTATACCATTATGGAAAATCCAATGACCTCCTGTGGCTGTTTCGAGTGTATTTTAGCTATCATTCCTGAAGCAAATGGCGTAATGATTGTTCAGCGTGGTCACACAGCCATGACACCGATAGGGATGAAATTTTCAACCTTGGCAGGAAGTGTTGGTGGAGGCACGCAGAACCCGGGATTTATGGGAATTGGGAGAAACTTCATCGTCAGCAAGAAGTTTCTCTACGGTGATGGTGGGATCAAGAGAATTGTCTGGATGACAAAAAACTTGAAAGAAAGCCTGAAAGATGAATTCAATAAGAGAGCCGCTGAAGAAGGAATACCAGACCTTCTGGATAAAATAGCAGACGAGACAATGTGTGAGGATTCGGAAAAGCTTTTAGAGTTTCTCACGAGTGTTGGGCATCCAGCACTCGAGATGGAACCGCTGTTATAAATGCGGAATGGCGAATGCGGATTTCGGAATTAATTCCGCATTCCGCACTCTAAATTCCGAAATTTTGAGGTTGGAGGTTTTATGGATAAGGTAATAAAGAGTGCAAATGAGGCATCAGAGCAGATTATAGAATGGGGTGAGTCTCATGGCTTTGAAACGTGTTTCGAGAGGGCTGAAAGACTGAAACCCTGTCCGATAGGCGCTACCGGTGCGTGCTGTAAAATTTGTCACGTGGGACCTTGCCGGTTAGTTGGCCCTAATGCTGAAGAAGAAGCAAGGGGAGTATGCGGTGCCACTCTTCCCACAATTTCAGCCAGAAACATCTTAAGGAACGCAGCAGCAGGCGCAGCAGCACATTCAGACCATGCAAGAGACATGGCCTTTACATTGCTCGCTGTTGCGAATGGAGAGACAAAGGACTTCCAGATAACAGATGAGAGAAAACTATACAAAGTAGCAGGAATTCTCGGCATCGAGTTTGGAAACGGACGGTCTGCAAAAGATGTTGCAAGGGATGTTGCTATCAAACTTCTCGATGATTTTGGAAGACAAAAAGGAGAAATAAATTATATAAAGAGGGCGCCAAAAAAGACCCAGGAAAGATGGAGAAAGTGGGGTATCATCCCAAGGGGTATTGACAGGGAGATAGCAGAGGCTATGCACCGCACCAATATGGGAGTTGACCATGACCCCGACAATCTTCTCCTGAGCGCCTTGAGGGTTTCCCTTGCTGATGGCTGGGGCGGTTCTATGATTTCAACAGATATCACAGATATCCTTTTTGGTACTCCCAAACCTGTAAAGGCAGAGGCAAGCTTCGGGATCTTTAAAGAAGATGAAGTTAATCTTGTAATTCATGGGCATGAGCCTTCACTCGCAGAGATGATAGTTGAAGTTGTAAGCGAACCCGAGCTGATAGCTTATGCAAAATCAAAAGGAGCGAAAGGAATCAATCTCGGTGGCATGTGCTGCACGTCAAATGAGGTGCTGATGAGGCACGGAATTCCAACAGCAGGTGGATTTACCAATCAGGAGCTTGCAGTTATGACAGGACTTGTTGATGCCCTTACTGTGGATGTGCAGTGCATCATGCCTGCATTGGCAGAACTTTCAAAGAAATTCCACACAAAGGTAATCACAACATCTTATAAAGCAAAAATGCCTGGCGCCATCCATGTAGAGTATGATGAGCACAGGGCAAAGAAAGTCGCAAGAGAGATTGTCAAGATTGCTATTGACAATTATCCAAATAGAAAAACACAGGGAAGTCATGTAACCCAGAAGTATCCTGTTATCGTAGGGTTTTCCCATGAATATTTAGAATATATGCAGGGCGGAAGATGGAGGGCATCCTTCAGGCCATTAAATGACGCAATTATTGCAGGAAGAATCCGCGGGGTTGTCGGCCTTGCAGGCTGTGATAATCCGAGAGTCCCTTCACAGGGTCTCCACCGTTTTCTGGCAACGGAATTGATTAAACGGGATGTGATCATCGTTTCAACAGGCTGTGGTTCTCATGCATGCGGAACTGCCGGGTATCTTACTCCTGAGATGGCTTTAGAGAATGCAGGACCCGGGTTGCGAGAGGTATGCGAAGCTATAGGGATACCTCCTATTCTTCATCTCGGCTCTTGTGTAGATAATTCAAGGATTCTGACAATAGCAACTGCCATGGCAGAAGAAGGCGGTCTCTCTGATGAGATTGGAGGGATGCCTGCAGTTGGTATCGCTCCTGAATGGATGAGTGAAAAGGCTATTGCCATCGGCTGCTACTTTGCTGCATCCGGTGTTCCCGTTATCTTCGGTGGCGAGTCTCCTGTAGAGGCAAGTCAGGAAGTGACGCGGATAATGACAGAGGTATGGTTCGAGAGGTTCAAGGGAGCCCTTCAGTTCGAGCCGGATCCAGAAAAGATACTGGATCTTACCTTGAATAATATTGACAGGGCAAGAGATGCCCTAAAGCTAAGGAAATACGAACCAGGAAGATTTGGTATGGAAAGGGTTCTACTGGACATGGCTGCGAGGAGAGAGCTGGAAAAGGCAGTAAAACCCCAT
>Ga0315281_10015655_pt1 | contig 10160 bp, 9 predicted proteins | sample YL17G07_0_MG_FD_204540 | JGI IMG/M metagenome (GOLD analysis project Ga0315281, IMG submission 204540) | Sediment microbial communities from Yellowstone Lake, YNP, Wyoming, USA - YL17G07_0 | ecosystem: Environmental > Aquatic > Freshwater > Lake > Sediment | place: USA: Wyoming | collected...
CATTCTCAAAGCTTCTTCTTGACCTGGGCTTTCGTCTGGCTTGCCCCCGCAACAATGTATCAGGGCGCGTGAGATGTTCTCGACGCCAGTCGATGAAGTCAGAATAGCCTTTGCGCAGTGCCCTTGTTCATAGAAGGCTTTCGCTGACTCGAAATTCCTGTCAGCCAACGTGACGAGACCAACTATGGATTTCCTCCAACTCTCAACTAGGATTCGTGGATCTTCATTGTTCTGCGGCTCAAGTCTTGGATGTTGAAACGCTCTTTCGTAAGACATTCGCCTTCTCCAATAGTCTTCTATGCCCAACTGCCTATGCGGTCGGGCCAGATGATAATTGTAATTCAACATTTGGTATGGCAAGCCTGATCCTCTAGGAACCGTTGAATCCGGATTTGCTGAGCCTGCACTTCTGGAGTTCGCTGCGGCTTGAAGCCCGTATTTCTCGTGTTTGGGCATTTCATTTGTTGCCGCAACCAAAGCTATGAGAAGAAATACCCAAAACCACAATTCCTCTATCATATATATTCTCCTTGGTAGTAGTTGAGCACAGGGTAATTTCTGCGCAGCTCTGAGAATCGGTCAGGAGGGCCTTTCTCGCTCTTCTTTGCACATCTAAGCCTAATCGACAGTTTGACATATTTGTCCAGCAACCGTTTCAGGAGATACTCAAATGCATATGGATCATTCTTCTTGGCTTCTTCCAACTGTTCCTTAAGATGCTGGCATTCATTGGCCCCTATTACTCCGAAGTGCCTTCGCATCTCCTCTTGCAAAAACTCTTCAAGTTCGGGATCTTCGATGAAACCGGTTCCATAGCCCGTATAGTACCTTTGCTCACGCATGATCTTCTCGACAACCGGCAACACAATATCTCGGATCACGATTCTACTCAAAATCATTCCTCCTTTCGTCCACTCTAGTCGGACTGTGTGCGCTCAGCTGACTCTGTCGCCTTCGCGAATTCCTGAACCATCAAAGGCTAATCTTTTGGATGGGTTATTCCTTTCAATTCGACTCATCATACACTCACCCAAAAAGACGCCCCGCAAACGCGCGCCACACCTATATAAACTCTCCATCTGCCCACTTCCTTGTGCCAACTCTGGAAGAGTCCTTCCAGTTCAACGTCAAGCCTGAGAGCTGCAAAGGGAAGGTAAATGAATGCTGCAGTATATTGTATCTAATAGTAGGGCGCGCCAGGATGCGTCATATCGGATTACACTTGTCCGCTACGAAGCGGATTGCAAAAAAGGTCATACTGGCAACAGTTGCAGTGTTTAGCCTTGTGTTGTTGGCCTTTGGCGGGGCATCCAAGCCGCTGACAACGACAAGTAACTTGGAATATTTGCTGAGCCAAAGGATATCCATTCGAGAATGGAGCAGCACACCTGTACCTAATGATGTCTTGAAGACGATTTGTGGGCTTTCGCTAGTCTCAGCATTTGACTTGAAAGGGATCGGATTGTACGTGATGAATTCTTCTGGAACCTATGAATATGATGACGAAGGAAACGCGTTTATTATGAAGTCTACAACTGACTCTCGCAACGAGCTGGGATTAGACACTGATCAAACGTTCATCGCAGAAGCACCATGCATTATCATGCTCGCATGGAATAGCCAATTGGAAGCTGACCCGCTGCAAGCATATCGAAAAGCAGGAATAGTCGTTCAAAACCTCTACGTCCTATCGATTCGACATAATCTTGGCGGAGTGTGCATTGGAGACTCAATTTACGCCAATGGAGTATCCATCAGCATACAACAACACTTAGGTTTGCCATCAAACCTCAAGCCAACCATACTCTTCCCGTTAGGCTATCTGCACGAAGGCCAAAGCTATCCCACTGGAACTCCGCAGTCGACCTCGGGCAACCTGCCGACCCCACTTCAATCCAACATTGATATCCTGGAACTGCTTCAGAACCAGCAGCAATTAGCCGTCAACTGGGAAAATATCAGCATAGCTCAGAACAAGCTGTCTAACATTCTCTGGGGAGCCTACGGCTATTCTCTTCTTATGACAGGACACCGGACTGTGCCGAGCGCCTACGGCGAATATTCATTCCAAATATACGCATGTAACGAAACGGGAGTCTACAACTACACGGCCGAAAATCATTCGTTGCACAAAACAGGCTCCGCTGACAAAAGGGCAACCATAATACAACATGCCAATGGACCGGGATATTTGAACAAAGCCCCAGCGCTGCTTGTTTTCTGCTGGAACAGCCGAGTTGGCGTGCACAATGCTTCAGACTCTGACAGCGGAGGAAGATTCATTAATGTAGATTTCGGATGCTGCCTCCAAGACTTGTATCTGTCTGCCACTCTCTGGAACTGCAGCCTCTCGACCCCGCTTAACACAATTAACTATGACATGCTTCGGAATGACCTATCTACCCTGCCTCTAACAGATGTTTATCCGATATTCCTCATCGGATTAGGCGAAAGGCTTACAGATGTTGAACCGCCGCTTATAGGAACTCCCCATACCGCGCCTGCAGCAAATCCCCAACCAAGCCAAGAGGTTGTGGTTTCTGTGAATGTCACCGACGCAGACAGTGGAGTGAAAAATGTGACATTGTCTTACAGCACGGACAATGGCACGCTGTGGATCGATATTCCAATGGAATACAATTCATCCTCAGGCATGTACGAAACAGTCATTCCAGAACAACCCGCTGGAACGACTGTGAAATATGAAATAACCGCTTTTGACTTCGCGGATAACAAATTCGTGGAAAACAATCTAGGAACCCTCTACGTATACGCTGTGATTCCGGAGTTCACAGTCACTACTCTCTGGCTGATACTGCTGTTAGCTGCAATTTCCATCCTGGCCGCGAAGAAAAAGCTAGCACACGCCTAATCGAAATTCGTCCAAAACCAACAAGCGATCTTGTTTTCACCAAAGCGATAATTATCTAATTTCGAGGTTTAATTCGACCAAGCTGCAATCCATTGGGCATGAGATTCGCCCCAATCACGACAAGAGCATGCCAAATTTCGAATGGAAAGCTTCGCATTATTGTTTCTGCGATATGAGGACGCGGTAGCCGCTTTCCCTTGCCAGAACTGCGACGTTTCCGAAGGCTTCCTCAAAAATCATCTGCAACCTCTTTCCGCCGACTTTAGACCTCACAACCATTTGGAAACAGGCTTTTTGCCCCATGCGTTCAGGCGCATTCAAAATCAGCTTTTTCACTGTCTCCATTCCTGCGCTTACAGGAGGATTTGAGAGCACACAATCAAAAACCAAATCGTCTACAGGCTCATATAAGCAACCACGTCTAGCTTCAGCATTGCTGGCATAGTTCTTCTCGATATTTTGCTTTGCAAGCCAGACTGCTCGGGAATTCACGTCAACCAATGTCACGCGCAAACGCGGGTTGAAGATGGCAGCTGCAATGCCAATAGCGCCGTAACCACATCCAATATCAAGCACGCGCCCCTCGTTGGGCAATACCATTGACTCGATCAGGAGCCTTGTGCCCAAATCGAGGCGTCTCTTGGAGAACACCCCTGAAGCCGTCAGAAACTCGAAAGGTCTCCCACGAAGATAGGTCCGGATTAATCCGAATCGTGGCCTTGACCTAGGATTCTCGGCAAAATAATGATCTACAATTTTGCCTCTCTTAGTCATTATTCCTTTCGCCGCGCTTCCAGCATCTTGGATACGTACCCCGGGGCATGAGCACACGTTCGACGCCAGCAACAACTCCATGCTCCAGACGCATGATCTCGTCTGAATCTACCACGGCTCTGCCTAGGGCTGCAGCCTCACCTTTCAACGTCAGAATAGCAATAATAGAACCCTTCGCTATGCCCGTCTCCAACGACAGCACACCTGGCGCTGTGAGACGAGCCCCATAGCAGATGGCATCAACCGCAGAGTCTCTGATGTGAATCTTGGGGATCAAAGCTAACGCGTTCTCCATGGGCTGAACAAATTTCCTCAAAAGCTTCTCGTCGTTGTTCTTCTCCCACTCCATAAACCAGTACGCAACATCATGCAAGGTGACAGAACCATCTTCGACGAATGGCCCTGCTCTTGTTCTTCGCAGCTCCTGCATGTGCGCACCGCAGCCCAATACTTCGCCGACATCATAGCACAGTTTTCTGATGTAGGTTCCTCCCTCACAGCCAACTTTGAAAAGGACGTTTCGCCCGTCTATCTCAAGAAAGTCCAAGTAATAGATCCGCCTAGTGCGCAGTTGGCGCTTCACTGAAGCTCTCAAAGGAGGACGTTGATAAATAATATCCTCAAATTCCTTCAGGACCTCGTTGACGCGCTTTTCAGATGCGTCTGCATGAAGCTTCATGACGCACATGTATTCCTTGCCACTGTAAAGCAGAGCCTGAACGACTTTCGTAGCTTCTACTAAGGTAACGGGAAGCACGCCTGTCACTTTGGGATTTCTCTGGCCTGTTTCAGGTCTCTAGAGTCCCGCCGTGACCAACTGCTTGAAGCTTAAGGATGCGCTTGGTCCATGCGGCCACTTCATGGCTTGTGGGGCCAGCAGGCTTATCGAGATTGACGACGCCGTACCGCATGCACTCTTCAGCTGGTCTTTCCTCAGGTTTGTGTCCATACTTGGGGTTTGTCCTGTCCTCAGCTTTCACGAGCAGCTTGCGCTCAGTTTCCCATGGAGCAACAGTTCTTGGCATGATGAATCTTCACTCTTGCTGAATAGAAAAGAGTTGGAAATATAAGAGTATGTTTAGAAGAGCATTTTGGACACTGGTTGAGCTTGTCGCTTAATTGTCGTGATTTGTAGCTCCACGCAGCGGCGTGGTTCTCATGGGTCTTTCTGCCCATATCTGCTTGCTATCAGCGCCACGTCTCTCACGTCTATTTTCCCGTCCGCTAGACCTAGTGTTGGACCTGTAATGTCCCAGTTGACGTCATATTTTGGGTTTGGAGGCTTAGCGCCGTAGCGGCTGGCAATTCCTGCTACGTCTCTCACGTCTATTCTACCGTCAGGATAGCCGGATGGACCTGTAATGTCTCCAACCATCGCAACTATGACCCAGCCATCAGTCATATTGTTGTCCGCAGTATCCGCTTCGCCCGGAACAGGCCAAGCATAAGCGCTTAACGTGTAATTGCCCTTGGAAAATCCTGAAGTATCCAGCGTTAACGCCAGTGTCGTAAAAGCTCCGCTATCTAGAGTCACATTCTGCAGCATGACGGATGCTGAATCTAGACAGGTGGTGGCATTGAAGGTCTCAGTGTAGCTGCCGATATTCATTATAGTCAGTTTGACGGACAGATTGAACCCTTGTCCAACAACAGTCTTTGAAGCAAGCCATTTTACGGCAAGGTCGTCTCCAACGTTCAGCTGCCTGAACACGGCGTGCAACGTGTGATTCTTATTCATGATAACGCTTACGGGACTAAACATCCCTATGTAGACGTTATCAAGCTCCCAACGATCCAGATAGTATCCAGAGTCTGCTGAGGCATTCACAAGCGCCACAGAGCCAGTAACGAAACTATAGTTACCTGTGGCTAGATCCGTATTGCCGCCAGCAGTCGATGTGACCTCCAACGTATGTTCTATCCTAGCGAACACGGCCTTCACTGTGTGATCTGCGTCTGTCCTGATGTCTATTGGGTTTATCCCACTGAAGTTGTATCCTCCAAATTCCCAATGCTCAAACCTGTAGTCATTATATGAGATTGCTGTTACTTGAGTGTATGACGTAGTGTTATAAGCGTAATTTCCAGGAGCAGGACTTGTTGTCCCACCTTCTGTGGAAGCAATTGTCAGATAACGCGGGCCCCAAAGCCATGGGCAAATCAGCGGATAATGGTCTATGTCGTTTGCATCGATCACATACGGTGTATCGCCTAGACCGTCGCTCCCCGTCAGGGTCTGATAGACCCCATTAAATATATCCATCCCATTGTAGTCGGTCCAGTAGTTTCCACCCGAAGGATATCCATCGTCCCACAAGCCAGATGCTTCACTTGTTGACGCTTGGTAGGTGTTGTTGAGGAAATTGTTATGATAGATGACGTTGCCGCCTGAAGCCTGCGAGCTGTTCAGACAAAGACCACGATTGTTGGCCGTCATGTTGTTCTCGAAAATCGTGTTGTCACTCTGAGTTACTAACACGCCACTGCCTTCGTTGTTCGCTATTTCGTTACCGAAAATCATGTTGTATGACGATGATACATTGACGCCGCAATAGTTGTGGGCTATCTTGTTGTTCCGAATTTGCGCGTAGTTTCCCCCATTCAAGTGCACGCCGAATCCTATACCGTTTCGCAGAGTGAAATTCTCAACTGTTACGTTGTTGGCTGTGACAAGAGTCACAGTTCCTGTTCCGTTCCCGTCAATTACCGTGTCAAGCGAGTTTTCCCCTGTGATTGATAGCGTTTTGCTGACAGACACATGCTCGTAGTATACGCCTTTGTCGACAAGGATTGTATGTCCATTCAGGGTTTTAGCGGAATCGATAGCAGCTTGGATGGTGTCATAGTTGAAAGTTGTGTTGACATTGTGGACAGTCGCATTCCACGTTGGGTACCCTGCAGCCTGCCAAGCTGAGATGCCTCCCAACATATTGTAGACTTTCGTAAAATCGTGTGAATCAAGAATGCCCGAAGCGGTCGCGCTTCGTCCTCCAGCCTTGCAGTAGACTATTATCTCCTGGTCCTTGTGGCCTGATATCTCCCCAATTCTTCCGGTCAATTCATCTACTGGTATCCAAGTCGCACCGTATATGTGGCCGCTATCATATTCACTCTTCGTTCTAACGTCCAGAACCATGAGGCTGGGATAGGTACCATTTGTTATCATGTTGTAAGCTACGTTTACGTCTATACTCGTGTAAGGCGAGGCACACACTATCAAAGCGTACGGGGCCAACGCTCCCAGTAGGATAATTAGCAAAGCTATGGGCCATGCACGAATCAAAAGTAACGCCCCCTTCTCCCTCTCTCCCAAACGAATACTCACTGTCTGATAGATATAAAGCGCACGCTGACCTGCAAAACGGCGAGACTTGACGACTTGAACGATACCGCGATGCGTAATAACGCGTACGGCCACAATTGAAAGAGAACTTACTTCTATAACAGAATGCAGAAAACGGTGAAATACAACCCTTTGTTAAAGAATTAGTGGAAGGAGGGAGAAACGATCAAGGCAGTTCTGACTATCACTTCGGCAGCAGTTCATTCATGTAACGACACTGCTTGGGACGCACCTTCCAACACCTCAAGCTTTTCGATAAGACCGTGATTCCCGATGCACGTTGAAAAGCTGGGAAACGAGAAGGAATGGCAAGATTTCGTGCAGGCCACTCCTACAGCCACGTTTTATCACACTCTAGAATGGAAAAGAGTCATTCAAAAGACATTTGGCTTTGTCCCGACTTATCTCACCGTCAAAGCCCAAGGAAGAATTGTTGGTGTTTGTCCAGGCTTCATTACAACCCCTTGGAAATTCAGAATATATGCTTCCTTGCCAAGTTCGGACTATGGCGGTCCCATTTTCAGCGGCACCTATCTGTCCGAGGGAACTAGGTTCTTGCGGGATTTCTTGACGGAATACTGCTTGGATAAAGAGATTTCTTATGTGAAGATCTGTTTTCAAGGCAGCGTGCCTAAACCATTTTTGGAAATGCCTTTCACTTTCATGGACCAAAGCAAAGGAATAGCAGAAATAGACTTGAAGGATACTCCATCAGAATTTATATGGCAGAATACGAAAGGCTGGATTCGCCAAAAGATTAGGCGATTTGAGAAAGACGGGTTCACAGTAGGGGAAACAAGCTCGAATTCAGGCCTGAAAGAGTTCTATTCTTTGTATCATGACAACATGACGCATATTCGGGCTCCTGCATACCCCTACGAATTCTTCGAGAACATGCGGAACATTATTCCTTCAGAAGAGTTTCGAGTCTGGCTCGTCAATGGCAAGAGCATTTTAGGTGGAACTGCTTGCTTTGTTTTTGGGAACAGACTCTATCTGGTCTATGTCGCAATCAATAGGGACCTTAGCTCAGCCAAACATCCCATCATGCCCTACATATGCTGGAACCTGATTAGATGGGCTGAAGAACGTGGCATCAGATACGTCTCCATGGGGTCAACGCCCTCTAACCCAATGCACCGCTACTATGTTCAGAAAGCACGCTTCGGAGCGAAATTCAACCATCAAGTAACTGCCTTCATTCCCTTCAGCAGCAATGCCAGAGCCCTAATGCTGATGAGAGGGAAGGCAATTTCAGCTTGGAAAGCTGTCAGGAGAGTCCTTCCGGCAGACCTCAAAACTTCGCTGGAACGCAGATTTTTTGCCTTGTAGCCCCCTCTGTAGTTGATAGTAATGAATTTGTTGGAGCTGTATAACATCAGTCGCAAAGCAGGCATGAAGAGCTCGCACGCCACTTAGGTCAGGCTGCAGTCTTATCCGACCAGAGTGCGCGTACAAAAAAGAAGAAAGTGATTCAGGAGATTTCTCTTCTCTACCCTGTATGAGTTTAGACTCAGGCCAGAGTTGGCTTGACTATCTGGGGCATCATTTCCAGTTTGTTGGAGGTCTTGAGCGCTTCAGCCACTTCGTCGTCAGAAACGCCGCGTTTGATTTCTATTTTATCCTGAAGAGGTTCGATATGGCTGACGTTTACTCTTCTTCTTTTGACGCCTGTTACCGATTTTGGACCTGTTATCAGAACAAAGCTCTTATCAGCAACATCGACGATAACGCATTTTCTTCCAGCCTCTCTTCCAGCTAACTTAACGCAGATTCTGCCAATTTCTATTGCGGGCAAACCTAAGCCTCTCCTAGAACACTAGCATAGAACGGGTAACACAGATATTTATGACTTCACCTTATTCAGCCAAGTACTTTGTGACCGATACATAGGCATTCGCATAGAAGAAAGTAACCCAAGACTCCCGCCGAAGGAATGACAGAGAACGGGGAAGCGCAGCAGACTTCTCCCTGTCTCTATCAGCAAGCTCATTCATAATTGCAAAGAAACGACGTAGAAACTCCAAGTTTTCAGTTATTATGTAGGCTTTGCCAAGCGAGGTAGCCAAGTGCGCATTCCAAGCGTTTTCATCAGCATGCCTCGATACAAACTTGGTCGGAACACATGGCAAAAACTTCGATAGCAAGATCTCTCTGGCTTTCTTCCTATTACCAAGGCACGACATCAGAGCTAAAGCGATGTTAGCATTCTTTGAAAAGAAGTCGTGACCCCCGGGACCCGTGTGCGTCGGTTCCTCATCCGCTCTCAAGAATGGAGTTTCTACGTCAACCACGGTTTTCTCGACAAAGGTTTCAGCAACCTTGCGCCATCGCTCCTGCATCAGCTTTCTTGCTGCAAGCCCCAAGCAGTTCACCATCCAAAAAGGATCATAATACTCCCTGCCTTCTGTTGATTCAAGCGTCGCAAGGTATTCCGTTAAGCGGTTTCCTGCTTGCAGAAGCAGGCCTTTGTGCCCGCTAACGTCTAAGACCGTTCCATGCGTAGTCCCTGAAAATAACACGTAAGAACAATCGTACAGACTTTTGCCCTTTCCCCTCTTTTCGCCGATGAATCGCTTCCAATTGCTGACGATATACTTCCATGCCCAACCTATGTTTGGCTCGAAGGATAGATCTCCGCTAGCTTTGCTGTAGAGCGACCAGACCCAAATTGCTTCGAGAGTGTCATGATAATCTTCAAGTATGGGGAACGCGCCCTCATCTGCAGATTCTCCTATCTCCCACGGGCAAACGCAACCGTGCAGCACGCCTCTCTCAACGTAGGGTTCGATGATCTGGCATTTGACTAAGAAATTGGAAGCATTTTTCAGATGACCCTTTAAACCTCTCTCATGATTGCGAAGCTTCTCGACAAGGCTGCTATCGCCGATCCTCACCAAGGTGCTACTCCATTTCAAGTCATGAACCGTTCAACAACGTTGTAGAGCACACTTGTTCCGAAAACAAGGTTCTCTATCGATATGCGCTCGTCTATTCCATGGATTGTCTCCTGCATCTCCGAATATGATGTTTCTGGACGCACAGGATGAAAACCGTAGCATATGCTACCCAGCTTTCTAAAGAAGCGAGAGTCTGTTCCACCAGTGAGCATGACCGGAGCCACTCGACACTCAGATTCGAACTCTCTTAAAGCGTTCACGATCAGCTCAT
>Ga0315281_10015656_pt1 | contig 10159 bp, 11 predicted proteins | sample YL17G07_0_MG_FD_204540 | JGI IMG/M metagenome (GOLD analysis project Ga0315281, IMG submission 204540) | Sediment microbial communities from Yellowstone Lake, YNP, Wyoming, USA - YL17G07_0 | ecosystem: Environmental > Aquatic > Freshwater > Lake > Sediment | place: USA: Wyoming | collected...
TTCTCCGGCGGGGTCGGCGTCTCGTCGTCGGCAGGAGGCGCCTTCTGCTCTTTGGGCGAGAGCAGATTCAGCATCGGAGCGAGTTTCGACCCGGCGGGAACGGCCTGCGTCGCGTCCTGCAGATCGGGATTGCGGCTGGTGCGAAGCGTCACATCCACCCACTGCCCGGCGGAACCCATCTGCGTGTTGCCGAAACGGTTGCCTTCGTTGCGCCCGCCGCCCATCATGCCGCCGAACGCCCCCATCGGGTTGCCGCTCATGCCGGTGCCCATGCCGCCCATGCCGGCGAAGGTGGCGACGTCGATCCACGCCTGCGCGATCGGCGGCCTGACGACTTGCTGCGGGCCTTTCGTTTGCGCGACTGCGGCGAGCGGAATGAGCAGCGCCACCGCGAGCGACGTGCGGCGAGTGGAGTGGGGCATGATATTCGTTCCTTTTGAGAGGCAGGCGGGCATGTTCGTGGATTGCCGATATTATATTCCCCTATGCGAAACCTAACGGAACTCGAATATCCGGGAACCGCGCCAATGCCTTCGCCGGCGCGCGCGCCCGGCGTGCCGGCGTGCTGAATCCCGTCGTCGTTCCGCTGGCGACCACGCTCATGGTGCAGGCGCTGGTGTCGATGGCGTCGGTCGCGATGCCGGTGCTGGCGCCGGTGGCCGCGCCGGCCATCGGCGTTTCCGCCGCCTACGTCGGCATTTTCGTCGCGCTGGTCTACGCGGGTGCAATGATTTCGTCGGTGCTGAGCGGCGGCTTCGTGGCGCGTTTCGGCCCGATCCGCGTCAGCCAGGCCTGCCTGGTGCTGTGCGCGGCGGGGCTGGCGTTGATCGCGACCGCGATATTGCCGCTGGTGGCGATCGGCGCCGTGATCATCGGCACCGGTTACGGCCCGGTCACTCCCGCGAGTTCGCACATTCTTGCGAAGAGCACGCCGCCGCATCTGCGCTCGTTCACATTTTCGCTGAAGCAGACCGGGGTGCCGCTCGGCGGCGCAATGGCCGGCGCTCTGCTGCCGGCGCTGGTGCTCGCCTCCGGCTGGCACCAGGCGGCGCTTGCGGTGGCCGGCGCCAGCGTGCTGCTCGCGTTCCTCGCGCAGCCGATCCGCGCCGGTCTCGACCGCGATCGCCAGGCGGCGGTTTCGTTTTCGATGCAGAGCGTCACCCGTCCTCTTGCCATGGTGCTGTCCCACCCGCGGCTCCGCGAACTCGCGGCGGTGTCGTTCATTTTTGCCGCCATGCAGCTGTGCCTGATGTCGTTCCTGGTGAGCTATCTCACAGAAAATCTCAATGTCACGCTGGTCACCGCCGGCATTGCGCTCTCCGTCGCCAACGTCGCCGGCATCGCCTGCCGCATCCTGTGGGGCGTCGTCGCCGACCGCTGGGTCCGGCCGCGCACGCTGCTCGGCGCGCTGGGGCTGGTGATGGCTGCGGCCTGCGCGGCGACTGCGGCCTTCAGCAGCGCCTGGCCGCCCGCGGCGATCCTCGCGGTGTGCGCGGTGTTCGGCGGCACCGCGATCGGCTGGAACGGCATCTACCTCGCGGAAGTGGCCCGGCTGGCGCCGCCGGGCCAGGCGGCGACCGCCACCGGTGGGACCTTGTTTTTCACCTTCTTCGGCGTGCTGTTCGGCCCGCCGCTGTTCGGCGCAATGCTCGCGCTGAGCAACAGCTACGGCGTGGCTTACGCGGCAATTTCGCTGGCGCCGTTTGTTTGCGGCCTGGCGCTGCTCCTCGGCCGGCGTCCGTCCTGAGGGCGCCGTGGCGAACGCCGCGGCCTCGTGTACCATTTGCGCGGGAGGATGACTCATGGACATCACGGTACACCAGCAAATCCTCGGTGCGGCATTCCTGATTGCCGCGGCAATGGGGGCGATCGCCAACAAGACCAATTTCTGCACCATGGGCGCAGTCTCGGACTGGGTCAACATGGGCGACACCGGGCGTTTGCGCGCGTGGCTGCTGGCGATGGCGGTGGCGATCGCCGGTGTCGTGCTCATCGAGTGGAGCGGCAGCAACCTGCTCGGCGCCAGCACCTTTCCGCCCTACCGCACACCGAACTTCGCCTGGGCCCGCTATCTTCTCGGTGGGCTGATGTTCGGCATCGGCATGACGCTGGCGTCGGGCTGCGGCAACAAGACGCTGGTGCGGATCGGCGGCGGCAACCTGAAGTCGCTGGTGGTGCTGGTCATTGCCTCGCTCGCTTCCTACCTGATGCTGTGGACCGATTTCTTCGAACTGGCATTCGGCAACTGGATCACGCCGATGAGCATCAATCTCGCCAGGTACGGGATCGACAGCCAGTCGCTTGGCGATCTTGCGGCGCCGCTGATTGGCGCAGGCCTGAACGCGTTGATCGGCCTGGTGCTCGCGGCAGCGATGATCGTCGGCGTTTTCAGCTCGAGGGAATTTCGCGCGAGTCGCGACAATATTCTCGCCGGCCTTGCGGTCGGCGCCGCGGTCGCAGCCGGCTGGTATCTGACCGCGGGGCCGCTGGGGAAGGCATGGAAAGAGTTTGCCGAGATGTCGGCGATGCCGCCCGCACGCGTCGAGATCCAGTCGTTTACCTTCATCAGCCCGATGGGCGATGCGGTGCATTACCTGGGTTCGCCCGGCAACTTTCTGCTGCTCAACTTCGGCATCATGGCGCTCGCGGGCGTCATCGTCGGCTCGGCCATTTACGCGGTGTCGAGCGGGCGTTTTCGCATCGAGTGGTTTGCCGGCCCCGGCGATTTCGCGAACCACGCGATCGGCGCGGTACTGATGGGAACCGGCGGCGTGCTGTCGATGGGATGCACCATCGGCCAGGCGGTGACCGGCATTTCGACGCTTGCGCCGGGTTCGTTTCTTGCGTTCGCCGCGATCGTCGCCGGCGCCGCGCTGACGATGAAGGTGCAGTACTGGCGGATCATGCAGGAAGCGTAGAGGGAACCCATCATGCTCAAAAAGATCCTTGCCATTCCGGCGGCAGTGCTGGCGCTGATCGCGCTCTACCTGATGGCGTGGCCGGTGCCGGTCGAACCGGTCGCCTGGCAGGCACCGCGATTCGAGGGCTATGCGGGTCCCCATGCGCCCAACACGCGGCTGGCCGGCGCCGAAACGCTCAGCCTGCAAGGGTTGCATGGCCCGGAATGCATCGCGCTGGATGCCGAAGGCCGCATCTACGCCACCACCCACGAGGGCTTTGTCCTGCGGATGAATGCCGACGGCTCCCACTTCGAGAAGTGGGCCAACACCCAGGGCCGGCCTCTGGGCATCCGCTTCGACCGGGCAGGCAACCTGATTGTCGCCGACGCCTACCGGGGCCTGCTTTCGATCACGCCCGCCGGCGTGATCGCGGTGCTGGCGGCCGAGGCGGACGGCGTGCCGATCCGCTATGCCGACGATCTGGACCTGGCGCCCGACGGCAGGATTTACTTCTCCGATGCCTCGACGAAGTTTGGCGCCAGGGAATTTGGCGGCACTTACGAGGGCAGCCTGCTGGACATCATGGAGCACGGCGGCCATGGGCGCCTGCTGGTCTACGATCCAGCCACCGGGAAGACGACGACGGTGCTCAAGGGTCTCAACTTCGCCAATGGTGTCGCCGTCAGCGGCGACGGCAGTTTCGTGCTGGTGAATGAAACAGGTTCCTACAAGGTGACGCGCTACTGGCTGGCGGGCGCGAAGCAGGGCCAGGCAGAGTCGCTCATTGAAAACCTGCCGGGCTTTCCCGACAACATATCCCGCGGGCAGGACGGACGCTTCTGGATTGCCCTGGTATCCCCGCGGAACGCGCTGCTGGACCGGCTGTCGGACTTCCCTTTCGCGCGCAAGATGATTCAAAGGCTGCCCGCTTCGCTGCGGCCGCAGGCGGTGCCCTTCAGCCACATCGTTGCGGTGAACGCGGCTGGCAAGGTGGTGGCGGACTTGCAGGATGCCAAGGGCGCCTATCCGATCGTCACCAGCGTCACCGAGTCGGACCGGCACCTGTACCTGGGCAGCCTGGTGACGGATGTCCTTGCCAGGGTGAACAAGGCGAGTGCGGGACTGTAAAACAATCTCCAACATTTGTTTTGCGAGAACGCCGCGGAATGGGCGCTGCAGACATTCAAATTTGTCAATTACGGCAAAGATCATGGCGCTGCGCGAGGATTCATGAAGATCCGTTTCGCCCGGATCGAGCCGACCACGCGCTGCAATTTCACCTGCGGGTTCTGTGCCGGACGGCACATGCCGCAGGCCGATCTCGATTTCGGCATGTTCGAGCGTTTTCTCGCGCAGGTCGATGGACTCGAGCACATCGAGCCGCAGGGCGAAGGCGAACCGCTGCTGCATCTGCAAGCTCTTCGCCCGCGAGGCGGAAGTCAAGATCATGGCATCGGGAGATGTCGAGGTGCATGCGAAAGAAAAGCTCGTCGCCAGCGTGTACGGCTCGGGCGAGGTGCGCTACGCCGGTTCGCCGGCCAGCGTCAGCAAGACGGCGCGAGGTTCCGGGTCGATCGAGGCGGTACGGAAAAAATAGGGTGAAACTGGGACAGCGTCACATTTTATCGGAGGTGTGACGCGGTGGTTGGCTTCGAACGCAGGGCGGGCTCGCATCTCACACTTCCCCGGACCGTCATTGCATCCTCACCCGTTTGGCGTAGACTTTTCGCCCATGAGTGAAGCCGAATCCCGGTTTGCCGCCCTGCGGCGGTCCGCAGACCCTGACGCCGTCGCGGCCATCGAGCGGCTGGTGCGCGAGGCCCCGGACCGGGCGCTCAATCGCATCAACCTGCTTGAGTTCGCCGCCGCGAACAACGTCAACGAGGAAAAGGTCATCGCCGCCTTCCTGCATGCCTCGCAGCTGGGCCTGTTCGACATGTCATGGAATCTGCTGTGCCCGGGCTGCGGCGGCATCCTCGACGCCAACGCGACGCTGAAAACCGTGCACCGGGAGGAATACCACTGCGCACTCTGCGACGCGAAATACGAACCCACACTCGATGACATGGTCGAGGTCAGTTTCACCGTGAGTCCGCGGCTGCGCAGGATTGCGGCGCACGATCCGAATCAACTGCCGTTCTGGGATTACACGCGCCAGCTGTTCTGGAGTTCGGGCATCGAGTTCTCGGACGATTCCTTCGCGAAAATGGTGAGCGAAGTCGTGCTCGGGTGCGTCGAGCTGCCGGCGGGCGAGAAAAGCGTGTTATCGCTGCAGCTGCCCGATCAGTTCATCATCGTGTTCGATCCGATGACGCACTCGTCGCAATTTTTTGACGTCAAGGGTGAGCCGACCACGGCGTGCCGCGATCTGTCGGTCGTATTCAACAAAGGGCACGCGCATTTAGGCACGCTGGTGATCCAGCCCGGGCCGGTGCGCCTGACGCTGGAAAACCGCACCAGCCAGCGCGCCCTGCCGGCGGTATATATAGCGGGCGACGCGCTCCACCACATGCTCGCCAAGCGCAAGCAGTTTCTCACCGCCAAGCGCCTGCTGACCAACCAGACCTTTCGCGACATTTACCGCACCGACGCGCTCGACGTCGACCAGCAGCTGAAGATCACCAGCCTGTCGTTCCTGTTTACCGACCTCAAGGGATCGACCGAACTCTACGACCGTGTCGGCGATCTCGTCGCGTACGATCTCGTCAAGGCGCATTTCGGCGTGTTGAACGACGTCGTCGCCGCGGAAGCCGGCGCCGTGGTGAAAACCATCGGCGACGCGGTGATGGCGACGTTTTCGACGCCCGAGCGCGCGCTCGCCGCCGCCCTGCACATGCGCCGGGCGATGCTGCAACTCAACGCCGAGCGGCGCGGCGAAGACATGCTGCTCAAGATCGGCATTCACGAAGGTCCCTGCCTCGCGGTCACGGTCAACGATCGGCTGGATTATTTCGGCCAGACGGTGAACATCGCCGCCCGCGTGCAGGGGCTCGCCATGTCGAGATCGATTTTTGCGACCGAACCGGTGGTGCAGGACCCTGGGGCGTCGCGCCTGCTTTCATCCTCAGGCCTCACCGCCGTGCCGCATAGCGCTTCGCTGCGCGGCATCGCCGACAAGCTGACGGTCTACGAGATCGCCTGACCGCGGCGCGCCCCCGGGCGCGCGCCATCGCCGTCGTCGTCGCTTCCGCCCGCGGCCTCCGCGGCGGCGCCGATCAATGCGACAATCCCGGTATTGTTTGACGGAGGGCCGGCCTTGAAGAATTCGAAACTGAACGTCCGCAGGCTTTGCGTGCGCGCGGTGCAGGTGCCGATGCGGCTGCCGCTGCAAACCAGCACCGGCGCGGTGAGCAGCGCGCCGCTGGTGCTGCTCGACCTCGAAACCACGGCGGGGATCACCGGCCGGGCTTATCTGTTCGCGGTGGGGCGGCAGAATCTCAAGCCGATCGTCGCGTTGTGCGAAACGATGGGCGAGATGATCACCGGCGATGCCGTCGCGCCGTTCGAAATCGAAAAAAAGCTGCGCCAGAAGTACACGCTGCTCGGCGTGCACAACATCGTGCTGTTTGCCATGTCGGGGATCGACATGGCCGCGTGGGATGCCCATGCGCAGCGCCTCGGTGAACCGCTGGTCAAGGTGCTCGGCGGCACGCCGCGCCCGGTCAGGGCCTACAACTCCAAGGGGCTCGGCATCATGCCGCTGAAGCCGCTCGCCACGGAGGCCGAGGCGCTGGTGAAGGAGGGCTTTGCGGCGGTGAAACTGCGCCTGGGCCGTCCCGACGCGCAGGACGACCTCGCCGCGCTGCGCGTAGTGAAGAAGGCGATCGGGCCGAAGATCACGATCATGTGCGATTTCAACCAGGCGCTCAGCGTCAACGAGGCGATCCGGCGCGGCCATCTGCTCGACGAAGAGGGCGGGCTGCATTGGATCGAGGAGCCAACGCGGGCCGATGATTTCGAGGGAAACGGCCGCATCGCCGATGCACTGCTGACGCCGGTGCAGATCGGCGAGAATTTCATGGGACCGGAGCAGATGGCGCAGGCGCTGGCCGCGGGCGCTTGCGACTACGTGATGCCCGACGCGCAGCGCATCGGCGGCGTCACCGGCTGGATGCGCGCAGCGGCGCTGGCGCAGGGCGCGGGCCTCGAGATGTCATCGCACCTGTTTCCGGAAATCAGCTGCCACCTGCTCGCGGTCACTCCGACCTGCCACTGGCTGGAATACGTGGATTGGGCGGAGCCGGTCCTCGCCGAGCCGCTGGTGATCAGGGACAGTTGCGTGCTCATCCCTGCGGTGCCGGGAACCGGCATCCAGTGGGACGAGAAGGCCGTGAAGAAATACGCGCTGTAAGCCAGGTTCTCACCGGTATCGCTTGAAGCTGCCCTGGAGCAAGGCGGCCGCTCCGCTTGCACTCCGCGCATTCTGCGCTTGACGGCGCGCCACTTACCGATGTACGATTTCACAAAATACGAATTCTGATTATCATGGAAACTTCCGAACTGGACGCATCCGAAATCGAACTGCGCGAGCGCGGGCAACTGACGCTGCCCAAATCGCTGCGTGACGCCCTGCATCTCGAAACCGGCGACGCGCTGCGCGCGGTCAAGATCGCCAATGCCATCGTCCTGACTCCCCAGCGCATGGATCTTGACGCTCTCCGCAAGCAAATGCGCAAACTGATGAAACAGCACGGTGTGAGCGCCGAAGAGCTGCTGCGCGATTTGTGATCACCGTTTTTCTCGATAGCAACATTCTCATTTCAGCCTTGATCGGCTCGACGCACTCGGCGCCGGTGGTACTGCTGGATTGGCTCGCCAGCAGCCGTTCCGCCACGCTGGTAACGGGCCGCTGCTGCTTTCAGGAAGTGGAAAGGAATCTCCAGTCCAAACTGGCGCAGGCACAGCCGCTGTGGCAGCAATTTGTCGCCGCAGGCGGTATTCGCATCGTGCCTTGCCCGCGCAAATCGATCGCCGGTATCAACGCCAAGGATGCGGCCATTGTCGCTGCCGCCGTTGCTGCCGGTGCAACGCATTTTGTGTCCGGCGATAAGCGGCTGCTTGTGGAAATGCGCGCCGCGAAATTCAGGGTGCCACAAGCGCTGACGCCGCGAGAGATGCTGGAGGTGCTGCTGACCCAGAGCTAGCCCCCCGCCAATATATTTTGCGCTCTTGCTTCTTCGCCACGTTTTCGATTTGCCTGTAAGCGACTAGAATGGCAGTTCTCATGGAAGACCTCGACTTTTCGGCGATCGCCCCGCACCCCGAAGCCGCCGCGCACGCGACGGCCCAGGTCGCGGCGAAAAGCCCGCTCTACGAACCCGCCCTGGCGCTGGAATTCTTCCGCGCAGCCGCAACGATGGAAGAAATGCCGGCCGGCAAGCCGGTGTTCGCGGAAAACGAGAAGGCCGGCTGGTTTTCCAAGGGCGCACGGATGTACCTGCTGCTCGACGGCGAGATCGGCCTGATGATCCGCAACAAATTGTTCGGTGCGGTGAAGCCGGGCGAGATCTTCGGCGAGCTGGCGGTGATCGCCGGGCTGCCCAGAAGCGCGACGGCGATGGCCAATACGAATTGCCGCGTGCTGTCGCTGGACAAGGACCAGTTTCACGCCGCACTGGAAAAGAAGCCGGAATTCGCGTTGATGCTGATGGGCACCATGGTGCATCGCCTGCGCGAGAGCATCGCGAAATTGGGCACGGCGCGCCCGGCCGCGGGCGCACCCGCCGAGCGCAGCGACGACCTCGACCGGGAATCGCTCGAAAGCCTGCAAGCCGAGCTTGCCGCGCAGGAGCCCGCCAGCTTTCCGGCAGGCAGGCTGATCATGAGCGCAGGGGCGGCCGGCGCATTCATGTATGTCGTGCTGGAAGGCCGCGTCGCCATTTCGGTGGGCAACAGCGTGGTCGAACGCGTCGGACCCGGCGGGATCTTCGGCGAGATGGCGCTGGTCGACCGCTCCACGCGCGCAGCCTCGGCGACCGCGGTGGCCGACTGCAGGCTGCTGGCGATCAGCCGCACCGCCTTCATCAACCTGGTCAAGGCGAGGCCCGCGTTCGGCGCCTCGCTGCTGAAATCGATCGCGGTGCGCATGCACCAGCTGGCGCAGCAGGTGGCGCAGTTGCCGAACCAGAAATAGGTTCCATCGCCGTGATAGTGCAGACTGAACCGGTCGTTGACCAAAAGTCAATTCGAGCGGTCTGCTTGGGCCCAGTCAACGATCTCCTTCGGCTCTTGCTTGATATCTATTGTTAATAGATAGGAGAACCACGATGCCCACAAGTGTCGCGCTCAGCCCCCGCTTTGAAGCCTTTATCCAGGACCAGTTGAAATCCGGGCGCTACCACAACGCCAGCGAGGTCGTTCGCGCCGGGTTGCGTATGCTCGACGTTCAACACGCACGGGCCAGACTTCAGCAGGAGGAACTGCGCGCAGCGATTGCGGCGGGTCTGGCGAGCGGCCGTGGACGATCCGCCAATGCCGTGTTCGGCGGTCTGCAGGCCAAGTACCGCAAGCAGGCCGGCAAGCGCGCGGCGTAATGCGCGTTAAGATTTCTCCGCTCGCCGAGCGGATTTTTCCCGGCAGCTGCATCGTGACCGGCATCGTGCGACTACTCTCCCGGCATCAGCGCCCACAACGGCACCGCCTCCACGCCACCGGTCAAGTCGAAACGATGCGCGCCGGGATACACGATATAGAGTGCGTCGAGTTTCAGGTCGTGCATGGCAATGCGCATGGATGGGGTGACTTTGGTGGCGTCGGCGCGCTTGAATACGACGCCGACTCGCTGGCGGCTTTTGAGCATCAGCAAATACCATGCAATTCGAATATGCGATATTAGGATTTCATGGACAATTAAGGCGAGCGCCGTCGCGGCGATCATCGAATGCGTTGAACCGGCCAGGTTGCCGGGCCGACGCATGCGTGTATTTCATCCGCCGCGATCGCGGCCCGTGCTGCACCGGCGACGAAGGTTCAGCACTGACGGATTATGCGACATGCGTGAGGAATGCATCACTCGCTACGCAGCGCATCCAGCGGATCGAGTTGCGCGGCGTGCCTTGCCGGCAGCACGCCGGCGGCGAGCCCCACTGCCACCGCGACGCCTTCCGCCAGCACGGCGTACGCCCACGGCGTGTGCACCGGCAAGGCCGGCACCAGGAGTTGCAGCAGCAATGCGACGCTCCAGCCGAGCAGCAGTCCCGCGGCGCCGCCGATGGCCGCGAGCACCACGGCTTCGCCGAGGAACAGCAGCATCACCCGGC
>Ga0315281_10015657_pt1 | contig 10159 bp, 8 predicted proteins | sample YL17G07_0_MG_FD_204540 | JGI IMG/M metagenome (GOLD analysis project Ga0315281, IMG submission 204540) | Sediment microbial communities from Yellowstone Lake, YNP, Wyoming, USA - YL17G07_0 | ecosystem: Environmental > Aquatic > Freshwater > Lake > Sediment | place: USA: Wyoming | collected...
GTCTGTGTCGCGGGGGCTGGGGTCCGAGAAGGAGCGTTCCGTTAAGCTGGGGTCCGCTGGGCCACCCGTCGAATGCGTCCTATCGTCTTTCGCAGACGTCCTGCGGCCCGGCCGTGACGGTCACGGCTGGTTCTGGCCGGACCCTAGCAGACCCGGCCGGACGAATCGACGGTAATTTGTTGTCTCCCGGGGCAGGCCGGCCGCCCGTGAGAGAATCCCGCGCATGCCCCTTTTGGCCCGTATTTGCAGCCTGCGGCGGGGCCAGGGCACGCGCGCTCCCGGCCGGCCTTCGCACGCGGCCGCGCTGGCCGGCTCGATCCTGCTGGCGCTGGCGGCCGGAGAAGCCGTTGCGCGCGGCCTGTGGCACCAGCGCTACGGCGTGCCGTTTTTCGATCCGGGGAAGATTCTGTACGCGGTCTACCCCGAGTTGCGCGCCGTCGACTCGGCCCGGCCGAACCATGCCGATCAGTTTCACGACATCCTGCTGCTCGGCGGATCGGTCCTGCACCCGGACTGGGGACAGGTTGAAGACGAGCTCCGCGACCAGCTCACGAGCCGCGGTCACCGCAACGTGCGCATTTTCAACCTCGCGCGGCCGGCCCATTCCTCACGCGACAGCCTGCTGAAGTACGCGTCGCTCGGCAGCTCCGGCTTTGAACTGGTCGTGTTCTATCACGGCATCAATGAGGCACGCACCAACAACGTGCCGCCGGATCTGTTCAGGGACGACTACTCTCATTATGCGTGGTACGAAGTCGCCAACGGCCTGGCGCCCTATCACGGGAGCGCGGTGTTTGCGCTCCCGTTCACGCTGACCACGCTCGTCACGTGGATCAGGCAGGCCGCGACCAAAGATCGGTACGTGCCGCGTGTGCCCCGCCCGGAATGGACGCCCTTTGGCGCGGAGGCAAAAAGCTCCGTCCCGTTCGCACGGAACCTGGAAGCGATCGCCGCGATGGCCGCCGCCCGCGGCGACCCTCTGCTCGTCATGACGTTCGCCACGCACATGCCCGCCGACTATTCGCTTCGCGCGTTCGAGAAACACCGCCTCGATTACGCGCGGCATCGGGAGCCCATTGAGACATGGGGCGAGCCTCACAACGTGCTGGCGGCGGTGGCGCGTCGCAACGACGCCGTGCGGGCCCTCGCCGCCAGGCGGTCGGACGTGTCGTTGATCGACCAGGCGAGGCTTATGCCGGGATCCGGCCGGTATTTCGACGACGTGTGCCACTTCACCCGCGCTGGATCCGCGAGGTTCGTGCGGAACTGGCTCGACTGATCTACCGCTGAGCCGCTGACACGTCAGCAACGACGCGGCGCTCGAACGCTATTCGCGCGACGTCCGCATCGAGTGACCGCGTGCGCCGGCGCGCTTACGCCCCGCGATTCGCACGGGTCGTCGCGCTGATCTGCAGATCGAACCCGTTCGGCGTCGTCGTGTGGTAGCTCTTGTACGCCGCCGTGTGGATGTCGCCCCGTCCGCCGGTGTCTTCGCGCGCCGTCAGCCCGCGCCTGGTGAGTTCGGCCTTGACGGCATCAGGTTCGAACCCGGCAATGCCGAACGAGATGTGACCCATCGCCGCGCGCCGGGCAGGCGGCATGCCGCCAGGTTATAGAACGCCGCTGTCTCCTTGTAGTTCGAGACCTCGAACGAGATGTGATCGAGCCAGACCGTCTTCCACGAAGTCGCTTCGAACGGCGCGGGCGACGGCGTCTTTCCGTTCGCGGCGCCCTGGCGACGGTTCCTCCGGTTGCCGTTGCTGATCTGCAGGTCGAAGCCGTCCGGATCCTTCACGTGGAAGCTCTGAAAGTCCTTGCCCTGATTGTCGGCGACTGGCGAGAGGCCGCGCGCGCGCAATTCGGCTGTGTCGGGGGGGCTGGGGTCCGAGACGGGGCCTTCCGTTACCTTCGGCCGCCTCTAATGTTTCCTATCGTCTATCGTCTATCGCCTCCCTGCGCGCGCAAGACGCGCCAGACGCCGACGCCGCTCACCACGAACAGCACGAGCCAGGCGTAGAACTGCGGCATCCGTCCGTAGAGCAAACTGCCGGTGCCGAAGAGGGCGGCGTAGACGAACAGGCAGCCGAGCACCCATCCGATGATCGCCTGCGCCGGCGAGTCCGGCGATGTCCCCACGCCCGCGTCGGCGCGCACGGATGTCCATCCGGGGCCGGCCGGCCGCACGAGGGTGAAGAACTTCACCAGCGTCTCGCGGCTCGTCTGCGGACCGAGGAACGTCACGCTCACCCAGACGATGGTGGTCGTGGCGACGGTGACGATGAGCGAAATGTGATCGGGGATCTGCGCGCCGTTCTTCCGCGCGACGAAGAATCCCACCGCGACAAGGAACGACGAGATCATCGCCGAGATCTCGCTCCACGCGCTGACGCGCCACCAGAACCAGCGCAACAAGTAGATCAGTCCCGTGCCCGCGCCGATCGACAAGATGAGGTCGAACGCCTCCTTCGCGGTGCCGAGCGCGTAGGTCATCAGGGCGGCGACGACCATCAGCATCGCGGTCGTCACGCGGCCCGCGAACACGTAGTGTTTCTCGGTCCGGCCCGGTTTGAGGAAGCGGCGGTAGAAGTCGTGGACCAGATAGGACGTGCCCCAGTTGAGGTGCGTCTCGATCGTGGATCGGTACGCGGCCAGCGTTCCCGCCACGACCCAGCCGAGAAACCCGGCCGGAAGAAACCGCATCATCGCCGGGTACGCCATGTCGTGCCCGATGAGCGACGGCTCCACGTACGGGAACTGCGTCGCGATGTCCGTGAGCTGCGGATAGATCAACGTGCTCGCCAGCGCGACGATGATCCAGGGCCAGGGGCGGAGCGCGTAGTGCATCACGTTGAACAGCAGCGTGCCGGCGACGGCGTCTTTCTCGGAACGCGACGCGAGCATCCGCTGCGCGATGTAGCTCCCGCCGCCCGGCTCCGCGCCCGGATACCACACGCTCCACCACTGGATGGTGATCGGGATGATGAACGCGGCGAGCGCCACCGACCAGTCGCCGAAGTCGGGCAGCAGGTTGAGCGATTTGGGATCGACTTTCGCGAACAATCCGGTCAGCCCGCCGACCTCCGGCTGCTGCAGCGCGAAGTAGGCGACCGCGAACGTCCCGGACATGGTGATGATGAACTGGAGCGAGTCGGTGACGAGCACGCCCCAGAGGCCGGACACCGACGCAAAGAAGATCGTCATGACGGAGCAGACAATCAGCGTGCGCTCCATCGGCCAGCCGAGGACGATGTTGGCGATCTTGGTGGCGGCGAGGTTGACGGTCGCCATGATGACGCAGTTGAAGAAGAGGCCGAGGTACACGGCGCGGAAGCCGCGCAGGAACGTCGCCGCCTTTCCCGAATACCGGATCTCGTAGAACTCGAGGTCCGTCAGCACGCCCGACCGCCGCCACAGCCTGGCGTAGAAGAACACGGTCATCATCCCGGTCAGCAGGAAGCTCCACCACACCCAGTTCTCGGCGACGCCGCGCTCGCGCACGAGGTTGGTGACGAGGTTCGGCGTGTCGGTGCTGAACGTGGTGGCCACCATCGAGACGCCGACGAGCCACCAGGGCGCCGCGCGCCCGGACGTGAAGAACTCCGTCGTGCTCGTGCCGGCCCGCCTGGCGAAGAAGATCGCCGGCAGGAACGAGATGACGATGCTCGCCGCGACGATCGACCAGTCGAGTGTTGTGAATGGCATGGGCGCCTGAAACGCTTGCGCTACGCGGTCGCGCGCGCCGACGAGAAGGTCCCGCGCGTGAAGTCCGGGAACTTGATCGGCGCGCTGCCCCTGGCGAGCGACATCTCGGACAACGGGAACGGCGCGCTCCACGTGGCCGCGTCGTAGACGTCGCCGTCCGGCACGAGTCCCTCGCGCAGCGTCTGCACGAGGCGGTACGCCATGATGTAGTCCATGCCGTCGTGCCCGCCCATCTTGCGGGCGAGCTCGCCGACGGTCGCCCACAGCGGGTGCGTGAACTTGGCCTTCCATTCGTCGATCGGCGCCCACCGTTCTCCGCCCGCCTGGCCTTCGACGTAGATCCTCGGCGGATAATCCTCGAACGCGCCCTTGGTCCCCTGCACGCGGTTGTGCCGCGTGTACGGCCGCGGGTTCGACACGTCGTGCTGGAGCATGACGGTCTTCCCCTTCACGGTCCGCAGGATCGACGTGTTGTGGTCGCCCGTGACGTACTGCTCCTTCCACTTCGGGTGCGCGCGGTCGGGAACCGTCGCTTCGCGGTGAAGCTCCAGCCCGCGATGCAGGCTGCCCGCGGACACGATGTAGTCGTAGCGGTCACCCGCGTTGATGTCGAGGTAGCCCGACACCGGGCCAAGCCCGTGCGTTGGATAGAGGTTGGCATTGGCGCGCGTGTGCCACGCGCGGCGCCACAGGCCCTCGTCTTTGTCCTCGAAGAGGATCTTCCGCAGGTCGTGGAGGTATGCCGCCTCCGCGTGCAGCACCTCGCCGAAGATCCCTTCGTGCACGAGGCGGTTCACCAGCATCTCCGTCTCGCCGTAGTTGCAGTTCTCGAGGTGCAGGCAGTGGCGGCGCGACTTCTCGCTCGCGTCGACCAGCGCCCAGAGGTCCTTCAGCGTCGTGCCGATCGGGCACTCGCTTCCGCAATGCTTCCCCGCCGCGAGCGCGGCGAGCATCACCGGCACGTGCCATTCCCAGGGCGTGGCCGTGTAGACGAAATCGATGTCGTCGCGCGCGGCGAGCTTTTCGAAGCCGTGGTCACCGTCGGCGTACACCGCCGGCGCAGGCTGGCCTGCGTCCGTGACCAGTTTGACGGCGCGCCGGGCCTTGTCCGGCACGATGTCGGCGACCGCCACGATCTTCACATGCTCGATCGCGAGCAACTCCGACAGCACCGATCGGCCGCGCAGGCCTGTGCCGACGATGCCGAACCGCACGACGTCGCGCCGCTCGAACGGCACGCCCTTCATCGTCGCGCGCGTGGCGGGCGCGGCCGGCGCCAGATCAGGATGATCGTCGGCGTCGAGCGTGCCGGCGATGGCGGGCGGCAAGGATCCGCCCGCAGCCACGGCCGTGCCCGCGAGGGCCGCACGCTTCAGCAGGTCGCGCCGTGAAATCTCGTTCATGGATGGGATTATAGACAGGACGGAGCCAGCAGGCTCGCCTCAAGACTTCGCGCGCGCGGCCTGCGCGACCATGCCTCTGATCTTGCCGATGTTGCCTTCGCGAACGGGGCACGTACTGTCGGTGGCGACGCACTGGGCGAGCGTCATGCCGCACCCGCAGGTGCAACGCGCGGCATTGGCCTCCTCGAGCACGCTGCGCTTCTGCTTCGCGTCGAGCACGGAGAAGTCGACGACCCCGATCTCCTTCTCGCCGTACGCGATGTTGGACATCTGCGTGAGGCCGTATCCCGCGAGCCCCAGCGCGCCGAGGACGACAGCTCTCCTCAGCCACCGGGAACGCCTGGCGGACGTTCTCGGTTGCCGTTTCGCAGTCGACCCTTTCGGTTGGCGCATGGGGAGAGTGTATCGTGCCGCCGCGCCGCGAATGCGGCGTTCCGATTCCGGCGTAGAATTCGCCCATGCGCAAACTGATGCTTGTCGTTGCCGCGGGTGTCGCGCTGGCCGCTGCGCCTTCCGGCACTCAGAAAATCGTCTTCGCGCGGGTCTTTCCCAATGCCGGCCAGGTCGGTCTCTTCATCGCCGCCGCCGACGGCAGCGACGAGCACCTGCTGCTCGCCGGGTCGAAGGAGATCGACTACGACCCGGTCTGGTCGCCCGACGGGACGTCGATCGTCTTCACGTCCGATCGCGAAGGCTCCGCGGATCTCTTCCGCGTGAAGCCCGACGGCACCGGCCTCGAGCGGTTGACGACGAACACGGCGTACGACGATCAAGCCGCGTTCTCGCCAGACGGCAAGCAGCTCGTGTTTGTCACGACGCGCGCTGGCGGCAGGGCGAACCTGTGGACGATGGATCTGCAGACCCGCCGAGGCAAAGCGTTGACGACCGGCACCGGCGGAGACTTTCGGCCGTCGTGGTCGCCGGACGGGCAGTGGATCGCGTTCTCGTCCGATCGCGGCGGCACGATGCCGTTCGGCAAGGGCCGCTGGGAGCATCTGCAGATCGAAGACGTCTACGTCATTCATCCCGACGGCACAGGCCTGAAGCGCATCACCGAGCACGGCAACTTCTGCGGTAGTCCAAAGTTTTCCGCCGACAGCCGGCGCGTCGTCGCCTACTGCATGGACAAGGAAGACACGCTCGAGACCCGGCGACCGAGCCCGAAGCCGGAGAACGAGAAAGACACGCGTCCGACGCTCAACACGCAGCTCGTGTCGATTGACGTGGCGACGGGTGTCGCGACGGATGTCGCCGCGACCGCCGGCATGAAGTTCAACCCGTCGTTTCTGCCGGGCAACGATGTCGGGTACCTCCGCAAGGACGCGCCGGAGGCGGGCATCCACTACACCAGCGGCACGCGAGGACCGAAAGGCGACGTGCGCGCAGCCGCGTGGTCGCCGGACGGCAAGCGCGTCGCGTTTCACAAACGGCTGACGGCGCCGCCGACAGCGTGGCTGAAGACATTCAGCAGGAATCCGCAGTACGAGCTCACGCTGACCGGCATTCTCCCGGCGTTCAACGCGACCGGCGATCGGTTCGTGACGAGCGGCCGGCCGACGGCAGGCGCACTCGGCGCCAGCCTTCAGGTGTCGGCCACCGGCACGAACAAGTTCGACGTGGTGTATCAGGATCCGAAGCGCAACATCATGGCGCCGAGCTGGTCGCCGGACGGCAGCAAGATCATGTTCGGCGTCGGCGTGTACAACCTCTTCTTCAACGGCTTCAACGGCCTCGTGCTCAACCACGACGATCGCATCGAGGGCGGCGCGCAGATCGCCACGATCAACGCCGACGGCACCGGTTACCGCGAAGTCACGAGCGGCGTGAACAACAACGGGTTTCCGTCGATGGCGCCCGACGGCAAACGCTTCGTCTACCGGTCGTTCGGACCCGACGGCGAAGGCCTCCGCATCATGAACACGGACACGAAAGCCGTGACCATTCTCACGAAGGGCTACGACAATTTTCCGCTGTGGTCGCCGCGCGGCGATCTGATCATGTTCTCGCGCGCCGTGAAGGGCGACTACGAGATCTACACGATTAAACCGGACGGCACAGGCGCGAAGCGCCTGACGTTCTCGAAGGGCAACGACGCGCACATGGCCTGGTCGCCCGACGGCGAATCCATCGTCTTCGCGAGCACGCGCATGGGATTCAAGGACGAGGGCACCTACACGGACGCGCCGCAGCCGTACGGCGAGATCTTCGTCATGCGCTACGACGGGACCGGCATCCAGCAGCTCACCGACAATCAATGGGAAGAGGGCACGCCGGCCTGGCAGCCCGCGGCTGAGTCGGGAAGGAATTAGGAATCAAGAATTAGGAATGATGAATGACGCGATGGCCCAGAAGTTGCCATAGAGTCCCTTAGAGACAGCATAAGTTGTCTTGGAGGTGCCGAAAACGTATGGCGATGTTCTATTCCGGGGCAATCGGAGTCGCGGAAGCGGAGGACGATCCCCTGGCCCTTCCAACCCGGGAAGAACTCGTGGGAGCCGACCCCGACCCGCACTATGACTGGCTTTCTCTGGACGAGGAGGTCACGCCTCAGGTCGTCGCGTTCGACCCGACGTTATCAACCGCCGGCGTGACGGATTTTTTCGACAAACAGGGTCGCGAACGGGATCGCGCAGCCGTCACCAGTATTCTCGGCGTTCCGATCGTCCCGCCGGTCCCGAGGGCCGTCGCCACGGATGAAGGGCCGCCGCTCCGCAGGTTCGCCGATCAGTTCGACCGGTTCGCCGTGGACTTCCATGCGTTCGCGATCGAGTGCCAGCAGCGCGGTCCGGGCTGACGCGGCAGTCACTTGAGCAGCGCGGCGCGCACGAGCGTCAGCGGCAGCGGCCCCGCCTTCAAGAGCCGCTCGTGAAAATCCGTCAGTGAAAACGCGCCGCCACGGGTCTGCTGCACGTCGTCGCGGAGCCGCGTGATTTCCGAAAGGCCCAGGTAGCCGAGCCCCGAGCCCGGATGGTCGATCGACGCGGCCAGCTCCTGCTCGGCGGCCGCTTTCGTCAACCCCACACGATCGGTGAGAAACGACAAGGCCTGCGCGTCGGTCATCCGGTGCGTGTGGATGCCGATGTCGACAGCCACGCGCACGATGGCCAGCAGCCGAAGCTGCAGGAGCCGTGCGGTCGCGCGCGCATCCGGCACGAGCGCCTTCCCTTCGAGCAGCTGTTCGACGTAGAGCTGCCAGCCGCCGGTAAACGTCGACGCGCTCCGCGCCCGACGCACGGCGCTCGCGTTGTGCTGCTGGTAGAGCGCCCGCACGCGGTCGCCGTACGCGGCGTGCGCGCGGATCGAGACGACCGCGGGATCAAGGGTCCCGAACAGACGCTCCGCGGCCTCGCTCTTCGGGAACCGCCACTCGGCGAGGCCCTCGCTCCACGGGACCGCGACGAACCGCGTCGCATCAAGATGCGCGCGCGCGGTCTCGCTTGCGTCGCGGTACAACGCGGTGACTGCATCCTCGTCGCTCTCGTCCACGGCATCGTCGCCGAGATCTCCCGCCACTGTCTGCCATGGACGCGAATCGTCTATCGCGGCCGCGGCGTTCCTCACCTGTTCCTGCGTGCGCTCGAACTCGCGGCGCGTGAACTCGTACAGCTCGTCGACGCCGTATGGCAGGAGATACTGGCCGCGCAGGATCGCGGTGTAGGCCTCGATTCCGGCCGTCGTGTAACCGGCCGGTTTTTTTGGCAGGTCCTTCGTGAGGAAATCCGTCCAGTCCGTCAGCGCCGACATGGCGGCCGTGTTGGCCGCGAGAACCGCCGCTTTCTGATCGGACTCTTCGGGCAATGCTTCAGCGAATGTCGCGACGCCGGTCTTCAGCGTCGTGCCGCCCGCCGATGCCATGGCCAGCGCGAGCCCCTGGAAATGCGGCACCGAGAGCGTGAGGTTGCGCCGGCCGAACCGGAGTTCCTGCGGGAGCGCCTTCAGCAGCCGCAGAATGGCGGCGGCTGACGGCGGCTTGCGATCGCCCGCAACGGCGAGCCGCGCGCCGACGGCCTGCAGCGACTGCATGTAGATGCGCGGATCCATGCGCCAGCGGCGCATCTGCGCCTGATCGATCTCGCGGCGGACGAGCAGCGTCTCCACGAAGCGGCGGTCCAGCGCGTCATCGTGTGACAGGCGCGACGCGTCCATCGCGTGCAGCTGGGCCAGCCGCGCGCGCGTGCGCACGAGGTCCTCGTTGAACGATGCCGCGCTCACGTCGCCCGCATGATCCGGTTCGGCGAGAAACCGGTCGACGTACGCGGTCCACGGCGTCGCGGCCGGGTCCGCAGGCGGCCGCAGGATGCGCTCGACCGGAAAATCGGCGGGATCGATGTCGACGACCGCGGCGTTCTGAAAATGGAGGATGAGGGTGCCGGCGCTCGTCGTGTAGGTCCAGTAGGCTTCGTTCGAGTCGGCCAGCTCGTCTTTCTCGGCCGGCGGGCCGATGAGTGTCTCGACGGCGGCGTTGTCCAGGCCGATGAGCGTCGGACCCGCCTGACCGGCCAGACCGGCGCCGGCCATCACGGTCAGCGCGATCAGCCACAGGCAACACCAGCGCCGCATCATGGGATGATGCTACCCCAATGGACGACCGCTTCGCCGACTGGATGGCCGCGCTCGAAGCGCGGCATCTCTCCGATCTGAGGTTTCCCGAGGTCTCGCGCGCGCTGCGGGCGCTCTCGTCGACGTACGTCGAGCGGCGCGAGACGCTCGCGAAAGGCGCGGCGCTCGACGGCGCCGGCAAGCGCGCGGCGTTTGCGCTCTTCTACGGTCCGCTCCATTACCTGCTGCTGCGCGAGATTGTGTCCGCGTTGCCCGGCGCGACGCGCCAGATGGACACCCTCGTCGATCTGGGCTGCGGCACCGGCGCCTCCGGCGTCGCATGGGCCGCCTCCGCTGAAGCTCCCACCTCCGCCAAGGCTTCGGCGGGCAAGTCGATGCCGCTGAAGATCGTCGGGATCGATCGTCATCCCTGGGCCGCGGGCGAGGCCGCGGTGACGTATCGCGCGTTCGGCCTATCCGCGACGACGCGTCAGGCAGATATCGCGACGGCGAAG
>Ga0315281_10015658_pt1 | contig 10159 bp, 10 predicted proteins | sample YL17G07_0_MG_FD_204540 | JGI IMG/M metagenome (GOLD analysis project Ga0315281, IMG submission 204540) | Sediment microbial communities from Yellowstone Lake, YNP, Wyoming, USA - YL17G07_0 | ecosystem: Environmental > Aquatic > Freshwater > Lake > Sediment | place: USA: Wyoming | collected...
TAGGCGATAATGCGCCCGCCCGTCATGCAGCGATCCATCATGGCCCAGATCACCGACTACGGCGACGGCATCAGTGCCATCGACGCGGAATTCATTCGTCCTCACGCGACGTCGGTACACCTCATCATCGAGAACGGGCGCGCCGCTATCGTCGATACGGGTTCCAATCATGCCGTGCCCGTCGTACTCGAGGCGCTCGCCCGGAAGGGGCTTGCGCCGCGAGATGTCGATTACGTGGTGCTGACCCACATCCATCTCGATCATGCCGGCGGCGCGGGCCTGCTCATGACCAAACTACCAAATGCGAAGCTCACCGTCCATCCGCGCGGTGCGTGGCACATCGCCGATCCGCGCCGGCTCATCGAGGGAACCATCGCAGTCTATGGAGAGGAGGCGGCGCGCCGGCTGTATGGCGACATCGTGCCGGTACCTGCGACGCGCATCATCGAGACACCGGACGGGGCGCGGGTGTCGCTGAACGGCCGGGAACTGCGGTTTATCGATACCCCCGGCCACGCGCGGCATTGCGTCAGCATCGTGGACGGCGGCACGGGTCACATATTTGCGGGGGACACCTTTGGCCTGTCGTACCGGGAGCTGGATGTGGATGGTAAGTGCTTCATTTTTCCGACCACCAGTCCGGTGCAGTTCGATCCCCCGACGCTGCACCGGTCGATCGAGATACTCGAGCGCCATCATCCCGACGCGATCTACGTCACCCATTACAGCCAGGTGCGGGACATTCCGCGCCTGGCGGCCGACCTGCATCGCCTTCTCCATGCCCATGAGCGGGTGGCGCTGGAGGCAAAAGACCTCGGCGCCGCCCGGTATGAAGCAATGCGGGAGGGCCTGACCCGGATTGCGATCGAGGAATCGAAACGCCAGGGCTGGACGGTATCCGAGGAGCGGCTGATGGAGGTGCTCACCCACGATATTGAATTGAACGCGCAGGGTCTGGGCGACTGGCTCGATACTCTCGGCTAGACTAACCTGCACACCGGCCGCTCGAACAAATCAGCCGGTGCACAGGATGGGTCAGTGCCGATTAGCCGCTCAAGAGGAGACCCGATGCTGCGTCTAGTCCTCCTTGTCCTCATTTGCGGCCTGATCACAGTTCCCGTGTAGGGCGTACCGTCGGGACACTGGTGGCCTTGCTTATTTGCAGCGCGAATTGGCTTTCCGACGAACGGCAGCTTTCTTCCAAGAGGGATAGACCGAGTGCGGCCCAGACCGGTCGTTCGTTAGCTAAAGGACCTTGTAGACCCCGCGATACCGGCGTGCGGCAAGCATTTCCTCAGAACTGGTGCCAAAGCCAACGTAGATTTCAGTCCCCACAAGGGAACTGATATTGGTGTTGGTCACAATGTCGATGACCACCTGGTTGCTTATCGCGATCTGGACGACGTCTTCTAGGTAGGCGGCAATCGGGAACTGAAGTGGGCCCCAGCCGCCCGGTGCCTTGGCCTTCACAAAGATCACGGGGCTGGCCGAGCCCAGCAGGGCGCCTGGTACCTGTGCCACGACATAGACGTTGTACGTGGATGCCGCAAATCCTGATGCAGGGAGCGCTTGCACGATATCCAGAGTTACCTTAATGGTCGCGCTGCCGAAGGTGCCCGTGGCGCTAACCTGAACTGCGGCCGCGGGTAACTGACCTGTCGAAATGGTGTAGGAGGCTTGTGTGGGCGGAGGCGGTGGCAGGAGCGTTGAGGGGGGGACGGTGGTGATCGCGGCCATGTTAAGGTCCAATGGGCCGTCAACTCCTCCTGTCAGGCGTCCCACCAGCGAATTTACGGTTACAGAGTAACTCCCGCTGCCTATGAATTTCGGCACGGGCGTAGACAAGGGATGGAGGCAGTCTGCAGAAATGAATTCCGCAGTGATGCTCATACTGCCACCTGAAGCCGTGTACGATCCGTTGTCGCAGACGGCCGTACCGAGTGTCTGCCATCGTCCATTGGCCTGGAAACTCGTTACTTCATTGGCAGCCGCATCGAACCACGTCCCGACGATGCTTTGTGCGTGTGCCCGGGGCACGAGTGCCGAGACAAGGCAGAAACATAGCGTGCAGATCAGACGTGCCATGGGTTTTCCTCCTGGAAAGAACACCGCGGGTCTGTCTTATGGATTCCAGCGACCCGTTCGGCGTGGCCTGGCAGGATTTTATATATTCGGGTTAGCGAATGCAACGCCCCAAGCGCGGTGGCGGAAGGAGTTAGCGCGTGTAATCTCCATGTGGCAATAAGTTAATGCCGCTGGCCGCGCTAAAGGAATGCCGAAACGTCTGCTTAGGGTCGAACTGCGACCTATGGTTGTCCGCTTTGCGGAAGTCCGCCTTCGGAACTGCTCCGCTGTTGGCTCGATCGCCCGGAAACCCGTGCCAGATCTGGCTTTCCGGCAATCCTCGACCCATGAACTGCCGAATCTAGGATCAAGCAGGCAGCGCGGATACAGATCGAGATTCCGACGCGCTGCGACTGCGAATACTTCTATTGCGCCGGCTGCGCGGCCGCAGGAATTCAGCGCACGCCCAGATTCCAGGCTGCGAATCCGCAGCCGACGTACCACTCCGGATATGGATGATATCCGAGCAGCTCGAACCCTTTCCCCTGCGCGGCACTGTGGGCCATGAGCCAGTTGCGCATTTCGGCCGCGCCGTTCCCTGCTGCATCGAGGCGCCGATCGAGAAACTCCAGGAGTCCTTCCCGATCGGCGGAGCGAAACTGCTCGAAGCAATCGTGATCGAAAGCCTCGTCGATCCTGCCCATGTCGTGCTCGCCGATGGAGTGGCTGACGCCGCCGGTGGCGAGTATCGCCACGCGCAAGTTCCCGGGGTAGCGCTCGATGGCGGCCCGAATGAGATCTCCCCAGGCGAGACAGCGCCGCAGGCTGGGCAGTGGCGGCTCGATGGCGTTGACGATGATCGGCACCAGCGGGGGGAGGGGATCGATGCCCATTTTCCAAAGCGGGATGACGAAACCGTGGTCGAGCTCGAGGTGGTGCGAAAGCGAGGGATCGAATCCCTCGTCGAGCGCGGTGCGCGCGAGATGGAGGGCGAAATCCGGATGCCCGCTGATGGACGCGTAGGGCAGGTGCTGCAGCCAGGGTTCCGGCGGCCCCTTGTGCGTCTCGCCCACCCCGATGCAGATGCTCGGGAGATTGTCGAGGAAAAAATTGACCCAGTGATCGGGTGACACCACGATCAGCACATCCGGCTTCGCCTCGACAATGCGCCGTGCCAGTTCGGAAAATGTCTTGGAAATGGCATCACGCCGGGCGGCGTCGACCGCCTCCCAGTCACGTGCCATAAGCGGAGCATGGCTCGATGCGAAGACACCGACCAGGCTAGCCACGGGCGAGCTCGTTCGGAGCAGCGGGTCGGGTGTTCCGGATCCGCTCGAGAAACCATGCCTCGGATTTTCCGATGGCAACGAAATAGAAGCGCAGCAGGTACGGATTGACGAGTCTGGCCAGTGCCACCACGTCCTCCCCGACCACCGCGAGCCGGACCTCGGGCTTCAGGGGATAGCGATCCAGCACGGTGTCCCGGTCTGCGCGATATTCATCGGCTGCCGCGGGTGCCTGAAGATCGAAGAACAGCTTGCTCAGCCAGTAGTCTCGCATGATGTAATCACAGGCCGTTTCCGTCATGGCCGATCGCGCGTAAGCGGCACGAACCGCACCGGGATCGTGCGGCGCGTCGTCGTCGAGCCGTCAGCCTTTTTTTCTATCACCAGGAGGTCCTGCACGCCGAATCGGCCACCGACGGGAATCACCAGGCGCCCGCCCGGCTTGAGTTGGTCGATCAGCGGTTGCGGCACTTCCGCCGGCGCCGCGGTAACCAGGATGCCGTCGAACGGGGCGTGCTCTTTCCAGCCGTTGTAGCCGTCGCCGATGCGCGTAATCACGTTTCGGTAGCCGAGCGCGGACAGGGTTTCGGCCGCTTTCCTGCCCAGCGCTTCAACGATCTCGATGGTAAATACGTTCGCGACGGTCTCCGCGAGGACGGCGGCCTGATAGCCCGATCCCGTTCCCACTTCGAGTACGACATGGCCGGGCTTGGGATCGAGCAACTCGGTCATGAGCGCGACGATGTAGGGCTGGGAGATGGTCTGCCCGTCACCGATGGGCAGCGGCCTGTTGGCGTAGGCTTGTGCCGCCAGAGTCGGCGGAACGAAACGGTGCCGGGGCACCTTGCGGATCGCCGCCATGACCCGTTCTCCGAACACGGGACGACCGGTATCGAAGCCGGTTTCGCGCGCCATGGAGGAGATCTCGGAAACCATGCGCTCGCGCTCGGCGGCGTAGCGGTCCTGGGCAATCGATTCCTCCGCCATCGCTACCATCGCCGCCAACGCCAATTTGGCCACCAGGCGAAGCATTTTGCGAGCATTGCCAGAATGAGTCTTGAATATCTGATTACGGACCGTGCCACTCCGGGACACAAGTCCCCTCGTTCGAGCGCCTATTATTGCACGACGATCAGGTTCGCAAGCCGCGTTGGATCGGCGAGAAGTTCGGCGCTCGCGCCGGCGAAAGCAATGCGACCTCGATTGAGCACCATTGCGCGTTCGGTGACTTCCAGCGCCAGCCGCGCGGACTGCTCGACCAACACGACGGTCAGGGATTCCTCGCGGATGAGACGCTGCATCACCACGAGCAGCGCGTCGACGATGATAGGCGCCAGACCCTCGAGCGGTTCGTCCATGAGCAGCAGCGCGGGGTTGCCCATGAGGGCACGGCCGATCGCCAGCATCTGCTGCTCGCCGCCGGAAATCTGGTTGCCCATATGTGCGCGGCGCTCGGCAAGCCGCGGAAACAACTCGTAGACGCGTTCCAGGGTCCATGGTCCGGCGCGCTCTGCGACGGTGAGATTTTCCTCGACCGTGAGTGAGGGAAAAATCCAGCGCCCCTGGGGTACGAAACCCATTCCCAACCGCGCGCGCTCATACACGGGCAGCTGCGACACTGGCTTGCCGCGATACTCGATCGAGCCGCCGTGCAGCGTTGTGTGTCCCATGATGGTGCCCAGCAGCGTCGTCTTGCCCACGCCATTTCTCCCGAGCACGGCGAGTGAGCTGCGCTCCGGCAGCGCCAGTTCGATGTTCTCCAGCACGACCGTGGCGCCGTATCCGGCGCGGACATCCGTCAGGCGCAACAGATCAGACATGGCGCTCACCGAGATAGACCTCGCGCACGTGATGGTCGGCGGCGATTTCCGCCGGGGTGCCCTCGACCAGCACCGCACCCTGGGTCAGCACCGTGATGCGCTGTGCGAATCGGAACACCACGTCCATGTCGTGCTCGATGATGAGAATGGCGATGTCCTTCGGCAGGGCGTCGAGCACCTCGAGGATGCGGTGCGACTCCAGGGTCGGCACGCCCGCAGCCGGCTCGTCGAGCAGGAGCACGCTCGGCCTGAGGCCAAGCGCGATCGCGATCTCTACCAGGCGCTGTTTTCCATAGGGAAGGCCGGCAACCGCAAGGCGGGCATCGTCCGCCAGCCCCAGGGTATCGAGCAGTGCCATGCTCTCGTCGAGAACGTGACGGTAAACGCTCGCAGGCCGGAACATCCGCCATGCCACGCCCTCGCGCTCGGCCACGGCGAAGGCGACGTTGTCGACCACTGAGACGTTTGGAAACAGGGTATTTATCTGGAAGGTCCGGCCCAGGCCGCGTTTTACCCGCGCCGCCTGTCCGAGCGCCGTGATGTCCTCGCCGCCAATCAGAATCTGGCCGCTGGTAGGTGCGAGCCTGCCGGTAAGCATATTGACGAAGGTGGTCTTGCCGGCGCCATTGGGCCCGATCAGGGCATGCCTTGCCCCAGGGTCAAGGCGAAAGTTGATCTGGTCAGCCACCGTGAGCGCGCCGAAGCTCTTGCACAGATTCCTCGTTTCCATGGCAGCGCTCATGCCGGTTTTCTCCGCAAACGTGCAAGGCCGGTATCGATGATTCCGAGGATACCGCCGCGGGCGAACATGACCACCAGCACCAGCATCATGCCGATGCCGAAATACCAGTATTCGGGAAATTGCTTCGCCAGGTAGTCCTGCGCCACAAGATAGACGAGAGGTCCGACAAACGCGCCATAGATGCGGCCAACGCCGCCCAGGATCAACATCACCATCAATTCACCTGAAAGCTCGAAGCTGAGCACCTTGAGTCCCACGAACTGCGTCGTTTGCGTGAGCAGCGCGCCTGCGAGGCCGGCCAGGGCCGCAGAAATCGTGTACGAAATGACCAATCGCTGGTAGACCGGTGCGCCCACGGCATGCATGCGCACGTTGTTCTCACGCACTCCGGTGAGCGAGGCGCCGAAGGGTGAGTAGACGAGCCGCCGCACCAACCACCAGCACACGAACAGAGCCGCCAGGCAGTAGAGGTAGGCGGTCTTGCCAAAGAAATCGAACTTGAACAGCCCCAGGATTGGCTGCACCGTGAATCCGCCGAGCCCGTCGACGCCACCTGTCCAGGTTGTTGCCTTGTTGGCAACCTCGAAGCAAAGGGACGTGATGGCGAGGGTGAGCATCAGCAGCGCCAGGCCGCGGGTGCGAAGGATGATGATTCCGGTAATCAATCCCAATAGCCCGGCGGCAAGCGTTCCTGCCAGAAGGCCCAGCAGCGGCTCGCCGGTAAGGTGCACTGCCAACAAGCCGGCCGCATAGGCGCCGGTACCGAAATAGGCGCTGTGCCCCAAGGTAATGATGCCGCCGTAGCCGAGGATCAGGTCGAGCGACAGCGCGAAAATGATCATCGTCAGCACGTAGCTGCCCAGCGGCAGGTACGAGGGCGCGATGAAATAGCAGAGCACCGCGAGCACCCATGGCAACCACTCGATTGCTCGAGTGCGCGAATCGGCGATATAGCCGCCGGCGTGAGTCACGCGGCCGCCTCCATAGGCACTGCACTTGCGCCGGTTCGGTGGCTCATGCTGCCCTCCCGAACAGTCCCTCGGGGCGCCAGAGCAGCACTGCGATGGTGGCGAAAAATATGAAGAAAGCCCCGAATTCAGGCACCCAGTACTTGCAGGCGGTATCGGCCACCCCGATCAGCAGCGCCGCGACGAACGGGCCGCGCAGGCTGCCCAATCCGCCTACCGCAACCACGATCAGGAAGAACACCAGATGCTCGAAGGGGTAGGTGGGTTGGATCGCAATGATCTCCGCACCGAGCGCGCCGCCGAGGGCGGCAAGCCCGCTGCCCAGCGCAAAAGTGAGCGTGAACAGCCGCGAGGTGTTGATACCCACCGATTGCGCCATGGCGCGGTAGTCCACGGCCGCGCGCACCATCGCCCCCCAGCGGGTGCGCTCGACGCCGAACCAGAGCAGGCCCACGATTGAAATGCTGAAGACGATCAGGAACACGCGGTAGGTCGGGAATTCACGGCCGAGAAAACGCAGTTGCCCCTTCAAGTAATCGGGGAGGTGTACCGGCTGCGGAAGAGTGCCGTAGACAAGGCGCGCGACCGCCACCGACATGAAAATCAGGCCGATGGTGAACAGCACCTGCTCCAGTTCGCCGGCAGTGTACAACCGGGCGTACAGCAGTCGCTCGAGCACCATGCTGGCCAATGCGACGGCGATGAAAGCCGCGACCAGTGCCAGGGGAAATGGCACGCCCAGGCCATTCATGGCCGAAAGCATGATATAGCCGCCGGCCATGGCGAAGACGCCGTGCGCGAGGTTGACGAAGCCCATCAGTCCCATGGTGACCGACAGGCCGACCGAGATCACGTACAGGATCATGCCGTAGGCAAGGCCGTGAAAGGCAACGCTCACCAGCGACGATAGGAAATCCTGCATGTGCCCGATCCCGATCCCGGACAAACAAAGGCCCCCGCGGCACTGTGGCGCGGGGGCCTGGTTCCGGGCTACTTCGGCTTGTTGAACTCCTTCCAGGGATCCTTGTACTGCGTGGCGAGCGTTTCCAACTCGACGTTGGCCAACTGGCCGCCGACCTTGCGGACCTCTCTGAGGTATTCGTTCTGAATGATGTCGCGCGTGTCAGGGTCGATCTGTATCGGACCGCGCGCGCTGGTCTGGTTCTTGTAGCTCTTGATCAGCTGCATGGTCTTGTCCGGATCGATCTTGCCGTTCTGCTCGCGGATCGCATGGAAAATAACGTCCATGGCGTCCCAGGCGCCAACGACCATGAAGCCCGGATTCAGTTTCTCGCCGTACTCCTTCTTGTAGGCGGCAACGAGCGCCTTGTTGGCCGGGCGGTCTGCGGCCGCCGAGTAATGATGCACGGTCATGACCCCCAGCGCGGAATCGCCCATGTTCTGCAGTTCCTCGTCGGTGGTGATGTCACCGGTGCCGATGTACTTGATGCCGGCCTTGTTAAGGTCGAGATCGGCGTAAGCCTTCATCTGGGCGGTAGCCTGCTTGCCGGCAGGGTTGAATGCGAATATGGCCTCCGGCTTGGCATCCTTGACACGCTGCATGTAGGGGATGAAGTCCGTGGCCGTCATCGGGACTCGCGCACTGCCGACGATCTCACCACCCGCTTCCTTGAAGCCTTTGATGAAGGCTTCCTCCGCTTCGTGGCCGGGCGCAAAATCGCTGACGACCGTGTAGACCCGCTTGAACTTCTTCGCTGCCCACTGCCCCAGTGGATACGAGGATTGCCAGAGCGTGAACGACACCCGTGATACGTAAGGCGAGGCGCGCGGAATGGCCACGCCGGCGGCATTCGCGATAACGAACGGCACCTTGGCTTCGGCGGTAAGCGGCGCGATCGCGGCCGCGTTGGGCGTCCACACGACGCCGGTCAGGAACTGGACGTTGTCGCGCGCGATCAACTCCTGCGCGAGGCGTTTGGCAGCGTCCGGGTTGGCACCCGTGTCGTCGCGGTAGATCGGTTCCACCTTGACGCCGGGCGGGAGCTTGCTGCCGTTCAGTTTGAGATAGAGCTTGAACCCCTTGTCGAGCTGGTCGCCCTGGGCCGAACCCGGCCCGGAATACGTTGTGATAATGCCGATTTTCACCGTCTGTGCCGCGGCGAGCCCTGAAGCGGCGGCAAGCGCGATGGCGGCGAGCCACGTCAAAGTCTTGAGTCTCATGGTTCCTCCTCTTGTCTAATTTGGAATCCAAGTACTGATTTTATACAGACTTGGGCAACTTAGCACCCGCGATCGAGCCGCCCCCCTATTTTCCGGGCAGCTGGGTAGCTTCGACCAGTCGGGTCAGGCTGCGGCAGGCAGGTTCCGGATGCGAAAGCCGTATGACCGCGGCCACGTACCGGTCGGGACGCAGCAGAACCGCACAGGGTGCAAAGGGACGCAGTACCGCCTCGACCCCGCCTTCGCAGTCGCGCAGCATCGTGCGCTCACCCCCCGCGGGCAAAGGGTGAGGAAAGTTGTAGTCTTGGGGCACGATGAAAAAGCGCTCCGCGCCAAGGGCCAGCGGGAGCGGGACCTCGGGCAGTGGGTCGCCCGGCAGCGGTCCGAACATCAGCAGTCGGAATCCACGTCCCAGCGCATCGTCGAGCGGCATGCGTCGGCCTGCCGGCGACTCGACCTGCGGCTGCACGAAAAGACGCCCCGAAAGCGAGTCGGCTTCGCTTGCACCGTCGGGCACGACAAAACCGGCGGCGTACCGTGGCATGGGCTTGAACTTCATCTGCATGACGTAGTCTCGCGCCGGAGGAAACACGCTGAGCAGTCGTATCAGGTTCTGCAGCACGAATGCCTGCACGGCGCCGGCTGGCATCATGAAATGGCCGATCCGCATCGCCATGTCGATCAGCGCCAAGGCGTGCGGCTTGCGCTCCTGCTCGTAGGTGTCCAGCAGCCCGGGTCCAAGCTCGCCCCGCACCACCGACGCAAGCTTCCAGCCAAGATTCAGCGAATCCCGCACGCCGCTGTTCATGCCTTGTCCCGCAAACGGCGGTGACAGGTGCGCGGCGTCTCCGGCAAGGAAGATGCGCCTGTCGCGCCAGCGCTGGGCAACGCGCGCATGAAACGCATAGACGACCTTGCGCGCGATTTGCAGGTCCCGGTCACCGGCGCTGCGTTCGCCGATCATCTGCCGCACAACGTCCTCGCGCAGAAGATCCTCGTCACGCTCGCCGGCATGAAGCATGAACTCGTAGCGTCGCGTGCCGTTCGGTCCCGGAAGCGATATCGCCGGCCGCCGCGGGTCGCAGTACACGCGCGTAT
>Ga0315281_10015659_pt1 | contig 10159 bp, 7 predicted proteins | sample YL17G07_0_MG_FD_204540 | JGI IMG/M metagenome (GOLD analysis project Ga0315281, IMG submission 204540) | Sediment microbial communities from Yellowstone Lake, YNP, Wyoming, USA - YL17G07_0 | ecosystem: Environmental > Aquatic > Freshwater > Lake > Sediment | place: USA: Wyoming | collected...
AATTCATACCACGGGTCTTTCATCATCTGTGGCGAGTATATTATCGCTCTGCCTATTCGGTCAAGTTCTTTGGGGCCGTCGTAGAGTTGTCCTCCTAGGTGCTTTCCGAACTTGCCTTCGAGGTAGTGAGTGACTGGCCCCTTTGGCTCGTTCACTATTATGACTGCCGTCCCCTTGTCTTTGAGCACATGCCTGATGAATCGAATTGTAAGAGGAGCTTCATTGGGTTTGAAGTAAGTGTTGGCGACAACTATGTCGAATCCCTTCGGAATCGATGTGGCGTAGGTCTTTCTGGCAAGCTTGACTGCCTCTCTGAATTCAGCTACAACATCTCCTACATAGATACCGGCCACTTGAGCATCTTCATTCAAAACCGCATCTACCTTCACGTCCATATGTGCCATCCTCGCGGCCTCATCCATGTCCAGACGAGTGATGTTTTCTTCAACTATGCCCCATTTCGCCGGAAGCTCGTGGTTGGCACATATCGTGTCAGCAGCTGCCACTCCAGGCACGATGATCTTGCTTCCTCCTCCAAACCCCGATTGACTGTGCGGAAGAACGGAGCCAATGCCTATCTTCAGATCACAAGCCATGACTTCGCCGTTTATCCTGACGGGGGTTCCTCTACTAGTCATCCCTATGTCTGTGAGGTTTCCAAAAGGGTGGTGATTGAAGACTGAGAACTCAGCGACTGCCTTTCGTCCCAGTTTCTTGGTGAAATCCTGCAGATCCATTACTCCGTGAGCACCGAGAGCAGATACGAAGCGAACATGATCATTAGATATTCCTCCCTCATTCAGTTCTTCTACAACATAGGGCAGTATCTGGGATACCTTTGTGGGTCTAGACATGTCATCGAAAATTATTACGGCCTCGCGGCGATTTCTGGCCAAATCGGCTATCTTCTTTGATCCTATGGGATTGGAAAACGCATCTTTCATCGCTTTCCTGCCCAGAGGCTTTGCCGCCGCTCCATTCATGGCATAGAAGGACACATTCCATTTCTCAGGAAACGAGAGAAACAGTTTCCTGTCTCCGTACCAGAGGAGCGTCGGGACAGCAAACCTGCTCATCGCCACATCCTACTCTCTTTGCGACCAGCATGATTTCAGCATGCTTCTTTCTCTGGGAGCATCCGTCAGCTCACTAGCATGAGTGGCGCCCTGAAGCGGACATTCAACTGCGTCAGTCCTATCCGACCTTTAGGTCCTCTCTTCTGAATATTCTCTTCACGGATCCAATGAGCCCGTACCATTCACCTGGGTAGACGCTTGCCGTGCTTCGCAGGCAACAGACGATGCCATCATGAGGCGATTCGAATATTTCAACAATGTCTCCAAAATAACTGATCGTCGTCCCGATCAGATCGCCTTTGGAAACGTTCTGACGCACCTTAACGCTTGCGCGCCAAAATCCTCCCTTCGTGCAGCAAGCCACTGGTCCTGCCACCCATGTCCATGTCTGAGGCAGCTTAAGCTGCCCGTCAATCATATCGAAGTATGTCATCAGATTGTCTAGTCCTCTGACATCGATTTCGATCAGCTCTTCGCTTAGGCGAGCTTCCCCACCCACCTCAGGACAGACGGAGGGAATTCCCAACTTGGTCGCAATTGCTGTACTGTCACCAGTCCCGTTTGGAGGCCAGCCTCCAATCGCAGTAACAAGCAAGTCGATTCCGAAGATCTTTGCAAGCTCAGCACTCTTCTGGTCGACAGAGCTTGTTCCCTCATCATAGGGTACGCATGGGCCAATTGCTTGGATCCCTCCTGCTCCTGTACCTCCACCATGAAAGGTGACGTAACATTTCGTCAGATCTTTTGTCGGTGCCATGATTTCATGTTCAAAGGCGTAAGCTATGTTCTCTGTTACAAACCCTGTGCCAGGTGCTCTGCCAGGAAAAACTCGATTCAGATTCAGCCAATCAATGTGGCTCGATCTAAACCCTGCCTCGAAGGCGAGGACATTTAGACATGGAATCCCAACAAACGCACCTCTCAGCCTGTTTGGATCCAGCGCATCTGCAACCCGCCTGATTGCCTCCATTCCTTCAAATTCGTCCCCGTGAACTCCCGCATCTGCAACGATGACTGCGCCATCGTCAGCTCCGTTCACAATCATGATTGGGATACCTATTTCAGAGCCGTCTGGTCTATTGGCTACTCTCACGAATCCTGTGCCCTTTGTTCTAGGTTTTGCCGAAGCAGTTCCGATACTCAGAGTCTCCTTCATTTGCGGTCCCTTGAGTGGTGGACTAATGCTTCAGTTCTTAAGCTTTGAAGAGTGAGATCAGTTCACTCATCGTGTGAGCCATTCAGGCTAGTGTCCTGTAACTAACAGATGTAGTATTATGATTTGAGCCACTTACGCGTGTCCATGCCTGAAATGTGGTGTGAGGAGAGGTCTTCGCGCCCAACTAAGCATGAATCATAATCATAGGGATTTATGATACAGGACACTAGGAAATGCGTTGGAGTTCTATCAGAGAACCTTTCTCTGTTGAAAGAAGATCTGCAGCTATGCCTTCCCCAGATACTTGAGAGTCGCCTGTATCTCTTCGATTTGGTAGTCCTTCATTGGTGTTTGTGGAGTCGGATGCATGGCTGATTCTATCACGCCCATATGCTTGAGAGCCAGCTTGTGCGCTGTCTGCCAGTTTTCATAGAATCCGCTGTCATTCCACGGTAGGATTTTCTGGAACCACAGTTTCCTAGCTTCCCATATCTGTCCGTTCTCCACCAAGGAGAGAAGTTCCACATTTTCCTTAGGTAGAACCGCTGCAGTGGCGGTCATGATTCCCCTGCAACCAAGCAGAATGTATCTCAACGTCCAAGAATCGGCGCCACAGAATGTGAATAATCTGTCGCCAAAAGACTGTGTAATTTTTCGCAGCGTCTCACAATCGCGGAAGGCATACTTCATGTACGATATTCTCTCTTCCTCGACTAGTCTTCCGAGTGCCTCAAACGGGATTGGGTCGTTGTCTCTGGCGTACGGGACGACCTGGATGTCAACTGCGTCTGTCAAGGCTCTGAAATGCTCATAGAGTCCGTCAGATGTGTATGGCCCCATCCCTTGAGGATTGAAGGCCAGCACTGCATCAGCTCCAAGATTCTCGGCGGATTTTGCCAACTCCACCGCCTGGCTTGTACCCATTGCTGCTATTCCGACAAGTAAGGGGCCTCTGTCCTTCAAATGATCCACCGCAGTTTTCGTAACAGTCAACCAATCCTTATTTGACATGAGGTAGCCTTCCCCGATACCTGCCAAGACACCAGCGCCGCAACATCCGTTCTTCATTAAGAAGTCAATCTCTGATCGTAGGCTTTCTTTGTCGATGTTTCGATCGATTGTGAGTGGTGTTGGCGGTAGAGCTATCACGCCCTTCAGCTGTCTTGTCATATGCTTACATCGTTTTTAATCACGGCTGACAGTTCTTCATATAAGGTTTCGTAGAGTTTGCGCTTCTGGGAGATGCAAGGTAATCCTGTGGGTTGAGAGAGCTGGGTTTCTGGCTGCGAAGCATTTCCTGTGAGATTTTGATTAGTCGCTCTAGGTCGTTCACTTCCGAAGCTTTCTTTCGATTGATCATTGAGGCGAAGTCGTCAAGAGTGAAGCTCAACGGCGAGGGAGCCCACCCTATTTCCTTGCACGTCCTGTTCTTGAAATGCTCGACTTTGAGACTCTGTGCGTAAGGGGCGATGTGCATCACTGAGTCTTCAAGGATAGCGTCCATCCACATCCTTGAATGAGCCTTTGCAGTTGTCCAGTAGATGTTGATCAGCGCCTTTACACCGTTGTGCAGAGACAAGAGAAAGATGCGAGCACTTGTAGATCGTTCTTTCGACCGACGACTGAGTGCCTCGGAGTATCTTGAGTCAGCAATCCATTCCACTAAGTCAATCAACTGTACAAGTCTCATCCTGTACGATGGTTTCGTGATGGCGCTATTCAATCTCCATGTCACTGTCACAGAAAGCAGCTTGGATGGAGAGTCAATCTTGTCCTTAAGTACTTGAAACCCCGGCTCGCTTCTCATGAGGTTGGGGGAGAAGAAGCAGAGTCCGCTTGTCGTGGCGAGGTCGTGTAGTTCGCTGACTTCTCCGAATCCCTTTCCTGCCGGAAAGTCGACGAGCACGTGCTTTCCAAGAGAGAGGGCTTTCTTCGCGTAGTGTACCTTCTCTGGATACGAGCCGACAATGGCGAAGGCATCGTATCTCGCTTCATGAAAAAGTTTCTGAGGCGGTTTTCTCACCCCATTCTGAAAGACTTTGACAGCCTTCCAACTCGAGCCTTGGATGAGACTCTCCAAATGCGCATCTGCATCCAACAGGATCAATCCGATGGTCAACATTGTTCAATTCGCCTGCAGGAGAGGCAACTGTACTGCCGCTCTCTGTTCGACCGACTGCAGAACAGCTAGAATGATTTCGAGCGCGGAACGGCCATCTGTGCCTGTGACCGGGGGCTTCCTATTCCTGATCACAGAGTCGGCGAATGCGATGAGTTCGTCCCGATATGCGTTGGCCACGGAGAGCAGAACTGAGTTTGCCAAAGGATATCTTGCTCCCCCATCGGTTCCTTCAATGACGATGTTCATGTGTCTATCTGAAGCGGTTATGAAGCCTGCAGTCCCGAGAACCTCTAGAGTCGTGTATTGCGTGTAACTCTTGGGAAGGCAGTATCCAACTTCGAATGAGGCGATGCCGCCCTTCCTGAACGCAAGCGTAGCGAAGACTTGCTCATAGAGAGGCATGTCAGGACTTCTAGACCTGGCAATCCCTTGAACTTCGACGACCTCGTCCTCAAAGAACCATCGTAGCAAATCCGCTTCATGGGTTCCTACCTCCGCGATAGGGCCGTAGGTCATCTTTGGGTCAAAGTACCAAGTGTATCGATTTGGGTCAATCGTGTGGCGTCTGGATATCTGCGTCGCCCAGACAGGCTTTCCTATCCGTCGTTCCTTGATGTTTTTTTTAACGATTGAGTAGCGAGATATGAATCTTCTTGAATGAGCTATCATGAGCTTCACGTTGTTCTTAGAGCAAGCTTGGATCATCTGATCTGCTTCCTCAAGATGTAATGCAATGGGTTTCTCACATAGAACATGCTTGCCTAGGTTCGCAGCAGCGATTACCATCTCTGCATGATATTTTGTTGGGGTACAAATGTCAACGGCGTCCACTTGACCGCTCTCAAGCAGCTGCCGGTAATCTTTGTAGACACCTGCCACCTTGTACTCTCTACCCACTTGCTGAGCCTTCGACTCGTCACTATCGGCCACAGCAACAAGATCGATCTCTGGAATCTTCCTGATCGCAGGAAGATGAGACTCTTGAGCAATAGAGCCACATCCAATCAGACCCAGCCTGATGCGACCACCTGAGCCTCTCTTTCTGTCACTCCTAGGTTTCTTCACAATTCCAGCTCCCGATCGCTGAAAGTATCAGGTGCCACATAAAAAGCTCAACAACTCCGTCACAACTCTTAAATTGTGTATCGACGACTTCACGAACATGAAGAACGGCTATTCTCCTCTTGAAAGAGAAATTCTGAAAGAAGTGTCTGCAGATCTTCTGATGCAACATGTCCACAAGATTGCAGAGCACGTCAGAATTTCTGGCAGCGACGAGGAAGCCAAGTCACTGGAATACGTGAAAAAGATCCTCAAATCATATGGGTTAAGAGTTCAAGAATATCTTTTCGAAGCATACATCGGCTACCCAGAATCTGCCAAACTACTTCTGACTGGGCCGGAATCTAGGAATATTGAAGGTGTGTCGGCCGCGCTTGCTCCCTCCACGCCAGAAAACGGCGTGGAGTCAGAAGTTGTCTACGTAGGTTCAGGAAACGAGGAGACTTTCTCGAAGGTTGACGTGAAAGAAAAGTTGGTTCTTGCAGAAGGTTTGGCAGAGCCAGAGGTCGCAAAGCGCGCTGACAATTATGGCTCTGTAGGTGAGATCTTCATCAATGACTTGTACCCTCATGACGGAATCGTCTCAGTCGTGTGGGGTACGCCGGGACGTGAGACCGCCTCACTGCTTCCCCAAACTCCATGCATCTCCATTGATGGAAAACAAGGTGCATATCTCAAACAGCTCTTAGGTAGGGGCAAGGTCACTGCAAGGCTCTTTGCAACAACATGGAGAGGATGGAAAAAGATCCCGGTGGTCACAGCAGACTTGGCAGGAAAGGTCGAGCGGGAGAAATACGTCCTTCTGTCTGGCCACATAGACTCATGGTACTATGGCGCAATGGACAACGGTAGTGCCAATGCTGTAATGCTTGAAGTGGCCAGACTGATGTCCGTACACAGGAGCCGACTGCGACGGGGAGTCAGGATGGCCTTCTGGTCGGGACACTCACACGGAAGATATGCGGGCTCAACTTGGTATGCAGACAACTTCTGGTTAGATCTGGAAAGGAACTGCGTAGCTCACGTGAACGTTGACTCTCCGGGAGCCAAGGGCGCAACGGTTCTAACCGAAGCATCCGTTATGTCAGAAACGAGAGATCTCGCGGCTTCGGTCATTCAACGAATGACAGGACAGAAACTGTCGGGCCATGGATTCTCCAGAGCTGGAGACCAATCTTTCTGGGGGATAGGGATACCCTCTGTCTTCATGTCGGTCTCCGAGATTTCAACAGAGCTAGGCAAGAAAGATCCATCAGTCAGCACGATCGACATCTTCGGACCATCACCAAGCGGCTTTGGTTGGTGGTGGCATACTCCTCATGACACAGTTGACAAGATCGATCCAGAGAACCTGCGTCGAGACGCTGGAGTCTATGCATTGGTTACTCTCGCGTTATGTGCAGATTTAGTTCTTCCGCTGAATTACGAGAGAACTGTCCAAGAACTCAGGCAGATCCTGATCGAGAAGCAGAAGGTTGCCGAAGGGATCATTGACCTGAGGCCGCTCGTTGAACAGGCCGATCGACTGATCTCTGCCTTGGCGAAACTCAACCGTAGAACAGCGAGATCGAAAACGAAGAGGCAGGCAGAAGAAACAAACAGCGCACTCATGCGATTGGGACGGATTCTGATCCCGGTGATGTATACGCGAAATGGACGGTTCAAACATGATGCAGCGGTGCCCGTTCCACGTATTCCTTGTCTAGAAGACATTGAAATGATTGCGGAACTTGACAAGAGTTCTGATGAGCTAAAGTTCCTATGCCATGGACTGAGACGAGACCTGAACCAAATAGCCGACGCACTCAACAGAACGCTCGAGGTAGTAAACAGCGCCCTTCACGATATGAAGTGAGACAGATCTGAGCGCACGATCTGATCAACCTTCTCTCATCTGAAGTAAGGCATGACCTCATCAGAGAAAAGGCGTATTCCTCTTTTGTTTGGCAGATCTTCGAATCGAAGCGTGAAGTAGGTTATTCCCATCTCCACCAGATCTTTGAAGAACCTGACGATCTCCTCCGGTGTTCCCTTCAAGATCCCGGTCGGCTGTCCCCCTTTCAGAACGGAGAGTCTGTTGAACTCAGCCGAGTGTCTTTCAAGTTCCGCCTCGTCCTCGTAGATCCAGAACCAGCACCCCCAAGACTTCACAACTCTCTCATAGTCTCTTCCATATTCTGCACAGCATCTCTTGATGAAATCGAGTCTTGCTTCAAGGGTCTTCTTGTCGACTTCGTAAACATCGATCAGGTAAGCATACTTCGCTGCCACCCTGAGAGTTCTCTCTCCTCTGGCTCCTATGCAAATCGGGAAAGGATTCTGAACCGGCTTCGGCTCACATTTCAAGTTCTCTATGCTGAAATACTTCCCTTTGTATGTCGCGCTATCATGCGTAAACATGAGATTCATGATCTCAATAGTTTCCTGCAGTTGTTCGAGTCTAGTCTTATGGGAGGAAAACGGAAAACCAAAGGCCTTATACTCGTCTGGAGTCCACCCGAGTCCCAGGCCGAGAGGATACAGACGTCCGTCAGAGATGTGATCGAGAGTCGCAATCTCTTTCGCAAACAACGATGGGTTAGGAAGATATCGCATAGTGTTTGTGGTAAGAGTCCCGAGCGTGATGCGATTCGTGCACGCCGCTAGAGCTGCAAGTGTTGACCAGCAGGCATATCTCTGCAAACCATGCATCGGGTGGTCCGGCAGAATCACTGAGTCATATCCCAGTCGCTCACATTCCTGAGCGATTTCCTTCACAATCGGCCAGTAAACACGCTCGTAAGGCGTTAGGCATGGTTCATCGCCATCCTTGTACGCAGCAGACATTACCCGCCCCAGTCTGACTCCGAATTTGACTTTACTCATGCGACATCTCTCGAAAGCGTACTTCACCCGAGACTTGCCTTAAGCTTTTGTAGCGACCACTGAACCTCCACAAGATCTCTTCCACGAGTTCATGGCAAGCATAAGGCGGCATCGACTCATGGAGAGATAGGTTCGATGCTCAAGCACTCTTGAGAACTACTGGATCCTGTCTACTACTATTTGTCCGCTGAGCATGACCATCTTTAGTTTTGCTTTGTCCTGTAGTATTCTGATGTCTTTCAATGGATTTCCGTCAACTACGATCATGTCTGCAATTTTACCAGATTCCAGTGTTCCGATCTCCCTATCCATTTTCATGATTTCTGAGTTGGTTTTAGTTGCCGCCATTATCGCATCCATCGGTTTGATACCGATGTCTTCCACAAGAATCTCCAGCTCAAAGGCATTGTTGCCTGCAAGACCATATCCTGTTCCCGCATCTGTCCCCGCTCCGACCTTCACCCCGGCCTCAAACGCCATTTTCGTGCTCTTCACGTGTGCCTGCCAGACCTCCACCGCTCTCTGATCGACGTTCGATATGGCGTACTCGTGTTTGCCTCCCTGGAGATAGATCCTCTTTATGACCGCGAGTGTCGGCACTAGGGTTGTTCCCCGCTCCTTCATCATCTTGACTACGCTTTCGTTGAGGAAGAGGCCGTGATCTATGTTGTCGACTCCAGCCATGACGGCGTTCTTCACGCTGGGCTCTGCGTCATACGCGTGAGCCGACACTGGCATATCGAAGGCGTGGGCCTCATCTACAAGCGCCTGAAGCTCCTCCAACGTATAGTTTCTCCACCATGATCTGCTTCTTCTTGACGACCAACTGTCGCTTGTACACGTCTTGATGAAATCGGCGCCTTCGCGGACTCTTTCTCTGACAGCCTTGCGTATGTTGTATGGTCCGTCCACAATGTATTTCTCGCTTGGACGAGGTAGTGTGACGGGCCAATTCTCATCGAAATGTCCCATTGTTGCAGTCACTCCTCCTCCTGCCTGAATTCTAGGTCCTCTCAAAATACCGGAGCTTACGGCGTCTTTGAGAGCATAGACGCTGTCACCTTGAAAACCAGCGTCCCTGACAGTGGTGAAGCCTGCCTCAAGGCATCTTACCCCGTTCGCGTAAGCTGTCAGAGCATAGCTCGAAGGCCAAGCAGTGAATTGACTAATGGCTTGTCTGACTGCATCTTGTGTCGGCTCATCCGAATAGGACAAATGAAGATGCGCATCTATCAGGCCCGGCATGACGGTTAATCCTGAGACGCTTATTCGCTTCGCACCAGCAGGCAAGCTTCCCTCCAATCTTCCAATCCTCTCTATCCTTCCATTCTTAACGACCACACTACATCCTTCGACAGGATCCCTTCCCGTTCCGTCAATAACCCCTCCTGATTCCAACACAACATAGCTCACGATGAATCACTTTGACCCAGCATCAGAATAACTCAAGCTAAAAGAATATGCACAGATCCCACGGATCCACGCCAAAAGGAAGAACGCAGAGCAGTCTATATCAGCCAGCTCATTCCACGCAGAACTTGTCATGGGCTACGTAGTTCGTCGATACGGACCGGCCCGACCACATCTCCTCATCGATAAATAGGTTGTAAGCCTGTTCACAGAAAACAAATGAAGAATGGCTTGGAGCACGCCAGCACGATGCGGAAGGAATCGTATTGAATAGGGATGTGAAGATTACAGCGGCTGTCTCTGCCATATTCGGTTTATGTAGCGGCGCTTTCGGAATGCTCTTCACCCTATATCTCGACAGCCTCAAAGTCTCGCTTTACGCAATGGGAGCCATGTTCTCAATCTCCGCGCTTTTCGCCTTCCTCATAGCGGTCCTACTTGGAGCGCAATCAGACTCCTGGGGAAGAA
>Ga0315281_10015660_pt1 | contig 10158 bp, 12 predicted proteins | sample YL17G07_0_MG_FD_204540 | JGI IMG/M metagenome (GOLD analysis project Ga0315281, IMG submission 204540) | Sediment microbial communities from Yellowstone Lake, YNP, Wyoming, USA - YL17G07_0 | ecosystem: Environmental > Aquatic > Freshwater > Lake > Sediment | place: USA: Wyoming | collected...
TGCTCCTGGTGCTCTTGCTTGGCCTTCCAACCGCCCTAGCCGCTCAATCCGGCGGCAATCAGCGCCAGGATGTCCTCGCCTTCGTTCGTGCCTACGTCGACGCGTCCAATCGTGGGGACATGACGGCGTACGTGAACATGTACGCCCAACGCCCCGACCTGGTCGTAGTTGGCGACGGTCAGATTTCGCGCGGGTGGGAGTCGGTGCGCGAGGAAGCAAATCAGATGATGGGCACCGAGGGTGCGTATCGAATCTCTGCAGGCGTTGTGGATGTCCTCAATCTCTCGCCTGACATAGCCATTGCCGTCTTTCCCTTTGTGGTCACACTCAACACGCCGCAGGGTCAGCAGCAACTGCGAGGCGCGATGTCTCTGGTGCTGCAGTAGACGGCGGACGGCTTGAGGATCATTCATGATCATACGAGCATTGCTGCACCGAGCCAGTAAACGCGCATGAAGCCGCCAATCCGCGGCGGAAGGTGCCACGTTGTAGCCGCTGGGGCCACGGTGATGGTCGCGGGCACGGCGGCCGCCGCGGCTTGCAGCTTATGCGCATCTCGTTAGGCCTCACGCCATTGCACCGCTGGCTGTTGGGGTCATCTGGCAGCGACTTGCGCCCTTCTCGAGGCGACCGCAGATTGCTACTATGACGCCCAAGGCGCTTTTGGATGAGATCCTGCGGCTGCCCCTGGACGAGCGCCTGCGGCTCGTCGAGGACGTTTGGGACAGCATCGCAGCCACCCCCGAAGCCGTGCCCGTGCCGGAGTGGCATAAGGTCGAGCTCGAGCGCCGGTTAGCCAACCCGGAGCCTGGGCCGGGCCTTTCGTGGGATGAGGTTCGCGCGAAGCTGCGACAGCTCAAGACTCCGTGAGGTATCGGCTTGAATACCGTCCCGAGGCCTTCGCGGATGTCGCGGAGGCCTTTTTGTGGTACGAGTCCCAGCGGCCCGGCTTGGGCGACCAATTTGAGAACGAAGTGGGCGGCACGATAGGTCTCGTCGCTGCCATGCCTGAGGCGGCTCCGATCGTTCTTGGTCGACTTCGGCGGGCGCTCGTGCATCGGTTTCCCTTCGCCATCTACTACACCATTGAGGGAACAGTCTTGGAGATTCGTGCTGTTCTGCACACGAGTCGGGACCCCAATGAATGGCGGCGTAGGGCGTGAGGCCTGACAAGTGCATGAAGCTGCCAAGCCGGCTGGCCGCGCTGACGGTGCCGCCCGCCACGCAGTATCGTTGGATCAGCGCGGCCAGGGCGCCGGCTTGCAACTCATGCACTATCCGTTAGCCGGACGAAGACGAGTCATGAGTTCAGGGTCGTGTCGATGGGCCTGTTCTCGGTTCTGTCCACGCCTTGGTCCGACGATTTTGGATATCTCGCTCGGCGCCAAGCCATCGAAGTCCCCTCGGAGGCAGTGGATCTGACCAAACCAGGCGCGTACACCTTTCAGATCAGGGGGACACACTGGCCCGAGTACGTCCCCTGCCGCCAGATTCGGACTCTTGCGAACCACCCAACATGCTCGATGGAGACTACTTGGGTTTTACCGGCATCGCTGTGCCGTTTCAGGCTTGACCATCCATGTCATCATAGTGTACTTTGTGTTGCAAAGGTCTTCGCGCATGGCTTGAGGGAACCCCATGAACACCAACATGTACGGCGGCAAGACGGCGGCAGGAAACACGCAAAACGGTCGCCGACGGCGCGGGAGCCTCTGGAAGAGAGCGGCATGGATCACAGCGCTCATTCTCCTGATACCTGTATTAGGGAACCATTTTGTCGATGGATGGAACTGGGCCCTCGGCGGTCTTGTTGTTGCGGGCATTTTCCTGTTCGGCACTAGCCTTACGTATGAGCTTGTAACCAGGAAAGCGGACACAATCGCGCACCGAGCCGCCGTCGGCATTGCGCTTGCGGTGGCGCTGCTCCTCGTCTGGATGAACGCCGTCTGGATGAGCGACGCTATCGAGATCGTAGGCAACGACAATCCTGCCAACGCGATGTATTTCGGAGTGCCCATCGTGGGAATCGTCGGTGCCGCCATCGCACGCCTCCGACCCAACGGAATGGCGCGCGCCTTGTTCGCGATGGCGCTCGCACAAGCGTTGGTCACTGTGATTGTGCTGATCATCTGGCTGCCCCAGATTACGTCCTGGGCGCCGGCTGTGGTGCGGATGTTCGGTCTGAATGCGTCTTTCGCTATGCTATTTGTCGGATCGGCGTTGTTGTTTCAGAAGGCGGCGCGGGGCGAACCCGCACCGGGCGCGGTATAACAAGCAGATTCACCGAATCGCTTCCCCGCGTCGCAGTTGAGAGATTGCTCCGCTTTCCGGGCGCGGGACTCGCAGCCAGCGCGCGCTTCCGGCAACGGTCGGTGATCTTGGGTCGTGAGAAGCAGCAGACCACGCAGAGCCATGCCGGCTAACTCGCGCTGCACCAGACGGCCGCAATCATGAAGAACTTGGTCCGCGGCCGCTGGTGAGCGCGCCCGTTAGGTGGCACCCAAGGGAGGCATCTGAGGCATGTACACTCTCCATTGTACTCGGCGACTCCCTAGCCGCCTTCCGCTGAACGTCACGGCCACTACTCCACGGCGGGTCTCCCCGTTCTTGGACAGTTAGTAGGAGAACTGAACGAGTGACACCGAGCATCGATCTAGGAGGGCGCGGTGACATTCTCGTCGCTGCTGAGAAAACCAAGCGCGTTCGCTCCGCTGGCAATGTCCCTCGCAGCCTTCGCACTGATTGCCACCGTCCTTGCCGCCGTCGGAAACGGCGCACCTGCGGCCCCACCGCACGATGAAGGCACGCCGGCTCGGCTCTTTCAGCTCCTGATTCTCCTGCAGGTTCCAATCAGTGCGGTCTTTGCAGGCAAGTGGCTGCCTCGTGCACCGCGTCCGGCATTACTTGTGCTGTTACTGCAAGTCGGCGCCGCCCTGTTGGCCGTCGCGACAATCGTGTGGCTCGAGTGGTAGCGGCTGGCACATCCATGCGGGCTCGCGTGTGGCGGTCTGACAAGCGCATCGTTAGGCTGACGATACACACCGCGAGACATACATGCGCGGACTGGATCCCGTCCACCGCTTGAATGCGCGCGAGAAGGCTGCCGGATCGGCATACCCGACCAGACGTGCCGTCTCTTTCACCGAGGCCTTGTTCGCGTTGAGATAATTGAGCGCCAGCTTGTGGCGGAGCTCATCCAGCACCCGTTCGAAGGTCACGCCCTCCGCCTTCAACTTGCGAAAGAGTGTCTGGCGACTGCAACAGAGCTTGCCGGCGATTACGCCCATGCTCACTTCCCCGGTGGGCAGGAGCGGCATCAACAGGGTCTCGACCTGGTCCCGGGTCGATTGTGAACTCTTCAGCTTCTGAAGGAGCGCCTCTGCGTGGCTTCTCATGACCCTCGTCACATACCGCGACGACGAAGGAAACTGGTATGTCGACAGCAGCGCTTCATCGAATTGCAGGGCGTTCCAGTTGCTTCCAAACAACACCGGTACGCGAAAGATCCGCTCATACTCGGCGCGGTAGGCCGGCTCGGCATGAGTGACGTGCACCGCTTGGATAGCTTGCCTGTCACCTAAGAGCCGGCGCGTCGTGCACATCATCCGTGCGAAGGTGGACTCCGTGAGCTCTGGAAAGTCGTTCGGATTCCTGCGGGCATCGACGAGCCAGAGCTGACCCGCGTCGCGCCGGAGCTGAAAGCGATCGCCGGTGCCGTCTCCCTCGACCTCAACGCCGAGGGGCGCATACCGATTCGCCTGCGCGACGGCGTCACCGAGATTCTCGGCCCCGCCCACGGCGTGCGCGATCGATACCTCGGAGCCATCGACCGCCTCCCCAAAGTGAAGTGCGAGCGCGGGATCATGGCACAACTCCTGTCCCGCTCGCATCAGCGCGACATACTTGCTGAACGGGACGCGGTCATCCGCGTCCGCGAGATCGGCGCGGTCGATCCGCGAGCGCTCCGCCAGCTTCGCTCGGCTGGCACCCCTGGACACGGCCAGCTCCATCAAGGCGCGCACGGCACTCGCCGCAACCGTCAGATCACGCATCGCTTCGGCTCTCCCTGTAACCAGCTGTCATGTTGGTGATACGGACGATCATGTCCATCGGTTTCTCCCCAACGTACATTACGTCCGAACGCGGCAATCCCAAGGAATGCGTTGAAAGACAACTAACCGAAGACTGGAGTCGTGGCCATGGAGCCGATGGGAGCATCATCACCGCGTTTCACGGCCAGGATGGGCGGTGTCTTCTACGTCCTCATGGCCGTGAGTGGAGGGCTCGCCACCTTCGCTCGCCGCGGGCTCATCGTCAGCGGAGACGCCGCGACGACAGCGGCCAACATCCTGGCGCACCAGTCGATGTATCTGCTGGGTTTCGCCGGCGACCTCCTCGTGGTCGCGTCCTACCTCGCCGTGACGGCGCTCTTCTATCGCCTGCTCAAGCCGGTGAGCAGGGCCGTGGCGTTGACCGCCGCGCTCTTCAGCCTCACGGGATGCGCGATCCAGGGGTTCGCGCTCATCTTCCAGCTCGCTCCGCTGACGGTCCTCGGGGGCGCACCGTACCTGGGCGTCTTCAGGGTGGAACAGCTTCAGGCGCTGGCATTCATGTTCCTGAAACTCTATTCGCAAGCGTACGGCATCGCGATCGTATTCTTCGCATTCTATGGCCTGTTGACCGGCTACCTCGCCTTCAAGTCGACCTTCCTGCCTCGGATCATCGGCGGTTTGATGATGCTCGCCGGCTTGAGCTGGCTGACATTCCTGTCACCGCCGTTCGCCGCGAAGTATTTCTCCTACATTCTGGCGAGCGCCGCGGGTGAGGCATTGTTCGCCCTGTGGCTGCTCGTGAAAGGCGTGGACGCTGAGAGATGGAAGCAGCAGGCCGACGCGGCAAGAACAGCGGAGCCCATTTAGCAGCTACTCGCTGCAGCGATGGCTTTGCCGCGCGTATCCGAGCACTTCGTTCACCGAATGCGCAGTGTCGCTGACCACGCCACCTAACGGTTGTTAGGCCGCCGCCGAGAGACATGAGACCACTGCTCTTTGTCTGGCCATACTGGCCACTGTTCTGGGCCGTCTGCGTCTGGGCGTTCTTACCAGAAGCCCGGATCATCCGGAAGGCCCGGAAGGCCGCCAGCCAGTCCGATTCCCCGGACGCGGGCTCCGTGCGATTCATTGTGTTCGGTGGGTCTATCGCCGCAGCTCTCGCCATACCGCTCGCCTGGGTGCCGGCCCTGCGCGTGCCCACGGCGCTCGCCGCCGCCGTCTTTCTCCTCGGCGTCGCGACCATGGTCGCCGGAGGTCTCCTCCGGCGCCACTGCTGGCGGCTCCTGGGCACCTCCTTCACGGGCGACGTACGTGCCCGCCCGGACCAAGCCATCGTCACTCAAGGCGCTTACGCACTGCTTCGCCATCCTTCGTATAGCGCTGGGATTCTGATGAACACGGGCTTCGGGCTGGCGCTGGGCAGCTGGGCCAGTACCGCTCTGCTCACCCTCGCGGCGTTTGCCGTCTACCGCTACCGGATCTTCGTCGAGGAACGCACGCTGCTCGCAGTCGTGGGGGAGCCGTACCGAGAGTTCATGCGTACTCGACGCCGGCTCATTCCGTTCATCTACTAGGGCGGCGGCCTAACAAGTGCACAGTTCGAGGACGGTCCGCAGCCCGTCGTCCACCTGTCGGAGGAGGCTCGCAGGTAGGTGACCCGCTCGTTCGGTCAGCAGCTCGCGGTCAATGGTGAGGACTTGCGAGACGTTTGCCACTGAGTCCCGCGGCAGGCTCGAGGTGCGGGCTGGGACCAACACATTGCCGGGCGCTTCAACAAGATGCAGGTTGGATGTCAGGACAACGACGATCGCCGTGGCCAGCCGGCTGCGATTGAACGCATCCCCTTGCACCACGAGCACGGGTCGGCGGTAACCGGGCCCCGAGCCGGCCGCATCCGAGAGGTTGGCCCACCAGACTTCGCCGCGATTCAGTTGCACGCTACCACTTTTCCCGTGCGAGCGCTCGTCCCTGGGCGGTGGCGAAGGCAGGGTCCAGCCGGCTGTCCTCGGCAACGTAGACCGCATTCAGCCGCTTCGTGATCTGGTCGGCCTTGTGCTTGGCCAAGTACTCAGCCAGGGCTCGCGCGAAGAGCTCGCTGCGGCTCACGCCTAGGCGTTTGGCGAGGGCATCGCTCGAACCCCTCGGCCCACGGCAACTCCAGGCCGCCAAGACCGTAGGCCGGGCGTGATCGTCGCGGACAGCAACCTACTGGCCTACCTGATGCTCGGCGGCCCGGAAGCCGAGGATGCCGAGCGCGTCTTCCGGCGGGATCCGGTGTGGGCCGTCCCGGTCCTCTGGCGCAGTGAGTTCCGGAGCATCCTCGCCGGCTACAAGCGGCAGCGGGGGCAGCCGGTGGCCGACGCGGCAGCGGTCAACGAGTTGGCGGAGCGGTTGCTGGCAGGCCGCGAGTACAGCGTGCGGGGAGATGCGGTCCTGCAGCTGGTGGCGGAGTCCAGTTGCTCGGCCTACGACTGCGAGTACGTGGCCCTAGCCCGCGAGCTGCAGGTCCCGCTGGTGACCTGGGATCGGCAGGTGCTGCGCGCCTTTCCGGCCGTCGCCATCGCGGGACCGGCCTTTGCGGGCGGCAGCGTCTGACTGAGAAGACGCTTGCGAGAGAACCCATACATCCGTCAGTGGCACGGAGAACTGGTAGCTTGCACGACATCATTGCAGCGGACCGGCTTGCTAGACCCTGACCTCGGCGTGCGAGCCGAGCGAGGGGCTCCGGCCGCTACGGACGCCCTGGCGTGCGAGGAAAGGCCACCACGAAGTCGCGGCCGCTGTTGAGCGTCCGCAGTAGGATCTTCTTGTCGCCCTCCTGGCGAAATACGCGCCGCTGCATTGATGCGGGCGCGAAGTCCCCTGGCGGCAACACCGCTCCAGGAAGGCGAGCGAACCGCGGATGGACGATCGTGGGGCACACCGGGTATCTCGTGGCCGATGGCAGGAAGATGGCCACGTCCAGAACGGCTTCGGCGGGAATGCGGACGTGCGGAAGCGAGTAGTCGGGTATGTACGCTCGGGGCAGCGAACCCACATCAACTCGATTCGCGACGAACGGCACTCCCATTCCCCAGAAGATCACCCCGTCTCCGAAGTAGTGCTCCCGTGTACCGACGTTGACCAAGTCCGCTGCGAGCGGATTGTCAGGTCCGCCGGCGAACTCGAACTCGGCGGACGACAGGTCTTCGGCGCTCGGGTTCACGACGCGATGGTCAATGGCGTCCGTGGCGACGATGGTCGCCTTGCCGGGCAGTAGCGGATAGTATCTTCCCGTCCCTGGGAACTGGTAGACATACTGAGCCCAGACTCCCAGCGAGTCGTCGCTCCAAGCCTCATACCTCGTGCAGGGGAAATTGGGATAGTCCTGATACTGCACCGCTGTGTGTCCGATGAACTTACCGTCCAGATAGATCGTCGTGTCGGACTGATTGTACAGCTCCAAGTACCCTGCGTATGGATAGACGCCGCTGGCCTCAGGCGTGAGGTCCAGTGGGAACCAGTACTCGCTGATGACCAGCGAGCCGCGCCTGCCCACCAGCACTCCAATGCGGTGCGATGAGCCGCCAGCGGCGAGACCCACGGCGGTTCCGCCGCCGAGGGCATCGACATCCTGAGCGCCTGCGGGAAGGCGAGCCCGCTCGGCCGCGTCGAGACCCCGCAGTACGGATACCTGGTAGTCTCCGGTGAGGAGACTGTCGAATACGACGCCACCGGCGGCATCCGTCACTCCGCTTCGGCGCTCGACGGGGGCCTCGGTGCGCTCGACGCTCACGTCAGCCCCCGGCACGGCGCCATCCGTCCAACCAAGCGCCGCCCCCACAGTCTCGTCCTGGTAATCAACTAGCAGAGTGAGGGACAAGCGCGCCCGCTGAACTGACCCGCCTCCGCCGCCGGCGCCAGTGCTCGTCGTGTCAGGCGGGGGCGGGGGCGAGTCCACCACAGTTACGTCCTGCCGGCATGCCGATGTCGACACGATGATCGCGGCCGCCAGACGACTCGCCATTACGGGCGCGCTGCCGATGCGGGCGACGATAGCCAAGCTGCGCAGCGACCTCTTCAATGAAGCGCCCAGACTGCACCACTGGGACCGGCAATGCCCTCGACCGCGCGGCGCCTTTCTCACGGTCGCTGATCCTCCTCGTGCAGGAATCGCGCGATTCGTCTTTGGAACAGGGCTGCCTCAGCGCGGTACACGTGCGTCGCACTACATGAAGCAGACACAACAGTTCGCTCCTCCGCCGGTGCAGTAGCCCATCCAATCTGGGCCCGCCTCTTTGCACATCTGGTCGCATTCCGACGACCCTCCAGCCGGGCACTCCCCGAGAAAGGCGGGCGGGCTGTAGAGACAGTTCGGCGTGCGTGCACCCGCGATCGCCGCATGTCCGCCATAACTGAGCGCTCCGAGCACGAGCGCTACGGTGACGACCGCCTTCATCATCCTGAGCCTGTTCATGGGATCCTCCTGGGAAGGAGACGACTATTGGCGGGCGGCGCCAAGCCGATGCCCGGCCTGGCCCGAAAGAAACGAGAGCACCGAATCACGAGCCGACAGACCCTCGAACAGGCCGACCCGCGAATAGAGGACACGGCCTGCCGAGTCGAGCACCATGGTCACCGGCACGCGCTGAGTGCGATAGATGAAGGCCAACTTGGATTCGGGGAACAGCAGAACCGGGACGCTCAGCCTGTGGAGCTCGACGTAGGACTTGGTCAGGCGCAAGGAGTCGAGCGACGCGGCGAATACCGCGACCCCGTTGAGCGCCTCTGCCGCCGGTGCAAGCTCCCGCCAGCTACGAAGGGACTGTATGTGAGGCGCCTGGAAGCGCCGGTTCAGATCGTCGTACCGGGCACGCCACGCCCCCAATTGCCTGGCGAGGATCACCACCAGAACGAGGGCGACGCCCAACGCGGCGCTCAGCGCACCTCGACGCATGACGCAACTCCTAGTTCGTCAGCCCAGTCTGCTACCGCCAGGCCCGCCCGGCAAGTCTCAGCCTGTTCGGAATCCCGAGCCTTTCGCTCAGTGTGACCGCCCGGCACGACCGCCGCGAATTGTGGTAGGCAGGACATCTTCGACCGGGCGATGCGTCGGACGGCGAACTCTCCCCTACCGCGCCCGCACCTCGGCGTGCGAGCCCAAGGAGGCGCTCCCGAGGCTACGGCCGACCCGCGGTACGGGGATAGGCCACCACGAAGTCGCGGCCGCTGCTGAGCGTCCGCTGGAGGATCTTCCTGTCACCCTCCTGCCGGAACACCCGGCGCTGCATGGACGCCGGCAGGAAATCACCCCCGGGTTGAATGGCCGGGGGCAGACGGCCGAATCGCTCGTTCACCGGGTGTGGACATGCAGGGAGGGTGGAGCCTTCCCAGGTCCAGATGTAGACGTCAAGCACCGCGGCCGCGGGAATGCGCAAGCTCATAATGGGGTAGTCCGCGATCAGCGCCCGCGGGAGGCTTACGACATCCACGGCATCCGCCACGAATGCCACATCCCCGGAGAAGCTGAACAGCACGCCGTTTCCGGCCCAGTGCTCATACGTCCCTACGTTCACGAGGTTCGGAGCGTTCGGGTTGTCCGGCCCGCCGAAGAACTCGAAGTCGGCGTGGCTCAAGTCCTCGGCTCCCGCAAGCACCACCCGATGGTCAATGGCATCCGTAGCGACAACCGCAGCTCGCCCGGGCGGCAGCGGGTACTGCCGGCCCGACCCGGGGAACTGGTAGACGATTTGGGTCCAGAGGCCCTGCGCGTCGTCTTGCCACGGTTCGTAGCGACTGCACGGGAAGTTAGGAAAGTCGTAGAACCCGACACTTGCTGCGCCGACCAGCTTGCGGTCCAGGTAGATCGTGGTGTCGCTGTTGTTGTACAGCTCGAGGTATCCTCCCCAGGGGTAGAAGCTCTGGATGCCTAGCAGGGACGCTGGGAACCAGTACTCGCTGATGATGAGCGAGCCACGCCTGCCCGCGACGGCGCCGATGGTGAACGTGGACCCTCCCGCGGCGACCGCGACAGCCGCGGAGCCGGCCAGCCCCTCGACATCGTTGGCCTCGCCCGGCAGCCGAGCCCGCTCCCCGGCATCCAGAAGACGCAGCGCCGATACGGCGT
>Ga0315281_10015661_pt1 | contig 10158 bp, 7 predicted proteins | sample YL17G07_0_MG_FD_204540 | JGI IMG/M metagenome (GOLD analysis project Ga0315281, IMG submission 204540) | Sediment microbial communities from Yellowstone Lake, YNP, Wyoming, USA - YL17G07_0 | ecosystem: Environmental > Aquatic > Freshwater > Lake > Sediment | place: USA: Wyoming | collected...
AAAACATTTAAGATTCTTAGGCTGTATGTTTGTCACGCCAGCTCTTGTCCGCCTCAGGCGGATGAATCCGGCATCCTTCTTCAAAGAAAGATTACCGATCCGCCTCTGACGAAGGAATAACAGACAACCATTGACACAAAGTTCGCCGCAATTATTATAAACTAATTCAACTTGTAAACCAGCGGTATTATTATTTGTGCTTCACAAGGTGGTTTAGGAAACGGCGAGGCATCTTTAACAGCTACTGTTGCACTTGAGTCGAGTACTTCTATGCCCGAGGTTTGCATTATTTTTACATCTTTTGCAAACCCATCAGCAAAGATAATAAATGAGACAGTAACCTTTCCTTGCCACCCCATCTGCCTTGCTATTTTTGGATAAATTACCCTTTTTTGAATCATGTCTCTTATGTAAGAAAAGTTCTCTTTCAGATATCTGATCTTCCCGCTATGACCGCCTCCTCCAGATCCGTCACCGGATGACCCTGTCATACCCGTTCTCGTACCACCTATATTGCTTCCGCCTCTGGATAAGCCCCCTATTGACCCTGATGAGGCTCCCGCTGAGGCGGACGTAGTAAAAATTGTTGTAGATTCCGAGTTTTCTTCGACAGGGCCTAAAACCGGCGCTTCCGTCTCTGCTACAACCGCCTGCTCAATGCTCGTGTTTGACTGGAGAACCGATTTTTCATTCGATTCTTCGTTTGCCATTTGTTGTCTTTTGATCTCAGGTTCATTTCTTTTGACATCTCGTTTATAACCAGCGCCTCTTATCTTGTTTTCCATTACAGATATTTTACCCTCTAAAGATCCTTTCCCGGAGGTAATCGATTCCTCCATACTGAAATCAATTACAATCGGCTTGTTGGTCTGAATCACCCGATCACCCATACTTAAAAAAATCAAAAAAAACGAGACATGAGCGATGAGTGATACAAGAAGCGCTTTCACATGATACTTCTTATCTTCCACTATATGGAAATTCACTTTCTTGAACTCCAATGCTGTTTCATTGCAAAAAAAAGTGCATGGCTCTTTTCCTGGCGTCTTTGATCTCAAGCCGATTGTAGCCTATGCCCAGGCAAAATCATCGACATAATGAGCCAAACAAGAACCTTGCACTTGTTCATAATGTTCCCCTTTCTCTTTATCGAGAAAGAGGTGAGTACCTTAGTGTTTGCTTTGGTTTGGAGGGTTACCCTTACTATTACAGTAATATTCTATAAGCTATAAAACAAATGCATAATATTCATAGAGTGAATGAAATAGTTTCATAGTAAGGCAACGAAATGCTTCTTCCATCCTCACCTACTTCTTTCCGCCTCTTTCTGATCTCCCTAATCTGCGCCACATTGAATTGATAAGAGCTTAGACGATAATTACGATGGTCGTTCCCAGAAGGAGAGAAGTGGCAGATTACGTTCAGGAAGTTTGATTTCACCCCCAATGTATGCAGTAACAAACCAGCCGCCATAGTGACGATAAAGAGACTGCAAAAACCTGTTCTGGTATTAAGTCTTTGATACAGAGAAAATGAATGTAGGGTTCGTTCTTGGTTTGGCGTCTTTGATCTCAAGCCGATTGTAGCCTATGCCTAAGCTAACATTCGTTCTATCCAAACCAAGAAAGAACCCTACATTCTCTCATGGCAGTCTCCTTAAAGTAGAGACAGTGCTTATTTGAATCTTTAACTTTAAAATAAGTTTTTATACTGTTAAAGTCAAACTCATTTTATTCATTGGAAGGATGAATTATTTTTATCCCTTTTATTACCCGGTCCAATATCTGTCACAGTGCGAGGATAGATTGTGAATGTCTAAGAAGGAGAGTTATTAGATTAATCGATTTGCTTTCAACCGTCGGATAATGGGTGGAACAATTAAAGAACCAAAACCACCGAAAACTACATACAAGATGAACGAAACAACGGCGTGCCCCAGAATCAACTCTTTCTCCATGCCTATCAGCAATTCTACCGCAAGAAACGTTACAAACCGGGTAACAGATGCTACTATACCCACAATCATACAAGCTATATAGCTTGATGGAAGTCCGGGATAGATAACTCCTCCCAAGTCCACAATGACTCCGGGGAGCAAAAATTTCAAAGCCACTAACGGTCCTTCATTACCTAAACCCAACAGTGCGCTTAAAAGACCTGTTATCAGCCCGACCAAGGTTGCTGCCCCTGTCTTGGGTACGCTTCCCCGCCCCAGGAGAAGGAAAAACATGGTGAAAAACATGGCATGGCCAGGGATTTTAAGGTGTAGGAGGAGCATCACACGCGTAATAACGATGAATGCTGCGCAGAATCCCAGATAAATAGCTTCGCGCAGAGTAAATTTATTCCAGAGAAAACCTTCTGCAGCCTTCATCACTTTTCAGCTTTCTTGTTTTTTCCATCCGCTTGAATCCAGAGATTGCCGTTCTTCTTTACAAACAGAATTGCCTGACTGTTGTGCAGTGTCGGTCGAACCCAGTCCTGTGTATCTATGGCCTCCTGATCATTCAGCATTTCGCCGGAAATCGACACCACTTTGTCGATTGCTGATTGGCCGAGGAGACTGCCAACGCCCATTACACCTTTGAGATCCCTGATCCCGGCAAGATCAATGAAGCGACCATCGTTTCCGGTACTTCTGAGACCGACACCTGCCATAGCCCCGATACATCCCTGCCCTGTTTCTCCATACCACCACAAGAACACGCCCATATGCTTTGCTATTGCTCTTGCCCCCCCAATATCAATTACTTCTCGTTGAGCCCGATAACCAAATTGTTTCAGTGCATCCGGCACGCCGTCCTTTTCTCCAACGCACAATCCCGGGTTAGCAGTTTCATGATAGTTTTTAATGAGAAATTCCCTGGACACTGCTGCGACTTCTTCGATAGTGGCGTTTGCTATGGCCTCGATGCAGGCAGAACTATTATGCGAGGTATACGGGATATCAGGATGGATAAGGAGTTGATGTCTGGTAACACTCGTGTTGCCCGCGAGACCTCTCTGTAACAGTTCATCGGCTAACATACGGGACAGCCTTCCGGTCCCGATGCTCTCCTCATTGTCCGTATCATCGATAGCAATAAATAAATTCATGCTTTTGTCTCCTTCCGGTTATATTCAATCTACTGTTATTTCCGCATGAAGCGCCTGTCGAATGCCCTTGCCTCGGCTGAGAGAGCAGCTTCATTTGCCGTTTTCAATGCACGAATAATCAGTGGAACCATCAAGCAGTTGAGGAAATCTTTCCAACTGCGGGGATTGATAACCTGGCGAGGGGTAAGACGGGCTCCCCGAAGCTGCTGGGCCATGGCAATCTCATGAAGCTCGCGTGCAAAGAACGGGACAAAACGGAGACTCGTAACGATAAGGAAAGAGAAACGGACAGGTAAAATCTTTTTCAGATCCCGCATTATTTGCGTGCTTTGGGTAGTCCTTAGGAAAACCATGCCAGGCATGAAAAACAGCAAAATCTGAAGAGTTGTTCGGATACCCAGCCAGATTCCGTCTTCTATGCCATATCTTATTATATAAAGTCCCACAATGATGACCATCTGAATAAGGAAGAAACGTATATCCTTCCAAAATTCAACCAAACTCAATCGAGCCAAAAGGTAATACGCGATGTTCAGAAGTAACAATCCGGCGATTGCCCAGGGCTCTCGTACCGCAAAGGCAGCGGCGCTCATTACAATCCAGAAGGTGAGCTTGAATTTGGTATCAAGCCGATGAACAGGCGAATCCACTGTCCGGAATTGATAGGCAAAACCGCTCAAACGATTCAGTCCTGTGAATTCAAAAGGACGCAATCTTTCCCTCCTTTAATTTCAGTATGTGATCCGCCCAATAGGGATCTGGAAGAAGATCGTGAGAAGCTATAAGGACAGTTGTTCCACACCGTTGTCTCACTTCAGACAGAATATGCAATATCCGATGCCTTTGCGCTAAATCCAATCCGGCAAAGGGTTCATCGAGCAACAATACCTTTGGTCCGGGTGCAATGACTGATGCTAATGCGACCCGATGCTGTTCTCCGAAGCTCAGGGTCAAAGGAGGGCGGCCAAGGAGGTCGGATACATCACAAAGAGTGAGCGCTTCCACAACACGTCTATGGATTTCCTCCTTCGATATACCCATCCTTTTCAAAGAAAATGCAACCTCTTCATACACAGTATCTTCAAAGATTTGCCGTTGTGGGTTCTGAAACAAAAACCCAACCTTTCCTAAAAGCCTGTCCGGACGAGGTGTCTTGATCCCGACTACCTGGATGCTTCCTGAGTCGGGTGTCACCAGACCGGCTATACACTTCAGGAGCGTTGACTTTCCTGCACCATTTTGACCGAAGAGGTGAACGAGTTCACCCTGATGAATCTTTATACTAACCCCATTGAAGAGCTTAGTTCCGTTTGGGCCGGACAGGTGGAGGTTTTCTACTACAATGGCTGACGGGCCATCTAACTCCGACTTTATCTTTTCATCAACACTTTTAGACAATTCAGACAATAATGATGTATTCACATCGTGAGTCTCTCTAAGAATATGACCACTCTCCATAAAAACGAACCTGTCTGCAGTGAAACAAAAGGGGTCCAGGTTGTGGTCTGTGACAAGTAATGCGTGACCTCGTTCCTTCAGTCTTTTGAGAATTCCCAGTAATTTTTCTTTTCCGTCAGCATCCAATTGACTGGTCGGCTCATCCAGCAGCAACAAGCCCGGCTCCATGGAAATTACTGAGGCAATGGTCAGGCGATGCTTCTGTCCTGCAGAAAGTTGCTCAACATTTCTTTTCTCAAAACCCTTTAGTCCCACAGCCCGTAAAGCATCTTGTACTCTTTCCTCGGAAAAAATGCCGAGATTCTCTGGTCCGAAAGCAACCTCATCCTCAACTGTATTGCAGAGGATCTGCGATTCAGCGTTCTGAAAAACCATCCCCACATCTATGTTCCATCCATTCTTCCTTAAGCGAATCGTGCCACCGGCCTGCCCTGTCTTCAAAAGCCCTTGAACAGCCATAAGGAGCGTTGTCTTACCACATCCGGAAGGACCGGTTACGCAGACACATTCTCCTTCATTGACATTGAGAGAGGCATCATAAACAGAAGGCGCCGGCCTATCCGGATAGGTGTAAGAAAAGTTTATCATCTGTAAAGCAGGATTCATCTTTTTAATGCCCCTTCTGCTTCTTAGAGACTGACCTTTACCCCTCCGTAAATAAATCTACCGGCTTGGGGAAAACCATAGCTTTGTTCATAGTCGACATCGAAAAGATTATCAACGCCAACGTAAAGATCGGCCTTTCCCTTGAACAAAGTATGATCGAGTTTTATATTCACCAGAGCATAGTCATTTAAACTCTTCTTTAAGAGAGGAGTTTTCTTAGAATAAAAAACCTGATCAGCAACATAAATGACGTTCATATATGCAGAAAATCCAAAGTTGAAATCATATTTACTTTCGAAGGTGAGCTTATGCTTTGGTCTATTTTGAAGTTCATCCTTCTCTGTTCCTGGTGACTTGTCTTCTGTATCAAGATATGTATACCCCGCTCTCAATAGCAGATTTTTTATGGCACCAGTTTCCGCAGTCAATTCAATTCCCTGGAAACGATATTTGTCATTGTTTTGAAAGGTGTCGGTTGCCTCATCTTTTTCAATATAGTTCTTAACATCTTCAAGGAAGCCAACCAATGAAATCTTACTGTTCCTCGGCAGTCTTTGTTCAAGACCAAGTTCGTAATTATAGGATTCTTCTGTCGTCAAATCAGGATTTCCTGACTCTTCTTCATACAACTGGCGTATGGAAGGAAATCTTATCTTTCTTGCCACAGAACCCCTGATCCGGGTACTCGTTGAGATATCGTAATATGTTCCAATGAGGAAACCTCCATCGTTATCATTTCCTTCATCTTTGTCAAGCCAATAGTGACCGTATCCAAGAACAAATCCTAAATTTTTGATCGGAGTAATCTCATATTCAAGGGCTGCCGAGTATACATCGAGGTCATGGTCACTACGGAAGCTGGTTGCACTTCCGCCGCCTCCGCCACCACCTCCACCACCTCCACCGCCGCTATCTATTATCCAGCCTTCCGTCTCGAATTCTTCCCTGCGCGCGTTTAATGCTACAGTGATGAGTCCAAATGATTTTAGATCATATTTTGTCTGTAAGGCTGCTCCTTTGATTACCGAGGTGCTTAAATCATTGCCTGAACCTTTATTATCCATTGAATTGTAATTGTTATTATCATAAGTGTTATCTTCCTCCTTCAACTGATTGTAAAAAAGCCATGACCTGAAGGAAAGGGGCCCCGGTACGTCGTAGCTCAATGCGAGTTGTCCGGAATACCCTTCCTGATAGTCGATTCTCTCGAATTTTGCTCTATCAGCAAAAGGGTCATTCGGGTCATCGATTACACTGGGAGGCTTGCCGAATTCCCCCTTAAGATAGTTGAACACCGCCCCGATAAGTATCTCGTCGGTGGCAGCATAGTTTACATTGGCAAAGAAGTTTGTTCTCCTTTTGTCACTATTGTCCCGGGTACCCCCATCTTCCAAGTCTGTCGGCTTAAAGTCGTCAGAGAGACGGAACCCATCTGTTTTAGAAGAACTCCCACTCAGAAAGAAATCCGTTTTTCCACTTCCACCAGTAAAGTTAAACTGTCCAAGATAATGGCTCCTATCACCTGCCTCACCCAGCACCATACCATGTAGTAGGTCCTTTTTACCTCTTTTTGTAATAATATTGATGACACCACCAAGTCCTCCATCACCGTAGAGGACAGAATGGTCACCATAAGACACCTTAATTTTCTCGATATCCTCAGTGGGGATCAAAGAGGGGTCAAACTGCCCGTCAGCAGTAGAATTAAGAGGGATACCATCCAGAAGTAGAATCACATGCCTTGAGCGAAACCCTCTCATATCAACCCGCGGAACACCGTCAGCACCTGTCCTGATAATTACACCGGGCAATAACTGTAACGCCTCATCAAGCGTTCTTGCTCCCTTGTTCTGAATATCTTCGGCAGTTACCTCTCTGACAGTTCCAACAGCCTCAACACCTTCCCTTTCGGCGCCTACAACAATTTCTCCAAGTGTGTAGGTTTGCGTAAAGTCCTCTTGTGTTTGCGAATGAACAACATCAGGAAGCATTATCCACGTTGCTGCCAATAAAACTACGATTACTAAAAGACTTCTCACTCCCCTATTTCCCATATTACCCTCCTTGCTAAATGGCATTGATTTCTTCTACAAACAGTGATATATTCGCAAGAGAAAAAATCGTGCAGGGTCTTCTATAGTGTCTTTGATCTCAAGGCGATTGTAGCCTATGCCCAAACCTTACAGGCACAGCGAAAAACCATAAATTCAGCCTTGCACGATTCTTATGTGATACCCCTATAAGTCAACCAAATTGATGATGTCTGATACTTTAACTTCCCGTGCTTACTTTGGAATTTCATAGTCACTATTATTTTAATTCATGGAGCAATATATTCAAATTCATAATATTCATGAAAGAAATGAATATTATTCATATATGTTACGATGACCGATGCTTCAAGAGGCTTGAAAAGGAATCGCAAGAATTCATTGAGGGAAATGTATATCTTTCTTCAGTCTGAAGACTTACTTTCTGAAAACCAAGATTCTTGACAGCTCAAGTGCCATTCTATCAGAAAAGTTTTCAGCAAAATTTTTATTATCCCAATCGATCGTGATCTTAAGACATTCCTTTGTCCTTATTGACCTCTCTGTAAAGCACTTCGTTTATACCAGATATAAAAGGGCAATCCCGAAAGAGTAATCAGAATACCAAATACCGAAGTTGTCGGTCTGGCATAGGCTATCTGAATTGCAATCCAGGAATAAAAGCTTATAAATAATAGGGGAACAACGGGATACCCCCACGTGCGGTAAGGTCTTGTCAAATCCGGTCTACGCCACCGTAAAGCAAAGTGAGCAACTCCTGTAGCAATGGAAGACAATATCATCACAAAAACCACATAACTTAAAAGCTGATCGAAAGTTCCCACCATAACAAAGAGACAGGCCAAAATCGTCTGGCTGACAACAGAAACGTAAGGGGTATTGTACATCGGATGCAGTTTTTTCAGAGGAGACCAAAAAATATTGTCTGACGCCATTGCATAATATATGCGTGTACCGGCGAGAATGGTTGCGTTTATACTTGCTGCAATGGCAAGAATTATGGAAAAAGAGACAACTTGAGTAAATCCCCGGTTAAAAAGGGTTTCTGCGGTTACTTGTGCGACATTGACGACATCCTTCAGCCTTGACAGAGAAAGGGCATAAAGATAAGTAACGTTGATAAGGGTATAGATAATAGTCACGATAGAAGTTCCCAAAAGGAGAGAAAGTGGCAGATTACGTTCAGGATGTTTGATTTCACCCCCTATATACGCTGTAACAAACCACCCACTATACGTGAAGATTACTGCAATCATCGCTGGCCCAAAAAGTTTACCGAAAGGTAAAGACACGGGGGAAACGACGGTGAAATGCTGCCAGTTACCGTTTTGGGATACTAATAATCCGCCCACAATTAAGACAAAAACAATAATTAAGTTTCCCGAAGTAAAAATATCCTGAGTGGTTCCGCTCAGGCGTACACCCCGATAATTCACGAAGGAAAGAACCGAAATGATACCCACAGCCATCAACTTTTCCGAAAGAACAGTGTTGAGGAAGAAGAAACCCTTCATATAACTCACCAGGGCTATGGACAGTGCTGCAATGGACCCTGGGTTTATAATCCAGAAGCTGACCCAACCCAGGAGAAATCCTGCCCACGGACCATATGCAGCTTTTAAAAATTGGTAATCTCCGCCTGAATGGGGGAACATACCGGCCATCTCGGCATACGTGAGTGCTCCACAGAGAGTGAGGAGACCTCCGATTATCCAGATACCGATAAAAAAGAGTGGCTGGGGCAGTTCACCGGCAAGAAAACCGCTCGTCGTGAATATACCTGCCCCGACCACATTCCCGATGATTAGGAGGGTGGCATCGAGAAGATTGAGTCTACGCTTTAAGTGCATGCACAGTTGCTTATTTCAGGCATGGTCCTATGTAAATCATTCCCAAATGTTTTTCTTTTTCCTTTTCCTCAACATCCGATACTTCGCGGAGAGTGGTCTTAATAAGCCGTTCCGAATCTGAATAGCCGGCTCTGTAGACAAGATTTATAGGTGTCGAGGCAGGATAATATTTCTCAAAGAGCGGCATGAGGTCTTTCATTTCTTTTAATCCGATGAAAATGACAAGGGTGTCTCCGTTCTCAGCTACAGCCTTGAGCATCGCTTCATTGGATTTGAGTCCTTGAGGCACAGTGAGAACAATAGAGCCATTGCAGCCAATGTGTTTAGCAATTGTAGCGTTCGAAGCATTAAAAGCGCTGATGCCGGGGATTATTTCTATTGCATCCTGAAATTCTTTAAGCCAATAGATCCAGCTCCCGTAAATTGTAGGATCTCCATATTCCAGAAAAGCCACATTCTTGCCACTCTTGAGAGCATCCCGAATATCTTGAATATCCTTACTCCTTTTTTCTTCCAGGAACCTCTTGCTTTCTTCCGGTGAGAGGTGCGGATTCTTTTGCCTAAACATTCTCTCCGTATTGAGAAGGGGGTCAAAAAGTATTGGCTTATTGCCCATGTACTTTGCAAACCGTTTTTGAATATCTTCTGAGCACAAGAAAACGTCTGCTTTGCCCATATAGGAGATAGCCTCCAGTGTAATAAGACTTGTATCGGCACACCCAACCCCGATAATGTATAGTTTCGGTTTCTGTGTCAGGGTAATGACTTCAATCTTATCTACTGCCTTTACCATTCTGTCTGCGGACAAATCATCAGGAATGACCAAACTGAACTTGCCGTTCTTCTCCAGAGGTACACCATCAACCTGATCGGCAATAACAATATTCTTTCCTGACTGATTTAATAATAACTCCCCGTAAGATACGAGAGAGCGATAGCCGTCAGGGGCGGATACCAGTAAGACCGTATTTAAATCAGCCCCGATACCTGCCTTTTGAAGAAGTTCAAGGAGAGACACCCCTTGAAAATTTCGTAATCCGTGATAACCTCTACCATCACCTATTTGTTTGTCTGTAACCTCCCTTCGCGTATATGAG
>Ga0315281_10015662_pt1 | contig 10158 bp, 10 predicted proteins | sample YL17G07_0_MG_FD_204540 | JGI IMG/M metagenome (GOLD analysis project Ga0315281, IMG submission 204540) | Sediment microbial communities from Yellowstone Lake, YNP, Wyoming, USA - YL17G07_0 | ecosystem: Environmental > Aquatic > Freshwater > Lake > Sediment | place: USA: Wyoming | collected...
TGCTTTTCGGCAACATAAGAAGTCCGGTCGGAAGATCCATCATCGACGACGAAAATTCGTTCAACGGACACATGCTTCATCACGCCGGAGATGACGCCGCCGATTGTCTCAGATGCGTTGTACGCCGGGATGAGAACAGCTATTTTCTTCATTAGCTTATCATTTCAAGGAGCTACACTTCGTCGCGAACGGTCTGCCAGATGTTTTTCCATGAACGCTCCATCGAAAGGACGAGCCGTTCGCGCAATTCCTTACGGAGCTCCTGCGATTTTAGTCCGCGCATCAGCGTGCCGTCCACTGCAATCGAGATCGTCCCGGTCTCCTCCGACACCACCACCGAAATAACGTCTGCCTGTTCTGATATGCCGATCGCGGCCCGGTGACGCATCCCAAGGACGATATCTCCGATACGTGTGGCGGCTGACAACGGAAGCGTACAACGCGCTGCTTCGATCGTCCTGTCGTTGACGATGACCGCGCCGTCATGCAGCGGCGATTTCGGGTTAAAAATTGACAAGAGGAGCGCCCGGCTGACCTTTGCCTGCAGCGAAATACCTGACTCGCTCACACCCTTCAAACCTGTTCCGCGGACAATAATAATCAACGCTCCCTGTTTCTTCTTCGCGAGATCAACGGCAGCGCTTGCGATTTCTTCTATCGACTCGTCGACATCAATCCGCAGAAACATCCGGACTATCCTGTTGCGTGCGATTGTCGAAAGTAACCGGCGTATCTCCGGTTGAAACAGGATTACAAACGCTATCACCCAGATATCGGTCAGGGTACGTAAAAGCCATCCCATTGCCTTGAGGTTAATCGCCTGCGCAAGGAACGAAAATCCGATGATGACAACCAATCCCACGAAAATCTGCGCCGCAATCGTTCCCCGCATCACGATGTAGAGACGATAAAATATGAACGACACCACTGCAATGTCGAACAGGTCGATCAGCGAAACGGAAAGAAAACCGATCTTAAAGAGTTCCATACTCTGTCTTACGGATTTGTTTTTGACGCTCTGAGAATAGCATCAGTGACGAGTGCCACCCTTTTGATTTCTTTCACATCGTGAACTCGGGCGACGTTTGCGCCTGCAAGAATAGACGCTGCGACTGCTGCGGCAGTTCCTTCAAGCCGCTGGTCAACGGGAAGATCCAGGAGCATTCCGATAAACGCCTTCCTCGACGGACCGATGACAATCGGACAACCCAATTCCACGAACTGCCGGAGGTTCTTCATCAACAAAAGATTGTGGCCGAGATTCTTGCCGAAACCTATCCCCGGATCGACCATAACCTGTTCAATACCCGCCGCTCGCGCTTTCTCGATTGACAGAAACAAGCTCTGCTTCACTTCTTTCACAACATCTTCGTACGTTGGATTCTGCTGCATCGTCCTCGGCGTCCCCCTAATGTGCATGGCGATCAGTGTTGCGCTGTGGGAGGCGACGATGCGTGCCATTGAAGTATCGAAAGTCAATCCACTAATGTCGTTGACGATGGTGGCACCTGCGTCTAAAGCAGCATCCGCTACCTCAGATTTGTATGTATCCACTGAAATCAGAACGCTCGAGCGGGTCGAAAGTTCTTTGATGACGGGAATGACCCGACGAATTTCTTCGTCGACGCTGACCTCCGCCGCACCCTCGCCATACACCCCTTTTGGTCTTGTCGATTCGCCTCCGACGTCGATGATGTCGGCGCCGTCAGCCGCCATTTGCAGCGCATGATCAACGGCCTTTTCCCGTGTAGAATATTTTCCACCGTCAGAAAACGAATCTGGCGTCACATTCAACACACCCATAATGTATGTCCGGGCAGTGAAGTCAAGCGTTTTCCCTCCACAGCGAAAAACGGATGTGCTATGTTGAAGCTCTATCTCCATCGTGCTCATTGTTGTGAGGACTTCATTCCGCCAAAATATATTGAAATGACGAACGATTAGCAATAAATGATGAAGTCTTAATTTGAAGACGAACAACACACTATTACTCGTCATGCTGACGAATGTCAGCATCTTTATACTTTTTTAGATGCCGATCCCGACAAGTCGGGACGGCATGACGTATGACCTGAAATTAGGACACTTCTCAATAAATGAAAAACCCTCTCACAGGAGAGGGTCTTCACTTACGCCGTCGGCTTTTTCTTGTTCGCGATCAAAGCTCTCAACTTTTCTTTCATTTTTCGCTGGCGCTTGCGATGCTTTCTGGTCGCCCTCTGTCCTTTTTTGTTCATCGAATGGTTCTCCTCCTTCCGTTAGATCTTATGGTTCACTGCATGAATGGTAGAATCCACATTTAGGGCAATACAATTTGCACTTACGGCTGTCCAACTTAATTCCGCAGTTCACGCAATATTGCCAGTAGTGCAGCGGCGATTCCGCTGGTGCGGTTTGCGACTGCAATATCGATTTGATCTCGGTAATCTTCGATTCCTGTTTCATCTGCGACAAAAATAGAGAAATGAGAATGCGAAGTCAAGGAATGCTTTGTGTCGGTGAAAGATATCCGTCGTTTAAGACAAGTCGCTTATGTTCTTCCTGCGACGCCACCAGAGGAAGGGTGGACTCGAAGTGACGGCTCAGCAGAATGAGCCTTTCGTTCTCCGATTTCAGCGTGAGCAATTCCTGTCGTTCCTTCAATTCCAGTCCCGCTTTCTGGACAAGAACAAACGCAATCACCGTGTCAGGCGAACCCTCCGGCACTTTCGCCACTGTTCCCTTAAACGCTGCCTCGACGAAACGGTTGTATAGCTCAATAGTGTGGCGGCGCAAGATATCGTCCACTTCCTCTTCTCTGTCATTGAAGAACGACACTTTGGCGACGAAGTACGGCGCGGTACTCTCGACAAGATGCTTCACGGTGTACCGTGACTTTCCTTCTACGATAATATCTTTTCTTCCGTCTCCATGCTCTTTAACGACGTTCTTCAGGATCGCACTGCACCCTACCGGACTCATCCGTGCAGCGTTGACGTAGTTAATTCCGAACTCCTTTTTCTGCTGAATACATTCATTGATAAGGGTTTTGTAACGTTCTTCGAAGATGTGGAGAGGCAGGAGCGAGCCGGGGAACAGAACCACTTCGAGCGGAAACAGCGGCAGATTTCGAATTGAGTATGATGTCATATGGTTATCATCAAATAGGCGATGTCACATGACATCGCCCGCGGTGACTTCACCTCGGCTACGGCGATTATCCACTTCAAATCAACGCGACGCTGTGTCGAACCGATCGGAAACGTCCGACCAATTCACGACGCTCCAGAACGCGGCGAGATAATCTGCGCGGCGGTTCTGGTACTTCAGATAATACGCGTGCTCCCACACGTCGCACCCGAGGATCGGTGTTATACCGTCGGTGAGCGGATTATCCTGATTCGCGGTGGAGAGAATCGCAAGCTTCTTATCTTTTCCGACAACGAGCCATGCCCAGCCAGATCCAAATCTTCCAAGTCCAGCTTTGTTGAATTGTTCCTTGAACGCTGCAGTTGTTCCAAACGCTCCATTAATGGCAGTGATAAGATTTCCCGACGTCGGTTCTTTCATTCCGGCCTTTAGCTGCTGCCAGAACATTGTATGGTTAACGTGACCGCCGCCGTTGTTGCGCACTGCAGTCCGAACTGCTTCCGGCAACGAGTTGAGCGACTTGACCAATTCTTCCGCCGATTTACTCTGAAGTTCCGGGTTATTCGCTAGTGCGTTGTTCAGGTTTGTCACGTATGTGGCATGATGCTTGTCGTGATGAATTTCCATCGTCTTCGCGTCGATGTAGGGTTCGAGCGCATCAAATGCGTACGGAAGTGCGGGTAACGTGTGAGCCATTATAGAATCTCCTTATTAGTTTAGTGTAATGAGAATTATTGAAAATTTATATGTCTAATTTTAAAACCTTATATAGCCACTAAGGCACAAAGTCACGAAGAATGAAAGCGAGGCTCAAACCCCTAAGTCCTTTGTGTCTTAGTTTCTTTGTGGCTGATAAATCTCCATCAATACATATTCAGCGCAAGTTTCGCTTCTTCGCTCATCATGCTGGGATCCCAGCGAGGCTCCCAGATAACTTCAACCGTCGCCGACGTCACGCCTTTCACGGCCTCGGCCTTTTCCTTCACTTCGGGGGGGAGACTCTGTGCCGCAGGGCATGCGGGGGAAGTCAACGTCATCTTGATCTGAACCGCGCCGGCTTTGTCTACGTCCACTGAGTAAATTAGACCCAACTCATAAATGTTCACCGGAATTTCCGGATCGAAGCACGTCTTCAGTGCCTGAATAATTTGATCTTTCACAACTAACAACTCGAATGTGTTGAAATCGGTATTTTCCATCTTTTGGTCTTCGTTCAATGTGCGTTTGTATTTTCAGTCGAAACAACGGCTCCATTTGAATTGAGCGCCGAGTGGAGCGCGTGCCATGCGAGGCTTGCGCATTTGATCCGAGCAGGAAACTCCGCTACGCCAGCAAGCGCGCCGAGGCAGCCGAGTTCTTCAAGGTCGTCGACCTCTTTGTGGATATCCCTCGTGACAACCGAGCGAAACTTCTCAAACAATTTTTCGGCTTCTTCTTTCCTTGTTCCCTTCACCGCCGTTGTCATCATGGAGGCTGATGCTTTCGAAATTGCGCACCCCGACCCCTGAAAGCTGACATCTTTAATCATGTCCCTATCCATCTCGACAAAAACTGTGAAATGATCCCCGCACAACGGATTGTATCCCTCCGCTTTGTGGGTCGCATTCTCGATTGTTCGAAAATTTCGAGGGCTCTTATTGTGATCAAGTATCAATTGTTGATATAAGTCATTAAGACCGCTGCTCATGCTCCAAAAATCTCCTTTACTTTTACGAGAGCTTTCACGAGCGCATCAATTTCGTCGGTCGTGTTGTAAAAGGCAAATGATGCCCGCGCGGTAGCTGGAATGCCAAACCGCTTCATTACCGGCTGTGTGCAGTGGTGTCCGGTTCGAATCGCGATTCCCTCCTGATCAACAATCGTGCCGATATCGTGGGCGTGAATGTTCTCCATGACGAACGAGACAACGCTTGCTTTTTCTTTGGCAGTGCCGATAATGCGAATTCCATCTATTGCAGAGAGTCTTTCCGTAGCGTAGTTTACAAGCTCCCGTTCGTGCACCGCAATGGCATCCAGACCGATGCCGCGGACGTAGTCTATCGCGACGCCGAGTGCAATCACACCCGCTATATTCGGAGTTCCGGCTTCGAATTTATAGGGGAGTGCATTGTATGTCGTCTTTTCGAATGTCACGGAACTGATCATGTCCCCGCCCCCCTGATACGGCGGCATCGATTCAAGCAACGCCGTCTTGCCATACAACACACCGATGCCGGTTGGGCCAAATACTTTATGTCCGGAAAAAACATAGAAATCGCAATCGAGGTCCTGCACATCAACCAAAAGATGTGACGTCGACTGCGCCCCGTCGACAAGCACTGGGATTCCGCGCTTATGTGCACGTTTGATGATGTTTTTGACAGGATTGATGGTCCCTAGTGAGTTCGACAAATGTACGACAGAGACAAATTTTGTTTTGCTGTTCAGCAACTTATCGTATTCATCCATCAGCAGCTCGCCGTTGTCATTCATCGGGATCACGCGAAGAACTGCGCCGATCTGCTCGCAGAGCATCTGCCACGGAACGATATTCGAGTGATGTTCCATCGCGGAGATGATAACCTCATCCCCCGTTTTGATAAACTTCCTTCCATAACTCTGGGCTACAAGGTTGATGCCTTCGGTCGCGCCTCGAACAAAAATTATTTCTCGGGAATCCGACGCGTTCAGAAAGAGCTTTATTTTTCCACGCGCCTTTTCGTATTCATAGGTGGCAAGTTCGCTCAACGTGTGAACGCCCCGATGAATATTTGCATTCTGCGATGAATAATACCGTGCGAGCGAATCGATCACTGCTTGCGGTTTCTGGCTCGTAGCGGCGTTGTCCAGATACACAAGCGGCTTACCGTGAACTCGCTGAGCAAGTATCGGAAAATCTTCCCTGATCCGCGCGACGTTGAGCGACGTTCGGATTGTCCGTTCAGCCTCTTTCGTGATTATTTCTGAAGATGGTTTCATATCATTTTAGGATCGGAATGAACAATTTCCGGTAACGCCGTATTCACAACTCTCTCTTGAAGCCTCTTAATGATCAGCGCGTCAACGTGCTTGCGAACTGGCTCGTCATTGATATAATTAGTAACTTCGCTCGCAAAACCGACCGTCAACAACGCTCGCGCCGCTTCTTCACCGATGCCGCGGCTTTTCACATAAAAGAGCGACGCCGCATCAAGGCTGCCAACCGTTGCACCATGTGTGCACTTCACATCATCCGCAAAGATCTCGAGCTGGGGTTTTGTGTCGACAATTGCTTTGTCGGAAAGAAGCAGGTTCTTGTTCGTCTGTTTTGAATCCGTTTTCTGCGCTTCTTTCCTCACGAAGATCTTCCCATTGAACACCGACCGCGACTTGCCGGTAACAATTCCTTTGAAGATTTCACGGCTTGAGCAATTCGGTTGTGTGTGGTCGATGAAGGTGTGATGGTCGATGAGTTGGTCGTTTGAGGTGATGTAAAGACCGTCAAGCATCGTTTCGCATTGCTCTCCGTTGATCGTTATGTTGATATCGTTGCGCGCAATGGAAGCGCCAAGCGCGAGGCTGAACGCCGTAAACCTGCTATGCCCTGCCTGCTCAACCTGCATCGTACCGACATGATATGCTTTCTCACTCTCATGCTGAATTTTTACAAAGTCGACTGCCGATTCTTTTTCGACAAACATCTCCGTGACGACATTCGAAAAATAGACGTCTTCCGAAAGCGCAATGTAGCTTTCAACAAAGGTGGCAGCCGCTTTTTCTCCAACGATGATCAAATTTCGCGGATATGAAACCGCGGTGTCTTCTTTTGTCGCAACAGATATGAACAGTAATTGAATCGGAGATGCGACCTTGCAGCCCTTTGGAATATATATGAATGCACCATCGTGGATAAATGCCGTATTCAACGCAGCAAACGGGTGGCTCTGAAGCGGAAGATGTCTGCTGAGATGATGCCGTATCTGCTCTCCGTGTACTCCTACTGATTCCGCCAAACTCCCAGCGACTACTTCTTTCGGAAGTGAGGTGAGATTCGAGAGCGTGTTGCTAAAATAGCCGTTGACGAAAACGAGAAGGCTTTTCGAAGCTCCGCCAATGATAAACTTTCCGATATCGCTGGGACGAACATCCGGCAGATCCTTTTTCGATGCATGGCGAAAAGGTACTTTTGTCAGCGGCAAGATATTCGTGAATCGCCAATCTTCTTGCTTGGTCGTGGGGAAGCCTAACTCACTAAATTTCCCGATCGCACCAGCCCGCAGTTCTTTAAGCCACGCCGGGGCGTGGGCGGCACCATTGTTCTCAAACGCGTGAAAGTCTGTAAGATATTTTTCTATTTCTTTTGCTGACTGCGTCATTCTCAAGATATCCTTCTAGGGTTCAACGTGCGACTGATTCTGCTTCTTCTTTCAAGGTATCGTATCCGTTCGCTTCAAGTTCAAGAGCAAGCTCCTTGCCTCCTGACTTCACTATGCGTCCATTGACCAACACATGAACAAAGTCCGGCACGATGTAGTTCAATAACCTCTGATAATGAGTTACGACAATGACGGCATTGTCGCTCCTTTTGAGCTTATTGACGCCGTTCGCGACCACCTTCAATGCATCGATATCCAAACCTGAATCCGTTTCATCGAGAATCGCGAGCCTTGGTTCGAGCACTGCCATTTGTAGAATCTCGTTCCGCTTCTTCTCGCCGCCGGAGAATCCCTCGTTCACGGGCCGGTTGATGAAACTCGGATCCATTTCGACAAGTTTCATTTTTTCCTTCAGGATTTTCAAAAATTCCATCGCATCGAGTGGCTCAAGCCCCTTGTGCCTTCGTATTTCATTGAGACCGGCCTTCAGAAAATAACTGTTGCTGACACCCGGAATTTCCACCGGATACTGGAAGGCAAGAAAGACACCTTCCTGCGCCCGTTCCTCAGGAGTCATATCCAGAAGATCCTTTCCGTCATACACCACTCCCCCTTCAGTGACTTCGTACGAAGGGTGGCCCGCGAGTACCTGTGCGAGCGTACTCTTCCCTGATCCGTTTGGTCCCATCACTGCGTGCACTTCACCAGCGTTTACTGTTAGATTTATTCCCTTTAATATTTCTTTTCCCACAACATTCGCATGCAGGTTTTTAATTTCTAGCATTTGTAATTCCTGTTCTATGTTCCTAGTTCGTGGTGCTCTGTTCTTAGTCCTGAGTCCGTGGTCCGTGGTCGATAGCCTGTGGCCATCCCTCATTCATCCGTGTTCATTGTTGATTGTTCATTGTCAACCGACGCTTCCTTCAAGACTCACGCCGAGCAATTTCTGTGCTTCCACCGCGAATTCCATTGGAAGATTTTTGAAGACTTCTTTTGCAAAGCCGTTGACAATCATTGAAATTGCGTTTTCTGTGTCAATACCTCGCTGCTTGCAATAGAAGAGCTGATCTTCGCCGATCTTCGATGTCGACGCTTCGTGCTCTACGCTTGATGACGTGTTACGCACTTCGATATACGGAAAAGTATTCGCGCTGCATTTGTCTCCGATAAGCATTGAATCGCATTGCGTATAATTGCGCGCATTCGTTGCGTTCGGAAGAACTTTCACCGAGCCGCGGTACGTGTTGCCGCCGTATCCCGCGGAGATGCCCTTCGATATGATGGTGCTTTTTGTATTCTTTCCGATGTGTGTCATTTTCGTTCCGGTATCTGCAACCTGCCGGTTATTCACGACAGCGACGGAGTAAAACTCTCCGACAGAATTATCTCCCTGGAGAATTACGCTTGGATATTTCCAGGTGATGGCGGAACCTGTTTCGACCTGCGTCCATGATATTTTTGAATTCTTGCCGAGACATTTGCCCCTCTTCGTCACAAAATTGTAAATGCCCCCCTTGCCTTCCTTGTCCCCTGCGTACCAGTTTTGAACTGTTGAGTATTTTATCTCTGCATCGTCCAGCGCAACCAGCTCAACAACTGCAGCGTGAAGTTGATTCGTATCTCTGATCGGCGCGGTGCATCCTTCAAGATAGCTGACGTGCGCCCCCTCCTCGGCGACGATAAGCGTGCGCTCGAACTGGCCTGTTTCCGCAGTATTAATGCGGAAGTATGTCGAAAGCTCCATCGGACAACGCACACCCTTCGGGATGAAGCAGAACGAACCGTCGCTGAATACCGCCGAGTTAAGCGCGGCGAAAAAATTATCTGTAGGCGGCACAACCGAGCCTAAATATTTCTTAACAAGGTCAGGATGTTTATGTACTGCTTCGGAAAAGGAACAGAAAATGATTCCAAGCTCGCCGAGCTTCGCTTGAAACGTCGTCGCAACCGAAACGCTGTCGAAGATTGCGTCTACCGCAACCCCGCTCATTCGTTTCTGCTCGGTGATTGAAATCCCGAGCTTCTCATATGTCGCGAGAATCTCCTTGTCGACTTCCTCAAGGCTGTTCACTGAAGGTTTTTTCTTCGGAGCAGAATAATAGATCATATTTTGATAATCGATGGCAGGATATGAGAAGTTTTGCCAATGAGGCTCATCTTTCAGCGTTAACCAATGACGGAACGCCTTCAAGCGCCATTCCAACATAAACTCCGGCTCATTCTTCTTTCGGGAAATCAGCCGGATAATGTCTTCATTCAGTCCCTTTGGGATGGAATCCGCTTCAATATCCGTGACAAAGCCGTATTTGTATTCTCTGTTGACCAGAGTGTCCATTGATTCTTGCATGCCAATTCCTGTCTGTGGTGAATTACACTCCGAATGAACTGCCGCAGCCACACGTTTTTGAGGCCTGTGGATTGTTGAATACGAAACCGCGTCCGTTGAGCCCGTCCGAGAAATCGAGCACGGTTCCCGAAAGGTAGAACATGCTTTTTTGATCCACGAACACTTTTACGCCTTTCAGATCGAGAACGTGGTCCTTTTCCTTTGCCTGCTCATCGAATGCAAGAACGTATGTTAGCCCGGAGCAACCGCCGCCTTTGACTCCAAGACGTAGGCCGTGTGAATCCGGGATATTATTCGTTGCCTTTATGTTTTTGATTTCCGTAACGGCCTTTTCGGTCAATTGAATTT
>Ga0315281_10015663_pt1 | contig 10156 bp, 16 predicted proteins | sample YL17G07_0_MG_FD_204540 | JGI IMG/M metagenome (GOLD analysis project Ga0315281, IMG submission 204540) | Sediment microbial communities from Yellowstone Lake, YNP, Wyoming, USA - YL17G07_0 | ecosystem: Environmental > Aquatic > Freshwater > Lake > Sediment | place: USA: Wyoming | collected...
GGTTGCGGAGGGTGCACTTGCAGGCGCCATGTAAGGAGGTTCGTGCGATCGCTGAGGTGCTCTCTGGCTTCGGGTTTGACCTGAAACTGTTGGGGAGCGACCGGTATATCCGGGGTAAACTTGAGGTTTTGGCTCCTGAGCAAATGGCGGATCTGAAGGAATGTTTTGTCAAGAATGATCATCCGAAGTTCCGTAAGCAATTCGCTGCGATGCGGCACGTGCCTTACGGTTCAACGAAGCTATACCAGGAAGGCGTACGCGGTGCTGATTTGGTGAAGATGGTTACTCTTGTGCGGATTCTCGGGGTGCTCTTGCAGTCGAAGGTTTACCTGTTTTGGAGCAGAGATGAAACTCATAAGCATTAACGGTTTGCCATGGAATGAAGTAGCCGTTGATTTTTATCCAGGTTTGTAGGAATTCCGCTAGGTTTGTGAATCCTTCGGCTTTGGCTTGTTCTTCGGTTACATTGAAGAGGCGTTGTGGGTATGCTTGCAGGATTTTTACGTGTGCCATTGGTTTCTGGTAGCGTCTGCAGGTTACTCCGTAGGTGTTGCCTTGCCTGTAGGTGCGTTTGCTGAGGCGCCTAGTCTGAGTTTTGCTTCCATCCAGAACCTTCTCTAAAAGATGTTTCTTGAAAAGCATGTTTTCACTGCTTCTTGTTTGCGAGATATAGATTGCGTAAAACGGTTAATTTTGCGGTGTGGAAGTAGCCGCCTTCCCGTAATTCATACCGTTCAGGTTTTATGTAGCAATCCATTGTTCGGGCTTGCTCCTGCATGAAGAGGCGTTCGGCTTCTTCCCAGATCATCACTCTTACTGTTGGCCAGAATTTGCCTTTCGGTTGTGGTTGCATTTTTTCAGCCTTTGATGAATTTTTCTTGTTGGTCTTGTCTGTGTTTTTCCGCTTCTACCGCGTAGTAGAGGGCTCTTTGTACTTCAGGATCGTTGAGGAGTTTGGTTAATTCTTGTTTGGTTATCATGGCGGTTCACGCTGCGATTATTGCTTCATCTCCAGCCGCTTCTTGCGCTCGTTTTTGTTGTGGTTTCCTAAGCCATGAAAAGCTCCGTGGCATTTGCAATCGCACTTTTCCTCTTTAGCTGTGTAGCATGATTCGCAGCAAACCTTGTTTAAGGCTTCTTTTGTCTGGGGGTTTTCAAGTGTTTTTTCGAAGAGAGTTTTTTGGTTAATCATTAGAAGTCCTCGGTCATGCTTTGTATTTCAGCGCGGAGCCGCTTGATTTCTTCCTCATGAGTTTCTGGAGTTGGCATCATTTTGCTTATCCTCATAACTTACCTAAATACCTTAATTACTTATAAATATTGCGGTATATGGGTATTTGGGTAACATTTAAATAGATAAACTGTTAATAAGGTAACTTGGTAAATATGCAAAGCATGACAAAGAAAAAAACAAGCATTAGCATCGACGACAAACTCTGGAAAGACTGGGTCTTGCATGTCGTTAAGAAGACAGGATCAAGCTACAAGGTATCTGAAGAAACAGAACAATTAATCAAAAAAGAATTGAAAGACCACCCACTTTAAGCAGTACCAGGCCCTCTACTCTCAGCGTCTTCTACGAGGCCCCTAACGGTCTTCACTGAGTTATCAGGCCCTGGAAAAAGGGTCTTCACCCTCAGATGCTCGTAGTAAAAAGCTGTTTGAAGTCGCTATTCGAATGTGATCTTGCTACCGAGTTTCTGTTCCAGGTCTGCTTTTTGAATCTCAAGCTTGATTATGGAGCGTAGGAATTCGGGTGCCTGGTTTAGTGCGGGCAAGCTCTCTTTTCGGGTTAGGATTGTGAGGGCGTCTTCTAGCTGACCTGCTTTGAGGTATAGGTCTAGTTCGGTTGTGATTTTGGCTGTTTGGCTGAGCTTCCACTTGAGCTCTTTTAATTCTTTAACGGTTGATTCAAGTTGCAAGTACATGGCAGCCCTTTCTTCTTGCCCCATTTCTTTCACTCTACAAGCTATTAGGTTGGGTTATCCCTAAAAGTTTTGTGTCGGGGGCTATGATGCTCGTAGTAAGTATTAAAAAATGTTGGATTAGCGGTTTAGGAAAAAGCCGCTGTGTTGATTTTATGGCGCTATGAATGAGGATGAGACGAAGCTGCCGCCTTTAGAACTAACCAAAGTCACCGTATAAGACAGTCCTGGGTCTGCATTAACCAAAGTTATGGTGATTGGGGTTAAATCGCCTCCAACTGGAAGTGTACCGACTGCAACGGTTCCTGACTCAACAATGTTTCCTGATGCGTCTTTGATTAAGTAATCTGTAATCGTAACGACTGTGCTTCCAGTGTTTTGTGCAAGTGCTGCTTCTGCACCAGTGGTTACATCAACTCCTTGTACTGCAACCTTTTCTTGTCCTGCTGTTCCGCCTCCAGTCATTGTAGCGATGGTTCCTGAAGTGAACATGTAGACTACTATTCCTGCGATCACTGCTATGGCGATGAGAATCAGTGTGGCGAAGATTGGTGATAATCCTTTAGTGCTTTTTCTGAAAGTTTTCATTTTTTCTTCTGCACCTCCCTCCCGATTTTCTCTCTCGGCAATCCATTGCGAAGTGCACTTATAAACTACGTTTCATTGTATGAAACATTACGATTTTGGACAGGATTTTTCGTGTTTCCTTGTTCGCAGCAGTATTTTATGAAGGCGTCGCCTACGCTGGTGATTGTTAGCAGTATGCCGGCTGTGTTTCTGTCTGTTGTTCCGTAGTGGCTTGTGATCATTCCCCAGGCTTCGGCGTCGCGGATGAATCTGGATACTTTATGGTGGTCGGCGAGGGTGCATAGTTGTTTGAAGCCTATGGGCTTGTTGTTTTGGTTGTGCTCTTTGACTGTGGTCATGATTTTGTAGTGGGTGTTTCTTGCTTTGTTTCGTTTCTGCATGATTTTGGCTCTCTGGTGGGGTTCGCTTGCTTTTCTATCTGGCATGGTTAGTATCACTTTAACTGTTCTCTCTCAGGTTAGACATCTGGGAGTTTCCAGCCCTCTTTCCTTCGGTCTTGGATAACCTCTTGGATATCTGGCTGGGATAGAGCGAATTGGATGTGTTTGCAATCGTTTGTTTCGTCGTATTCGCAGAGTAATCCTTTTGGGCTAAACTGGATTTGGACGCCTTTGCGTAGGTAAGGGTCCCAGATTATTACGCCTCTTTCGTTGAGGTTGAGGTGCCACATCATTTTTGGTGGTCCGGATAGGTCTTTTTCGTATTGGTGATAGTACCAGGTTAAAACGACTCGAATAACCTCAGTATCGTTTTCTATGCCTAAAAAGTTCTTGATTCTGCGAAATTTGTCTGCATTCTCGCCCTTTAGCAAAATGTTCAGTTTTTCTGTCTTATCCTCTTTAATGGACATTTTACCACAATTTCTGTATAAACCACGGAGAGGATTTAAGGGTTATTACCATATCGTTAGGTTAAAAAAGGTTATAAGCAATTCCATATATTCTGTCTTAAAGAGGAATTGTATGGAGCAAGATGGAGAACCAATCAAGATCAACTGCATTCTGAAGGGTGAAGCTGCTAGCAAATTCTTGGCTATTAAGAAACGCAGGAGCTTAGAAAACGATACTGAAGTTGTTCGGCTAGCTATCAGCGAATTCTACGATATTCTCTTCCCTGGTACATCGAGCGCTTAGGTTTGGAGGGTGTGTTTCTTGGGGTTTAGGCTTTTTGGAAGGGGGCTTTTGGGGGCTGCGGGGTCTCTCTCCGAGTGTTTCTTTCGTTCTCCCTTCTCTGGCTGCCCAAACAGGGAACAGCCCTCCGGGGCGTTTAAGGAGGCTTAAGCGTTGAATTTATGGCGCCATAAAAAGAATCAGGAAGAGATTACAAAATTGGAGTATCAGGTCTACGATCTGACTAGCTCAAAGATTTTTCGTGTTGAGGCTTCGTCCTCGGAGAAGGCGTTGGATTTGATGCGCACGTTGAAAAAGGAGGCTTGAGCGTATGGCGGACTCTTTTTCTCAGTTGCTCAACGCAGTATTTTGCCCGATTTGTGGGTCTAAGCTTCATGTCGAAGAAATCGCTGATGATGATTCTACTGGTGTTCAGCGGCGTTTGCTGTGTGATCGGCATGGCGAGATGAAAGCGTACTTGACGCGGGATCCCAGGGTTGAGGTTGCGGATCACTGCGATTTGGTGGGCGTTGAGGACCTGGAGGCGCCTTGATTGCCTGATGAGCCTATCCGGTTGATTCGCAGTCCGAAAGAAACGAAATGCTGCAACAGCGAGTGCGGTGCGGTTATTCCTTTCGGCGCCTACGCCTACGTGAATAAGGATACGGAAGAGGCTTTGTGCCTCGAGTGCGGCGTCAAACGCGGATTAAGTAGCAAGGACCGTGCTAAGCAGATCGTGGCGTTCCTCGAGCTCCGCGAAGACCTCAAAGCCCTTAAAGACGAGAAGAAAGTCCAGGCTGATGCGCTTGTGTTGTTGAAGCAGCAGGTTGATATTTATCGTTTGGGCGAGCGCGATTTAGACCTGGAGAAGCAGATTCTGCATTTGTGTAAGCTTGCGGAGGATTACCTGCGTCAAGGCCTGAATAGCCCGGGAGAGAAGGAGGCCCTTGAGATGCTTCAGGCTGCTGTCCGTGAAGCTCAGGAGTTGCAGCGGGAGGTTCGTGATCAGGTTGAGAAGCGGCTTTTCTGGCTTAAGACATCTGAGAAGAAGGCGAAGAAAAAGGTTGCTCCGGAGGTTGCGACGTGAGTCAGCGGCTTCTTTCAGGCGGAGATGTTTTTCCGCGGTCCAGTGTTACCGTGAAGCTTTCGACTTATCGTGCTCCTTCGGGTGCGCCGATGGGTGAAGAGGAACAGCAGGCTTATCGTGCCCTCATCGTTGATGTCGTATTCATTGCTTGGCGTCGTCTGCATCGACCGATCTGTCTATGGGAGATCTGCTTCGGGGTTGACGTTTTCAAGAATGGGCTTGGTCAGGAGCGCCTCCAAGGTGTGCAGGAGCGTGTTCAGAGCCGCATCGATAATGACCTGTGGCCTTTCGCCCGGTTTGCTCGTAGTAAACGCACTGTAGATCGGCGTGTGAATGATGCTGCAAGCCCGGAGTACTACGAGGATCATAAGGCGCGGATCGTGTGCGTAACGCCTGGGGTTTATCAGCCTAACCCAGCTTTGTTCAAGGAACCTTTGGAGGTTTCTGCGTGATTCCTCAGGTGATTCCGAAGTTGGGTTTGTGGCAGCGTTTTCAGTTGTGGGTTTGTGGCAGCGTTTTCTTGCGTTGGGAGAAGCCAAGGGGCTATACTGGTTTTGTGCCGTTGTACGTTGTGCGTTGTAGGCGTCATGGCGTGTATGTTGATCATCCGCATGGTTACGGTGAGTATTTTCGTTGTCCTGTTTGTTTCGCGGAGGTTGCTGGGGCTAAGGGTTTCAAAGCTCTTGGAGGCGTCTAAGTGACTGTTGCACTTACGGTGGGGCGGGATTGGGAGAAGGCACCTGTTAATGTGGAGAAGATTAGCAGCCTGGTCTTGGATTATACTCTTTATCCGCGGAAAGAGGTTGACATGGCTCTTGTTCAGGTTTATGCCCGGGCTTTGGAGGCGGGTTCTGTTTTTCCATGCGTGAAGATCGGGTTGCTTGCTAAGGAGAAAATCATAGTCGACGGGGTCCATAGGATTCGCTCGAGGGAGCAGTTGAAAATCGACTACGTTGACTGCCAGAGCTTGAAGTTTGAGAGTGAGGCTACCTTATTTGCTGAAGCGGTTCGGCTGAACAGTGGCCATGGGAAGGGCTTCAGTGATGTCGAGTTGAAGGCGAACATCAAGCGCCTCCAGAAGTACAAGTTTGACGTCCAGGATATTCAGTCGCTCGTTCATGTTCCTATCGCTGAGATTTGCAGGGAAACTGCGGCGCCCATCGTGACTTTGACGGCGCCATGTGGCAAAAAGTTTCATGCTGACTCTGCTGGGAAGCTTAAGCCTGGATTGAATGGACGTGAACTTGTTGACCTGAAGAATTCTTTGGTGTTGTTCTGTAATTTGGCTGAGTCTGGCCGATTTCCAGTCAATGATCCTGTGATCAAGGCGCTGGTTGATCGCGCTCGGTTGGATTTTGGGAGGTTGTGTTTTACTGTTTAGGCTTCTGGTCTGGTATCGTGGTGTAAGGTGCAGCGTGGTCCTGTCCTCTTCGGCAAGGCATGGTTTTATTGAGGCATTGCGAGGTCTGGCGTTGCATGTTACGGTTCTGTCCTGTCCGGTTAGGCTGAGCAAGGTGTGGCAGGCTGTTATCGAGGCATGGTATGGTATCGCGGGGCAGTGTCCGGTCCAGTTGGGTCAAGTCCAGTTTGGTTCTGCAAAGCTCTGTAGGGTTTGGCGTTTCTTGGCGAGGTCTGGTTGCGCTGGGTGGGCAACGATGGAGCAGTGTTTTGTCTGGCGTGGTGGGGTGTTTCGGGGTTCGGCGCTATTAAGGCGTTGCATGGTTTGGATGCGTGAGGCACTCAACGGTGTTGCGAAGTCTGGTCCTGTGAAGCACTGTTATGCATGGCGGGGTAGGCTTTCATCGTGGTTTGGTGAGGTCCTGATTGGCGTCGTGGGGCGGAGTGGTGTACTCCTTGGTAGGGTTTTATTGAGGTTTGGCAATGTCATGTGGGGTCTTGCGAGGCGCTCTTTTGTACGGCAAGCTTCAGTTTCATTGCGGTTAGCCGCTGCGGTGTGTGGTTTTGTCCGGCCTGTTAGGGCGCGGTTCTGTTGGCTTTTATCGAGGCCTGGAATGGCAAAGCAAGGTGCAGATGTGCGAGCTGCTGTGAGGTGCAGCAAGGCAAGGTTTTCTCCGGTGCCTTTAGGCATGGTCCTGCAAAGTTGGGTGAAGCATCGCGATGTGAGGTTTTGCGTGGTTTATGGTAACGCGAGGTTACAAAAATGAGTGAAATATACAAAAAAATAAACGTGGAAATCAGGGGCTTAACGCCTCTGCTTATGAATCGTTTGAACCCCGAGAGTTTGAAATCGAAAAGTAGAATGAAGATGGAGCAGTACAGTACGGTCACAGACGCGGCGAACAGCGCTTACATGGCAGAAATCGCTGGCAAACGCCAGTTGTACATTCCGCAGGAAGCGTTGTACAGTATGTTGATCGGCACGGCTAAGCAGTACAGGGTCAAGAGAGTAAGCCTTTCTAGCCTGCTTGCTGGAACGATGCGTATTGAGCCTGCTATGGTTCCGTTAGGCACGGACCAGTACGAGGTTGATGAGCGAGCCGTCGTGATCCAGAGCCAGCGCGTGCTCAAAGGCAGAGCTAAACTGACAAAATGGAGCGCAAAGTTCCAGATTGTGTACAACTCGAAGTTTCTGCCTGAGGGCATTGAGGCTACGTTGAAACAGATCTTGGAAGATGCCGGGATCAGGATGGGTTTGCTGGATTATAGGCCTCAGCACAGGGGTTGGTTCGGCACCTTCGAGATCGTGAACTTTGCCTCTGCAGTTGCATCGCCAAAGACTGAAGCCCAGGCTTCACCTGAACCGACTAAGCGTCGCGGACGTCCACCCAAAAGCTCCATTGAATAAACTTGGAAGGAAGCTTTCTTAGATGGTTGAGGAACTGCATCGGGAGGGAATGGCTGGTCTTGCTCAGGGTTCCGAGGGCGTATTTGGCAGCGTTGCGGTTTCTGTGGGCAAGTTTGCTAGTGATGGCGCCAGTCCCCTATGCCCTGAATGCAGTTCCTCTAAGGTTTGGCGTGATGGTCTTCGCGGGGGTGTTCAGCGTTGGCTTTGCCGTGGTTGCGGCCTGCGTTTTAGCGGGTCGAAGGTGTTAAATGCGGATTCTGCAGATACTAGCAGCTGCCAAATAAGCGCTCGGAGTGCGAAAAACTTGGCCCTTACGCTAGAAAAAGCATCCAGCGCGGGAGCAGAGAAGAAACTTGGACACCGATTCAAAGAGAAGCCCGTTGACCCTGAAGTTAGAGCTCTATCTCAAGTGTTCCGAAGTTGGCTGCTGAAGGAAGGCTACGCTCGAGGTTTGCTTTACCCGAATAATCTGCTGACGCTTAGCCGTTTAGGCGCGGACCTGAAGGATCCTGAAAGCGTGAAGACCGTTATTGCCAAGCATGACATCAAGGATGGCACAAGGCTGAAGTACGTGTACGCTTATGCTGCGTTCGCTAAGATGATGAAGATCAGTTGGGAGCCGCCGCATTACACCCAGGAAGAAATCCTTCCCTATATTCCAGATGAGGCAGATCTTGATCAGCTGGTTGCCGCCTGCCGCAGCCGCCGCATGGCCACATACCTGCAGACACTTAAAGAAACCTTCGCAGATCCCAGTGAAGCTTTGAGGATTGAGTGGAAAGAGGTTTCAGGCAATATCGTAACCATCAATCATCCGGTGAAAGGCCATCTGCCCCGCCAGCTTGAGGTCTCGGATAAGTTGATTGCGATGCTGAACGCCTTGCCAAAGAATTCGGAGCGGATCTTTCCTGTGACGTACCGGACAATGTTCAGCCTCTTCAGTCGCGTGCGGAAACGTGCAGCTGATGCTGCTAAGAATCCCCGGTTGCTGTTGGTGAAGCTTAACGGTTTCAGGCATTGGGGCGGCACTATGCTGGCGGAAATCACGAACGGCAACGTGCTCATCGTCAAGCAATTGCTTGGCCATAAGCGGGTTGAGAATACGATGAAGTACATTGGCATGATCAGGTTCCAGGAAGACCCACAGTTTGACGTCGCAACTGCAACGACAATGGAGGAAGCCAAGCCGCTTGTCAGTCAGGGCTTCGAATTCATCGTTGAGAAGCATGGCGTCATGCTGTTTCGCAAGCTGAAGCGGTTCGGAATGTCAGTTAATACGCGCAGAAGTCAGTTGAGAAAATCTTATCCTCTGCAGAGTGGCGATGTCTCCCGCGCTCAACTTCCCCCTTCTTTTTCTTTGTTGCTCGTTTGTTTAATGGTTCACTGGTGCGTTATGCATCATTTTGGTCAGAGGAAACTGGTTATGGAGGTTATTGCTTGAGTGAGCTTTTCCATGAGTTTGTGAAGACTTGGTGTCCTCAAGCGCGTCGGGAAGTTGAGTTGACTTTGGAGTGTCGTGGCCAGTTGGCGGGTTGCCTTGTTCAGGGTCATCCGTTGGATTGTAACGTAAGCTGTCAGGTGAGGACGCCGCTTTGTTTGCTTAAGGCTGATTCGATAACTACCAGGAGAAAGGAGGTTTCTTAGATGTTTCCGTGTCATGTGGATTATTCTCAGTTCAGAGGGTTTGCGTTCAGGAATGAAACAGGGAAAGACTTGGCTTTGGTTATTAACAATGAGTCTGCTTATAAGAAGGAGTTCATTCTTCGTCCGATGGAAGTTTACTATGCTTACGTTGCTGATTTGATTGCTGTACTGCCTTTGAAGTGGGCTAAGCAATCGGGTTTTCAATATCTCTACGGAAAAAAGGAGGTTTCTTGATTTGGTTCGGTTGAAGTGCATGAATCCTGAGTGTGGCAAGATTTTTCTGGTGCCTGCTCGGATCAGCATTGAGAAGCGGTCCGTTGCCTTCACTCCGGATATTATCCGAATAATCGTTGAGAAACCTTGTTGCCCGTTTTGTGAGGGCATTGAGTTTGAGGAGGCTGCTTGATGGGCTCTAAGATGTTTCCGTTTATCACGCGGACATGGAATCCTCTCTGTGGTGAATGTCGACATAAGTGCGTTTACTGTTGGGCTCGCAAGTTGGCTGTTGAGAAGAAGATGGCAAAGTATCAGGGCGAACCGCGCTTGAAAAATGCTGAGTTGGAGCGTGGGTTTGCGCCTGGAGAATTCGTTTTTGTCTGTGATATGGTTGATTTATTCGGCAGGTGGGTTTCTCGCATTGACATTTTAGCTGTGTTGGATGTGATTCGGAATAATCCTAAGACGGATTTTCTTTTGTTGACTAAGAACCCGGGAAGGTACTTGGAATTCGAAGAGGTTTTGCCTGAGAATTGTGTTTGTGGAGCAACGATAGAATCCGACTATGAGCATCATGTCAGCGAGGCGCAAGTGATGCTGATTCGGCAGTACGCTATGCTTAGGCTTCAACATAAGCGGAAGATGATTTCTGTGGAGCCTATTCTGCGTCTTGTGCCAGGTAACAGGTTTGCTGAAATTATCATTGAGATGAAACCCGAGTTTGTCGCTGTAGGTTACGACAATTACGGGAATCACTTGCCAGAACCGACTCTTGCTGAGA
>Ga0315281_10015665_pt1 | contig 10155 bp, 10 predicted proteins | sample YL17G07_0_MG_FD_204540 | JGI IMG/M metagenome (GOLD analysis project Ga0315281, IMG submission 204540) | Sediment microbial communities from Yellowstone Lake, YNP, Wyoming, USA - YL17G07_0 | ecosystem: Environmental > Aquatic > Freshwater > Lake > Sediment | place: USA: Wyoming | collected...
TTATGTAAGGGAGAACTTCAGGAAGCTCGCGATCGAGCTGAAGTTCGTAAATGACCAGGCCGAGCTCAACAGTATTTTGGCAGCTGTTGGCGCTGCGACAGCGAAAGCCGTCATAACAAAGGTCGAGCGCAGGGACAAACTGATCGTACAGGCAGTGTCCGCATACAACGATTTAGACAAGATTATCAATCTCATGTCCGAGCGCATCCGCGAATGGTTCGGTCTGCACTATCCGGAGTTCAAGCCGGCCGAACACGAGAGGTTCATCGATTCAATAATAAAGTGGGGCAGCCGCGAGAAGTTCGACAATTTCAAGAGCAGCATGGGTATGCAGCTCGCAGCAGAGGACATAGCAGTTCTGCAGAGCTATGCGACAAAGCTGAAGGAGCTGTATGCATTGCGCTCGGAGCTCGAGAAATATCTGAACAAGCTCGTGCCCGTTGAGATGCCCAACACGTCCGCGCTGCTCGGGCCGTTGCTGGCAGCCAGGCTATTGGCGCAGACGGGCTCGCTCGAGAGGCTGGCAAAAATGCCCTCGTCGACCGTGCAGCTGCTGGGCGCAGAGAAGGCATTGTTCAAAGCATTGCGCTCAAGGGACAAGGAAGTGAAGGTGCCAAAGTTTGGAATAATCTTCACGCATCCGGACATAAGCGGCGCACCGAGGGAACACCAGGGGAAGATAGCAAGGCTCTTAGCAGCAAAGGTGAGCATCGCTGCGCGCACGGATTTCTACACCAAGAAGGACGTTTCAGCTGGCCTGATAGCCGATTACAAGAAGAAGGTCGGAGAATTGAGGAAGGCCTAGCCGAGCCTTGCGCGATGCCCTACGTGCTTTATCATATCGTATTTCTGTTCATATTCTTTTTTACTCATGCCGAGCTCTTCGAGCGCAGTCTCGTTGGCTTCTAAAAGTCCTTGGCTGCCATCCCGATATATTTTAGCCATTCCAGGGTTCCTTTGCATGATGCCGTCGACAAAATCAGCGAAGCTCTCCGGATAGCCGTCCGTTAAAGCCGAATAGCCCGCCCTAAGAAACGTGTTGACAACTTCTGTCATCTCCGGTGTTGCGCGTGAGGGCTTCTCTTCAGGCATGGGCTAAACTATAAAGGCAAAAGGATTTAATACATATCCATGCGAGCAATCTTCCAGCTTTTCGTTTCAGACATAAGCAAGGCGAAGAAGTGGTACGTGCAGATGCTTGGAGCCAAGGTTGTTCAATGCTATCCTGCATACAGGTGCGCGCTCATCTCTCTGGGTGGAACTCAGATTGACATGGGCGAGCCGAATGCAAAGTGGGGGCTCAACTGGCGAGAGGCGAAAAAATTGATAGGGAAGCAGATTGGAATTTTGCTCGAAGTCAATGATGTCAGAAAAGAGTATGAGAGACTGACTAAGAAAGGGGTCAGGTTCATTGTGAAACCCCAAAAGGCGTCATGGGGCGAGACGATTGCAGACTTCAGGGACTTGGATGGCAACAGATTGAGGTTGATTGGATAATCAATCGTATTTGAACACTTTGGACGGCTCAATCACCGTGTTCTCTATGGCGGTGCACATTGTGCCAAGAAGGTCTGCTGTTTCGGCCTTGAAGTTGCGCTTTGCTGCCAGCTCGTCCTTGAATGTGGCAAAGTGCACCTTTGTACGATACTTGTCCGGCCAGTACGTGAGGGTTGCAAAGTTCCTCGTGAAACTCTTCGCGTTCTTCTTATCTATGCCGAGTTTCTTCATGTATTTCTCGATATTGGACACAAGCCGACAACCATGGTTCCACTTCTCATAGACATCACCATCAACGACTTCGAGTGCGTTACTGCAGAATTCGATGACGCACTCGGCGTCATCAATCACGGTCTTTGCGCCGACCTTGTCGGTGGCGAGGTTGAACTCGACTGTCAGTGACGGAATCGCGTAGCTCAGCGGCCACTTCTTGCCGACCTTGTAGCGCAACGTCCGTATCGGGCCCTTCGGTTCATTGAAATCACTCGTACTTTGATGAGAATAATCCAGATCCCTGCTGACTACGATCATGGCCCTGATGTCATCCATCTCACGGACAGCAGTTGCCGATCTGCCGCCGAGATAATCAAATGTCCTGACGAGCACTTTGTGACGTTGATACCACTCTAAATCGTTGCCCTTAGCACATAGATATCTTACCGCGCCAGGTTTTCCTGTGAACTGCACGAAAGCCTGTTCTGAGAGCCGTATCAGTCCGCGCTGCGCCTTTGTCAGTGCCATGCCTATTTAACCAATTAGCATCTTAATAAATTTGATGGGCATGAATGTCAAAGAGAAATTTCCCGGCATATTTTTGGTTGACGACAAGCTGGCCGTACGCAATCAGGTGGCCGGCTGGCGGCCGTTCGGCGAACAGCTGGTAAGCGCAGGCAAGACCGAGTACAGACAATGGGATCCAAACAGGAGCAAGCTCGCGGCAGCCATCATGAAAGGCCTGAAGACCGTGCCGATCTATGAAGGCAGCAAGATCCTCTACCTGGGCATAGCCCACGGGTTCACGGCGTCGTTCATTTCCTCGATAATCGGCCCGAACGGCATCATCTATGGCATAGAGTTCGCGCCGCGCGTGTTCAACGAGCTGCTTCCGGTCACTGAAAAGCTCAAGAACATCGTTCCTATGATGGCAGATGCGCGAAAGCCAGAGACCTACAGCTGGGTCGAGCAGTGCGACGTGGTATACGTGGACGTGGCACAGCCCGATCTGACGGAGATAGCGATCAGGAACTGCAGGGCATTCCTGAAGCCGGACGGGCATCTCATGCTTGCGATAAAAACGCAGTCCATCGATGTCACTGCATCAGCGAAAGCAGTCATCGACAAGGAAGTTGAAAAGCTGAAGTCGGCCGGATTTGAAATCCTCGATGTGCGCAGTTTGGAGCCGTTCGAGGAACGGCACGGGTTTGTGGTTGCAAAGATGCCTTTATAAGTATTTACTTTTAAATAGTAAAATATGGTAAGAGGGCAGATAGTGTCCTATGCGAAATTGGAAAAAATCGCTGGAAATATTGTCGAAACCGATAATTATCTTATCCAAACTACGGGTCTTTCAGCCGATAATCTCAAAGAAATACGGACAGGTAAATACAGCGAACGTGCGATAAAGGCGGCCCAAAAGATATACGAGTTGACAGGCGATACTTCCCACATAACCCATCATATAGTGCAGGCCATGATATATGACAATCCGCGCGCTAGAAAAAACTTTTCTCGAGTTCTAGGTGCTATGTATGGTGAAGAACAGAAAGAGTACATCGGTAGGTACAGAATTCCATATATAGAATTCTTGCGGTCTGAAGCGATCGGCAAAGAAGTATCCCTAACAAAAGAAATGAAAAAATGGAAAAGATTTAAACCGAGCACATACGATTGGCAACGTTCCGTTACATTACCAACAGAACTGAAAAAATATGAAATATCACAGAATATGGGAATAATCATAGGCGATGGTTTTATCTATCCTGATGAAAAAAATCAACAACACACGCTTTTATTGCATGGCCGGAAGGATGACTGGCACTTCTATGAAGACGTGGTTGCACCCAGAATGGAGCAGATGTTCAATTTGCCAATTAAAGTGGAAGCCCATGAGCAGAACATGGAATTCCTGGGTAAGATACGGAATTATTCAGATCCGGAATGTCGAATAACCTCTAAGGCAGTTGTGACCTGGCTTACAGAGGATATCGGCATATCGAGAGAACGCCGAAGCATCGCACCATTGCTAAAATGTTGTGATCCAAAAGGTCTGTTTGAGGGTTTATGCGCCACCAAGGGCGGAAAACATAGTAATGGTAGATACGCACCAAGATTTATTATATTCGATTCTGATAAAAATTTCATTGAGGAATGCTACAATTTGGCTCGAGAACTCGGCTATAATCCTAACGAACCAAAAATCATTATATCATCACACCCAGAATTTAACCATGGTTTAAGTCACAGCACGTGGCAAATAGGTTTTCGCGTCAAAGACATTAGAAAAATGAACTTTCTCAATCCCCGGCATATCGCGTAATAAGCTCAATTACTTTCTTTCGAAAAGTTACGAACTTGCCGACGGGTATCTTCGCGCCGGCAGCTACGGGATGTCCGCCGCCCTTGCCGCCAACAGCAGCCGTCACTTCTTTCAGTATCTTGTCCATGTCATACTTTCGGGAGCGGCTAGAAAGCTTGCACCAGCGGTTGTCGCATCTGTAGATAATCAGCGTCTTGTCCGGATATATTTCGAAAAGCCGGTTGGCAAGCGATGATGTCAACGAATAATTGGACCGCGTCTCAAAAAATATTATGGTTTCCATCTCGACCGCCCTGAACTTTTCCAGCTGGATGTTCAGTTCGTGTTCGTATTTCTGGTGGATTTTCATGTATTTTTCGCTGTAGATGAACCTGTCCAACCTTTCAAGTCCGGCGAGGACTCCGGCTAGGCTCACCAGGCCGTCCTCATGTTCCACTGCCTTGACGGCATCTACCAGTTCGGTCGCACGCTTCTCGTCGCTCCCGCCCTCGATGGCCCTGTCGCCCGTACCGCCTACGCGTTCGAGCCAGTCCTTGCCCTCCAGACCGGCCTTCTTGCAAATCGGAAAAACTATCTGTGAGGCGGAAACGTAGACTTTGGCATCCTTCAATCTAGGGTTGACATAGAGGAAGCCGAGCTTGTTGAGGTCGTTGGTGACCGGATGATGGTCGATTACCAGTACGGGTTTGCCTTTCCAATGCTTGAGCCACTGCGGATACTGGTCGACGGCATAGTCAAGGAATATCGCAGCATCCAGCTTCTCCTTCGCGAATCTATTGAACGTCTCCTCGTCTATCTCGCCCGTTCCAAGCAAGGGCTTGAGCCCTCGCTGCCTTAGCAGCGCGAGAACTATCGCTGCAGAACAGCAGCCGTCCGTGTCGTCATGAAAGAATATGCCTACGTTGCCTTCGACGGTCTTGAGAAACTTTACAGCCTCGGTCTCGTGCACAGCATCAGCTTTCCTTACCTTCCGTTGGTTGCATGAACAGCAGTTGCAGGGGCAGTTGCGGTTGGCCATGTGCCGATGTCTCGACAGCGCTGTCGATTATGTCGGCATAGTAGACGAGCGTTGCTTCGATTGTCCTTGGGTTCGCACCCGCGGCTCCCATGTCGCCGCCATGAGCTGCGGCGATATGCACGACCTCTTCGGGGAAGCCTCTTGCATAGAGCTCGGCAGCGCTCAGGTCAGCGTGGTCAAGCGCGCAACCTGTGAACTGCCACTCCTTGCCCATTTTCTTGAAGAGGAACAGCTTGCCGATGTCATGTAGCAGACCGCCAGCAATGAGGAAGTCGCGATTTACCTTCACCTTGTACGTTTCCTCAAAAATATCGGCCATTGAAAGGGCTATGCGTACGACAGAGACCGTGTGCTCCATCTGACCGCCCTCGTAGTTGTGATGCGCGCCGATCCAGGCAGGAGCTTTCGCGAAGTCCGCCGCCGGATAGGGCATCGAATGATTGGACAGCTCAGGATTTTTCATGAGCTTGATAGTCTTCTCCCTGAGCGATTTGTCCTTTATCATGTTCGCCAGTTCAATCAGTTTTTTCATTTTTCAACACCGAACTCGAATTTCTTTTTATCGAATTCGAACGATTTTACTTTACCGGCAACGCCCCACCTTATATTGCTGCCGGTCTCGCTGGATATTGTTTTGGCCGAAGCCTTAAATGCTTTCTCAGGGGGCAGGCATAGCGTTACCGTGTCGGTCACGGAAAGCCCCATCTCCTTTCGCGCTTCCTGAACAGCGCGTACCAGTTCGCGTATGAGCCATTCTTCCTTCAGCTTGGGAGTGGTCTTCGTGTCGATGAAGACCTTGCCGCCGTCGAATTCCTTGCCTGTTGCTTCGGACGTTTCAATAAATATCACATGCTGGGCGGTAAGCTGCGCTCCGGCCAGCTTTGCGCCCTTCTTTTCCAGTTGCTTCCTGAGCTTCACGGCATCCGCCTTCGCAATAGCGGAAGCGATCTTCTGCGCGTTCTTGCCGAAGCTCTTTCCGAGCACCGGCCAGTTCGGCTTTGCAGAAAGCTTGATCCTGATTTTTCCAGATTTAATCTGCTTGACGTTTGCCATGTCAGTGATTATGGTTTTCAATGCCTTCGCTGCAGCGAGCGTCGGCTTTTCGCCGGTGACAGTCAGCGCCGCCAAAGGATAGCGCAGACCGATGCCTACTTCCGCCCTAGCGGCAGATGCGGCCTCGACTATTTTCTGGGCGACCGCCATCTGTTCTTCGAGCCGTTTGTCAATTGCTCCATCGTTGGCAACAGGCCACTTGCACAGGTGTACGGAGTCTCCTTCCTTCTTGAAGAGTCGTTGCCAGGCGTCCTCTGTTATGAACGGACATATGGGCGCGAGCAGCTTGCTGACCTCGCGCAACACCACATACAGGGTGTTGAACGCTGCAGCACGGTCCGCCCCCTTGTAGGTGGGCCATGTGCGATCGCGGACGAGCTTGATGTACCAACGCGAAAGGTCGTCCATGATGAACCTGTTGATGGTCCTGCCTGCCAGATGGAATTCAAAGTTCTCATAATTGTTAGTGACATCCGCTATCAGAGAGTTCAGCCTTGAGATTATCCATCTGTCCTCGGTGTTCAGCTTTCCCGTCTTGCTAGGCTTCCAGCCAGAGGCAGCGGCGTATGTTTCGAGGAAGGCGTACGTGTTCCAGAGCACGTTCAGTCCGCGCTGCACTTCCTCGGCTGTCTTGAATGAGAACTTCTGGATGCCCCAGAGCGGGGTGTCCCAGCAATAATAATGGCGCAGTGCGTCAGAGCCTATTTTTGCGTGTGCGTCGCGCGTCCACACGACGTTGCCGATGCTCTTCGACATCTTCTCGCCCTTCTCGTCAACCGTCCACCCTGTCATCGCGATGGATTCGAACGGCGAGCGGTCGAATGCGGACATGCCGCAGAACATGAGATAATAGAACCATCCGCGGATGTGATCCTGACCTTCGCTCACCAGGTCTATGGGCCACATCTTTTCGAACACTTCCTTGTTCCTGAACGGGTAGCCCATGCCGGCCCACGGTGAGATGCCCGAGTCGAACCAGACGTTGCAGGTGTCAGGCACGCGATGCATAAGACTGCCGCAGCTGCATTTGAACTTTATTTTATCGACCACGTGACGGTGCAGGTCTATGGCGGGTGGCAACTGGTCGACGGACCATTTGCGCAGCTGCTCCTCGGATTCAACGACGAGCTTCTTTCCGCACTTTTCACAGATCCACACGGGCAGCGGTATGCCCCAGTAGCGCTGCTGGCTCACGCACCAGTCGTTCGCGTCAACAAGCCAGTTGTGGAACCTCTTCTCCGCGAACGGCGGCATCCATCTTATCTTCTCGTTCGCTTGGATCATCCTGTCCTTTATCGGCTCGATTTTCAGGAACCATTGTGTGCTCGACCGATATATCAGCGGACTCTTGCATCGCCAACAAACTGGATAGCTATGGGTTATCGAACCGTGCCACAGCAGTTTGTTCTGCGCTTCCAGGTCCTCGATTATTTTTATGTCAGCGTCCTTGACAAAGATGCCTGCGTACTTTCCGGCGTCGGCCGTGAACTTGCCTCGGTCGTCAACTGGACTTACTGCAGCCAACCCGTAATACTTTCCGACCTCGAAGTCGGTCGAGCCGTGACCGGGAGCCGTGTGAACGAGGCCAGAGCCTTCGTCCATGGTGACGAACTCGCCGAACTCGTCCTTTTCTTCCTCCAGCTTCCCTTCCTCGCGTTTCATCTTGTGTTTCTTGTATTTTTTGTATTTCATTATCGGAACGGAGAGGATGACCTCGTGTTCTATGCCTTTCTGGGCAGGCACTTCGATTATCGGGTCATAACGAAGACCGTCGAGTTCAGCGCCCTTGAACTTTTCGAGTATCTGGTAGCCGAGTTTCACGGTCTCTTCCAGCACCGGTTTCACACGCTTCTCAGCCATGATCAGGATTTCGTTGCCGACCTTAACCTTTACATAATTCTCTGTCGGGTTCACTGCTATTGCGACGTTGCCTGGCAATGTCCATGGCGTTGTCGTGTAGACAACCAGCCACTCCGGCCTGCCGGTGACCTTGAACTTGACATAGACGGCAGGGTCCTTCAGGTCGCGGTAGCTGTCCGTCACTTCGTAGCCTGACAGTGCAGTGGCGCAACGCGCGCACCAGAATATCGGTCTCGTGCCCTGCACGAGCTGTCCGCGGTCGTGCAAGCGCTTCACGGTCCACCAGCCGGACTCGATATAATAATTTTTGTACGTAAGGTAAGGTTCGAACCAACCTTTCCAGACGCCCAAGTCCCTGTAGGTCTGCATCCATATTTTTTCGTTTCCCTGCACCTTGGAAAGGCATGCCGCTATGAACTTTGTAGATCCTAAACGTTCGATGTCGTCCTTCGATTTGATGCCGAGCTCCTGCTCGACCTTCACTTCGACTGGCAGGCCGTGGCAGTCGAAGCCGGGCTGCAGCCAGACATCGAAGCCCTGCATGAGCTTGAACTTGGCCCAGATGTCCTTTGAGGTCGTCATCTGGATGTGGCCGACGTGCGAAACGTCATTGATATATGGCGGACCGTCCAGCAGGTAGAACTTCTTCTTGCCCTTCTTCTCCGCCTTTATTCTGCTTACGAGGTCAACGCTTTCCCAGAACCTGCCGATTCGCTCCTCCACTGTCGCGTGGACCACCTGATAATCTGGCATATCACTTACTTGTGGCCGTTCTATTTAAAAGTTGCGAGAAAAATTGTATCATGCGTTACCCGAGCGAGGCCGAGGCTCTCTATCTTTTGAGGAAGTACAGACTGTTCAAGGAAATAGTCGAACATTCGAAGAACGTTGCAGAAATCGCCATGAAAATAGCCGAGGACATACGGGCGAACGGCCATGAGGTCGACCTGAAGCTGCTGAAGTCTGCTGCGCTGCTGCACGATATTGGTAAGTGGAAGTACAACAGACAGAGAGGTGGCACTGAAATACACGAATACGAGTCAGGAAGGCTGCTACGCGAGCTTGGCTGGCCAGAATTTGCCGATATCTGTGAATCACATGTTGGTGTAAACAAGGCCGAGGCAGAAAAACTCGGATTTCCTGAACCGCATGATACTATGCCGAAAAGTCTCGAGGCAAAGATTATTTATATTGCAGACAAAATAAGACCTGGGAGCGAGAGCCTGCAAGAGATAATAGAAACTTTCAAACGGAGCAAAAAACTCAAGGAGCGTTACTGGTCGCGTTGTCCAGGATTCATGGAGAGTTCGATTAGGAGCGTCACCAAAATATGGCATGAACTCGAGAAGATGGGGATGAGAATATGAGTTGTGATATTTGCGGTGCGAACGATGCAAAAAAGAGGGCGCGCATCGAGGGCGCCGTCGTAACTGTCTGCGACAGGTGCGTTTCTTTGGGCGAGGAGATACCGATACAGGCGATACATGCGTTAGCAGAGAGAATACTGCCCAAGCTTTCTCTTCCGCCCGAACTCGATATGGAGATGAGACCGGACGCGGCTGAAGTGGTCAAGAACGCGCGCGATAAGCAAGGGCTGACCCAGGAGCAGCTCGCGACCAAGGTTTCCGAGAAGGGCAACATAATCAGGCGCGTCGAAGAAGGATGGAATCCGCCTCTGCCGGTCATCCGCAAGCTGGAGAAGGTGCTCGGAATAGAACTTCTGGAAACGGCACCCACGGGCAATCTGAAGACAAAAATACAGAAGAAGCAGCTGACGCTGGGCGACGTGGCCGAGGTCAGCGGCTGATTTATCAAAAGTTATATACCATCGCACCCATTGCTCTGACATGGCAGACCGCAACAGCATCGTCAAACTGGCCCAGCAACTGGTACAGAAGAACACCAGCAACCCGCCGGGCAACGAGAAGGCAGTAGCAGATGTTCTCATAGAAAGGCTGAAGGCGGCAGGTTTGGAGATAAAGATTTTTGAGGCCGGTGCCGGCAGGCCGAACGTGCTTGCCATATGGAGAGGCAAGGCAAAGGGCAAAATACTGCTTTTGAACGGTCACATGGACACGGTGCCTCCAGGTCCTCGTGAGAACTGGAAGTTCGACCCGTTCTCGGGAAGGTTGGCGGACGGTCAGATTTGCGGTCGAGGCTCGGCTGACATGAAGGGCGCACTGGCGGCAAT
>Ga0315281_10015666_pt1 | contig 10154 bp, 10 predicted proteins | sample YL17G07_0_MG_FD_204540 | JGI IMG/M metagenome (GOLD analysis project Ga0315281, IMG submission 204540) | Sediment microbial communities from Yellowstone Lake, YNP, Wyoming, USA - YL17G07_0 | ecosystem: Environmental > Aquatic > Freshwater > Lake > Sediment | place: USA: Wyoming | collected...
GGCCGAACGTGCCAGTCTTGAAAACTGGAGACCTCGCAAGGGGTCCGCGAGTTCAAATCTCGCCCCCTCCGCCAACAACACCAGTAGATGCATGACTGTGTTCATCGGTCACATCGACTTTCTGATGTCCACCCCAGTGCAGTAAGCAATCTCCGATTCCTCACCGAGAGACCGACCTCAGCCTACATCTTCATTCTTGCTTATACCACCCTACCGCTTGGGCTCTCACATTAAGAAGCTCGCTTGCGCGTTCAACCCCTGTCAGGCTGGGGTAATTTCTTTCATTCACATGCATCTAGAAAGGAAATTATTTGTCACTGCTATCACCTAAAATCGCCACTTGATTCATACACATACCAATCGAAGATTTCTTATCCAACATTAGCCCCCTCTTTAGGTCTGCCTCACCTACCTCTACGGTATTTCCAAAAATTCCATCCTGCTCCAATATCACATTCAATAGCCTGCTTCATGGGTATCGTTTCCTGGAGGACAGACCGATGCACAAACAAATTGGGAAGATCGGGGCCATTCGTCGAGAAATAAACGGCAAAGCCTGCCCCTTCTGCGGAGGCCATAAGTATCAGCTCGTGCTTCGCGGGAATATGCAGCCACAAACTGGCGGACTCTTAGCCCGCTGTTCTCAGTGCCAGCGTTCTCGCGGACTCGATGAGGATCTCGGTCAAATACTCTGGATGTAAGAAAATTTCTTCATCATCTCAACATAGAAGGAAGACCCCATGCACGTCCTCTCTTCTCCGATCCAATACATAAAGTTGCGTAGCGCACACAAGAAACAGAAACAAACTGCATTGCACATGCTGGCAGCCAGCGGTGTCGTCAGACCCAGCCATGTTGAACTCCGTTACGCGGCATCCATCGCCAGCATTACCGCCTTCCGCACGCAGCCAAGTGCGATCGAGTATCCGCAGACCCAACCTATCCCTTTGAGGGTAGAGGATCACAACATTGCGCTCAATATGAAACAGACACGGCAATGGGCTCGCAGCCTCTCATCCGTCATCGTCCAATTCGCAAAAAGACCGATCGTCCTTCGGAGGGCCAAGCAGTTAGACATGTGAGCCCTTGCCGTCTTCCCCCCTTGAGTTTTTCTTGACCTGCTCTCGCGAATCGCTTGTACCTCCCACATGGCCTGGGGTAAGATCATCGTTCGCTTGCTGGTCTTCCTACGGTCATCGACCTGCGTCGCAGATGATTGGGAACCCCGCATAGAGCTGAGACCAGTGGAGAGGTGGCCGAGTGGCCGAAGGCAGCAGTTTGCTAAACTGCCGTAGGGGGAAACTTCTACCGAGGGTTCAAATCCCTCCCTCTCCGCCACAGCCTGCTTCGCGGGCTCTCTCAGAAAGTGCATGGCCAGGCAGCTTGATTTTTCTGGGACGATCCTGTAACAGTGCTTCGCTCTTCTTGCCCTGAACCGTGCCGAGGTAGCTCAGTTGGTAGAGCACAGCCCTGAAAAGGCTGGTGTCGACAGTTCAATTCTGTCCCTCGGCACCACTCTTCATTTCCCATTGTAGATTGATGACCAACCAGCCGGATCTATTCGCGCGAGCGAATAGATCCTGGGTCATTCCCCTTTGGGGAGTCGTGAAAAATGGAACGTAGCGATGGCCACGACCGCCGCAACATTGAGGGATTCCACGTCGCGGCTGAGGGGGATGGTGAATCGAGTGGTGGCCTGCCTGCGGATCTGAGCTGACAAACCGCGGCTTTCATTGCCGACAGCAAGGACAAGTTTCCATGGCACCTGGTGAATCTCGTCGATTGAAACGGTCCCGCCCCCTGTCACCTCTGCCGCAAAAATCTGACAGCCTTGCCGAATTAGGCCAGACACATCTTTGGCGGCAAAGATCGGCAACGCGAGCAACATACCGCTCGTCGCACGAACGACCTTGGGATGATAGATGTCGGCGGATTCCGGCGTGAGCCACAGGGCACTCGCATTGAGCGCGGCCGCCGTTCGAATAATGGCCCCGACATTGGCAGGATCTTGCAGCTTCTCTCCAAAAATCCCCAAAACAGTCGGCTGTCTAAGAACCTCTCCTTCATCCCATGTCGGTTGCCGCACCACAGCGAGGATGCCCTGCGGCGCATCCAGGTCTGATAACTTCAAGAACTGCGGATCGGAGCAGGAGTACTGTTTCGTCGAGGAGGCCAGTCGAATTTGCCGATCGCCCCGCTCTTCTTTTTGCAGATAACCATGGGCGGTGACTATCGAGAGAATCTGTTCCGGATACAGAGTCAGAAGATCTCGAACCGCATGACCGCCTTCGACTACAAAGGCGGCGTCCTGCGTTCGCACGCGCCTATCAAGGAGGAGCTCCCGAATGTGCGCCCCTTGCGAGCGCGTCAGGAGGGGGAGTGAGGCAGCCACGCTAGTGGGTCATAGTGGAGAAGACTGGTTCAGCGACGTTTCCGCCCGGATGCGGCTTCAGCAGCCCGAATCCGTTGAGCTCTCACCTTCGCTCGTTTGAGTGCGGTCAACTTCCCTCTGGTTCGATCCTGCTCGTGCTGAAGCTTGTCGAACTGAGACTTGAGATGGAGCTTTTCTCGCTTGTGAAGCGTTGCACATTCTTCTTGAGAAAGCTGCATCCAATCTCCACAGGTCCGAGCCCGCTTGATCCGCTGTTCCAACGACTCCCGCAACTGCTTGGAACGCATGCTTAAGAGCGATTTCAAGGCGTCCTTGCGCCGCTGTACTTCTTCTTCTTCTGCGATAATTCCGCGAATATCTGTTCCTAACATGATGCGCCTCCTCACTGGATCGAGAATGAACTAGGATGCGCATTATACCTGATTTCATCGCTCATCTGCCACTGAGGGAAATTACGCATAAGCCATTGTGTTTCAAGGTGTATCGCGCCATAGCCCAACACAGGGAGGTTGCGGAGAGGGGCCTAATTTGAGTACCATCGCATCATGGCGCTCGGACAACAGATTCAAGCGTGGCGTATCTCGCGAGGTCACTCGATCGACGACCTGGCATCCGAATCGCATCTTTCACCTCACATGTTGAAAGAAATTGAAGCGGAAGAGCTTGATCCCTCTGCCTCGCTGCTTGAAGCCCTCTCTGCCGCCCTGAAGATCCCTCCAGCCTGGCTCTTTGGCCACCCGACCGCGTTTCGTACCTTGTTTGACAATCCAGGGGAAGATGGGAGTCCTACCCCCGCAGGCCCCGACCCTGTCACAGAACGAATTCTCGCCGGATCACGGATGGATCGCTCGCTGTACGTCCTGCTGACCGCTATCATGCAAAGCGGCGAACCAAAGTTGCTCCGTGCAGCGGAAGTGAATTTGCGTAGCCTCGTCAAACAAGCCAAGCAGGCGACGATTCCATGGCAGAACCGCCCATCTGGCCACTTCGAACCACCTAACGATTAGGTATTCGTGCGAGACTTGCGAGACGCGCGCGAAAAGCGCGACGGGTCGGAAATGTGACCTTCGCGATTCGCACCTCTCTCGCCCGTCTCACTTGTCACGCTCATAGTACTTGAAGTATGAAACATTTCAAGTACCGGGTTTCCGGCATGGTGGCGAGGATGGGATGGTCCCTGGCCTGTCCACGCTGTTCAAGCAGGCGGACCTGTCGCTTCGCATCTCGTGCAGCAAGGCGGATACCAGTCCAAAATTCCTGTTCTGTCACGTGGTGGGAGCAGGAACTCGTAGCTAGAAATCCCTCCGGCTTGGTGAGCCTCATCCCAAGAAGATTCACATCTTTGTATCCAGCTAGGGCACGAGGCACGGCCTGTTTACTGCGGGCAAAAGCGGGGGGATCGAGCACCACCAAATCATAGCGACACCCAGCCCGCTCAAGTTTTCGCATCTCCTCAAACGCATCCGCCGCTCGATAACGGCACCGATCATCCACCTTGTTTAACGCTGCATGGTTACGCGCGAGCGCCAAGGCCTCCTCGCTCACATCCAGCCCTTCGACCGACTTCGCCCCCGCGAGCGCCGCATGAATCCCAAAGGCTCCAGTATGAGCAAACACCTCCAGCACCTCCGCGCCGGCCGCAAACTGTGCCGTCACCAATCGATTCTCTCGTTGATCGCAAAACCAACCGGTTTTCTGCCCTCGTTCGATATCGACGAGAAATCGAGCCGGCCCCTCCTGGATGTCGACCGTCGTCGCACCACCCCCTCGGAGGAATCCTCTCTCCACCTGCAGCCCCTCCAAGGTGCGACTCTTGGCATCATTGCGCAGATACACCCGCGTGGCTCCGGATTCCTGACACAGGAGTTCGGCCAGCAGATCTTTCCGGCGGTCCATACCGGAGGACAGGGTCTGCATGACCAAAACATCGTCGTATCGATCTACGATCAAGCCAGGCAATCGATCCGCCTCTCCATAAATGAGGCGATATGCATTGGTGCCGGTGACGATTCGCTGACGTAGCCTGACAGCCTGCGCAAGTCGTCCCCTCCAAAACTGTTCTGTAATGGGTTCGTTGTCGAAGGTCAGTATCCGCACGCGGATCTTGGATTCAGGATTATAGAGACCTCTGGCGTAGAATCGTCCATTCGGCGCCACGACATCGACCACATCGCCCGAGACCAGCTCGCCGCTGACCTCCTCGACATAACCGGCATAGATCCAGAGATGCCCCAATGCCTCGACCGCACGTGTACGTGAGAGGCAGACGCGCCCGCGGGGACTGTCATCATAAAGGGCCATGGCATACTTATCCAATGACGCGAACCGAACGTCAAGCCCCTCCGCCAAGCAACTGCTTGCTTGACGGATGACCCACGCTATGGTTTGCTGCGCCTAGACGAGAGATACCGTATGATTTCCGCTCCGTAACCCAGAAAGTCCAACGATGACACGATTACCGACCATCGGTTCCGCCGTGATCGATCGGCTCCACCAGTTGGGGGTCCGTCATATCTTTGGAATCCCAGGCGACTATGTCCTCAGCCTCTACCAATTGATCGACGCCTCACCGATTCAACATGTCGGTACCACGCGCGAAGATTGTGCAGGGTTTGCGGCAGATGCCTATGCGCGTATCAACGGCATCGGGGCGGTCTGTGTGACCTACTGCGTCGGCGGACTCAATACCGTGAACGCGATTGCCTGCGCCTATGCAGAACGATCGCCGGTGGTGCTGCTCACAGGATCTCCAGGACTCTCAGAGCGTATTCGCACACCCTACATGCACCACATGGTGCGTGATTTTTCGACGCAACGCGAGGTCTTCGAGAAGATCACGGTGGCAGCCATCTCCTTGGATGACCCTTCAACCGCCGAGCGAGAAATGGATCGGGCCTTTGCGGCACTGTTGCGCTATCGCCGCCCGATCTATATAGAAATCCCTCGTGATCTCGTGCATACACCGCTGGCACACCCGTTACGACCCTTGTGCCTCGACTATGAGCCAAGCGATACCGCCGCGCTGGACGAAGCCATTGCTGAAGTCCGCGCCATGTTGGTCTCGGCCAGCCGGCCTGCTATCTTAGCCGGCGCAGAGATCGGGCGATTCGGCCTGCAAGACGATCTGACTCGCCTAGTCGAACGGCTCAACGTCCCAATCGCCTCGACCCTGCTGGGGAAATCCGTCATCCGTGAAGACCACCCACTCTACGTCGGAGTATACGGAGGCCTCATCGCGCGTGACGAGGTCCAACAGTTCATCAATGCATCCGACTGTCTGCTGATCCTGGGGTCGATCTTATCCGATGTCGAAGATCTCAATGCCGATTCTCCCTTGCTGTCGGAAGGCCGCACGATTCACGCGACAGCCGATCGGGTGGCCATTAAACACCATCGCTACGATACGATCCGGTTTCAAGACTTCGTGAAGGCACTGGTAGCGAACCCCCTCCCTTCATTTCCTTCCCGCCCGCTACCGACGCCGCCCGCCATAGCGCAAAGTACGATTGCGCCGAATGCTCCCATCACTTTACATGGACTCTTCCGCTACCTCGATAGTCTATTGGATGAACACACTCTCGTGATCGCCGATGTCGGAGAATCGCTCTTTGCAGCAGCCGATCTCCATGTTCACCGGCGATTCGAATTCCTCTCTCCCGCCTATTACACTTCGATGGGATTCGCCGTCCCGGCAGCCGTAGGCGCCTCGTTTGCCGATCCCACGCTTCGGCCGATCGTGCTGGTCGGCGACGGCGCGTTTCAAATGACGGGAACGGAGCTCTCGACCGCCGTGCGATATGGTCAAACGCCGATCGTCGTCGTGCTGAACAATCGAGGCTACTCCACTGAACGGGAGATTCTCGAAGGCCCCTTCAATGACGTCCACGAATGGCGCTATGAACGGATCTGCGACATGATCGGAGGCGGAGTCGGTACGCGGATCGCAACCCAAGGGGAGTTCGAGCGGGGACTCACCGCCGCCTTGGCCGACTCCAGCCGCCTGCACGTCATGAATGTGCTGCTCGATCCAGCCGATCGCTCGGCCGGCATGGTCCGACTGGCCCATCGGCTCGCCAAACGACTTTCCACCGATCGCCCCTAGCAGGCTGGTTTATCTGGTCTATCTGGTTTAATTGGTTTATCTGGTTGAACCAAATAACAAGACAAACCAAAAGAACCAAACAACCCTCTTCGAAGTGAATGGTTTTCCTACCATCATCTTCACTTCTCACCTGATTCGCCCTTCGAACATCCAACATTTAGGGCGGTCCCTAGTGGCACGTCACCTGCACAGCTACGGTCATATACTGATGCAATGCTGCCTATAGTGCATGCGGCGCACGTCATTGACGCCCACTCCTGATCCCGCTGCACATCATCGTCAGGCCCGCAGGCAACTCGCCCATCGGAGGCCCCATTGTCGGACTTCTACCAAAACGGTGTCGTCACGGTGCTTCACCGCCTCGGACAGCCCAACGCCGACCAATTGGAGCGAGAATTGACCCGTTATGGACGCGTCAACCCCATCGCCTTGGTCCTCCCATCCCTCTATGCAGAATTGGGACGCCCGGCATTGAAGGCTATCGTGGAAACGCTCAAGACTGTGTCGTATCTCAACGAAATCGTCATCTCGCTGGATCGCGCCTCGGCCTTGGAATTTCGCCTGGCGAAGCAATTCTTTTCCATACTCCCTCAGCGGGTGCGTCTCATTTGGAATGACGGTGCGCGCATCCAAGCCATCCTCAAGCTCTTGGTCGATCACAAACTCGATATCGGCCTACAGGGCAAAGGACGAGGCTGTTGGACAGCCTTCGGCTATGTGCTGGCCAGAAACCACAGCCAAGTCATTGCACTCCACGACTGCGACATCACAAGCTATAGCCGGGAATATCTGGCGCGCCTCTGCTATCCCATCGCCAATCCAAATCTCGGTTATGAATTCTGCAAAGGGTACTACAGCCGCGTCACCGATCGTCTCCATGGCAGGGTGACACGCCTGTTCATCACCCCCATGATCCGCAGCCTCCAACAGCTCGTAGGACCTCACGCGCTCCTGACATTTCTCGACAGCTTTCGCTACCCGCTGGCCGGCGAGTTCGCCATGGTGCGGGACCTGGCCTGGACCAATAGAATTCCCGGTGACTGGGGGCTCGAAATCGGTGTCCTCGCGGAGGTCTATCGGAACTGTGCCTTGCGCCGTATTTGCCAAGCCGATATTGCGGATGCCTATGACCACAAACATCAGGAACTCTCGGATCACGATCCCGATACCGGCCTCCTCAAGATGTGCGTCGATATCACGAAATCGCTCTTTAGAAATTTGGCGAGCGAAGGCGTCGTCTTATCTGACGGAGTGCTCAAGACCTTGCGGGCGACCTATTTGCAAGCCGCTCAGGAAGCGATCAGCCGCTACGAAAACGACGCGGCCATCAACAGCCTCACGTTCGACCGCCACCAAGAACGGACAGCCGTCGAAGTCTTCTTGAAAGGCATGAAACTGGCCACCGACGGGTTTCTCGACGATCCGCTTGGCGTCCCCATGATTTCCAACTGGAGTCGCGTGACCCATGCCGTGCCCGATATTTTCGATCGCCTGGTCGACGCCGTCGAAGCGGACCACGACTGGGACCCTACGTCTGAACCGGCAGCCACTCCGTCATGAGCACCGGATTCACACCACTGACTGCCTCAACTGAAGCACGCATCCAAGATATTGGCTCAGCGGAGATTCTCGTCGGGATTCCAAGCTACAACAACGCGGATACGGTCGGACATGTCGTACGAGCCGTGAGCGTGGGCCTCGCCAAGCACTTCCCCGGTCGCCGGGCCGTCCTAGTCAACTCCGACGGCGGTTCTTCAGATGAGACGCCGGCCATCGTCGCCCGTACCGCTGTCGACTTCCAATATCTTTTTATCGGCGACCAGCAAAGCATCCTGCATCGGATCGTCACGCCCTACCATGGCATTCCCGGAAAAGGCAGCGCCTTCCGAACGATCTTCGAGATTGCGCGACGACTGAAGGCCAGGGCCTGCACAGTCGTCGACGCGGATCTCCGCAGCATTTCACCGGAATGGATCGAACTGTTACTCCGCCCGATCATGGAAGAGGGATACGACTACGTCGCGCCCTACTATCTGCGCCACAAATACGACGGCACGATCACGAATAGTCTCGCCTATCCACTCACCAGGACACTCTACGGGCAACGGATCCGCCAGCCCATCGGCGGAGAGTTTGGCTTTTCCGGCGCACTTGCGGTCCACTATCTCGACCAACATGTCTGGGAATCGGAGGTAGCGCGGTTCGGCATCGATATCTGGATGACGACAGAGGCCATTGCCAGCGGCGCACGGGTCTGCCAAAGCTTCCTCGGGGCAAAAATCCATAATCCGAAGGATCCTGCTGCCGACCTGCCGGCCATGTTGGTGCAAGTGATGGGAGCGCTGTTTGCCTCAATGGAACAGCATGAAGGCCTCTGGTCCCGACAGGAGAAATCACAACCGGTTCCACTCTTTGGATTTCCCTACGAGGTCGGGGTCGAACCGGTCCATGTCCACGTGGAGCGGATGGTGTCGCACTATCGGCAAGGCCTCAACGATCTTGAGCCTATCTGGCGGCAGATCCTGACCGATGACACATTCGCTCAGCTGCGCGACCGCCAAGGAGCATCCAATACCGACTGTCGTATCCCCGATGAGTTGTGGGTCCAGGTCGTCTACGATGCGGCTACTGCCTACCACAAGCGAATCATGCCACGCGATCACCTCCTAAAAGCCCTGACCCCCCTGTACTTAGGGCGGACCGCTTCTTTCGTCCATGCCACTCAAGGCCTGACATCCACGGAGGCAGAACAGAAAATCGAAGCCCTGTGCCACACGTTCGAACGCATGAAACCCTATCTGGTTGAACGTTGGCAATCGTCGGCGCTACAGCCCGCAACGCCGGCTCTGTTGCATCACACGACCATCGATGCAGGAGGCGATCATGAACGACTTCTTTAACCAAGCGCTTCTAGGGCCGCTGGAACTGCTCGGACATCAAGTGCTGACGGTGCTTCCCAATGTGCTCGCTATGGGCATCATTCTGTTCGGTGGCCTCTTCACCGCGTGGGTATTCGGTTCCTTTGCTGAACGGCTGTTTCGCATGATCGGATTCGACCATCTTTGCGATCGGCTGGGGATGAATGCGGCGCTCCTTCGTGGAGGAGTCAAGTCCGATCCCTCTCGCCTCGTTGGCCGAGGCATCTATTGGACGGTGATGGTCCTGGCCTCGATCGCGGCGTTAGGAGCCCTGAATCTGACTCCGATCAACCAGTTCGCCCAGTCACTACTCGCCTATGTGCCCCATCTGGTCACGGCAGCGGTGATTCTCCTGGCCGGATACTTTCTTTCGAACTTTGTATCCCAGGCCGTCCTGATTGCCGCCGTCAACGCCGGACTGCCTCCCGCCCGACTCATCGCAGCCTGTTCCCGTTGGGGGATACAAGTCCTTGCGGGGGCCATGGCGCTGGAGCAACTCGGCATTGCCCAACACATCGTCGTCGTGGGATTCGGTATTACCTGGGGAGGACTCGTGCTGGCCGGAGCGATTGCATTCGGACTTGGCGCAACCGATCTCGCGAAAGAACTGTTGGAACGACGGCTGGTGGCCCGATCAAAATCCAGCACGGTCGATGATCTGCATCACTGGTAACGGCGCAAGACCATGCCGAATTTGATCGTCTATACAGACTTGGATGGTTCACTCCTGGACAGCACGACC
>Ga0315281_10015668_pt1 | contig 10154 bp, 7 predicted proteins | sample YL17G07_0_MG_FD_204540 | JGI IMG/M metagenome (GOLD analysis project Ga0315281, IMG submission 204540) | Sediment microbial communities from Yellowstone Lake, YNP, Wyoming, USA - YL17G07_0 | ecosystem: Environmental > Aquatic > Freshwater > Lake > Sediment | place: USA: Wyoming | collected...
CAAGGACTTTTTGGAAAATTTCAAAAAGATTTTTGCCACGGATGAACACGGATGGACACAGATTTTCCTTCATGCTCTCCTGCTCTCCTTTCACCTTTCTGCTTTCTACGCGCAGCGGCGGCGCGCTACTCGGTGATTTCGATTTCGACGAGGAAGATTTTATTGCCCCGCAAGGCAAGCGTATGCAATTTCGTCGGCGAGTCGAAAACGAGGTCGCTTCCTTGGACCATGTCGCCGTATTCCTTGCCCTCGACCCCGTCAACGACCATGAGCCATTTCTCCCCGCGTTGCGCGCGATAAGCGACGCGCTTCGAGTCGGGACTGAAGACAAGCCCTACGGCCCAGTCGTATTCCCTGCCTTCTACCCCGTCAACGACTACGAACACTTTCTCCCCGCGTTGCGCCGGGTAAGCGACGTGTTTCGAGTCGAGACTGAAGCCAAGAAGCCTACCGACGTGGTCATATTCCTTGCCCTCGACCCCGTCAACGACCACGAGCCATTTCTCCCCGCGTTGCGCGCGATAAGCGACGCGTTTCGAGTCGGGACTGAAGACAAACGTGCCCTGCACGAGGCCGTCGTATTCCTTGCCTTCGACCCCGTCAACTACCGCGAACTGTTTCTCCCCGCGCCATGCGACATAAGCAACGCGCTTCGAGTCGGGACTGAAGACAAGCCCTCCGGCCCAGTCATATTCCTTGCCCTCGACACCGTCAACGACTGGGAACCATTTCTCCCCGCGGCGTGCGGAGTAGGCGATGTGCTTTGAGTCGGGACTGAAGACATACCCTCCAGCATAGTCATATTCCTTGCCCTCAACCCCGTCAACGACTATGAGATGCTTCTCGCCGTGTGTCGTGATACGTACCCCGTTATAGGCGACGCGCTTAGAGTCGGGGCTGAAGACAAGTCCCCAGGCCTCGAAGTATTCCTCGCTTTCGACCCCGTCAATGACCACGAACTGTTTCTTTTCGCACCTTACGAAATAGGCGACGCGCTTAGAGTCGGGACTGAATGTAGGCTCAGTGCGGATGCCGTCATATTCCTTACCCTCGACACCGTCAACGACCACGAGCCATTTCTCCCCGCGCGTTGCGAGATAAGCGACGCGCTTCGAGTCGGGACTGAACGTATAAAATCCGACCCAGTCGTATTCCTTGCCCTCGACGCCGTCAATGACCACGAACTCTTTCTCCCCGCGCTTTGCGGGATAAGTGACACGCTTCGAGTCGGGACTGAAGACAACGTATCCGACCTCGTCATATTCCTTGCCTTCGACCCCATCAACAACCACGAGCCATTTCTTTCCCTGTTGCACGGCATAAGCGAGGCGCTTGGAGTCGGGACTGAAGATGAGCTTGCCCTCTGCGACACCGTCATATTCCTTACTCTCGACTCCGTCGACAATCACGAGTTGTTTCTTCCCGCGTTGTGCGATATAAGCGACGCGCTTGGAGTTTGGACTGACGGTCAGAGTTTCGGCAATAACCCCTTTGTCAAGTTCGCCGAGGGAGGTTTCGGTGGTTTTGAGTTGGGGGGCGGGGTTTTGGTTGTCCGCTGGAGCAGCATCGCCAAAGATGATGCCGGAGCAGATGAGCGCCAGTGGAGCCGCGAATGAAACGACGAGGAGATTTCTCCATGACTTGAACATTGCTTTTTCCTCCAGGAGTCACAAACAATTTGTCGCGGGTTGTGACGGTTAGAACCATTATGCGCTAAGATGGTTTCGGGGGCAAGGGAAATTTGGACTAAGGCAAGGATGAAGGATAAAGGCGGAAGGATGAAGAATGCAGGTCAAAGGAAGAGACTTGAGGGAGAAACGAAAAAATCAAAATCCGCCGCGCGGCGTGCGGAGAAAGTGGAAAGCAGAGAGTAGAGAGAATTGGCAGGGACGAGCCCTGCCGCTACGCAATTCTGGCAGGGACAAGCCCTGCCGCTACAACAACAGCCAAGGTTTTGCAGTAGCGTCTAAAGACCGTACCCTACATTGCTGCGCTCCGTAATTCGTACCTGACCCTTCGGCGCAAGTAGAGCAGGCGCAAAGCGCCGGAAGAAAGGAGAAAGGAGAGAGGAGAGCGGGCGCGGAGCGCCGGAAGAAAGGAGAAAGGAGAGAGGAGAGCTGCCGCGCGCGGGGCGCGCGGCGAAAAGGCTTGACTGCCCTCGGAGCGTGTGATAACTTCGCGCGAGATTGTTTTTCGGGGAGAGATGGACCCTGCCTGCCTTGCGCAGAGCAATAATCGGCCGATTGCCGCCACTTCCCCATTCTCATTTTCACGGTTCCAAAAATGAACGAAGTCAGAGTACGCATGGCCCCCAGCCCGACGGGGGTGGTCCATATCGGGCTTGCGAGAGCGGCGCTGTTCAACTGGATGTTCGCCAAGCACAACAAGGGGACGTTCATCCTGCGCATCGAGGACACGGACATAAAGCGCAACGTCGCCGAGGCGGTGCAGGCCATCATCGAGGGCTTCGCGTGGCTTGGGATTGTGCCGGACGAGGGGCCTTTCTATCAGTCTCAGAGGCTGGACATTTACAATCACTACATCGACCAACTCATCCGCGAGGACAAGGCGTACATTGACGCGGACAAGGAGAAGGGCGAGTGCGTGCGGCTGCGGATGCCGCCGAAGAGGGTGGAGTATGACGATTTGATTTTGGGGCATAGCGGGTGGGACCTGTCGCTCATCGGCGACATGGTGCTGCGGAAGGCCGACGGGTATCCGACGTACAATTACGCGGTGGTGATAGACGACCACGACATGAAGATAAGCCACGTGATACGCGGGATGGAGCATTTCAGCAACGTGCCGAAGCAGGAGGCGCTGTACCAGGCGTTCGGGTGGGAGCCGCCGAAGTGGGCGCATGTGCCGCTGCTCTTGGGGCCGGACGGGAAGAAGTTGAGCAAGCGGAAGGATTACGGCGGGTACGAGATTTTCACTGATTTGGCGGATTACCGGCGGCTGGGATATTTGCCCGAGGCGCTGGTGAATTTCCTGATACTGATGGGATGGTCGCCGGGCGAGGACGTGGAGATTTTGCCGGAGGAGGAGATAGTGCGGCAGTTTGATTTGGCGCGGGTTGTGAAGACGCACTCGCAGGTGAATTACGAGAAGATGCTGTGGATGAACGGGAAGTACGTCCGGCTGAAGTCGGTGGAGGAGTTGGCGGAGATGCTGAAGCCGTTCATGCGCGAGGCGGGTTACGAGCCGGAGAAGTTCGACGCGGCGTGGCTGCGGAAGGTTGTGGCGCTTTTCCATGACAATCTGAACGTCCTCTCCGAGTTCCCGAAGAAGGCGAAGTATTTCCTTGACGAGGACGTGCAGTACGACGAGGCGGCGGTGAAGAAGTTTCTGGCGAAGGAAGGTGCGGCGGACATGCTGAAGCAGATACGCGACGGGATTGCGGGGATGGAGCCGATTGAGCACGCGCCGCTGGAGGCGTTCCTCAAGGGCATGTCCGAGAAGACGGGCCAGGGATTCGGCAAGGTTGCGCAGCCTGTGCGGGTTGCGATAACGGGCGGGACGGTGAGTCCGGGCATTTTCGAGACGATTGACGCGATGGGCAAGGCGAAGGTGCTCAAGCGGCTGGATTTTGCGATAGCGAATTTGTGCATCGTGAAGACGTAATAGACGCCTCTTTGCAAGGAGCATTCATGTCATTGCTTGTAGTCGGTTCGGTTGCGTTTGATTCGATTGATACGCCGCACGGGAAGGTGGAGCGCGTGCTGGGCGGGTCGGGGACGTACCTGTCTTACGCGGCGTCTCTCTATACGGACGTGCGGCTGATAGGCGTGGTGGGCGATGATTTCACGGACGAGCACATGAGCGTTCTGAAGAAGCGGGGCATCGATTTGAGCGGGCTGAAGCGCGTGAAGGGCAAGACGTTTTTCTGGCACGGGCGGTACTTCTCCGATATGAACGAGCGCGAGACGCTGAAGGTTGACCTGAACGTTTTCGGCGAGTATGAGCCTGAGTTGCCGGAGAAGTTCCGGGACAGCGAGTATGTTTTCCTGGCGAACGCGCGGCCTGCGTTGCAGATGAAGGTGCGCGAGCAGTTGAAGAAGCCGCGGCTGGTGTTCTGCGACACGATGGATTTGTGGATTGAGACGAAGCGGGATGAGTTGGTGAAACTGCTGGGGATGGTGGACGGGGTGGTGCTGAACGACGGGGAGGCGCGGAAACTGACGGAGAACAAGTGCCCGACGCTTATCGCGGCGGGGCGGCGGATAATGGGAATGGGGCCGAGGTACGTGATAATAAAGAAGGGGGAGCACGGGGCGCTTTTGCTGGCGAAGGAGGGCGTGTTTGCGACCGCGGCGTATCCGCTGGAGCACGTGTTCGACCCGACGGGCGCGGGGGACACGTTCGGCGGCGGGGTGCTGGGGTACCTGGCGAAGACGGGCGACCTTTCGTTTGAAAACCTGAAAAAGGCGATCATTCACGGTACAATCGTGGCGTCTTTCACGGTGGAAAAATTCAGCCTTGACCGCCTGAAGGAAATCGGCCAGCGGGACTTGGAGAAGCGGTATGAGGAGATGGCGGCGATGATGAGGTTTTGCTGACTACCGCGGAACTCACCACGGAGAACGGTCTGAAGACCGTTCCCTACATCATTGGATTGCGAGTATGAAGCGGATAAGGACATTCGCGTGCATCGAGATTGACGGAGACCTGCGCAAAAAGATGTCACAGGTATCTGCTAAACTGTCCTCAGCGGGCGCGGACGTGAAATGGGTTGGGGAGAACAACCTGCACCTGACGCTGAAGTTCCTGGGCAACGTCGATGACACGCAAATCCCGAAGGTTGCCGACGCCGTGAAGAGGATCGCCGGGCAGTACGAGCCGTTCGAGTTCACGATTGGCGGCGTGGGGACGTTCCCGGAGGGCGGAATGCCGCGAGTAATCTGGATAGGACTTGACGAGCCAACGCGCAAATTGGAAAAAATGTACTACGCGCTTGACGAGGCGCTTTCTCCTTTCGCGGAGAAGGCGGAGCACCGCACTTTCAGCCCGCACATAACGATTGGCCGGGTGAACTCATCGCGCGGGCGCGAGGGTCTGCTGAAGGCAATTGACGAAAACCGCGACGCCGACATCGGCGTACAGGCGGTCGAAGAAATAACGGTGATGATGAGCGAACTGACGCGCGAGGGGCCTCTTTATACGCCGCTGAGCAAGGCGGCGCTGAGCGGCGGATAGCGCAATTTGTGTGCTTGATGTTTTATGCGATGCGGCCGACGGACCGCAGTTACGGAGAAATGTCGGACATGGAAGTGTAACGCTACGGAGGCACAAATCATGGCAAAGAACGTAGAGAAAACCGTGGAGGCGGCGGTGGACAAGAAGAAGGGTGAGGCGCTGGAAGTGGCGCTCGCCCAGATAGAGAAGCAGTTCGGCAAAGGCTCGATAATGCGCCTGACGGAGGACCACCGGATACCGGTGGAAGGCATATCGACCGGCTCGATATCGCTGGACCTGGCGCTGGGCGGCAAGGGCATCCCGCGCGGCAGGGTGATAGAGATATTCGGCCCGGAGGGTTCCGGCAAGACGACGCTCAGCCTGCACGTCATAGCCAATGCGCAGAAGGCGGGCGGCATCGCGGCGTTCATCGACGCGGAGCACGCGCTCGACCCCACGTACGCGAAGAAGGTGGGCGTGAGACTTGAGGACCTGCTCATCTCCCAGCCGGACACGGGCGAGCAGGCGCTGGACATCGCGGAGATGCTGATACGGAGCAACGCGGTGGACATCATCGTGATAGACTCCGTGGCGGCGCTGGTTCCGCGGGCGGAAATCGAGGGCGCAATGGGCGACCAGCACATTGGGCTTCAGGCGCGGCTGATGAGCCAGGCGCTGCGCAAACTCACATCCTGCATCAGCAAGACGCGCACCTGCATGGTTTTCATCAACCAGATACGCGAGAAGATAGGGGTGATGTTCGGCAATCCTGAGACGACGCCGGGCGGTCGCGCGCTCAAGTTCTACTCATCCGTCCGCATCGACGTCCGGCGCATCGGGCAGTTGAAGGAAGGCGAGGGCGCGGTCCTTGGCAACCGGGTGAAGGCGAAGGTCGTGAAGAACAAGGTGGCGCCGCCGTTCCGCAGCGCGGAGTTCGACATGATGTTCGACCAGGGGATTTCGCGCGAGGCGGATGTTCTGGATATGGGCGTGGAGCACAAGGTCATCAGCAAGACGGGCACGTGGCTCTCGTACGGGAACACGCGACTGGGCCAGGGCAAGGAGAACTCGCGGCAGTTCCTAATCGCGAACCCGGAGTTGGCGAAGGAAATCGAGAAGAAAGTCATGGAAGTTGCCTCGCCGAAGTTTGACTGAAGTGTCCGACAGGTCCGACGCGTGAGACAGGCCGTACCACCAGCAACGGAGAAACGCTTTGCCTGAAGGCGCGGACAAAACGCCGGAAACATTGCTTCCCGCCAACTGCGTGGAGGAGGAGTACCTCTACGTGGCGATGCAGCGCTGCAAATGCGGCGGGGTTTACGAACACGACTTGCAGAGTCTCACAAAGCACGGCGAGACCGCCTGCGACGAACTGACCGTGCACTGCGTGCAATGCAAGAAGCCTCGCGCATTCGCCTTCGACATAAGCGCCTTTTTCGGGAAACTGGAGAACTACGGCAAGATAACGAGGCCGTCTCGGCTTTTCGACGTGGTGGAGTGGCTGGGCATTGCAGCGCTTTTCATCAGGGACAGCGAGAAGCACCAGCATGAGGAAAAGCGCATGATGCTGGCGGAGGCGGATTTCTGCCTTGACCAGGTGCTGATGTTTTACGAGGGCGAGGACGACACGCCGGTGGCGGGGGCGTTTTTCAACCAGCCGGGCGGGAAGATAGCGGAGGGGAAAGGCGCAATCTTCTCCAGGAAGCAGGTGCTGAAACTGAAGGAGCGCACGGAGGCCGCCCGCGCAGTGAAGGAAAAGGAGGAACACGACGGCGGCGATAATTAGCAGTCTTGAGACTTGAGGCTTGAGTCTTGAGGAATGTGGCACAGTCCGCCATCAGTTTTCGGAAGGGATAGCAGTGTTCAAGTCATGGGAAAAGATATTTATCCTTTCGCTCATATTCGTTCTCGCGACGCTCTGGGCCGGGTGGCGCACCAACGCCGACGAGACCACGCCGCCTAAAGCCGACCAGCCCAAAGCCACTGGCCTGAAACTCAAGATTACCGAGACCTCGCTGGGCAAAACCGAAGGCATCATTCCAGCAACCGTGGTAGTCAGCCCGGACTCTCGGCGGGCGGCGTTCGCCGCCATACGCGGCGAGAAATTCGCCTTCGTCATCGGCGGGGTCGAAGGCAAAGTGTATGACAGATTCGGTTGCATCATATTCAGCCCGGACTCAACGCGCGTGGCTTATACGGCGCAGGTCGATGGCAAATGGCTGTTGGCGGTCGATGGCATCGAGGGCGCGAAGTATGAGGGGGAAATCAGTTCCCTGGCCTTCAGTAGCGACTCGAAGCACGTCGCGTGCATTGTGCAGGGCGCAGAAAAACAATTGGTGATCGTTGACGGCGTGGAGGGCAAGGAGTACGACAGCATCACGGGCATGGCGTTTAGTCCCAGTTCGGAGCGCCTGGCGTTCATCGCGTCGCGGGGCGACAAACTGATGGTGGTCGTTGACGGAGTGGAAGGCAAGGAATACGAGATTGCGCGGACGCTGATCTTCAGTCCGGACTCGAAGCGTTTTGCGTACGCCATACAACGGGGCGAGAAGAGGGTGGTGGTGGTCAACGAAGTCGAGGGTAAGGAGTATGACGACGTGCGGTGGGACACTCCGATTTTCAGTCCTGACTCCAAGCACGCGGCGTATATTGCGAAGCGCGAGGGGAAATGGGTGGTTGTTGTTGACGGGGCGGAAGAGAAGGAGTACGACGCTTCGGGCGGTCTTCTGTTCAGTCCCGACTCGAAACGCCTTATGTACGCGGTGATGCGCGGGGACAAATGGCTGCTGGTCGTTGACGGGGTGGAAGGCAAGGAGTACGCGGGGATCGGGGGGCTCGTTTTCAGCTCTGACTCGAAACGTGTCGCCTACTTCACCGGCCGCGGCGATAAGCGGCTTGTCGTCGTCGATGGGGTTGAAGACAAGGAGTACGACGCAATCAGGGGGCCCGGCCCTTCTTTCAGTTTCGACTCGAAGCACGTGGCGTACGTCGCGAGGCGGGGTCAGAAAAAACTCCTTGTCTTTGACCATGTGGAAGGCAAGGAATACGACGAGATGGGCGGGCCGGTGTTCAGCCCGGACTCGAAGCACGTTGCCTATCTGGCTGAGCGCGGCGGGAAAGGGTTCGTCATCGTTGACGGCGTCGAAAGCAAAGAGTACGACGAATGTCTGACCGGCACCAGTCTGGCCTTTCAGTCACCAACCAGGATTTGCGCATTGCTTGTACGCGATAAAGAGATGTTTCTCGTGGAATTTGAGATTACGGAATAGACAAATTCACGGCAGCGAATGATGAAACCTGATGAACTGAGAGAGTTGTTCCTGAAGTTTTTCGAGGAGAAGGGGCACACGCGGGTGGCGAGCGACCTGCTTGTGCCGCAGGACGATCCGACGCTGCTTTTCTCCAGCGCGGGGATGAACCAGTTCAAGAACGAGTTTTTGGGCAAGGGCCGTCCGCTGAAGCGCGCCACCACGTGCCAGAAATGCCTGCGCACCGGTGACATCGACAACGTCGGCGTTACGGCGTACCACCACACCTTCTTCGAGATGCTGGGCAATTTTTCCTTCAATGATTATTTCAAGAAGGACGCGCAGGTCTGGGCGTGGGAATTTCTTACGGAGCGCGTCCGCATTCCCGCCGAGAAACTGGCGGTGTCGGTGTACACCGAAGATGATGAGGCATACAACATCTGGCGCGACGTTGTGGGCGTGCCGGAGAGCCGGATATATCGTTTCGATTCACGGCACAATTTCTGGCCCGCGGAAGCGCCTGAGAAGGGGCCGAACGGGCTTTGCGGGCCGTGCGCGGAGATTTTCTACGACTGGGGCAAAGGCGCGACGAAGTGCGACAATCCGAACTGCGACCCGTCGTGCGACTGCGGGCGGTTCTGCGAGGTGTGGAACCTGGTGTTCCAGGTTTATAGTCGGACGGGCTACAAGAAACTGGAGCCGCTGGGTTTCAAGAACATCGACACGGGGATGGGTTTCGAGCGGCTGCTGGCGGTGGTGAACGGCGCGCGGTCGAACTATGACACGGAGTTGTTCACGCCGATACTCGGCGAGATTTCAAAGATCGCGAAGATGAAGTACGAGCGTGACAGCGAGTCGGGGCGGCACATGCGGCGCATCGCGGACCACGTGCGCGCGCTTTGTTTCGCGATCGCGGACAACGTCATTCCGGATTCCGCGGACGAGCGGGGGTACGTGCTGAGGAAACTGCTCCGGCGCGCATACCGCGATGGGCGCGCCATCGGCATCAAGGAGGAGGCGTTCCTTTACAGGCTTGTGCACGTAGTGGGCGAAGTCTTCAGGAAGCCATACCCGGAGATATTGCAGCGGCGGAAGAACATCGAGCACATATTAAAGGAAGACGAGGAGAAATTCGCGCGCGTGCTGGACCGGGGGGAGTTGCGGGTCCAGGAGGAAATCGAGAAGGTGCGGCAGAGCGGCGCGAACCTCTTTGCGGGGGAGAGGGCGTTCTGGCTGCACGACACCTTCGGTTTTCCAGTTGACGTGACGCGCGACATCGTGGAGGACAGCGGGTTGAAGTTCGACCAGGCCGGCTTCGATGAATGTCTCGAGAGGGCGCAGGAGGCGAGCCGCAAGGGGAGCAAGTTCACGGGCGAGGTCTTCATCTTCCAAGAACGTCTGGAGCAACTAAAGAAAGAGAATCCATTGCCTACGCAATATCTTGACGGTACAGAAATACATATGTCACATCCGCATATTATCTGGATAGAAGAATACAAGGATCTTTCAGGAGATCCGAACAGATTTCGCTTTGGCAAGGTCGGTCCGGCGCAAAAGATTGAGAAGGGTAAGGAAGGTGTAATTTATCTGGATGCTACACCATTCTACGCGGAATCGGGTGGGCAGGCGGGCGACGCTGGCGAACTGCGCTGTGGCACTTCTGTCTTTGTAGTAAAGAACACTCAGAAAGCAGGTGGGTATTACATGCACATAGGTGAAGTGAGGGAAGGC
>Ga0315281_10015669_pt1 | contig 10154 bp, 12 predicted proteins | sample YL17G07_0_MG_FD_204540 | JGI IMG/M metagenome (GOLD analysis project Ga0315281, IMG submission 204540) | Sediment microbial communities from Yellowstone Lake, YNP, Wyoming, USA - YL17G07_0 | ecosystem: Environmental > Aquatic > Freshwater > Lake > Sediment | place: USA: Wyoming | collected...
TGGTCCTCGCCGGCCACACCCACGGGGGACAGGTGCGCCTCCCCCTCCTCGGCCCCCTCTGGATTCCCTCTGCATTCGGGCGGCGGTTCGCAGGCGGGCTGGTGAAGGAGGAGCGCACGACCGTCTCCGTCACGCGGGGTCTGGGGACGATCACGCGTCCGGTCCGCTTCCTCTGCCGGCCAGAGATCACCGTCCTCCGCTTGCGGGCAGGCTGACCGCTGGGTCCCGGTCTCCTCTTCCCAGGCCACGACCGCGGAGGGCGAACCAGAGCGTCCCCACTGCCCCGAATCCGGTGGCGACAAGGAAGTTTGCCTCCGGGCGGACTTCCCAGAGAAAGGCTCCGGCCAGGGCGGCGCCGGAGACGATCACGTCGCGCGTGAGGTAGTACAAGCCGAACATCCCGGCCTTCTCCCCCTCTGGGGCGAGGTCCATGATGAGGGCCTTCCGCGTCGGCTCGCCGAACTCCTTCAACCCCCGCAGGATGAACGCGAGGACGAGGACCAGGAATGACCGAGACGCAAGGAGAACGACCGGGAAGAGCGTGAAGAAGGCGAAGGTCAGGAGGACGAACGGCTTCTTCGCCGTCCGGTCGGCGAAGTAGGCGACTGGGAGGTAGACGAGGATCGCGGTTGCCATTTCGATCGTGCGCAGGAGGCCAAACTGGAGGGCAGTCACCGGCCCGGGCGCGGCCGCTGTGCCGACGGCCCAGACGACGACGAACGCATAGGGGATCTGCTCGCAGAAGCGGACGAGGGTATCCGCAACGAGGAGCTGCTTCAGGGGCGGGCTCATCCTCCGCCATAGGCGGAGGGGGTTCCCCTCGACCCGGTCCTTCGCCGGCGCGTCCTCTTCGATCAGGACCTGCTGAAGGACCGCGGCGGCACCGGCCAACACCAGGGCAAAGGCGAAGGCGACGCGCACTCCTGTCTCGACGCCATAAAGGCCGATGAAGACGCCGCCGAGGACCGGGCCGAGGGCCATCGGGATGCGCCGAACGAGGGAGTGCAAGGAGACGCCCATCGTCCGCTTGTCTCTTGGAAGGACGCGGGCGACGAGGCCCATCGTCGCCGGGAGGGAGATCGCCGTCCAAGAGAGGAAGAGGACCGCCCCGACCATCACCGCGGGCCAGGCCGGGATGAGGGCAACGACGAGAAACCCAGCCATGGAGAGGAGATTGAACAGGAGAAGGGCGCGCTTAGTTCCCAGCCTCTGCGCGAGGTACCCGCCGGGGAAGGCGTACAGGGCTCCAAGGAGGTTGTCCATCGCGTTCAGCCCTCCGACAGAGAGGAACCCGCCTCCCAGCGAGAGGAGGTAAAGAGGCAGGAACTGCTCGGCCATGTGCTCGCCCATCCCGACGAGGACGACCATGCCGAGCAGGCCAACCATGCTCCTGCGGAGGCCGAGGAAATCTCCTGCGCCGGTCAGGGCTGAACGAAGGGAGAAACGTGGCTGCTTCACGCCTCGCCTCAGGGCCGCGAGGTCATTCCTCTGGAGGGGGGGCCGGACGCTCGACCTCAAAGACAAACGGGTTCTGCCCTCCGCCGACCGTCTCCGACCCGCTCCCGGTCATCACGTTCCCGTTCACGTCCCCCTGCAAGGAGAACGTGATCGCGACCGGGACACCTCCGATCTCCGGCGTTCCCGAGGCCTCGATCAGGACCCCTCGCCCACGGACGCTCCCTCGAAGGATCGGCAGGGGGATCGCCTGTTGCCCCGCCATCACCCGCACCTCCCCGCTCACCGTCCTCCCGTCCTGTGTTAGGACGAGGACCAGAGGGGTCGAAATCCCCTCCAGGTCCCCTTCCTGCCAGACACGGGTCCCGGTCCACGTTCCGGTGGCATCGACATCCTGCTCGAGCAGGCCGCAACCCCCGACGGCCAGGAGGCAGACCAGAACGACCACTCCAAGCAGCGCGCCACGCCCCGTGCTCATCACACCCTCCCTCATCGCTCTCACTCGCACCCCGAGTCTAGAGAGAAGCCTGCGGAACGCCAAGGAAGGAGGAAACGTCGAGAGGGGTCGTCTGACCCAGGCGCCGGGTCCGGGACGCCGGTCGTCGGAAGCGCCCACGCCGCCCTTCCATGAGGCTGGACGTGAGGCGTCCTCGAAGGGGCAGGGCGAAGCCAAGCCAGGGCTCTACGACCAGTCCGGACGCAGGCTCTCTCGGCCAGCGAGGTAGCGCTCCGCCGCCGCCGCCGCCCGGGCCCCTTCAGCAGCGGCGATCACCGCCTGCTTCAGGTGCTTGCACAGGACGTCCCCCGCGGCGAAGACCCCCGGAACGCTCGTTTGGAGGTCGCCATCGACGCGCAGACACCCCGCCGAATCCAGCTCAAGCTCCCCAGCGAGGAAGTCGGTGACCGGCCTCCCCCCTTGGAGGTAGAGGAAGACCCCGGCGACTGGGATGACCTCGTCATCCTGGCCGGGCGAGGAGACGCGCACTCCGGAGACAACCCTCTCCCCAATGATCTCCCGCAGACGGGTTGCAGGACGGACGGCAACCTTCGGGTGCGCGGCAACCTGCGCCGCGAGCTCGGGCGCCGTCTTGAGGTCGGCCGTCGGCACGAGAAGGTGGACACGGCGGGCAACGCGCGCCAGGAGAAGGCCCTCCTCGACCGCCTCGTCGGTCCCGCCGGCAACGGCGACCTCCTGGTCTTGGAAGAAGAACCCGTCGCAGGTTGCGCAGTAGGAGACGCCCTTGCCGAGGAGGCGCTCTTCTCCGGGGAGGGTTTGCGTTCGCCCCATCGACCCCGTCGCGACGATCACGGCCCGACCGCGGTAGTTCCCTTTGTTCCCCCACATCTCCTTCACGTCGGCCGCGAGCTGGACGCGGAGGACCCTATCCTGCTCGAAGCGCACCCCAAAGCTCTCAGCTTGGCCGCGGATCCGCTCCGCGAGCTCCCGCCCCGAGACCTCTCCCAAGACGCCCGGGAAGTTGCCGATCCTCGACGCGCTTCCCAGCGCGCCAGCGGTCAGTCCTCTGTCCAGGACGAGCGTGCGCAGGGCCGCACGGCCGGCGTAGAGCCCTGCCGTCGCGCCAGCTGGCCCCCCGCCGATGACGATCAGATCGTAGACGGACTCGGGGGTGCGGTTCGCTTCGGCCATCCCTTCTCCGGTTCTACCTAGCTCAGTGCGTGGCGAGCTGCGAGGTGCAGTGAGGGCAGCGGCTGGCTCCGATCGGGACCGCGGTCTTGCAGAACGGGCAAGGCTCCGTCGACGGAGGGGCGGCCTCGGCCTTCTTCTTTGCCTTCATCACCGTACGCACGACGAGGAACACGACGAAGGCGATGACGAGGAAGTTGATGAAGACGTTGACGAACGCCCCGTAGTAGATCGCGGCCGCTCCGGCCGCCCGCGCCGCCTGCGCCGAGGGATAGGCCTGACCTGAGAGGTTGACGTAGAGATTGGCGAAGTCGACGTTGCCGACCAGTTTCCCGATGAGCGGCATGACGAGGTCGTCGAGGAACGACTTGACGAGCGTGCCGAACGCCACGCCCATGACGAAGGCCACGGCGACGTCAACGAGGCTCCCCCTCGTGATGAACGCCTTGAAGTCCTTCCACATCGGTACCACCTCCGAGTCTGCCTCGATGCCCTCCACCCATAGCACAAACGTACATCCCTGCCAAGTCGCGTTGCGCGCTCCCTTCCGTTGACAGGGCCTGGAGGGGCCGTTATCATTCCTCGCCTAGGTGACGGGTAGTTCATCAGGAGGTGTCTTTCCGTGGCGGAAACGGCGACGAAGCGATTGCCTAAGCGCGTTGGCGACGCCTTCCACGCCGTCGGGCGGCGGAAGCGGGCCACGGCGCGGATCTACCTCTCCGAAGGAGAGGGCGTTTTGACGATCAACGGCCGGCCGGCGCAGGAGTACTTCGGTGCTCTCCTGAACACGGTCGAGACCCTGGAGAAGACCCTGAAGCAGGCGTTCTACGTGACGCGGACCGTCGGGAAGTACAACGTCAAAGCCCGCGTCGAGGGGGGCGGGTACACCGGCCAACTGGATGCGGTCCGCCTGGGGATCGCACGCGCCCTGACCGGCGTGGCCGAGGAATACAGGATTCCCCTCCGCCAAGCCGGGCTCCTCACCCGCGACGACCGCGAGGTCGAGCGAAAGAAGTACGGGAAGAGGAAGGCCCGCAAGAGCGAGCAGTACTCCAAGCGGTAACGGGGGGTCCAGTGAAAGAGGGCATTCACCCTGAGCTCAAGAAGTCCACGATCCGCTGCGGATGCGGCGCCGCGCTCGAAACCCTGTCCACGGAGACAGACCTGCGCGTCGACATCTGCTCCAAGTGCCACCCGTTCTTCACGGGCGAGGAGCGACTGGTCGACACCGAGGGCCGCGTCGAGCGGTTCCAGCGGAAGTACGAGAAGAAGGGGAAGTAGCCGATGCCGCCGGTCGGCGGACAGGCGGTCATCGAAGGGGTCATGATGCAGAGCGGCGACCGCGTCGCGGTCGCCGTTCGCCGTGAGTCCGACCAGGCCGTCCTTGTCCAAGACCTCCTTCCCCGTCGTCGCTTCAAGAGACTCGGTGAGATCCCCTTCGTCCGGGGCGTCTTCCGCCTGTACGACATGCTCTCCCTCGGCCTGCGCGCGCTCGACGTCTCCGCGAAGCTCTCCTACCCCGAAGAAGAGCAGATCGGCCGGGGCGGGATGACCCTCACCCTGATCGCGGGCGTTCTGATCGCGGTCGGCGGTTTCGTCGTCCTCCCCCTCGTCCTCGCGAACCTCATCCCGGGGCTCCGGGATGGGAACCCGATCCTGTTCAACCTCGTCGAGGGACTGATCCGCGTCGTCTTCTTCTTCGCCTACCTGGTCGGGATCTCGCAGATGCGGGAGATCCGGCGCGTCTTCCAGTACCACGGAGCCGAGCACATGGCGGTCTACGCCCACGAGGCCGGCGAGGAGCTGACGGTGGAGAACGCGCGGAGGCACTCGACCCTCCACCCCCGCTGCGGCACGGCCTTCCTGATGATCGTCATCTTCGTGGCGATCCTCGTTTTCTCCATCGCCGGGAACCCCACCCTGTGGCTGAAGATGCTGTCGCGCCTCCTCCTCCTCCCGGTCGTGGCCGGGATCTCCTACGAGACGCTGCGGTACAGCGGCAGGAACGCCGACCGCTGGTGGGTGCGAATCCTGATTCGGCCTGGGTTATGGATGCAACGCCTGACCACAAGACGTCCGACGGACGACATGATCGAGGTCGCGATCGCCTCCCTGAAGCGGGTCACCGAGCCCTCTCCGGCCGAGACGCCCTAGAAGGAGAGAGACGGCGCCGGCGAGAGGGAGAGAGGGTCGGACGTGCCCTTCGTAGCGTGATGGAACGCTCCGGCTGCGGCGATCATCGCCGCGTTGTCCGTGCACAGGTCAAGCGGAGGCGTGAAGAACTCGATCCCCCGTTCGGCCGCCTTCTCCGCGAGCCGCGCTCGCAGGGTGGCGCTCGCCGCGACCCCCCCCACGACCACGAGACGCTTCAGGTGGTGGCGCCGTGTCGCCTCGATCGACTTCGTGACCAGGACATCGACCACGCTCGCCATGAACGACGCCGCCACGTCCTCCGCACGCGACCCCGGGTGCGCCTTCAAGTAGTAGAGAACGGCCGTCTTCAGGCCGGCAAAGGAGAAGTCGAACCCCGTCTCCTGCCCCATCGGCCGAGGGAACGGGATCGCCTTCGGGTTGCCAACCTGCGCCAGGCGGTCGATCTCGGCCCCGGCCGGGTAGCCGATCCCCAGGAGCTTCCCCACCTTGTCCAGGGCCTCCCCGGCCGCGTCGTCCAGGGTCGACCCGACGAGGTGGTAGCTCCCGTACTCCCGAACGAGGACGAGCGAGGTGTGCCCCCCAGAGACGACAAGCCCCATGAACGGCGGACCCGCCTCGGGAGCAGCAAGACGGTGCGCGAACAGGTGCCCCTCGAGGTGGTTGACCCCGATGAACGGGACCCCGAGGCCAAACGCGATCCCCTTCCCGTGCGAGAGACCCACGAGGAGGGGCCCAACGAGGCCGGGCCCGCGCGTCGCTGCCACCAGGGAGACCGAGTGAAGGGGGACCTTCGCCTTTTCGAGGGCCTCTCGAACGAGGTAGGGAAGCTTCCGCAGGTGGTCGCGCGAGGCGACCTCCGGCACCACGCCCCCGTAGCGGGAGTGGAGCTTCGCCTGGGAGTAGACAAGGCTTGTCAAGATCCTTGTCTCGCCGGAGAGGAGGGCGACCGCCGTCTCGTCGCACGAGGTCTCGATTCCCAGGGTGAGAGCCGCCTCGGTCATCAGATGTACTCGGGCTTAAGGACGCCGACGAAGGGGAGGTTCCGATACAGTTCGGCGTAGTCCATCCCGTACCCGACGATGAACGCGTCCTCTTCCAGGACGAACCCGGCGTAGTCCACCTTGACCGGAACCTCGCGCCGGACGACCTTGTCTACGAGGGCGCAGATTGCCAGCGAGGACGGTTTTCGTGCCGCAAACCCACGCAGGAGGTAGTCGATCGTGTACCCGGTGTCAATGATGTCCTCGACGATGATGACGTTCCGACCGGCGATCGGGCGCTCCAAGTCCTTGATGAGCCGCACCGCCCCCGGAGAGGTGCCGTCTCCGTACGAGGAGACGCAGATGAAGTCTTGCTCCGCCTCGGTCGGAATCTGGCGGACGAGGTCCCCCATGAACAGGAGGGCCCCGTGGAGGACGCAGACGAGCACGGGGGGACGGCCACGCGGGTCGCGTGCCGAGCGCCCCGGCCCGTAGTCGCGTGTGATCGCTTCTCCCAGCTCGCGGGTTCGGCCGGCAATCGCCTCCCGGCTGTAGAGCACCCGCGCGATCCGCTCCTCGATCCGTTCGGGTTTCATCCCGCCTCCTCAGTGGCGGATGTGGAACCGACCCTCAAGGACGTCCATCCGCTCCTTGATCCCTCCGTACTCGAGCTCGGAGTAGGGGAGCATCGCTGCACCGGAGAAGCCCTGCTCGCGCAGGTCGTCGGCCTTGCGTGCTGCCTTCTCGCGGATCGCGTCCCAGTAGGGATGGTCGAAGGCGTCGACCGGTTCCGTCAGGATCCCGTCATGAACGGAGAATGCAAGGCAGGAGACCATCGGCGGCCCGTCGAAGAACGAGACCGACGTCCCGACCTTCACCGGCATCAGGGGGCCGGTGTGGCTCCCGCGCATGAATCCGGCCACGAGGTGACAGACCTTGAACGGGGCGAGGACCTCCCCGGTCGCCGGGAAGTTCTTCTGCGTCCGGACGAGCATCACCGGGTCGTCTTTGCCCACGTACTTGCCGGCGATGTGGGAAAGGCGCGTCGTGCTGCAGGCGACCGCCTGCTCCCCGTCGGCGCGCGAGGAGATCTTCTCCACCACGAACCGCGCGTTGTCGCGCAACAAGGCCGCGAGATCGTACATCTCCTCCGGGGTGACCAGGTCGATCACCCGATTGGAGTGGGTGTGCTCGACGTCCATCACCGTGAACGTGAACCCCTTTCCGACCGCTGGAGAGAGCATGAGGCCCGAACTGTACATCGGGTCGGCAAACGCAAGGTAGAGAGGGAGGTTGTACGCTCCAGGTTCGGTCTTGTCTGCGGCGAAGACGAGGAATGGCTCGTTCGGCCGCTCGTCGAACGCGATCTCGGCCACGGCAGGACCGAGCCCGCGCATATTCCCGGAGAAGGCGTCCTTCAACAGGTCCTGCCCGGCCGCGTACAGCCCCTGTGCCTGGGCAACCTTCGTCCCCTCCTGAAACGCCTCCCAGCAGAGGCGATGAACCCTCTCGCTCTCGACCCCCAGCTCGTGGGTGAGGACGATCGCGATGTCGTCCCCGGTGTGGGCGATGTAGCGATCCCGGATGAAACCCTTCCCTCCCTCCTCAATCGCCCTGCGAACCCGCTCCAGAAGCCTTACGCTCGGGGCGAGGTGCCCCCCGATGCTCCCCACGTCCGCCTTGATCACCGTCAGCGTGAGCTTCATGCTGCGTCGGACCTCCCCAAGAGAGTGATACGGGAGCAGGCAGGCCCACTCCCGGTGCGAAGAGTATAGCCGCTCTGGGAAAAGGGGGTAAACGCAGGGGAGGCCGGGCCTACGGGACCGTCCTCCGTCGCCCGCCACGAAGGTCGACGCGCCGGAGGCGGAGGGAGTTCGTGACCCCATTCACCGAGGAGAGGACCATCGCCGCCTCGCTTCAGCCAGCCGGCGCTCTCCGTCCCGGAGGGCCTCCTCCCGCCGCGCAGGGCCGCCCTCCTCGGGCGTGCCATTCCGACGCGGTACCCTGCCTTCTCCACGGCCTGCCGCAGAGCATCGAGGCCGACGCCCGACGCCGCCCGGACGATCGCCTCCTCGGTCACCGGGTTCACCGACGCCGACGTGACGCCGGGCACTCCCCGCAGCGCCTCCTCCACCCCGTGAGCGCAGGCCGCGCAGTACATCCCCCTTCGATCCGGAGTCTCACCTCCACGGACGACGGCCTCCTCGCGTTCTTGAGAGGAATCGTTGAGCGTCTCCGCCCGCGATCCAAGCGGGAAAAGAGACTAGTCGAGGTAGCCGAGAGAGCGGAGGTGCTCCTCGACCGCCTTCTCCTCGTCAGGGGTGTAGGGAGGAAGAGGGCCGGCCTCCCCCAGGCCGAAGTGCCGGAGGACGAGGCCCCGCATCTCAAGGAGTGAGCGGTCTCGCGTCCCTTCCACGGCGGGATGGGCGAGGAAGACCCCGTAGGGGGCGTGGTTCGCCTCATCCGCCCCGGTGTCGTTCCCCTGGGTCTGCACGGCGCCGTGGCCGAGGGAGCCGATCGAGCGATAGGAGAGGTCCCCGAAGTAGACGAGGAGGTCGGGGGGGATCCCGGTCACCTCGCGGTAGAGGTCCTCCGGCCGGAGCACGCGCGTCCCAATCGGGCGGCCCTCCTCGTCGGGGATCTCCTCGAGGCCTGCCGCGATCTCCTCGCGCACGGCCTCGTACCGCTCGGCAGGGATAGCCCCCTCGGGTTCTCGCCCGGCGACGTTCAGGAAGACGCGGCCGTAGTACCCTCCCTCGCCCCAGGCGAGAGTGCGCGGCCAGTCGACCTTGCCCTGCTTGATCAACTCCTCGATCCGCTCTCCAGGGGCCGGCTCCTCCTTGAGCGCAAGATAGCCCTTCCTGAGGAGCCACTCGTTCAGGGCGATCCCACCGCGGAGCGGCTGGGCCCCGTGGTCGGAGACGACGAAGACCTGCGTCCCGCCCGGGAGGTCGGAGAGAAGGGAGGCGAGCTCCTTGTCCAGGAGCTGGTAGTAGGTGCGAAGCCCGTCGCGGAACGGGCCCCGCGGGTCGTGGCGCGGGTGCGAGGGGTCATGGTCCGCCCACAGGGCATGGTGGACGCGGTCGGGGGCGATCTCGACCATGGCAAAGAGGTCCCACTTCTCGTCGGCAAGGAGGGCACGAGCCAACTCGACGCGCTGTCGGGTCATGGCACATGCCTCCTCGAGGACCTGTCCCTTCCCCTTCTTGCGGAAGTCGCGCACGTCGAAGGAATACTCCCCGACGAGGGAGCGGACCCGCTCGCGGAGTGAGGCCGGGTAGGCGAAGTCGGAGTTCGTCCCCGGCGCGAGGAAGTCGGAGACGAGGAGGCCGTGGATCGGCCTCGCGGGATAGGTCCCCGGGACCCCGATCAGGATCGAACGAAGCCCTTCCTTTCCCAGGGAGTCCCAGATCGCGGGGGCAGAGAAGGAGGCCGAGGAGGCGACCCGGAGCCCGGTGTAGGAACGGTCGGCACGGTTGCGGAACCCGTACACCCCGAGCTCGCCCGGGTCCTTCCCGGTCATCATGCACATCCAGGCCGGGATCGTAATCGGCGGGTCCACCGAGCGGAGGCGGGAGAGCGTGCCTCCCGCGACCAACTCGGAGAGGGTCGGGAGACAGGGAAGGAGCTCCTGAAGGAGGGCCGGGTCGACGCAGTCGAGGCCGATGAGGGCGAGGCGCCTCACCTCTCCCCCTCCATGAGGATCCGCGCCACCTCGGGCCGGGTGACCTCCGCAGGCGGAAGCTCCCCGCGGGAGAGCATGCCGCGCAGGGCTGTCCCAGAGAGCTCGACCCGGTCGGCCTTTGCGTGAGGACAGGTCCTCTCGGTCGCCATCTCACCGCAGCGGCGACAGAAGAAGGCTGGCTGGAAGCGGAGCGGGACGATCCCCAGTTCCTCGGGAGCGAAGCGATCGAAGACTT
>Ga0315281_10015670_pt1 | contig 10154 bp, 9 predicted proteins | sample YL17G07_0_MG_FD_204540 | JGI IMG/M metagenome (GOLD analysis project Ga0315281, IMG submission 204540) | Sediment microbial communities from Yellowstone Lake, YNP, Wyoming, USA - YL17G07_0 | ecosystem: Environmental > Aquatic > Freshwater > Lake > Sediment | place: USA: Wyoming | collected...
CTCTTCGCCCTGCTAGGGCGTCGTCTGCCGGTGAACGCCCGGCAGCTGTCGCGCTTCCTCGTAAACGGCTACAAGTCGCTCTACGTTCGGCCCGAGACGTTCTTCGAAGGGCTCGTCGAGCTCGCTCCGGGAACCTGGTTGGACGTCGACGCGGCGGGCGGAGAGCAACGGGAGCGGTACTGGACGCCGACGATCGGCGCACCGGCCGAGCTCTCGTTCGAGGCCTCGGTCGCGGCCGTGCGCGAGCGCCTCGCACGGGCGGTCGAGCTCCGCCTCCGGGCAGATGTGCCTCTTGCGTTCTGCATGAGCGGCGGCATCGACTCGGTGTCCCTGATCTCGATCGCGAAGCGCCTGCTCGGCTACGACGTGCACGCGTTCACGATCGTGAACGACGATCCGCGCTACGACGAGCGCGACCTCGTAAACCACGCGGTGCGCGAGCTCGACCTGAGGCACACGACGGTTCCCTTGTCGAACGAGGACTTCCTGCCACGCCTGCGGCGGCTCGTGCTCGCGCACGACGCTCCCGTCTACACGATCTCGTACTACGTGCAGTGGCTGTTGATGGCGCAGATCGCTGCTAGCGGGTATCGCGTCTCCGTCAGCGGCACGGGCGCCGACGAGCTCTTCACGGGGTACTACGACCACCACCTCGCATACCTCCGCGAGATCAGCCGCGACCCGCGCCTGCACGCCGAGGCGCGCGCGGCGTGGCTCGAGCACGTCCGGCCGCTCGTACGGAACCCCCACCTGGGAGACCCCGACCTGTTCATCCGCGATCCCGGGTTCCGCGACCACATCTACCTCCGGCGTGAGGAGTTCGCGGGCTATCTCCGCCACCACTTCGACGAGCCGTTCACCGAGCACCGGTTCACCGACTCGCTGCTCCGGAATCGGATGCTGAACGAGCTCTTCCACGAGGTCGTCCCGGTGATCCTCCACGAGGACGACGCGAACGCGATGTCGTTCTCGATCGAGAACCGCTCTCCGTATCTCGACCGGGGGCTGTTCGAGCTCGCCATGTCGCTGCCGGCGGCACATCTCGTCCGCGACGCCAGGGCGAAGGCTGTCCTGCGCGAGGCGATGCGGGGCATAGCGCCCGCAGAGGTGCTCGACAGCCGTCGCAAAGTCGGCTTCAACGCTCCGCTCCTGGATCTCCTCGACACCCACGACGCCGCGATCCGGGCCGAGGTGCTCGCCGACAGCCCGGTCTTCGAGCACGTCCGCCGGGAGAAGATCGAGGCACTTCTCGACAAGCGGGATCTCCCGAACAGCGAGAGCAAGCTGCTCTTCTCGTTCCTCGGCGCCAAGCTCTTCCTCGAGGAGTATGCGTGACCGTTGGAGCGCTCGTACAGGCGCGCATGTCCTCGTCGCGCCTGCCGGGCAAGGTGCTTCGCCCGCTCGCGGGCCGGCCGCTCCTGAGCTACCTCCTGGAGCGCCTCGTGCGCTGCGAGTCCCTCCAGCGCGTCGTGGTCGCGACGTCGGCCGATGCGTCCGACGACCCGATCGCCGACTTCTGCGCTTCGCAGGAGGTCGAGTGTCATAGGGGGTCGCTCGACGACGTCGCCTGGCGCTTCCTCGAATCGGCCGACGCAGCAGGACTCGACACGTTCGTCCGCGTGAACGGCGACAGCCCGCTGCTCGACCAGCGGCTCGTGGATCACGGAGTCGAGCTCTTCCTTCGCGAGCATTGTGACCTGGCGACGAATCTCCTGCCGCGATCGTTCCCGGAGGGACAATCGGTGGAGGTGATCTCCGTCGCCGCACTCCGACGCGCTCACGCGGACATGGATCCCGCAGATCGCGAGCACGTCACCACGCTGTTCTATCGAGAGGCGGCCCTCTTCGAGATCCGCACGTTCTCGGCCCCGGAGGATTGGAGCGCCGTGCGTCTCGTCGTGGACACGGAGGATGATGCGCAGACGATGGAGCGCCTTCTCACGCACATGGACCGGCCGCACTGGGAGTACGACTGCGCCGCGCTCATCTCGCTCGCGCAGGGGGTCGCCGGGTGAGCCCGCTGCGTGCTGCGGTGATCGGGCTCGGCGTCGGCGAGCAACACGCAGCGGCATATGCGTCGCATCCCGCAGCCGAGCTCGTCGCGGTGTGCGACCTCGACAAGGAGAGGCTCCGGCGCGTGGCAGCGCAGTACCCCGGCGTCCTGGCGACCACCGACGAGGACGAGCTGCTCGAGCTGCCGGATCTCGACGTCGTCTCGATCGCGTCGTACGACGACTGCCACTACCGGCAGGCGCGGCGGGCGATCGAGCGCGGGCTCCATCTCTTCGTCGAGAAGCCCCTCTGCCTCCACCGTGAGGAGGCAGAGGGGCTTGCGGCGCTCCTGCGCTCACATCCCGAGGTCGCTCTCTCGTCGAATCTCATCCTCCGCGAGTCCCCGCGCTTCAAGCTGCTCAAGGAACTCGTCGACGACGGACGGCTCGGGCGCCTCTTCTATCTCGAAGGAGACTACGAGTACGGACGCCTGCACAAGATCACCCAGGGCTGGCGCGGCGACCGGCCGCACTACTCCGTCGTCCTCGGCGGCGCTGTCCACCTCGTCGATCTGCTGCTCTGGTTGAGCGGGGACTCGGCCGTCGAAGTGTCCGCGGCAGGGAATCGCATCGCCTCGGAGGGCTCGAAGTTCCGGTTCGACGACTTCGTCGTCGCAACGCTGACGCTGGCGAGCGGTGCCCTGGCGAAGATTACAGCGAATTACGGCGCCGTCCGGCCCCATTTCCACGGGGTACAGCTGTTCGGCACGGCGGGGACGTTCGTGAACGACATGCCCGACGCGGTTCTCTACTCGCACGAGGGCGAGGAGCGGATCTCGGCTCCGTACCCCGGTGTCGGCAAGGGACAGCTCCTCCTCGACTTCCTCGACGCGCTGCGCGACGGGCGGCCTCCCGCCGTCAGCGCCGACGAGGTCTTTCGCACACTCGCAGTGTGCTTCGCAATAGAGGAATCCGCGGCGGCTCGACGACCGGTCGCCGTGCGACCGATTGCTACGGTTTCACCGTGAGCGTCGGAGTCGAGATGATCCCGTTCGGCAGACCGATGATCGGCGACGCCGAGCGCGCTGCCGTTGCAGACGTGCTCGCCGGGCCCATTCTCTCGCACGGCCCGCGCGGTCACGAGTTCGAATCGGCGTTCGCCGCGTTCACGGGCGCCGAACACGCAGTCGCCACGTCCTCGTGCGCGGCGGCGCTCCACCTCGCGTACATCGGCCTCGGCATCGGACCGGGCGACGAGGTGCTCGTCCCGGCGGAGACCCACGTGGCGACCGCGCATGTCGTCGAGATCTGCGGCGCGAAGCCCGTGTTCGTCGACAGCGACCCCCACACAGGGAACATCGACCTGGCCGCTGCGGCCGCCGCGATCACCGATCGCACGCGCGCGCTCTCCGTCGTCCACTATCTCGGCCTGCCCGTCGACATGGAGCAAGCACTCGCGATCGCCCGCCGTCACGATCTCTTCGTCGTGGAAGACTGCGCGCTCGCGCTGGGAGCGACGTACGACGGCATACACACCGGCCTCCACGGCGACATCGGCTGCTTCTCGTTCTACCCGGTGAAGCACATCACCACCGGCGAAGGAGGCATGGCGATCTCGCGCCGAGCGGACATCGCGGAACGGCTCTCGAAGCAGCGCGCGTTCGGGATCGACAAGACCGTCGTCGCAGAGCGCAGACACTCGGCGGCGTACGATGTCGAGCTCCTCGGGCTCAACTACCGGATGAGCGAGCTCGGCGCTGCGCTCGGAATCGAGCAGATGAAGAGACTTCCCGACTTCCTCGAGGTGCGCGCACGCAATTTCGCGCAGCTGTCTGAGGCGCTGCGAACGGTCGAGGGGCTCGAGCTGCTCGAGACCGGCGGCGGCGGCCGCGCGCTCGGCAGCCACTACGCGCTCAGCGTCGTGCTCTCCCCACATCTGGCCGAGCGGCGGGAGGAGCTGATCGGGCTTCTCAAGACGCGCGGCGTCGGCGCCAGCATCTATTACCCCCGCCCCATCCCCTCGTCGACCTACTACCGCGAGAAGTACGGGTACCGCGACGGACAGTTTCCGGTCGCCGAACGGATAAGCCGCGCGTCGATCGCCCTTCCCGTCGGACCGCACGTCTCCGAGGGTGACGTCGAGCGGATCACGGACGCGGTATGCGACGCACTGACGGAGCTCGCAGCGTGACCGGGCTTGCCGGCAGGCGCATCGCGCTGATCGGCGGCGCGGGCTTCATCGGCCACCGGCTCGCACTGTCACTCACCCAGCAGGGCGCGGAGGTCGAGGTCTTCGACAGCCTCCAGGTGAACAACCTCCTCCACTACGCGACGCTGCCGGAGCGCCGCGACCGCGAGCTGTACACGAAGATCATCCAACAGCGGCTCGACCGGCTGCACGACGCCGGCGTCAAGGTCGACGGCCTCGACGCGCGCGACTACCTCCAGCTTTCGCGCACGCTCACGCGCTTCGCGCCGAACGTGATCGTCCACCTCGCCGCCGTCGCGCACGCGGGACGGTCGAACAAGGATCCGTTCAGCACGTTCGACCACAGCTTCCGGACGCTCGAGAATGCGCTCGACTGCGCGCGGGATACCGTCGAGCGCTTCGTCTACTTCTCTTCGAGCATGGTGTACGGCAACTTCCTCACCGAGGAGGTCGACGAGTCGCATCCCACGGACCCGATCGGCATCTACGGCGCACTGAAGCTCGGTGGCGAGAAGCTCGTCATCGCGTACCAGCAGGTCTTCGACCTTCCCTACACGATCATCCGTCCGTCGGCGCTGTACGGGCCCGGCTGTGTCAGCAAGCGGATCGGCCAGGTTTTCATCGAAAACGCGCTCGCCGGGACGGCGATACGTGTCGACGGCGATGGAATGGAGAAGATCGACTTCAGCTACATCGACGACGTCGTCGACGGGGCCTGCCGCGCGATCGCCGCTCCCGCAGGCCGGAACGAGATCTTCAACATCACGGCGGGGAAAGCCCGCTCGATCCTCGATCTCGTCTCGGTCGTGCGCGAGCACTTCGCGGACATCGACGTCCAGCACGTCGAGCGGGACCAGCTCCGGCCGATGCGCGGAACGCTCAGCATCGAGAAGGCCCACCGGATGCTGGGCTACGAGCCTCGGGTGACGCTCGAGGAGGGAATCTCCCGTTACGTCGGCTGGTACCGGGACCTCCTCGAAGGACGCACGCCCACCGGCGCGGTCACGCTCGTCTAGCACGGTGCGGCCGTGAGGATCGTCTTCGCCGGAAACAACCCGCGCGGTGCCGCCTGCCTGCGCGGGCTGCTCTCCGCAGGACATGAGATCCTGGGGGCGCTCGTCCATCCCGGCGCAGAGAACAGCGACGTCGCCCGCGATGCCGCCGCCGCCGGCATCGCGGTCGAGGCGCCCGAGGACGTGAACGACCCCGCGGTCGTCGACGCTCTCGCGGCGCTCGCCCCCGACGTCATCGTTCTCGCCGGCTACGGCCAGATCGTGCGCGCGTCCGTCCTGACGCTCGCGCCGCACGGCTGCCTCAATCTGCACGCCGGCAAGCTCCCGCAGTACCGCGGCTCCTCACCGCTGAACTGGGTCCTGATCAACGGCGAGGATGAGTTCACGATCTCCGTGATCCAGGCCGCCGCGGGCGTCGACACCGGGGACGTCCTGCGTGAGCGGACGTTCCCGATCGGCCCCGAGGACACGATCGCCGATCTCCACGCCACGGCCAACGGGGCGTTCCCGGAGCTGCTCGTCGAGACGCTCGCTGCAGCGGAAGCGCGCACGCTCGAGCCGCGGCGGCAGGAGGACGCGGAGGCGGCCTACTACCCGCTCCGCTTTCCGGACGACGGCCTCCTCGTCTGGGACCTCGTCACGGCCGAGCAGGCGCACAACCGGATCCGCGCGCTCGCCCACCCCTATCCGAACGCGTTCACCTTCCACGGGTCGCGCCGGCTCGCACTCCGCCGCTCGCGCCCCGCCCTACCGCCGTTCCACGGGGAGCCCGGCCGCGTCTACCGGATCAACGGGAACGAGCTTCTTGTGTGCGCCTCCGATCGCTGCGTCTGGGTGGAGCCCGACGATGCGGCGGGGATCGACCGATACGACCGGCTTGCCACGGCACGCGGGCTGCTACTGCAGGAACCGCGGTGAGGATCGGCCGGCACGACACCGACGAGCGCGTGCTCGTCATCGCCGAGATCGGCAACAACCATGAGGGGTCCCTCGAGCGCGCCTGCGAGCTGGTGGAAGCGGCCGCCGCCGCCGGCGCCGACGCCGTGAAGTTCCAGACGTTCCGCCGCGCGCACTTCGGCAACCCGGCGGACCCCGAGCGGTGGGAGCGGCTCGGACGCTTCGAGCTCTCCCACGACCAGTTTGCGGAGCTGGCCGGGCTCGCGCACGCCCGCGGCCTGATCTTCGCCTCGACGCCGCTCGACCTCGACAGCGCGCGGTTCCTCGCCGAGACGGCGGACTGCCTCAAGATCGCATCCGGCGACAGCGACTTCTGGCCGCTGCTCGACGTCGCCGCGGGAAGCGACCGGCCTCTCATCGTCTCGACGGGCCTCGCCGATCTCGACCAGGTCGACCGTACGGTCGCGTTCGTCGAGGAGCGCCGTCCCGGCCGGCGCGACCTCGCCCTCCTCCACTGTGTCGCGAGCTATCCAGCGCCGCCCGAAGAAGTGAACCTGCGCGCGATCGGCCTGCTCGCGGAGGAGTTCCCGGGCTGGACCGTCGGCTACTCCGACCACACGCTCGGGATCGACGTGGCGGCCCTGGCCGTCGCGGCAGGTGCCCGGATCGTGGAGAAGCACTTCACCCTCGACAAGCAGCTGTCGGAGTTCCGGGACCACCAGCTCTCGGCGGACCCCGACGACCTCCACGAGCTCGTCCGGCGTATCCGCGAGATCGAGGCCGTGGCGGGGAGGGCCGTGAAGGAGGTACAGCCGTCCGAGCGCGAATATGCGACTGCCCTGCGCCGCTCGATCGTCGCCGCCCGCGATCTTTCAGCGGGCGACCGGGTGGGGTCTGCTGACGTGACGTGGCTCCGTCCCGGCGGAGGCCTGCGGCCCGGCCGCGAGGACGTCGTCGTCGGCCGGACGCTCGTGCGCGACGTGCCGGCGGGGGCGACGCTCGGCGCCTCGGACGTGAGATGACGACGCAGGCCTGCCCGCTCTGCGGCTCGACGCAGCTCGAGCTCGTCTTCTCGTGGGACGAGCCGCCGGCGGGTGAGACGCCGTTTCCGCTTCCGCCCGGCCGCGCCTATGCCCGGGAGTTCAGGCGCTGCGCGGACTGCGACCTCTTTATCGGCGTCCACGGACTCGGCGGCGAGGGCTTCTACGGCGGCGAGTACGTCGACGTGACGTACGGCGATCGCATGGCCGAGACGTACGACCGGATCAGGGCGCTGCCTCCCGGGCAATCCGACAACGAGAGCCGCGTTCAGCGCATCCTGACCGAGCTCGGTCGCGAGGGATCCGTCCTCGACGTGGGGGCCGGCCTGGGCGTCTTCCCCGCGCGGATGCGTGAGGCGGGCTGGCAGGTGACGGCACTCGACCCCGATCCCCGCGCGGTCGAGCATCTCAGGTCGCACGTCCGCGTCGAGGCTATCTGCGCCGACTTCTTCCAGGCCGAGGACGTCGGCTGTTTCGACCTCGTGACGTTCAACAAGGTGCTCGAGCACGTCGAGAACCCCGTCGCGATGCTCGGCAGGGCGCTTGCCCACTTGCGCCCCGGCGGCATCGTCTATGTCGAGGTGCCGGACGGAGACGGCGCCGCCGCCGACGGGCCTCACCGCGAGGAGTTCTTCATCGAGCACCTGTATGCCTTCGGAGTCGACTCCCTGCGGCTCGTCGCGGGGCATGCGGGTTTCGACGCCCTCCGGGTGGAGGCCGTTCGCGATCCGAGCGGCAAGTACACTCTGTTCGCCTTTCTGCGTCCGCGAGACACCGCCTCACCTTGAAGATCACGCCCCTTGAGCCACCCCGCCGGTTCGTGGTCGGCGTCGGGAGCATCACGATCAGCCATTGCGCCGATGTCGAGCTCGCGTCCGACGAGCAGGTGACCTTCGTGACGCCGACCGGCAAGGAGCACGACTTCGTCGCGAAGTCGTGGGGGTTCTACGCAACCCCGTCCGTCAACGGGCGGCTCCTCGACCAGGGCTTCAAGACCGCACTGAGTCGCAACGCCGCCGGCCGCTACTACGTCAACGTGGTCGATATGGATGCCATCGGAGACTTTCTCGCTTACGTCGCCGCCGAGCAGAGCGAGATCGTCGAATGGCTCGACGAGCGCCCGTGAGCACGCTCACGCGGGAGCAGCGGGACGGGTTCGCCCGCGACGGATTCGTCATCGCCCGCGACCTCTTCGATCGTGCCGAGATCGATCGCGTTCTCGCGGACGTCCGCGCGGTGTTCGAGGACCAGGCGCGCAAGCTCGGGCGGCTGCCCGCCGACTACGACGACCTTGACGTGCTGATCCGTGCCGTCATGATCCCTGGGACCCCGGAGCGTTCCTTCATCTACGAGTTCTCGCGCCACGTCCGATCGATCAAGCTCCTCGAGGGCTCGCCCGTACTCCAGGGCGCGCTCGAGGACCTCGGGCTGCGGCTACCGATTTGCCTCGAGTTCCCGACCATCCGATACGACTTCCCGGAGGAGTCGCAGTTCCTCACGCCGGCGCACCAGGACGTCCGCTCGATCCGAAGCGCGCGCTGCATCACAGTGTGGATCCCATTGCGCCGTGTCGACGCGCACCATGGCACCGTCGCCGTCTGGCCAGGCACGCACTCGCTGGGTCTCGTCGAGCATCTGCTCGACGAGAAGCACGTCAAGGTGCCGGACGATGCGCTCTCGGGGGATGCCGTTCCCGTCGAGGCGGACGCCGGAGACGTCGTCTTCATGAACTCGTTCGTCATCCACCGCTCGCACCCGAACGCTTCCGACCGGATCAAGCTGAACGTCCAGGCGTTCTACAATGACGCCCTGGCCGTTACGATCGGTGACGAGCACCAGGCGCTCGCGGCGATTCCCGACTACAAGGATCTGTGACGCGCGCGTGAGGTGGCGATGCAAGTCGCGTGAGTGCGACTTCGAGCAGGTCTACAGCAATCACCACAATCCGAGCGCCCGCTATGCGCACGCGCCGGTCGACGTGCTCATCTGCCGGAGCTGCGGCCTCGTCGCACTCGACTCCGACGAGGTGACCGAGGAGTGGATCTCGCAGTATTACGCCACCTTCAACCCGTTCGAGCGACCGGGCCCGCTGACTCCGGGACACCGGGCGCTGCGGGCCGAACAGGTCGCCTGGGTGCTCGACAACCTGCCCGAAGGCCACGGGGTACGCACTGTGCTCGACGTCGGCTGCGGAGCCGGTTACATGCTCGCGCTCCTCCGCGACCACGGCTTCGACGTGCGCGGCCTCGACGAGTCGCCAGCCATGATCGAGAACCTCCGGGCCACCTACGGAATCGAGGGCACCGTCGGATCCTTCGACGCCGAGACGGCTGGCGGGCCGTACGACCTCGTTACGTGCGTGACCGTGCTCGAGCACATGCTCGACGCAAGCGCGACGATCGGCACCCTCGCGTGCGTACTCGACGACGGAGGCTTCGTGTACGTGGAGGTTCCCGACGCCGAGTTCCCGCGTGCCGACATGGTGCCGGACCATCTTGCGTTCGAGCATCTCTTCCACTTCACGGAGCGAACTCTTGCCCGTCTGCTGGAGCTCGGCGGATTCGAGATCATCGAGGTGGCGCACGTCGACAACCCCGCCGACAGCGGCAATCCGGAGTCGGCGCTTCGAATCCTGGCGCGCCTGGTCGAGACACCGCGCCCGCGTTACATCGGCGTCAACGACTACGAGCACGAACTCGATGTCCTACGGAGGTATCGCAAGCAGCATGAGGCGTATCTCGCGCGATTCGACGAACGGCTCCGGGACTTGAAGAGCAAGGTCGGCGACGAGGAGCTCGTGATCTACTGCGCCGGCGAGCACACAGCCGCGTTGCTCGACCGCTTCGACCTCGGAGCGTTCACGATCCCGTTCATCGTCGACGGCGACCCCGCAATCGCGGGAAGCGAGATCGCCGGCATACCCGTGCGACACCGATCGGAGCTGCCTGGCACCCCTGTCCGGCACTTCCTGCTCTCTACGACGAACCACGAGCGCGAGATCTAC
>Ga0315281_10015671_pt1 | contig 10153 bp, 7 predicted proteins | sample YL17G07_0_MG_FD_204540 | JGI IMG/M metagenome (GOLD analysis project Ga0315281, IMG submission 204540) | Sediment microbial communities from Yellowstone Lake, YNP, Wyoming, USA - YL17G07_0 | ecosystem: Environmental > Aquatic > Freshwater > Lake > Sediment | place: USA: Wyoming | collected...
AGCAACCACGTGGTGCGATGGATGCGCACGAGTGCTACCTCTTTTCGCATAATGTTATCCGAAATATGCCTCCAGAGACTCTGAAGGGAGGCTAAGGGCGCAGTGAAGGATCCTTCATCGTCCGCCGGGCGCCGATCCGCGGTGCCGGCTACAGAGCCGGTCGGGCGACCGCCACCTGGAGAATGCGCCGCTCCGCAGTGAATCCGCCCGTGCGCGCGTAGGTCGCGAACTCCTCGATCCGGCGCGTGGCGTCACGGTAACCGCGGATGATCGTCTCCTCGGTCGTGCGGCCGCCGAACTCGAGGATCGTGCTCTCGATCGGCTCGTCGGGTCGGATCGCGAACACCTTCACGTACCGGAACCGGCTCCCCTCGAACTCGATGGCGAGGTCCTCGGGCCGCGCGCCGAGGGCGCGGGCGGCCTCCTCGATCTGGCGGTTGGCCTGCGCCAGCAGCGCCATGTCGCGCTGCATGTTCTGCTGCATCAGGATGTCGAGCGCGCGCAGGCCGACGTCCACGAAGGTGTGGACCTTGCCGCTCGAGCCGCCGGGCGGCTCCATCGAGATGAGGAGCAGGACGTCCGCGCCCAGCCGGATGGCGGGGCGGAACGGCTGGCTGCCCACGATCGCGCCGTCGGCGTAGAGGCGGCCGTCCAGCATCAGCGGCTCGTAGGCGATGGGCAGGGCGGAGGAGGCGATCACCGCCGTCATCAGATCGTCCCGGTGCGCCAGCGAGGTGGAGACGAATCCCTCCTCCACGCCGCTGTCGGCGAGGAACGACGCGGGGTCCGCGTTCGTGAAGCAGCGCAGGGCCCCGGTCTCGAGGTCGGTCGCCGTGAGCACGATGCGGATCTTCGACGCCCGGAGGCCCGCGGCGGGGATCCAGCCGCGCAGAAAGCGCGTCCGCTCGAAGTTCGAGAAGATCCCCGAGCGGAACGGGACCCGGAGGATCCGGCCCCACAGCTTCCCGAGCCTCGGGTGCATGCGCCGGCGTGCCCGCTGGACCAGGAGCAGCCCCGCCACGATGAGCGCGACGACGAGCGGTTTGGCGTAGACCAGCGTCCCGAACTCCGTGTGCACGTCGAGCGATTCGACGAGCGCCACGGCGAACAGGAGCACCAGGGCGTTGGCACCGACCGAGATCGCGAGCCGCTTCCGGGACGGGCGCCACTGCGAACGGCGCAGCAGGCGGCGCACCACGAAGTAGACGTACGGGATCTGGTCGTAGAAGAACAGGACCGACAACCCGGCAAGGAAGAGAGAGACCCAGGCCAGCGCGGGATGGTGGAGGTTGATGCTGTGGCCCGAGATCGTCAGCAGGTAGTACGTCAGGTTGACGAAGCCGGAGAACGTCGCCAGCAGACCACCGACCATCCAGGCGTAGCGAGTCCACTCCACCCCGACCGCGGGCGGCGTGAGGTCGAACCAGGCATCCACCAGCGGCTCGGCGTTCCCGACGAAGCCGGTGGCATGTGCGGCAAAGCTGGCGCCGTTGATCGCCCCGATGGAGGTGGCGGTGATCAGGGGGGTCGGCACCCCCGCGTCCTGGATGGCGAGGAGGGCGCCCGCCTCGAAGGCCCCACGCGCCCCTCCCCCCGCGAGCACGGCGGCGATCTTCCCCTGGAACTGCGCCCATACGTCGGGGGCGCCCAGCGCCCGGATCCGGGCGCGGAAGGCCTGCCGCTCCGTCTCCAGTCGCTGGCGTGTCTCGCGCGATGTCCCGCCCGTGGCGAAGGACCGGCTCACGAATGGAATGTATGCGGGGCGGAAGCCGGCGGCAGGCCGCGGAGTGGAGGTCACGGGGTGGCACCGGAACGACGAGGCCCCGGGTCGCGTGCCCGGGGCCTCATTCCACAGAGTTGCCTTCGGCCGTCGCTAGTGCGCGGCACCCGCCGGCTCGAAGCTCATCGCCAGCACTTCGGTGACGATGCCGAGGGCCCACTGGAGGTCCTCCTTCGCGACGACGAGCGGCGGCGCGAACCGCACTACGTGGTCGTGGGTCTCCTTGGCGAGGATGCCGCGCTCCATCAGCACCTCGCAGTACGGCCGGGCCGGGCCGGTCATCTCGACGCCGATCAGCAGTCCGCGCCCGCGGACCTCCTTGATGTTCGGCGAATCGATCTTCTTCAGCTCGCCCATGAACCACTCGCCCAGCTCGTGGGCGCGCTCGGCGAGCTTCTCGTCCACGAGCACCGAGAGTGCCGCGCGCCCGATCGCCGCACCCAGCGGGTTGCCGCCAAAGGTCGAACCGTGGTCGCCCGGATTGAAGACGCCCATGATCTCCTCGCTCGCGAGGAAGGCGGAGACCGGGTAGAAGCCGCCCGAGAGGGCCTTCCCGACGATCAGTGCGTCCGGCTTCGCGCCGTCCCACTGCCAGCAGAACATCTTCCCGGTGCGGGCGAGGCCGGTCTGGATCTCGTCGGCGACGAAGAGGACGTTGTGCTTCGTGCAGATCTCGCGCACCCGCTTGAGGTAGCCGGCCGGCGGCACGATGACGCCCGCCTCACCCTGGATCGGCTCGACGATGAAGGCCACGGTGTTCGGCCCGATCGCCTGCTCGAGCGCATCCGCGTCGCCATACGGGATGATCGTGAAGCCGGGCGTCATCGGCCCGAAACCGTCCTGGTACTGCGGTTCCGTGGACCAGGAGATGATCGAGATCGTGCGGCCATGAAAGTTGTTCGCGCAGCCGATGATCTCGGCCCGGTCCGCGGCCACGCCTTTCACCTTGTAGCCCCACTTCCGCACCGCCTTCAGCGCCGTCTCGACCGCCTCGGCGCCCGAGTTCATCGGCAGCGCCTTCGGGAACCCGGCGAGCGTGCACAGCTGGTGAAGGAACGGGCCCATCTGGTCGTTGTGGAACGCGCGCGACGTGAGGGTGAGGCGGTCGAGCTGGGCCTTGGCGGCGGCCACGATCTTCGGGTGGCGATGCCCCTGGTTGAGGGCCGAGTACCCGCTGAGACAGTCGAGGTACTTCTTCCCGTCCACGTCCCAGACCCACGCCCCCTCGCCCTTCTCGAGGACCACGGGGAGGGGCTTGTAGTTCTTCGCGCTGTAGATGCTGACCTCGTCGAGGTACTGCTGCGTCGTCGTCATCGGTCGGTCGTCACCCTGAAGAGTGAATAGTCATGCATTCGCGTGCATAAAAATGCATCGCCCGGCACCGGACGCAAGCAGGGCCCGGTCCGGGCGACGACGAGGCCGGCCGGCGCCTACTTTGCGGCGGGCGGCAGGATCTTGAACATCCCGGTGCCACACACCGGGCAGGTGCCCTTCATCGCGGGACGGCCGTTGGCCATCTTGACCACCTTGCCGTCCTTGATCGTACGCTTCGCCTTGCACTTCACGCAGTAGCCTTCGTCCGGCGCGGACGGTGTCTTCTTCGCTGCGGGCACGAGCGGTCTCCGTCGAATGTGGTGAGCGGCACGGCCCTCGCCGTGCCGCCGAATTATAGCGCGAGGCGCTCCGCCGCGCGCCCCGCACCTTTCACGCCTTCAGCTTCCTCAGCTGGCCCGGCTTCAGGTGGTACTCCAGGGTGCCCGTGCCGGCCTCCGCGGCGCCATCGAACGCGATGCCGATCACGCCGCTCTTCCTGAGCCGGATGTCCGCGTCGCCCGAGGGGGAGATCAGCGCAGCCGCGACCTTCGACAGCGCGGGCTCGTGCCCGACCAGCGCCACCGCGGCGTCGGGAGGGAATTTCGCCAGGAGCTTGAGGAGCGAGGCGGGGGTGCAGCCGTGACCCAGCGCGTCGCTGGTCTGCGCGGTCTCGTCGAAGCCGAACACATCGGCGAGGACCTCGGCCGTCTGCATGGCGCGCACCAGCGGGCTGGTCACCAGGAACCCGAACTCGATCCCCATCTTCTCCATCGCCCGTGCGATGGCCGTCTGCTTGCGCCGGCCGTCGGTGGTGATCGGCCGGAGATCGTCGTTCGGATACTGCGTGGCGTCGCGCTCGCCCGCCTCGGCGTGCCTGATGAGGATGACTTCCATAGGGCAGGATGTTGCCATGTGGATGGCCGGGTGTCCAGCGCGAACGGTCGAGGGGGAGCAATGCGGCCCTGTGACAGGCTATCCGATCACGCCCCCCCCGATCACCTGGTCGCCTCGGTACAGTACGCCGCTCTGTCCGGGGGCCACCGCCCGGGCCGGCTCCAGCAGCCGCAGTGTCACCCGGCCGCTCCCGACCCCGCCGGCCTCGGCCCGCACCGCCGCGCCGCGATGGCGAACCTGGACCTCGCAGGTCTCGCCCGCCGTCAGCGGCTCCGCCAGCCAGTTGACCTCCTCGAGCGTCACGTCGCGGCGCAGCAGCTCGTCGGAGGTGCCGACGACGACCTCGCGAGTCCCGGCGCGGATCTCGAGCACGTGCAGAGGCCGTGCCCGGCCGCCCGGCAGGCCGCGCCGTTGGCCTACGGTGTAGCGCGCGAATCCCGCGTGCTCACCGACGACCTCGCCGCCCGTCGTGACGATGGGCCCTCGCGCCAGCGCGGGGGCTCCCTCAGGGAGGTGCCGCGCGAGCACGGCGGCGTAGTCGCCGTCGGGCACGAAGCAGATCTCCTGGCTCTCCGGCTTGTCCGCGGTCGCCAGGCCCAGCCGCCGCGCCGCCGCGCGCGTCTCGGTCTTCGTCAGCGCGCCGACGGGGGTCAGCATCCGCGCGACCACCTCCCGCCGGATCCCCCACAGGAAGTACGACTGGTCCTTCGCGCGGTCGCGTCCGCGCAGCAGCCGCCCGTCCACGGCACGCGCATAGTGTCCGGTCGCGATGAAGGAGCAGTCCATCGCATCCGCGTGCGCGAGCAGGTCGGAGAACTTGGTGAACGAGTTGCAGCGCACGCAGGGGATGGGCGTGCGCCCGCGCGCGTACTCGGCGACGAAGTTCGCCACGACGTCGCGGCCGAAGCGATCCTCGAGGTTCAGCGTGTAGTGCGGGATGCCAAGCCGGTCGGCCACGGCGCGCGCGTCGAAGATCGAGTCGAGCGAGCAGCACGGGCGGTCGGGCACCGGGCCGTCGCCGTAGCAGAACAGCTTCATCGTGGCGCCCACCACGTCGTAGCCCTGCTCGACCAGCAATGCCGCGGCGACCGAGGAATCCACCCCGCCCGACATCGCGACGAGGACCCGCTTGCCGGTGCGGCTGTGCGGCTGTGCGGCTGTGCCCACGGTCACGCCCTCGCCAGGGCTGCGCGCAGCTGCCGCACCTTGGCGACCACCTTCTCGAACACGTCGGCGATGTGCGGGATCTGTTCCGGTGTCGAGAGCGCGCCGAACGACATCCGGACCGCCGCAGCCGCGAGCTCGCGCGGTACGCCCATGGCGGTGAGGACGTGGGACGGCTCCACCGAGCCCGTCTGGCAGGCCGAACCCGAGGCGCAGGCGAGTCCCGACAGGTCGAGGTGCATCAGCATCGCCTCGGAGTCGGTCCCGGGGACGCTCATGTTCAGGATGTTCGGCGCGCGCACGGCGCCGGCGCCGTGCACGACGAGGTCACTTGCGCGGGCCTTCAGCCCGGCCTCGACCGCGTCACGGATCGCGCCGACCCGCGCCGCCGTCGCCGGCTGCTCCTGCGCCGCGAGCTCCGCGGCGATGCCGAGGGCGATCGCGCCCGGGACGTTCTCGGTGCCCGGGCGCAGGCCGCCCTGCTGGCCGCCCCCGTGCAGGAGTGGATGCACGCCCTTGCGCCCGCGGATGAACAGGGCGCCGATGCCCTTCGGTCCGCCGATCTTGTGCGCGGAGATCGAACAGCACGTCACGCCCGGCACCTCGTCGAGGCGGACGTGCAGCTTCCCGAACGCCTGCACCGCGTCGGTATGGAAGGGAACCCCCGCCGCGGCGCACCGCTCGGCGATCGTCGCGATCGGCTGGACGATGCCGGTCTCGTTGTTCACCCACATGACCGAGACCACGCAGGGCCGGCCCCCGGGTCGTTCGCCGGCCAGTACCTCGTCGAGCGCGCCGAGGTCCACGATCCCGTCGCCGTTCACGGGCAGCAGGGTGGCCCTGGCTCCCATCCGCTCCGCTTCGTGCAGCGCGGCGAGGATCGCCTTGTGCTCGGTGGGTGCCGAAACGAGGTGCGCACCCCCAAGGTCGCCGCCTCCGCCGCGCGCCATCGCGTAGCCCAGCATCGACTGGTTGTTGGCTTCGGTTCCGCCGGAGGTGAACAGCACTTCGCCCGCCTTGACGCCCAGCGCGTCAGCGACTCTGCGGCGCGCGGCCTCCAGTCCGGCCCGCGCGGCACGGCCGAAGGCATGGCCGCTCGACGGATTGCCGAACGCCTCCTCGCCGAGGAACGGCAGCATGGCGTCGCGGACCTCCGGTCGCACCGGGGTGGTCGCGGCGTGGTCGAGATAGATGCGCGTGACGGACATGTCTCGTAAAGCTAAGCGGCCGAAGGGGATGTGTAAAATGCCGGAGAGAAGGTCGGGGTGGGAAGGTGAGGGGTGAGAAGTGAGGGGTGAGGCGTGAGAGGGCTGGTGAGAGGTGAGGGGTGAGAGGATGCAAGGGATTGGTACGCGTTGCGTTGCGCGGATTGCAGGACTTCAGGCGGACGGCCCCATGCTACGGGCATGGCGGGCGATCTGGTGGATCTGCTGGCGTGGCAGGAAGCAGCAAGGCTGGCGACGGACGTCGTGTCGGCTGCGCGTCAGATCCGAGGCGTTGGGGCAGCTGCGGCGTCCGATCAACTCGCCCGCTGCGCTGAATCCATCCCATCCAAATATTGCCGAGGGCTACGGTCGCGGTTTCGGACGGGACGGCTCGCGCTTCCTGCGCATCGCCAGGGGCTCGGCAGCGGAGCTGGAAAGCCATCTGTGGATTGCCCGCGGCACTGGAAGGATCCCGGCGAAGACCGTGGACGACCTCACGCGCCGCGTACGACGAGTCCGCGCCCTGATCCAAGGTCTCTCACGGTACTTCGAGTCCGGACGCTGACCCTATCCCCTCTCACTTCTGACTTCACCCTCTCACCTCTCACCCCTCACCCCTCACATGCTCTGCACCTCCAACCCCACCACATCATCCGCCCGCACCGTCTCGTACGTGAAGAACGGCTCGCCAAAGCGGGTCCGGATCAGCGATCCGTAGTGCGCGTTCTGCGTCTCGACCAGGTCGTACAGCCGCTGGCCGGTCGGGAAGATCTCGCCCGCGTTCCGGGCCCCGTCGAACTGCGACTTGTAGCAGCGGATGGCCTTCATCTTCGCCGCGAACACGGGCGTGACATCCACCACGAACGTCGGCTTCACCGGGTCTTCGCGATAGGCGAGGGCGTAGAGCACCTTGTGGGGTCGGTGCGCCTTGCCGGGGGCGTCGTACTTCTCGAGGCCCGCGAGGTAGCAGGCATCCCGTGAGAGCTCCGAGGCGATGCGGTGGTCGGGGTGCCGCCCGATCGGGAAGGGAAGGATGACGGTGCGCGGGCGGAAGCGCCGGATGAGTGCGATCACGCGGCGCCGGTTCTCGTCGGTGTTGTGGAGGTGCGCATCCTGCAGCCCGGCGTTGGCGCGGGCGTGCACGCCGAGGGCGCGCGCCGCCAGGGCGGCTTCCTCCGCGCGCTTCTGCGCCGAGCCGCGCGTGCCGGCCTCACCGGCGACGAGGTCGATGATGCCCACGTGGTAGCCCTGCTTCACGGCGAGGGCGAGGGTGCCGCCGCAGGTGAGCTCGGCGTCGTCGGGGTGGGCAGCGATGGCCAGCAGGTCGAGCTTCAACGGTTCCTCCGGGTCTCGAGCTGAGCGAGCTCCGTGCGCACGCTGTCTGCCCAGATCCGTGCACCGGGATCCGGGTTGGCGCGCAGGGCGAGATAGTGCCGGAACGCCCGAATCGCGCCGGTGGTGTCCCCCGTGGCCGCCGCGAGCTGGCCCTCCAATCGCGCCCGGAACGCAAGGAAGGGCAACCCCATGGCAGGCTCGAACGCCCACCTGCGAATCACGGAGAGCGCCCGGGCCGTCTCCCCGTGCCGGGCGAGCAGTTCGGCGAACTCCAGGTTCCGCAACGTGCGGAGATCGGGCGCAACGGCAGCCGCCCGCAGCGAGTCCACCTCCTCGATCAGCTGCGGGGCCTCCGGCGCGTGGCGCGTGACGGCGCGCCTGGCGCGGAGCAGGAGATGGGCTTCCGTGTCCAGCGGCATGGCGATGGCGAGATCCAGGTAGTGGTCCGCACGGGCCGTGGATGCCGAGTCCCCGCGACTCGCGAACCAGATGTAGAGTGCGAGCGCATCCGTCCCTGCACCACCGTGCCGCTGCGCGCGGGCCAGCCGGGCCTCGGCGGCCGGCACCTCGCGTGCGAGCCGCTCCGGGTCTCCGTCGCCGAGCCAGAGGTCGGTGTAGGCCATGGCGATGGGCGGCCCGATCGGGGACCCGTACCGGCGCAGCAATGCGCTGCGCATCGAGTCGCGCTCGGTGAAGCGTCCTACGTCCGCCGCGACGTGCATGGCCAGCCGCTCGGCGTAGGCTTGATCGTCGAACGACGTCGCCCGGCGCAGGTACAGCTGCGCCGCCCGGTGCGCGATCTCCACCCGCGCACCCTCAAGCGTTCCCCACTCGGCAATCCGGCGCAGCGTCATCAGTGGCAGTGATTCGAGGCCCGCCTCGATGCGCCGAACGGTCGTGCTGTCGCCGAGCGCCAGCGCGACGCGCCAGCGGAGGAAGAGCGCGGCGTCGCTCGTCGAGTCGACGCGATGCGCGATGGCGGCGAGTACCCGGACCGCGGGCCGGTCGTCCCGCTGGATCGCGATCTGCACGAGATGCCCCAGCGGCGCCGTGAAGCCGGAGTCCAGCGCCACCGCGCGTGCGAAGGCCGCCTCGGCGCGTGTGAATCCGCTGTCCCGACCGAACAGGGCGCCGTAGTGCAGCAATAGGTCGCCGAGGCCATACCACACCTCCGGGCGATCCGCGGCCACGTGCGTGGCCCGCTCCCACGCATCGATCAGTCGGGCGGGATAGGATGGTTGGGGGTAGTCCGGTCCGACCACCGCTCGGAGGAACGCGCGCTCGGCTGGCGCGAGCCGGTCGCGCAGCCGCCACGCCATGCTCCGCGCTTCGCGCGCGGTCGAACCCGGGACCCAGTCGGCCGCGTAGGCCAGGGCGAGCGCGGCAAGGGCAAAATTCGAGTCGAGGGCGATAGCGGTCTGCAGGTGGCCGATCGCGGCGTCATAGTGACTCCGCCGGAACTCCGCGCGACCCTGCAGGTACTCGCGCAGGGCATCGAGGGACGACGTCCCCACGCCGCCACCGCCGCTCTCCACCTCGCCCGCGAGCAGCCGCAATGCGAGTTGCTCGACCAGCGCCGACAAGCTGTCCAGCGGCCCGGCGACACTGGCGTCCCGGGCGTGGGTGCCGTCGAGCACGCCCACCAGCGCCGCGGTGATGACCAGACGACCGCTCCGTCCGACGACGGAGCCGAGTACCACGCGAGCCGCCCCGAGCTTCCGGGCCGCCGAGCGTGCGGCATCCTCGTCGCCGAGTGGCGCGGCACGCCACGCCGCCAGCACCGCGCGCGGGTCGGCGGCCCGCGGACCTCCGCCCCCGATCAGCTTGGCGGACAGGAGGTCCATCAGCCCGTCGCCCAGGAACGCGAGCGACGAATCGGAGTCCGCGACCCGGAACGGCGCGACGACAACGAGCTGGGGATCGACCGGCGGCAGGCGCCGGGCGGTCGTTGCGACCTTCGCGACCCACGCCGCGCCCGCCAGCACCACGACGGCCGCGGCGATCGCGGGCCAGCGCCGGCGTGTCCGCGGCGCAGGGGCGGTGCGCGCGACGGCCGGCGTCGCCGGGGCGTCCTCCGGCCGCGCGGCATCCTCGCGGGCCGGCTCGGGCACGGCGGCCACCTCCCGCCGGCGGCGCATCGCTTCGATCAGCTGGCGTGTCTCGGCCGCGGGCTCCGTCTCCAGCTCCACGGCGAGCCGTCGCGCATACTCCTGGTAGCTGAGCAGCGCACCTGCCGAATCGCCGCATCGCTCCAGCATGGCGAGCAGCGCGCGCACGTCGCGCTCGTCATCGGGCTGCAGCGCGAGCGCCCGCCGTGCCGCACGCGCCGCGGCGGGCGCGGCGCCGGCCCGCTCCAACTGCTCGGCGCACGTGCTCGCGGCGGCGAGCACCATGACGCGCAGTCGCCGCCGCTGGTCCTCCACCCACGACTCGGCGCCGGGCGCGCCGCTCACGAACAACG
>Ga0315281_10015672_pt1 | contig 10153 bp, 3 predicted proteins | sample YL17G07_0_MG_FD_204540 | JGI IMG/M metagenome (GOLD analysis project Ga0315281, IMG submission 204540) | Sediment microbial communities from Yellowstone Lake, YNP, Wyoming, USA - YL17G07_0 | ecosystem: Environmental > Aquatic > Freshwater > Lake > Sediment | place: USA: Wyoming | collected...
CGCTTGTCGATTCCGCCTTGGTCCGTGGCCGGCCGAAGCTGGCAACATCGATCGTGAGGGGAGCGGCGAATCGAGGAATGGGCGGGTTAGAGGAACTCCGACAGAGAGTGAAGGTGGCCGAGGAAAGGTGGGCCAGGAGGGGAGAAGCGGCGGGACTCGGGGAGGAGGCGGAAGGGTTGGTACAGGCGCACCAGGAAGAAAAGGCGATCGAAAAATTGCACACCGCCCTTCTTCTGGACCCTTCCGATTCGGAGATGGCTCACCGTTTGATTCTGCTCCTGATGAATCAGGGCCGGGCGAAGGAAGCGGAACACGTTCTCGAGGAGCAGATGCGACGGGGAGTCTGGATTCGGCGCTACGAACACCTCGCGAATCTCGGAATTCTCGCGATGCGGCGCGGGGCGGCCGAGGAGGGAATGAAGGATTTTGAAGAGGCGATTTCCATCGATCCCTATCGCGAGGAGGCTTACCTCTACACCGAGAAGGTGCTGAAAAGCGCGGGGCGTTTCGAGGAGGCTCGGACGATGATCGAAGAAGCGGCCCTGAGAGTCCCGTGGAGCGAAAAATTGGCCGCTCGGTCGAGAGAAGCGAGATGAAGTTGGCGAAACGTGGGAAAGCTGCACGAGACGCCGAAAAGTCCGATCGCAATACGCTGGTGATGCCACGCGGACCGGGGGACGGCGAGCACCGGCCGCTCTCGCGCTGGGGTCGTCTCGGGGCCTTCGCGTTTCTCGCCGCGATGACGATCCTTTCGTATGCAGGGAGCTTCCAAAACGGTTTCTGTTTCGACGACCGGGTCGTGATTCTCAAGAACGAACGGATTCGGCACCTGGACCAGATTCCCTCGCTCTTCTTGAGAGGGTATTGGGAGAGCGCACGCGACTCGAACGATTCGACTGATGTTCGGAACACCGGAGACGTTTACAGGCCTGTTGTTCTCACCACGTTCTCGCTCAATTACGCCTTCGGGGGCTACGAGACGTTTGGTTACCATCTCGTCAATCTGGTTCTTCACATCTGTGTGACCTGGCTGGCTCTTGATCTCGCCCTCATGTGGGGGCTTTCACCCGGGGGCGGTCTCCTGGCCTCGACTCTTTTTGCCGTGCATCCGCTCCACACCGAAGCGGTCACGGGCGTCGTGGGGAGAGCGGAGCTGCTGATGTCGATGGGAGTCCTGCTCGCGTTGCGATTTTACCGGTCCAGTCGAACGAGCGATCGTGGCCGGGGTCCGCTCGTTCTTTCGCTGGTGTGGTTCGTATTTGCTCTCCTGTCAAAGGAACAAGCCGTCGCTTTGCCGATTCTTCTGGTTCTGGCGGATCTTTCATTCCAGGGACGGGGGATGGAGAAAGGACGGGCGAAAAGTGCTCTTGGCGGGGCGTTGTGGCGTTGCATTCCCTACTTTGTCGCGATCGCAGGTTTTCTCGTTCTTCGAGCGGCGATCGTCGGGACTGCAGCAGCCGCGTTGAAAGTTGCAGCGCTCGAGAATCCGTTGGCGAGCGCAGACACGATGACGAGGGTGCTCACCGCGATTAAGATCGGCGGGATGTATCTCTGGCTCTTCTTTTGGCCGGTCAGGCTTTCGGCGGACTACTCTTTCAGCTCGATTCCGTTGTCCCATTCGTTGGATTTCGAAACGCTGACGTCGATCATCGTGTGGAGCGGGTTGCTGGCTCTCGGCGTTTTTTCGTTCGTGCGAAGAAAGCCGATTCCGCTTCTCGCGGTTTCCCTTCTCGTTTTTCCGTTCCTTCCCGTGTCGAACATCTTGATCCCGATCGGGACGATCATGGGGGAGCGGCTGTTTTATCTTCCCTCGCTCGGTCTTTGTATTCTCGTCGGGGCGCTGGTCGACTTCTCCCGGGAATGGCTGCCCACTGGAAGAAATCGCCGACTGGCCGGAACGGCGGGAGCAGCGATTCTCGCCGCCTGGGGAATCGCTTTGAGCGCAAGAACGATCTCTCGCAATCGCGACTGGGTCGACATGGGAACTTTGATGCAGAGCGTTGTTCGCAACTTCCCGGAGAACGCCAAAGCTCACTACATCCTCGGACTTTTCCGGCAGGAGCGGGGAGAAGAAGCTCTTCACGAATTCGAAGAAGCGATGAGAATCTTTCCCCGCTACCCGACCCACATCGCAGATTTCAGCGGGGCTCTGGGGTCGGCTCTAGTCAGGGTTGGCCGAACGAGCGAGGCCGTTCCGTACCTCGAGTGGGCCTGCAAGAAACGTCCGACCATGAAGGAAGGCTTTTATAACCTCGGCTACGCCGAGGGTCTTCTGGGAAAATGGGAAGACGCCGAGCGAAACTTCCTCCGTGCGCTCGAAATCGATCCGGCGGATACCGATACCCGAGTGAACCTCTGTTGGGTGTACCGTGAAACGGGCCGAATGGAGGAGTCGCTGGCAATGGCCGAAAAAACGATTCGCCTGAACCCCGGTCAAGCCCAGCCACATGTCGATCGGGGAAGGGCGCTCGAAGCCGTCGGGCGAGCGGTCGAGGCTCTCTCCGAATATGAATTGGCACTACGGCTTTCTCCCGGATTAGCCGCCGCGAGCCGACGGGCAGAAAGGCTCCGCGCCCGATCGGCGTTCTCTGGAAAGCGTGGCGCCGGGATTCCGTCCCGGTAATCGCGCCGCCTTTGAACGAGTGGGAGCGAGTTGAATCGAGCTCTTTCGGACGAAACGTCGAGCGCTGCGTGAGTCCGGATCGACGAACTACGTGCGGCGATTTCGGGGATTTTGCCCGCCTTCGTCACTTTTGGGCGAATTTGGGAGGAAATCTCCCATTGATTGACGCCCGTCGATTTCGCCAAATTTGCGTTGGTGAGCTAAGCCATTCTTTTACAATTGGATCAATAGAAACGGTCTGATGGTTTAACTCTTGCATGGTCTACTTGACGATTGTCGAAGACGACACGCCGGATCAGCAAGTCCGTAATGAAGAAGTGGCGAACCTGTCGTTCAGGTCGTTTGCCATGGGGCCGGAGTTGGCGGTAGGCAGAATCTCAGCTAGAATCTTTTTTTCGAGCACCTCAGGTGACTAGTTCTTCTCGTTGGTCTGGTTTTCGCGTAAGGAGAGAATCGATGGACAACCTTGGATCGAATCGCGGCCGAATTTGTGGACCGAAGTGGGATTTGTTTGCAAACAAGGCTTGGGCAATGATTGCCTTGGTCTCCGCTCTCGTGATCCCGGTCGGTGCCACTTCCTTTCGGCCACCAGCCGGACCCCCGCCAGCGGTCACTGGGTCTGGATCCTCGCCCGATGATCCCGGTGGAATTCAGGTTGGGGGCGAGCGGAGAGCACTTCGCGATCTGCGGGGTTTGACGCCAGAACAGCGTGATCGCCGCCAGCGAGTCCTGGATCGGATCGAGTGGGCCAAGGAGCGGGCCGGCAAAGCGATTCCGGTGTTCGAATCGGACACGCGGACTGGCGAAGAACGCGTTAACCGGATGAAGTTTCTGGCCCGCCATCAGGATCTCCTGCTTCTCGATTCGGCCGTCTTCGATCCGGTGAGAGACGGCGAGCCGGATTTTGGAGCCTTTCTACCCGGAGAAACGTACCGTTCTGCGGGGCGGAGTCAAGGTTCGTACTACATTGTGCAACTGAAAGGCAGCGTCCTCCCTTATCAGCGAGCGGCCATCGAATCAGCTGGCGCTCGAATCATCAATTACCTCCCGAACAATGCCTACGTCGTTCGGATGTCTTCGGCTTCGTCCGAGATCATTGGCAAGTCAGCTTTTGTCCGGTGGCAGGGACGTTTTCGGCCCGGCTACAAGGTGCATTCGAAACTCATGCGGGAGGCGACCGGACTTGATCGATCTGCGACGGATCAGTCTGATATTCGCTTGCTCGTAGCGCTCTTTCCTGAGGAAGACGTTCAGGCCGCTGCCCAGGCCTTTCTTTCGATGGGCATTGTCGTGAACCAGGCGCTCGCGGACCAGGCTGATCCGGTTCTCGAAATCGAGGCTCCTCCGTCTCGGCTTCTGACGATCCTTCGCTCGATTTCGGCGGAAGAATCCGTTTCCTGGATTCAGCGGCGCCCGACGTACGTCCTCAACAATGCCAATTCGATTTGGGTCTGCCAAAATTACGACACCGTGAATGGTCCGACCGAAGCGGCAGCCGCACAGCCGCGCGAATACCCTCTTTCGGGAACCATCTGGAGTCACGACATCCTCGGAACCAACCAGGTCGTGGCGGTTGCGGACAGCGGTTTGGACCGCGATGCCTGTCAGTACCGGGATGCGGTTACGTGTCCTATCCCCAGCCAAACGGTGGCCGCACCAGGAGTGCTCACGCTCAGCCCGGCGCAGAGGAAACTGTTGGCTTACAACGTCCTTCTTCCTGCGACGGTCGGAGACGAGAGTCTCGCCTCCTTTCACGGGTCGCACACGACCGGAAGTGTCGCCGGAGACAATCTGGCAAACGCCTCCACCCCGACGACCGCCGCTTCGAACACCGGGGACGGAATGGCACCCCAGGCGAAACTCCTCTTCGAAGATGTAGGAGACTCGACGGGAGGCCTTCCGGGAATTCCGATTCGGGAACAAGACCTGTGGCAACAAGAGCGTGACGGCGGAGGGTTCATCTCCAGCAACAGCTGGGGGGTTCCGTGTGCGACGAAACCTTGCGGCGATTACGATTACGAGTCGAAGCTGAATGACCGGTTCATCTGGGAAAACCAGGATTTCATACTTCTCTTTTCTGCCGGCAACGACGGTGCCACGACGGCCGACGGAAGCGAGACCCACGCCGACAAGAACGACATCACCGTAGGCGCGACCACGAATGGAAGCGCCGCTTCGCGGGCCGACGCCCTGGCAACGTACAGTTCCCGAGGCCCAACCGCAGACGGGCGCTTCAAGCCAGACGTGATGGCCCCGGGCGACGTGGTGGTTTCGACATCCGGAACCGCCGACCCTCCTTCTTCACCCTGTTCCTCCGGCACGTGCCTGACCAAGTCTCTGAGCGGCACGAGCATGGCATGCCCGACGGCGGCAGGAATGGCCGCGCTCATGCGGCAGTACTTCATGGAAGGCTGGTATCCGACCGGCGCGAAGGTCGCGGCCAACGCTTTCACCCCGAGCGCTGCCCTGATGAAGTCGTCTCTCATCAACGGTGCCATGAATATGGTGGGAGCCTCAACTGGTGGCGATTCGCCCAATAACGATCAGGGTTGGGGACGGGTTCATCTCGATAACGTTCTTTATTTCAGCGGCGACGCCCGAAAGACCAGGCTTTGGGACGTTCCGACATCGAACGGGCTGTCGACGGGCGACCTGGATGTCTACACAGTCAAAGTGAACACGGGAACGACTCTCAAGGTCACTCTCGTCTGGACAGACCCGCCGGCTGTCCCTTACGGCTCGGCGTCACTCGTGAACAATCTCGATCTGGAAGTGGTCGGTCCTACCGGAACGATCTATCGAGGAAACTCGTTCACGGACGGCGCCGGAACCAACGACAAGTTCTCCACCGCGAATGCCGCACCGGACACAAAGGACAACCTCAACAACGTCGAGACGGTCTTGCTCGCCTCCGGACTTTCCGCAGGAACGTACACGGTTCGTGTGCGAGCCGCGAACGTGCCGGGTGCCGGCACGTTTCCCAGCGTTCCCACGGACCCGACTCAGATTCGCCAGGGGTACGCCGTCGTCGTGACGGGGGGCCTCGACCTTGCGGGTGGGGTCGTCACGTTCTCCAGCCGTTCTTATGGATGCGGTTCATCTAGCTTGACCGTCAACGTATTCGACGACACGGCTGGCGCCCCGTCGAATGTTGCTCTCACGTGTGCTGCAACCGGAGATTCGGAAACGATTTCCGTATCGGGAACGCGTCCGAATTATTCGGCGACGGTGCCGATCGACTTCAACGCGGCGGTCAGCGTTGGTGATGGCCGACTCCAAGTCGGTGATCAGGCAACGGTCACAGCCACGTACATCGATGCATCTCCCGCCTATACGTCGACCGCGACGACACAGATCCGGGGATGTGCACCTTCATTCGCCTTCAAGAGCCATACCTTCAGCGGCGGATGCGACTCCGACAAGTATCTCGATGCCAACGAGACGGCCAACCTCGCTGTGACCCTTCGGAACGAGGGTGTCAACGCCCTCACCAACGTTCAAGGAGTTCTGACCACGTCGACAGCTGGGGTGGTTATCGGTACCGGCACGGTCAATTTCGGTTCCGCTGCCCCCGGCGCTGTTTTCTTGAACTCGACCCCTTTCGTGGTTTCAGCGCAGAGTGTGACTGCCGGAACCGCCGCGACGTTCAACCTTTCTCTCACTGCAGACGGATTCAACCTGCCGGCGACGATTTCCTTCACGAGTTATCTGGAGCAGGATGTGGTGACGGTGACGAATCAAACCGTTTCCTACACGATTCCGACGTCTGGAGTTTCGAGCGACATCTCTCCACCCTGTGTGGCCGATCGGAACAATCTTTGGACCACATTCGACGCAACAACCGATCCGGCGGAATCCCCGGTGGCGGTGAGCACATGTGATGCGGGCGCTCCCTCGGCTCCGCGGATACTCTCTTTTCAAACGGTTGCGGGCGCCTGTGGGGCCCCGATTGGAGGAACGTGCGGTTCGTACGCTGACGAAAAGCTGTACGAGGCGCAGTCTCCCTGGATCAATATCACTCCCTCGGGATCGACGTTTGTATCCGGCAAGCTCAAACAGTACACCTACTCGTTCCGCTCGGGAATTCCGACCACGGGAGGTGGGGGCTCACCGATCACAGATTTTTGGGCGGTGTTTTTCATCGATCCAGTGTTCGATTTCATGTTTGAGCAGAACTCCTATACCGACAAATCATCGACCGCCCGAAACAATAGCACCTGGCAGTCGACGACCGTCGACTTGACGGCCGTGGACGTCGATGATCTGACTCAACTCGATCAAGTTGGAGTCGAGTTCTATCTCGACACTCGGGATACCGGCAATAACGCGACGGGTAGCTTGCGGTTTGACAGCCTGTCGGTGACTTTTGACGCTGAAGGAAGAAAGGCAGACGTCTCCGCCTGTTCTTTGCCGTGCACGGCCCCTGCCACTCCTACCGGCGTTGCGGCGAGCGCAATTTCCGGCGCGGTCCACGTTCAATGGAACCTCGTCGCGGGGGCAGGCGAGTACCACCTCTACCGGAGCACGGCTGGATGCGGAGGTCCATTCACGCTGATCGCCGAGCCTTCTGCGGGGACGGGATACTACGTCGATTCTGCCGTGGTTTCCGGTACCACTTACACGTACAAGATTCGATCGGCCGATGCCTCCGGTGCTTGTGAGTCGGCGGACAGTCTGTGTTCATCGGCCACCGCGTCTTCCGGAACCTGCACGACCACGCCGACGTTCGCCGGCGCCGCGTCCGCCTCGAGTAATGGCGTGGCTGCCTGCGGCAACACCGTTTCTTGGGTTGCAGGAACTTCGAACTGCGGCGGCGCGCTGACCTACCGTGTCTATCGTTCAATCAGCTCGCCATTCGGCGTGAGCCCCGGGAGTCTTCTCGTATCAGGCCTTGCGGGCACGTCTTATAGCGACCCCCAGGTGGCCAGTCTGGTCCGTTACTATTACACCGTTCGAGCCGTCGATTCGAACGGTAACGAAGACGGGAACACCGTCGTCGTTTCTGCTCTTACGAGCGGAACGAAAACCAATGGCAGTTTCACCGATGATGCCGAGACCTCCGGAACAATGTCGCTCGCCGTTCCGTGGACCAGGAGTACCAATCAGAAGGCCGCGGGGACATACAGTTATCGAAGCGGCTCGGGGCCCGCAACCCAGACCTACCCTTCCCAGACCTGTGGTGCCCTGACGACTCCCGAGATCGAATTGTGGCCGACCGGTACGCCGACCCTGTCGTTCTGGAATCGCTATCAGTTTGAGCTCAACTGGGACGGCCTCGTTGTCGAAGTCGCAACTCAGGCAGGCGGTTTCGCGGACTGGACGCCCCTCAACAACCTGGGGTCGGCGACGAACTGGTATCCAAGCACGTTCAGTGCAACTGGTGTTTGCGCCGCGAGCCAGTTCTGCCCTGGGCAGACCTATTGCAACCAGTGTTGTTACTCGACGACTCAGGGAGCGTTCACGGGAGGTGCGGGCACCACACCGGCTCAGGTTGGGCCGCAGACTTCGACGAATACCCTTCCGGCCAGTTACAACGGCAAGATCATCAAGATCAGATGGAATTTTTCGAGTGATCCGGGCGCCAACTTTGAGGGAATGTACGTTGACACGATCTCGCTCAGCAACGTCGCCCTCCCGACGGCATGTACCTCCGGAACCTGTACGACGGGCCCGACGTTCTACGGTCTGACTTCGGCTGTCGATCTCAACTCGGGAGCGAACACCGGCGTTCGCCTGACCTGGGTCGCTCCCAGCTCGTGGGGAAGTGGGACTCCGGGTAACATGCTGGTTTACCGAAACGGTGTTTTGCTTGCCACGTTGGCCGCGGCAACCACTCAGTACGACGATACGGTTGGAAATGACGGCACTCTCTATTCGTACCAGGTCGTGGCGGTCAATAGCTGCGGTACGCGAGACGGAAATTCCATCATCCGTACTGCGGCGGATTGCACCGTCAGTAACGCGGCCGTCGATGGGGCAACACTTCGCGTCACGGTCGTTGGCGGACAAGTCCATCTTGACTGGGGTCCGAGTGCAATCACTGGGGCAAACCCCACGCGGGTTCATTGGGTGGCTGGAGGAGTCACGGCCTCCTGCGGAGCTGGTTCGGTTTGGAATTCGAGCGTGGGAGACGTGGAATCTCCGGGATTCACCTTCAATCACCCGACCTACGGTGATGGTCAGTCGTATTACTATTCGATCGGCGCAATGACGGGCAGCGGGTGTGCCGAGGTCAAGGGAGCCGCCTGCCCCTGACGGATCGACCTGATTCATCCTGCAAGCAAAAAGGGGCGGCTCGAAAGAGCCGCCCCTTTTTTTATTTATCTGGATCGGTTGTTCAGGTTTTGGGCGGTCGCTCTCGATGGGGCCTGACCTACTCCAGCCCCCCCTTCATCTCCGAAATCATCCTGTACACGCCCTTTTTTACGCCGGGGTCGAGATACTGCGTGACCTCGAAGAGCTGATACGACAGGAGAGTATTCAGGCCGTCGTCGAGGACCCGCTTCCGCTCATCCACCGGCAAGTCCGAAACGTTGGCGATCAGGAGGTTCTCGTCGAATCGCCCGTTCGAGTCGAAAGTGAGCCCGCCGAAAAGTTCGTTGCCGTCGGGCGTGCCGAGGACTTTTCCGAAAAGCCGGCTCGCGGTTTCAGTGCCGACTTTCGTGTCGAGGGCTTCGTACAATTTCGAGAACATGTTGTTGTAGGTCGCGGTCACCTTGAGAAGCTCGGGCTCGTCTTCGACGTCGAGGAAGACCGGCGCGCGGATTCTCTCGACGCCGACGTCCTTGACGAGCCGCGCGGAGAGGAGAGAAAAGAGAATCCGGTTCGTCTCGAATTCGGTCAGTCCGAGAATGCGGTTGATCTCGTGAACCGGGCGGTTGCCGTCGACGGCCTCAAGCACGCGGATCTCCATGTCCGGAAGCTCGAGCTCCCGGATCTGGCCTTCCATGACAGGGAGCCGGGCGAAAATGACTTGTGGTGTGGGAATTTTTTCGAGGATCCGCGCCCACTCGTCGAGGCGGCGAATTCCTTCCAGGATGATCGACGTCGTCGACATCGACAGCGTGATGCGTTCGCCGCTCGTTTCCGTGTCGGTCTCGTCGAATGAAAACGTCCCGTGGTGCCAGGCGAAAAGTCCGTAGATGATTTCGAGGACCTGGTGTTTCACTCCCCACCAGAGATCCTTGGGCGTCAGGGCGCCCATCTGGACGAGCACCTTCCCGGTTCGGGTTTCGGGCGTGACCCGCCGCTGGAGCTCCTCGAATTGCTCGGGTGTGATCTTGCCGTTGCGGAGAAGAAATCGGCCGAGTTGATCCTCGAGCATGTTCGAGGCGGCGAATATGATTTCCCCGTCCTGCCAGTAGACCGATTTCTCGATCTCGTCCTGGCGCAGCGTGAGCCGGCCGGTCTTGCGGATCATCGCCAGAAACGAGAGGACGTCCGGAAAACCAATGGCCCCGAGATTGCCTTCGAGGATCGAAGAGAGATTCGGCAAGTTCGATAGACCCCTCACGAAAGGTTACACGGCCG
>Ga0315281_10015674_pt1 | contig 10153 bp, 9 predicted proteins | sample YL17G07_0_MG_FD_204540 | JGI IMG/M metagenome (GOLD analysis project Ga0315281, IMG submission 204540) | Sediment microbial communities from Yellowstone Lake, YNP, Wyoming, USA - YL17G07_0 | ecosystem: Environmental > Aquatic > Freshwater > Lake > Sediment | place: USA: Wyoming | collected...
AGCTGTTGCTGATGGACGAGCCCACTGCGGGCATGGCACCGAAGGAGCGCAATGAACTCATGGCGTTGACCAAGCGGCTCGTAGTCGAACGCGGCATCGCTGTGCTGTTCACCGAGCATAGTATGGACGTCGTGTTTGCCTACGCTGATCGCATAATCGTGCTGGCGCGCGGTCTTCTTATCGCTCAGGGAAAACCTGCGGATATCCGCGATCATCCAAAGGTGCAGGAGGTGTACTTCGGCAGCGGCAGGACCTTCGAAAAATCCAATCGCACCGTCGGGGCGACTGGATGAGCTTGACAGACAAATTCGAACGGCAGGAGGCCACGCAGGACGTTCTGCTCGAGGCCCGCGGACTCTCGGCTTGGTATGGAGCGGCGCAGATTCTGTTCGAAGTCGACCTCCACGTTCAGCGAGGCGAAGTGGTCGCCCTCATGGGGCGCAATGGTGCCGGAAAGTCCACAACGATAAAAGCGTTGATGGGTATGGTCGCAAAACGTCGCGGCAAATTGTCGTTCATGGGTCGTGACATCTCCAGGAGCAAACCTTACGAGGTGGGCGCCTGGGGGCTTGGGTTTGTGCCGGAGGATCGGCGCATCTTTACCGATCTTACGGTTATGGAGAACCTCGAAGTCGGCCGCCAGGCAGCACGTCGCTGGTCGGATGGCAGTGCTACGCCATCATGGACGCCAGAGCGTCTATTCAAGTTGTTTCCGAATCTTGCGACAATGCCGACCCGGATGGGCGCGCGAATGAGTGGGGGCGAGCAGCAGATGCTAAGCGTCGCGCGCACGCTGATGGGGAACCCCTATGTTCTACTGCTCGACGAGCCGTCCGAGGGCGTCGCACCCATAATCGTAGAGCAAATGGCGCACATGATTCTGGAACTGAAGGCGCAGGGCGTCAGCATTCTGCTGTCCGAGCAAAACATGCACTTCGCCGAACTCGTATCGGATCGCGCCTACGTCCTCGAGAAAGGGCAAATCCGGTTCCAAGGGAGTATGGAGGAGCTGTCCGTCAATGAAGAGGTCAGGCGCGCTTACCTGGGTGTCTAAATGAAGAGCCCAACCGGATCCTGACGCCGCGCTCTTAGCGTCTAAAGCTAGGGTGCGATGGCGACGACCTGATGGCTACGCGCCGACTCAGCGATCGATTCGAGGATAGATACGCCGTGTAGTGCTTCTTCGAAGGTAACGGGGTAGGATGCGCCGCCACCGATAGCTTGCGCAAATGCCTCCAGCTCAAGCCGTTCCGTATTTACGGGCGGATAGACTATCTCATGAACCGGGCCATTCCCTTCGCACATCAACAGCCGGTTTTCGCCGATCATCTCAACCCAGCCTTTGGTGCCGAAGACACTTAGACGCCAGATCGGAGAAGTCGTAATTAGGGTAGTGAAGGTGCCGGTCATTCCATTGACAAAATCCAGCAGCATGGTGATGTTATCGTCGACGTCTACGGTAAGCACCTGCCGCAGCCCCTTCGCATGCACACTCTTCGCCCGGCCGGCAAGATGAATCATCAGGTCTATCTGGTGGATTCCCATGCCGGTCATTCCGCCCGCGACGGTTTCGGCGCGATTCGCACGCCACATTCCTTCCTGAAAGCGCAGGCCGTAATTCGACGAGAAGTTGCCTGCGATGTGAAGGAGTTCCCCCAAGGCACCGGATTGGATGCGGGTGCGAATCTCGCGCACGGCAGGCAGGAAGCGGCGGTTGTGTGCAAAGGCAACCAGCGTCCGGCACTCACGGGCCGCAGCAATGGCGCGGTCCGCACTCGCACGGTCGAGCGCGAAGGGCTTCTCCACCAATACCGGTTTGCCTGCACGCGCAGCTGCAATCACTTGATCTGGATGCGCGCTGTCTGGAGTCGCCAGCACGATGCCGTCAATATCGGGCGCGGCAAGCACTTCGGCGTAGTCCGTCGTTAGTCGCAATTGTCGACGCTCTGCGAACGAGCGGCTAGCGTCCGGGCGGCGTACCACGCCAGCGGTAAAGCGAACGTCGTCGCTCGCCCCCTGGATCGCACCAACTAGGTTTTTTCCCCAGAAGCCCAAACCGACAATTGCAAGATTCTTCATTTCTGTTCTCGCTTGTTGAACCTCATCTAGTCTAGATATTTCTATATCAGAAGCAAAATATAACACAACGTATCAAGTAACAGTCCTAGGTGCCAAAAAGCTAGCCCGTCGTATGGCTTGCATTCCGCGTCATCGATGAATCATGCGGGCGCGAAAATGCGTCCATTTTCGGCAAATTGCCAAGTCTCGCCCGTTTTGGCTTAATTTTTACAGTGCGGTATATCGATGCGGTTGACGTGCAACTTCTTTGTCCGACAAAGTAAAGTGTGAATGAGATGACAAGATCTGAATTGATCGCCAGACTGACCGGTCGCTTTCCGCAATTGGTCGCAAAGGATGCCGAGGCTGTGGTCAACGCGATACTCGATGCGATGTCCATGAGTCTGGTAAATGGGCGGCGCATCGAACTTCGCGGGTTTGGCATTTTTAAGATCAACCACCGCCCGCCGCGCACCGGCCGCAATCCGAAGTCGGGGGAACTCGTGCCAGTGTCCGAGAAACTTGTTCCGCACTTCAAGGCGGGCAGGGAGTTGGGTAAGCGGGTCGCCGCCGGAAAAGGACAGGGGTGAGGCGGCTTAACTGTGGCGTGATTAGCGGATGACGGCACCTATTTCCGGCTGACATACTAATTGAGGCGGATTGATATATATAGCGTTTTTTCGCTGGTTTCAGCTCATAGAATTTGTCAGAGCTTCTTCTAAAAGGCTCAGCGGATCATAGCGTTGCTGCGCTAGTCCATGCTGCATGGGGTGCAGGTGGTCGGAGGTTTAAATCCTCTCGCCCCGACCGGTAAATTCAAAGGGTTCCGCAAGGAGCCCTTTGTCATCTTATCGGGTCAGGAGCACCGCCAGGAGCCCCGTAACGAAGACGCCGTCAAACGTGCCGGCTCCGCCGATCGATGCCACTGGCGCTCCCAGACTTCGAATACCCTTAAGACGGAACAAATCCGCCCCCAGGAGTACACCCAGGGTTCCGCCGATGTAGGCAAGGGGGGCGCTCAGTTCATGGTTCAATATCACTGCGACCAGCGCGGCGGTAATCGGTGCAACCAGGAAGGGCATCGCCACGCCGACACCCGGCATCGGCCGACTGGACAAATAAGCGACCCAGGCCACCGCCGCCACGGCGATCGAGGTCTCCGCTGCGCCGAGCGCACTATGCATCAGCAGATAGATCGAAAACAAAACGGGTATCAAACATCCGCCCACGTTCACCGCAATCACGGTCCTGTCCGCACGAGGCATTGGCGGCGGGCGAAAATAGGCGGGAATCCATTCCTGCGGAGTTTCGGGTTCCATCGGTCTCGTGCTAACGCTGAACAAGGGTATATTGATCAGACTGCCGACCAGCGTACTCACAAGAAGCAGATAGGCCGAATCGCGGGACAGCCCCAGCTTTTCAAAGACGACGGTGACAATATCGAGCTGAACCAGCGTTATCAAAAACGCAAGGGCGCAAAGCAGGAACAGCATGCGCAGCCCGGGATATGGCATATTTTCGATGACGGTGTTCGGATCCAGTTGGTGATGCCGTTGCCCATGATAGCGAGCAAGCCGGACCGCAAATTGATTTTTCTCAACATGACACCCGCCCGCTGCGGATATGCTCGATCCGGATTCGATGCGGCACGCTTCGAACCGTTCAAGGAACGAAACTGGAAATAATGTCGGCCATGAACAAGAGCGAATTCGATATTGATCGCGCGAAGAGACTGGTGGAGGAGATTTCGGAGAATCTCGCTGCCTTGCCCGAGGACAGCGCCAAGTACGCGCAGTTGCGGATGGAGGTGGAAGACCTGAAGGCCATGCTTGGCCGCGCCGATGCGCATCTCCCGTTGATCGAGGACAGGATGAAATCCGTCCACGGGCTATTTGAGCGGGCGGCCGTGGAGCTGCGCGCGGACGGGGTTCGGGCGGGCATATTCCTGAGTGAAATCGGCCGCATGCTGGGATTGGACTGAGTTTGACTTTGGTCAACAAGCGCCGCTGCGCCGGCTGTTAGCGTAGGTGTTCAGCCACGACGCTGAAAACCAGGCGAGGTGTGCCATGCAACCGTCGTCGCGCGTCCAGGTCAGCATTCCGGCGGACGGCCGGAAGCTCGAAGGTGAATTGATCGTGCCTGGCGAGGCCTCTGGCGTCGTCGCATTTGCGCACGGCAGCGGCAGCAGCCGGCACAGTCCGCGCAATCAATTCGTTGCGCGCGAGCTGCAGCAGGCCGGGCTGGCGACGCTGCTGCTCGATCTGCTCGAAGAAGAGGAAGCGGAGGACCGCCGCAAGGTCTTCGACATCGAACTGCTCGCCCTGCGCCTGCTCGCGGCCGCGCGCTGGCTCGGCGACAACCCCTCCACCCATTCCCTTGCGCTGGGCTATTTCGGCGCCAGCACCGGAGCCGCAGCGGCGCTCCTCGCCGCGGCACGCGATTCCGGCAGGGTGTCCGCGGTCGTGTCCAGAGGCGGGCGCCCCGACCTGGCCATGCGCTGGCTGCCGCAGGTGCAAGCGCCGACGCTCCTGATCGTAGGCGGAGACGACGAGCCGGTGCTGCAGTGGAACCGCGATGCGCTTGAATGCCTGAGCGTCGAGAAGGAGCTGGTTGTGGTTCCGCGCGCGACGCACCTGTTCGAAGAACCCGGTGCGCTCGAGGAAGTGGCGCGGCAGGCCTGCCGCTGGTTCGTCCGCCACCTCCCTCCGGCCGGCGCCCGCGATAAGACCCGGCGATGAGCGCCATCGCGCTCGTTGCCGGCGATGCCCACCCGCAACTGGCGCGCGAAATTGCGCGTTCGCTGGGGACGGCACTGGTCCCCGTCTCGGTCTCGGCGTTCGCCGATGGCGAGACGCGGGTGCGGATCGAGGCCGAAGTCCGCGATGCGGACCTCTACATCGTGCAGCCGACTTCGGCGCCCACCAACGAGCGCCTGATGACGCTGGCGCTGATCGCCGACGCGGCGCGCGCCGCGGGGGCCGCGCGCGTGACGGCGGTGGTGCCCTATTTCGGCTACGCGCGCCAAGACGTGCGCAAGAGCCCGGGCGAGCCGCGTTCGGCGCAGCTTGCGGCGCGCATCCTGCACTGCGCCGGCGTCGAGCGGATGGTTGCGCTCGAACTGCATTCGCCGGCGCTGGAGAGCGCCTTCGACATGCCGCTCATTCACCTGCACGCCGACGAGTTGATGCTGCGCGCGATCCGGAGCTGGAACATCGCCGATCTCGCCATCGTCGCTCCCGACGCCGGCGGACTCAAGCGCGCGCAGCGCTACGCGGCGGCGTTGGCGGCGCCGCTGGCGGTGATCGCCAAGACCCGGCCCGGCGCGGACGTCGCCGTCGCGCTGCAGACGCTGGGCGAGGTGCGCGGCCGGCCCTGCCTCGTCGTGGACGACATGGCGAGCACCGGCGGCACCATCGCCGGCGCCGCGCGCGCCTTGCTGGCTGCCGGAGCCAAAGAGATTCATGCGCTGTTCATCCATGCCGTCATGGCGCCGGGCGCGCTGGACCGGATTTGCGCGGCGTCGGTGCGTCGGATCGCGACCACCGACAGCGTGCGCGGCGATCCCGACCCGCGCATCGAGGTCGTGCCGGTGGCGTCGCTCCTGGCGCAGGCCTTGATCCAGATCGGCGCAGGCGCAACGTCCGGGCGAGGAGCGGCGGATGTTCGGGGACCGTGAACATGCCGCACGGCAACCCCCGTGTGCCTGAGGCGAAGCAGCGCACTCACGCCATGGCGCGGGGCCGGCGATGACAATCCAGGTGGAGTGTTACGCCGGGTACCGCGGCGAGCAGGAGCCGCGCGCGTTCTCGCTCGGGGAGCGGCGCCTGGAGGTGGTGTCCCTGCTCGATCGCTGGCTTGCGCCGGAGCACCGCTACTTCAAGGTCGCCGCGAGCGACGGCAACACCTACATCCTGCGTCACGACGAGACGCGCGAAGAGTGGGAGCTGGGTGCCTTCCGCAAAGGGGTCGAAAGTCCGCAATGAGGCCGCAGCACCGGACACTGCGGGCGCGTTGCGCGCGTTTTTCAACGGTGGTGGTGGACGATGGGCGGTTCGGGCCGCTGCCAGATCAGTTCGCTGTCGCGATACACCTCGCGCACGCGGTGATACAGCACCGAGTGCACCGAGCCGTCCGCTTCTATCGCCTCGAAGCGAACAATTACGACGACTTTTCCCCTCTAATCGAAGGATGTCGATTTCCTATTTTGAGTACATTGAGGGATTCAATAATGAACTTATCTCGATGAGAATACGCACCATTCTGTACGCGCTTGACCTCAAGGCCAGAATTGCGATCTTCACCGTTGCGCTTTTTAGCTGCGCCATGTGGGCGCTAGCCCATGATCTGACGGGGGAAATCGGTGACGACTTCAAGGACGTGCTTGCCGCCCAGCAGTTCTATACCGTCGAACACATTGCCGGCAGCCTCGATGAAGCAGTCAAGTTGCGCATCAACGCCCTTGCCGATGCCGCCACTCTGATAAATTCCGATTGGATGGCCCACCCTGATCTTCTGCACGGCTTTATGGCGAAGAGCATGCCTCTGCAGCGCTTCTTTAACACGGGTCTATTGGTTATCTCCCGGGAAGGCATCGGACTTGCAGATCTGCCGCATCTGGAAGGGCGTGAAGGGATCAGCTATATCGAAAGGGATTACTTTCGCGAAGTCATGGCGACGGGCAAACCGGTTGTGGGCAAGCCAATTCTGGGCCGCCTCACGTACAAGCCTACCATCAGTATCGCCGTACCCATCAAGAGCAGCGGCAACGAAGTCATCGGCGTTCTGGTGGGTGGCAATCAATTTGTCGAGAGCGGTTTTCTCAACGAAATAGTACCTGCGAAACTGAACATGAAGGAAGATCTTCATGTCATTTCCCCCAAGGATGACGCGTTCGTGACTTCCACCAGTCATGACCTCATCCTGCAAGCCGAACCCGCGCCGAACGTTATCAAGATGTACGATCGCTACAAGCAGGGTTACGAAGGCTCTGGCGTGTCGGCAAATTCCAAGGGCATCGAAAATCTCAGTTCGGGAAAACGCGTCCCGAGCACGGGCTGGCTGGTCATCGCCACTTTGCCGACATCCATCGCCTTTGCACCGATAGCGGCGGTGCAAAGGGAAATTTACCAGGATACCGCTATAGCCTCGGTGATTATCGCCCTGCTGCTTTGGTTGTTCCTTCAGCGTCAGCTTAGCCCGCTCAGCCGCTCGGCACAAATCATCAATGCGATGGCGGGCGGTCACGAGCCGTTACGCCCTTTGCCTCTTGATGGGAGCAAGGAGATCAGGCGATTGCTCGACAGCTTCAACAAGCTTCAGCTACATATCGGCGAGCAGGCGGATTCGCTGCGCGAAGGCGCGGAGCAGATGCGGCTTGCCGCGTCGGTATTTGAAGGAACCAGCGAAGCCATTCTCATCTCCTCCGCGGATAACCACATCATCAGCGTCAATCGCGCCTTTTGCCGGATGACCGGCTACGAGGAAAGCGAACTTATCGGACGAACCCCAAATGTACTGAAGTCGGGCCGGCACGATCGCATCTTTTATCAGGAAATGTGGTCGTCGCTGTTGGTTACGGGGCAATGGCAGGGAGAAATCTGGAACCGCCGCAAAAGCGGTGAGATATATCCCGAGCGGCTGACAATTTCCACGCTTTACGATAAGGAAGGGAAGGTTCTGCGGTATATCGCCATCGCAGCGGACATCACGAAACAAAAGCAGGCGGAAGCAGTCATCTGGCAACAGGCCAACTACGATCTGCTGACCAACCTGCCCAATCGCCGCCTGTTGCAGGACATGATGCAAGAAGCGCTGGAGAAATCACGGCGGGAAGGCCTCTCCTTTGCGGTGCTGCATGCGGATCTGGATCGCTTTAAGGAAGTGAACGGAGCCTTGGGTCATGGCGTTGGGGATCAAATGATCATTGAAGTGGGGAGACGGATTGTTTCCTGCATGGAAACAGACGCCGATGCGGTCGCTCACTTGGGTGGTGACGAATTCGTCGTCGTATTAAGCGCTCTGGCGGATCCCTTGCCTCATGTCGAGGAAATGGCTGAGAAAATCCTGCGGGCGATTGCCGAACCGTTTCGTCTGGGCAGCGAGACTATCTATATCTCCACCAGCATCGGTATCGTCCGTTATCCCGCTGATTGTGAGGACGTCTCGAGCATGCTCAAGAAATCGGAACAGGCCAAGCATGCCGCCAAAATCGAAGGACGCAATCGTTACTGCTACTTCACCGCCGCGATGGAGCGTGCCGCGCAAACGCGGAAGCAGCTCGCCAACGATATGCATGGTGCACTCGCCGCTCGTCAGTTTGAAGTCTATTACCAGCCGATCTTGAATTTGGTCACGGGAGAGATTGTCAAGGCCGAGGCCTTGCTGCGCTGGCATCACCCGGAGAGGGGGATGGTTAGTCCCATGGAGTTCATTCCGATTGCCGAGGAAAATGGATTAATCGGTGAAATCGGTGACTGGGTATTCAAGGAAGCGGCGCAAATGGCAAAACGCTGGTGCGGCTATTGTGGGCTATCAGTGAATGGAGCCTGCGCCAAAGCCACTGCAATCGATGGTGGAGTAGCATCGTGTGTTTATCAGGTCACGGTGAACAAGTCTCCACGCCAATTCTTTACCCGCGACACGGATAAGACTTGGATCGACTATCTGCGGGAGAACAATATCGACCCGCGTTGTATCACCATCGAGATCACCGAAGGTTTGTTGCTGGATCAACATCCTGAAGTTACGCAGAAATTCATGGTCTTCCGCGATGCGGGAATTCAGATCGCGCTCGACGATTTCGGTACCGGGTATTCGGCGATGGCCTACCTCAAGCAATTCGACATCGACTATCTAAAAATAGATCGTTCGTTTGTGCGCGACATTATTACCGACCCGAGTGACCGGGCGATTGCCGAGGCCATCATCGCCATGGCGCATAAACTCGGATTGAAGGTGGTTGCCGAGGGCGTGGAGACAATCGAGCAGCGCGACCTGCTGGCTGAAGCCGGTTGCGACTACGGCCAGGGCTATTTGTTCGCCAAGCCAATGCCTGCGGCGCAGTTTGAAAGCCTGATCAATAATGCGAATTTGCCCCGAGTCATTAGAGTCTTGGCCTAATGGCGATAGTCTCTTTTGGGCTTCCCCCCCTGTGTTCCGGACCCACTATAGGGGAAATTGCTCAATGTCTCTTGGTGGCCGACCGCGATCGGTGGCGACAGGCAACTCCCGAGCCGTTTCGGTCATTCGGTTTATCCACTGTTTGGCAAATTACTTTAGACTTATCATGAATGAGTGTTTTTCCAGAACGTATGCCTTACGCGGCTGAAAATTGGAAGGTGCGATGAAAGAGCCGCTCCCAGGTGAGATCCTGCGCGTGATCCAGGACGCCGTTGCCGCCGTGACCGGCGCAAGCGTCGGGTCTGAGGCTGCCGCGCGGCTGCATGCAACGCTGTCCTCTGCTCTTGGCCCGGCCACTGCGCCGCGCGAGGTGGACTCAAGCCGTGAAGTCTCGATACTGCTGGCCGACTTGCGGGGCTTTAGTTCGATCGCCGAAGCTAATCCGGTGCACAGGGTACTGGAGATACTCAACCGCTACCTTGCGCCGATGTGTGAGATTGCGATCGACAACGGCGGGACCATCGATAAGTTCATGGGCGACACCATTAGGGTGGTGTTTGGCGCGCCGCAGAGCGGCGCCGACGACGCGCGGCGCGCCGTGACCTGCGCGGTGCAGATGCAGATCGCGATGGTCAAACTGAATCGCGACCAGGCATCGAAAGGGCTTCCGCCGCTGTTTATGGGTGTCGGAATCAACACCGGCCACGCAATGGTCGGTCTGCTCGGCTCCGACCTGCACTCCGAATACACCGTCATCGGCGACGAGGTGCATCTCGCCTCGCGCATCGAGTCCTTCAGTCTGCGCGGGCAGGTACTCATCAGCGAAAGCACGTTCGACCGCTGCCGCGACTTTGTCAGCGCAGACGCGCCGATGGAAGTGCATGTGAAGGGAAAATCGACCCCGGTGCGCCTGCGTGAAGTGATCGCGATTCCGTCGCTGGGTCTGCAGGTTCCGCGGCAGGAGGAGCGCAATAGC
>Ga0315281_10015675_pt1 | contig 10153 bp, 8 predicted proteins | sample YL17G07_0_MG_FD_204540 | JGI IMG/M metagenome (GOLD analysis project Ga0315281, IMG submission 204540) | Sediment microbial communities from Yellowstone Lake, YNP, Wyoming, USA - YL17G07_0 | ecosystem: Environmental > Aquatic > Freshwater > Lake > Sediment | place: USA: Wyoming | collected...
CAAAGGCAAGGGAAGATTTTCCTGATCCGGATACACCTGTTATTGCTATGACCTTGTTATGAAGAAGACTGAGGTTAATGTTTTTAAGGTTATTCTGTCGGGCACCCTCGATTATGAGTTCCTTCATGAACATCTAAATATTTTAACATATAAAGTTCTGACAACAGGAAGGTTGTAGTAAGAATCAGAAATACCTGTAGAATCTGTCCATAAAATACTGCTAAACTTATTTATGGGAAGCCTTCTTCACGCAGTGGTTTTATCAGAATATTTTACTTGTTTAGGTTTCTTGTTCAACCTCTATTTTGAACATATATACAGTACTTTATAAAAATTATGAAAGCCGTTTGTAGTTTATGTAATAAGCATTTAAGTATTAAGCTTATAAAGAATATTAAGAAGTACGGCACAATATATAATGTCTATTTTTGCAAAGAGTGCATGGTTGGCTTAACAATCCCGACACCGTCACCAGAAGATCTATCAAGATTATATTCATCAGGAAACTACAGATCAGGTAACGGTAAGCGATTTTATCCAATTATAGAATACTTTATCTACAAATTTAGATTAGGACGAAAGAGAAGGATCCAAAAATATGTTAATAAAGGCAGCATCCTTGATATAGGATGTGGACGTGGTCTCTTTCTTGATATTATGAGAAAGGATGGCTGGAGCGTAACTGGTGTAGAATTCAATAGTGAAACTGCTTCATACGCTTCTGATGCTTATGGTATCAAAGTGATAACTGCAACATCGATAGGTGAGCTTCTTGATGAAAGTTTTGATGTTATCACCCTTAATCACGTATTGGAGCATTCTATCAGTCCTGCAGCATTAATTAATGAATGTAAAAGATTGTTGCAGAAAGGAGGCCTTTTCGTTGTTGCAGTTCCAAATATATTCAGTTTTCAAGCACTTATAGGAAAGAGGGTCTGGTTCCACCTCGACTTACCATATCACCTTCACCATTTCTCTGAAGAAGGATTATCGACCTTACTGAACAAGAATTCTTTTAGGATCTTAAAGGTGAAACGATTTGATTTGGAGTACAACCCCTTTGGTTGGTTGCAGACACTGTTAAATCTCTCTAGCATCAGTGAAAACTTATTTTATAATCTTCTAAAAGGCCCTGAACTAAGGAAAAAAGAGATTTCAAATGTTACAAAACGGGATTTAATTCTTACTTTCGCTCTACTTCCCCTGTATTCCCCGCTGTCTTTTATGCTCACAGCATTTGAATCCCTCTTTTTGAAAAGAGGAGGTACCATTGAGGTGTATGCAGTTAAAGAATAACTGCAGAAAATTCAATATTAACCCGCTGAGACTTAGATTGAGACTCATTAAATGATTTCTAATAAAAGACTGATTGTCATAATGCCTGCCTATAACGCTGAGAAGACACTTCGCCAGACCTATGCTGAATTACCTCATGAATATGTAGATGACGTTATTCTTGTTGATGATGCATCGAGTGACCAAACTGCAAAGATAGCCCAGGAATTAGGCATTAAAACAATAGTACATAGAAAAAACACGGGATATGGTGCAAATCAGAAAACCTGTTACCGTGAAGCACTGAGACACGGTGCAGATATCATTGTCATGCTTCATCCTGACTATCAGTATTCTCCGCGCCTTGTAACTGCCATGGCTTCTATGATTGTATCTGGTCATTATGATGTCGTACTGGGCTCAAGGATACTTGGAGGTAATGCCCTGAAGGGTGGGATGCCTTTATACAAATATATTGCAAACAGATTTCTTACGTTTGTTGAGAATCTTTTGCTTGGCATCAAACTTTCGGAATACCATACAGGTTACCGTGCTTTTAACCGTAAGGTACTGGAAACATTACCTCTTGAAGAAAACTCCGATGATTTTGTTTTTGACAATGAAATTCTTGCTCAGGCGGCTTATTTTGGGTTCAAGATAGGAGAGATAAGTTGCCCTACCAAATATTTTGAAGATGCATCTTCAATAAATTTTGCAAGGAGTGTAAAATACGGATTAGGCGTCCTTGCAACCGCAGTTAGATATGCTCTACAGAAGTCCGGAATAATTAACTCATCCTTGTTTAATAAAGAGGGAAGAAAAATAATAGAAAAAAGTGGCGATAAAAATGAATAATAGAGAAACTTGTTCGTGCTTTTAAATTTTCCTAACGTAAAAGGAAGGGCTCTCTCAAGTCCTATGGTATGGGTAGCAGCCCTCCTGGTTGCATCATTAACCTTAATTATATATCTCCCTGCCCTTCAGAATGATTTTGTTAACTGGGACGATGACAAATATGTTTATGAAAACGAACATATCCATTCCCTCGACTTCAAGCTTTTGAAGTGGAGCTTCGGCTTCCATATGTCAAACTGGCATCCCCTTACATTCATCTCACATGCAATTGATTATGCTTTGTGGGGACTAAACCCGATAGGGCATCATTTAACAAACATAATTTTTCACAGCGTTAATACCTTCCTTTTATTTATATTGATAGTGTACTTACTCACAAATGTCAGATTAGCCAAATCTTCATTTTCTGAAACTAACTACAAAACCGCTACAGGGAACATTATTGCGGCTTCGGTAGCTGCGCTTTTATTTGGTATACATCCAATACATGTAGAATCCGTGGCATGGGTAGCGGAGAGGAAGGATGTTCTGTCAACTCTTTTTGTACTCCTGAGCCTTATTTTTTATTCTAAATATGTTATAAAACAAGAGACTAAAAAAACTAACAGCCAACCCTTACACTACATTTTAAGTCTCATCTTTTTTATCTCAGCATTAATGAGCAAACCCATGGCAGTAACCCTCCCTTTTATTCTTATTATGCTGGATATTTATCCATTTCAAAGGTTTAGTTTTAAAGAGATCTTCAAAACACATAAAAAGGTGGTTATAGAAAAAATACCTTTTGTCTTTTTTAGCTTAATTTCAACCATTCTAACAATAATGGCCCAGCATTCAGGAGGTGCAATAACCTCACTAAAAGTGTACCCCTTATCTTCCCGTATTGTTATAGCCATAAGGGGATTGTCATTTTATCTTGAAAAGATGATTTTGCCAATCGGGCTTTCACCATTTTATCCTCTTCCAAAGAACCCCATTTTACCGTCTTTTGAATACATATTTTCAATAATATTGGTGCTGGCAATTAGCATTTTCTCTGTTTGGACATGGAAGAGGGGACGGAAGGTTTATATGGCAATATGGGCATATTATGTGCTAACCTTACTGCCCGTAATTGGAATTATTCAGTTAGGAGAACAGGCAGCAGCAGATAGGTATTCCTATATTCCAAGTATAGGTCCTTTTTTCTTAATCGGGCTGGGAATATCAGCGGCATGGGGAAAGCATTATTCTACAGAACGAGTCACTTTTATAAGCAAGAAAATTATCTTCCTTATATTAATATCGATCTTATCGCTATTAGGTATGTTAACAATAAAACAGATAAAAATCTGGAACGACTCTATAATATTGTGGAGCTATGAGCTGAAGAGATATCCTGATTCCTGGTTGGCCTATTATAATCGTGCCCATGCCTATTCAAGTCAGGGAGATTATCAGCAAGCACTGAAGGATATAGACAGAGCCATCACATATAATCCAAAATATGCGCAGGCATATTATATCCGTGGCATTGATTATATTGGGCTGGGAGATTATCAGCAAGCGCTAAAGGATTTAGATAAAGCTATAGAATGTAACCCTCAATTTGCACAGGCATATTACTATAGTGCCAATGTATACATAAGATTGGAAAATTATCAGAAGGCGTTGAAGGATTTAGATAAGGTCATTGAAATTGACCCTAATAATTTCACGGCATATAACGATAGAGGATTATCATATTATACCTTAGGGAAGTTTAAAGAGGCTATTACAGACTATTCACAGGCTATTACACTCAATCCTGGAAATTCTACGTATTATTATAATCGCGGAATGGTTTATTTCAAAATCGGCAAAAATACTGAAGCGGTCAGGGACTTTCAAAAGGCAGCGAGGTTGGGAAATAAAAAGTCCCAGGAATTTCTAAAAATAAACGGCATAAAGTGGTAACCGACAATGTGATAGGGAATTACATTAATACCATATTACAGTGCCATCCTTTGTCTTTACAGGCACATGCCTTAGAGGTATCTGCTTCTCCCAGAGTGACCTGTTTTCTTTATACCACTTAATGGTTTGTTTTAGGCCATCTTCAAAACTTACTTCAGGGATGAACCCAAGTATCTCTCTGGCCTTTTCATTTGAGGCGATATGTTTCTGAACTTGTCCATAACGATCTGGGATAGAGACAAGATTACCCTCTTTAATACCAAAAGCCTCAAGCACCTTGTGGGCGATCTCAAGGACATTCAGACTTTGACCAGTTCCTACATTAAAGACCTCTCCCCTGACTTTTTCAATGGGAGCATGAATAGCGAGGTCAACCGCCCTTGCCGTATCTTCTGAATAAACCCAGTCTCTTGAGGCAGAACCGTCACCGTGAATGGTAAGGGGTTCATCAAGAATACAACTTGTTATGAAACGCGGCACGACCTTCTCAAGATGCTGCCGTGGGCCATAATTATTAAATGGCCTTATTATTACACCCGGTAGGTCATGGGCAACGATATATGAATATATCAGTCTGTCTGCACCTGCCTTAGCTGCTGCATAAGGGCTTGTTGGATTAAGAGGATGATTTTCATCCATTGGCTCATATACTGCGGTGCCATATACCTCTGAAGTAGATATATGTATGAATCGGTTTATTCTCTCAGAGTGTTTGAGCACTGCATTTGCAACTGACTGGGTACCAAGGACATCTGTGACAAAAAATACTCTATGTGAGTAAAGGGAGCGAGCCACATGAGTCTCTGCGGCAAAGTGTACAACTATATCAGACCTGCCAACAAGGTCGCTCACCAGGTCAAGGTTATTCACATCACCATACCAGAACTCAAACCTGTCTGAGTTCCTCACATCTATAGGAATATTTTCTATGTCACCTGCATATGTAAGGAGATCAAGAACAAGTACCCTGTACTCAGGATATTTTCTGAAGATATAATCAATAAAGTTACTCCCAATAAAACCCGCCCCACCTGTCAAAAGAATCGTCTTCATTTTTGCCTCCTCTAAGGTTTACTTATAAACAGTTCCTCTTTCAAGGTCTTCACGATATATCGCACATCTTCCGTCTTAAGAGATGGGTATAGAGGAAGTGATATAGTGCTTTTTCCTATCTCCTCTGCCACAGGATAGCCTCCCTTACGATATCCAAAGGTTTCCCTATAGTATTTGAGCAAATGAATTGGCCTGTAATTCACAGCCACCCCAATACCTCTCTCCTGAAACGCCCAGAGAAGCGAATCCCTTCTCTCGGGCGGTACAAGTACCGTAAAAAGATGTCTGGCATGCTTGACAAAGGAGAGAGTCTTTAGAAGCCTGATACCTTTAACATCTCTTAACTCTTCTTCATAAAGTCTCCAGAGAACATCTCTCTTCTGCCAAAGGTCTTCAATTCGCTCAAGTTGACCAATCAGAAGAGCTGCCTGAATGTTGTCCATGTTGTATTTCCAGCCAAGAAGCGGCATGTCCCAGTGCTGGTAACGTTTTGTGTATCTGTCAGCAGCGCCTCTGTCAATACCATGAAGTCTTAGCATCCTGAAAGCATCTGCTAATGCCTCACTGCTAGTGCTTACCGCACCACCCTCCCCGGAAGTAATATTTTTTGTAGCATAAAAACTGAAACACACGGTATCCGATAGCTGTCCTACCTTTATACCATCTCTTGATGCCTCTATGGCGTGTGCCGCATCTTCAATGATTTTCAGATTATGCCTTTTTGCAACCTCATTAATTCTTTTCATATCGCACATCTGCCCATAGAGGTGAACGGGGATTATGGCCTTTGTTCTCTCAGTAATAGCTGACTCAATAAGTTCTGCATTTAAATTTCCGGTTTCTTCTTCTATATCTACAAAGATTGGTCTTGCCCCGGCATACAATACGGAGTTTGCTGTAGCACAGAAGCTCATCGGTGTAGTGATAACCTCATCTCCTGGGCCAATACCGAGGGTAATAAGGCTAAGGTGTAATGCCGCAGTACAGCTTGTCACCCCTATAGCATATTTTGCCCCAAGATATGAAGCAAACAAATTTTCAAACTCCGCAACTACTTGCCCGGTGGTAAGGAATATCGAATTTAATACATCATTTACTCTCTTAATATCCTCCTGCTCTATGTTATGTTTAAAAAATTCTACTTTCATATCTAATACCAGATGATTTTGCCCTCTTTATCTTTAACAGGCACCTTTCTCATGGCAATCTGTTTTTCCCAGATTGCCATGTTATTTTTATACCACTCTATCGTCCTTTTCAGCCCCTCATTAAAAGAAACTCCTGCCTTAAAACCGATAACACTTGCCGCTTTATCCGTAGATGATGTGAGGGGCCATAGTTTTTAAAGGGTCTGATTATCACTCCAGGTATATCGTAAGAGGCCATATAAGAATGAACAAGTCTGTCTGCACCTGCCTTTGCGGCTGCATATGGTGTTGTTGGGTTAAGCGGATGGTTCTCATCCATCGGCTCATAGATGGCAGAACCATAAACCTCAGAGGTAGAGATATAAATAAACCTCTCTATCTTGTTAGCATGTTTTAGCACTGCATTTGCAACAGACTGGGTTCCAAGAACATCTGTAACAAAAAAGACTCTGTTAAGATATAGAGAGCGGGCGATATGTGTCTCTGCTGCAAAATGCACAACCACATCAGAACGATCAACAAGGTCACTGACAAGATCAAGATTATTCACATCGCTATACCAGAACTCAAACCTCTCTGAGTTCCTTATTTCTAAAAGAATATTCTCAATACTCCCTGCATTTGTGAGGGCATCGAGGACAATTATCCTGTAATCTTGATATTTCTTGAATATATGCTTTAGAAAATTACTTCCAATAAATCCCGCGCCGCCTGTAACGAGTATGGTTTTCATAATTACTCCTGTTTTATTTGATTTCTCTCAACCTTGTATAAGATTCCGATTGGAGTGTTTCCATAATAAAAAATTTGAACTAATTTAAGTCCGGGAGCATTAAAAGAATTCCCATAAAAAAATAACCTCTGCCAGATATTATCTTTATAAGGCACTAACGGACGGGTAAGATCAATTGAAAGGAATACATAAGTGATAGGTATAGTCTTTGAGATTTTGTCCATTGTATCGAGATCATAGGGCAACCATACCGCTCTCCTGTCAGCATACCAGCTAATCCCCCATGCCATATCAGAAGCTATAATACTGTCTTTGTTGGTGGCACCTTTAACCATATCACCAAGCTGCTTGTAATAATTAATTATCTTTCCATCCTGCCAGAAACCAATGGACGAGAATATTATGATTAATGCAACAATAGAAAAGTAGGCCATAGACTTCAAATATCTTAATCTAATAGATTTAAGAAAAATCAGAAAAAATGTAACAACAGGCGGTACGAGAAACATATAATATCTAGCCTCAGGGCTTACAGTAGAGGCAATTACAATGGTCTGCAGTAAGGCAGTTAATGCTATAACTTTCCTGAAACGTCTGTGCACTTCGTCTTTGAGGGGAACGCAGAGCCCGAGAATCATTACCGAAATAAGGCCATAACCAAAAAAATACCTGAAATCACCAAGCAGATTGAAAAATAAATTAGTAAACTTCTCATAGAATTCGACAGGGTGATTTATTATAAATTTCCACGGTGAAATATAGTTAACCTGTGTCCAGAGGTAAAAACCAGGATAACTCTTTGTAAACAACATTGGAGAATTCATAGAGGAAACGGCCGAACCTGAGACCATGTAATTCCTTATTATCACTGGTAATATTATCAAAAATAAACCAATAATAAAAAATCCTAAACGCTTTAGGTTTTCCTTATCGAATTTAAATGGCTTATAATCTATAACAACTAAGGCAGAGATCAAAAAAACGGCATTCAGCCTGGTTAACCAAAGAAGTCCTGCCAGAAGCCCAAGTATAAATATCTTTTCAGGATATTTAATATAGATATAAAAAAAGAACATCACCAGTGATGTATATACAATATCTGAAGAACCAATAATGCTCATTTTCAGAAAAGCGTTGGAAAGTCCAATACATGCTGAAACTATAAGTGCTAAAAATTCATCTTTGGAAAATTCTCTGATAAAGAGATATGTCATGGGGATGAGTAAAATATAGAATAATCCATTAACCAGAACGACTGAAAAATCATTTAGGCCAAATAACCGGAAAAAACCAGCCAGAAGATAAGGGTAAAGAGGAGGCCTTGTTATTTCAGGATGTGGTAGTGACTTAAAATTTAGAAAACTTACAGGTCTTAAGACGGAGGTACTGAAACCTTTACCCTCATAAATATTTCTTGCTATCTGGTTATAATCATGGGAATCGCTCCAGAAAAAACCACTAAAATGGCTTTTATAGGCTGCATACCACAGCAGGATACTTATAATCAGAAGTAATACTGGGATATAGCGCTTGAATCGACCTGATGCAATGTCCACTTGTTTAATTAAGGTCCTTTCCTGGCAACTGAGATTAAAGACAGACCAAAGGGGAAGGTAAATCTTTTGATAAAAAATCTCTCGAATGAAAAAATCTTTTCTAAAATAGAGTTTAAAAATCGGGGTGGGATAAATGTTTCAGCCTTAGTCTGTTTTTTGAAGAAAAGTTTTGAGTATATCCGTTGAATTAGGGCCAAAGGGAATAGGAAGGTATTATAATAACTACAAATTATTATTGACACTTCCGGGATAGCGAATAATCTGCAAAATCTTCTTTTGCTATACCTCCTTTTATGATGGTGAATTCTGTCATGATCTGTCCATAACCATTGGTATGCAGGGGCAGTACAGATAATTATCCCTCCCGGTTTTAGAATGGAAAATGTTTTCCTGATTGCCTCAAAATCATCCTCAATATGTTCGATTACATCTAACAATAAAATAATATCGAATTCACCTTCTTTATAGGGAAGCCTATCAGGTAATTCTCCTTTCTGAACTTCCAATCCTCTATTTTTACAAAATATAATAGCAGTATTAACAGCATCCATGCCGGAGGCATTGTAATTCCGTCTGAGCTCCTCTAAGGTGCCACCACAACCGCATCCCATGTCACAAATCCTGACAGCTTTATTATCAAATCCCAGCCTTTTAACCATATCTTCCAATATGTATAAAATAATTTTACGCTTTGCATTGAACCACCAATGATTTTTTTCAATACTGTACATTTCCTCATAAACACTGATATCCATTTCAGCTATTAATATTCTGCTCTCTTATCAAATATAAAGGGCGTCCCTGTACCTGCCTATAAATCTTACCAATATATTCTCCTATTATACCCATAAGCAATATCTGAATCCCTCCAAGGAAAAATAAACCTGACGCTAATAATGCATATCCAGGAATAGAAATGCCAAAAAACAATTTCTGTAACACCACTATAAACGTAATTAAAAAGCTGATGGTAGTTATGGCAAAACCCAAGATGATTGTAAAATAAAGGGGAGCGAGAGAAAAACCCGAAATAACATCCAACGATAACATGAAAAGTTTGAAAGGATTGTACTTAGTTTTACCTCCTTTGCGTTCTGGTCTGTCATATTCTATACTAGCTTGTTTGTAGCCTATCCATGTTGTTAATCCACGGACAAAACGATTTTGCTCCCGACATTTTCTAAAGTCTTTGATAACAGTTTTATCCATAAGCCTGAAATCTCCGGTATCTAAAGGGATCTTGGTGCTACTGAGCAGGTTAATCAGACGATAGAAGAGTTTGGCTGTAATTTTCTTAAATATTGTTTCTCCACATCTTTCCCTTCGTTTAGCATAAACCAATTGTTTGTCATTTTCCCAGAGCTTTATCATCTCCGGGATCAACTCAGGGGGATCCTGCAAATCTGCATCCATCAGGACTACAGCATCACCTCTCGCTACGTCTAAGCCGGCAGTAGAGGCTGCTTCGTGTCCAAAATTTCTTGTAAAAGATAAATAAAATACTCTCTTATCTGATAGGGAAAGCTCCTTCATCTTCTGAAACGAAGTATCTGTACTTCCATCATCAACAAAAATTATTTCATAGTCAACAGGAATTA
>Ga0315281_10015676_pt1 | contig 10152 bp, 14 predicted proteins | sample YL17G07_0_MG_FD_204540 | JGI IMG/M metagenome (GOLD analysis project Ga0315281, IMG submission 204540) | Sediment microbial communities from Yellowstone Lake, YNP, Wyoming, USA - YL17G07_0 | ecosystem: Environmental > Aquatic > Freshwater > Lake > Sediment | place: USA: Wyoming | collected...
AGGTATTCAAGGGCACGAGCCAATGAATTCCTTTTCGGGTGTAGCTGAGATTAAGAAGGGCGAAGGTGTATTTCTCTGGATGGAGATCAGGGCAGGGGAACGGGCTCTGACCATGCTTGAGGCAAAGGGTCAGATGTCCATCTACCATGCCTGGGCTTCGGAGAAAGGGGTTACCGATGTAATTGATATCGGGATTACGAAGGAGAGTTGGTTAGAACTCAGAGAGGCAATAAGAGGCGAGGTGAAGCAGAAGGGGTTTTTCACATGGCGCACTTACAGCGTCAAACAAAACTTCAGAGAAGGTCGTTGGTATGTGTCGGTCCTGGACGCCAACAAAAGACCTGTTCGTAAAGTTGGCTTTGGAACCGAAGCCTTCCGTCCAGAAATAGCCATTAAATTTATGCCGAATCGTCAATAACGTAGCGTCGGCATTCCTGCCTGCCGGCAGGCAGGTACTGCCGACGAAATGATTTTCAATTTCCTCCCCTTTTTCCCACAGGCAAACTCGATGGGGGAGGGTGAGGGTGGGGGCATTGGCAGGCTTGTTAGCCCCATCACCAATGGGAAGGTAACCCTATACTCCCTCTTCCCTTGGGGAGAGTCTGCCAGCCCTGCCTACCGCAGGCAGGCGCAGGCAGGGATTGAGGTGAGGGGAAGACAAAGATTTCATTGACCCTACCTGGGTATTTTAATAAAATCACATCAATTCAAGCCTGGGCACCGTGGTGGGTGGGTCGTGCCCTTCAACAATCAGTGATTAATAAGAAGAATTGGAGAATGTTAAGAAGCACACCTGACCCTGGAGATTTAATCGTTGTGGAGCATTAAAATGTCGGAAAAAACATCCTTGATCCATGTTGAACGAATCGAGCGGTCAATTTTTCTAATTAGGGGCCAAAAGGTGATGTTGGATGCTGATTTAGCTGAACTTTACGGTGTGACTACAAAACGCCTAAATGAGCAGGTTAAGCGTAATCGTGGTCGTTTCCCTGCAGACTTTATGTTCCAGCTTACGGCCAAAGAAAAGACCGAAGGTGGTCGCAAATTGCGACCACCTTTCTAAGCTCAAGTTTTCGCCTGTTTTGCCGAATGCTTTCACCGAACATGGGGCAATCATGGTTGCCAGCGTTCTAAACACGCCACGTGCCATCCAAACAAGTGTTTTGGTAGTGCGAGTATTCGTCCGACTTCGTGCAATGCTAACAACCCATAAAGAGTTAGCACATAAGCTATCTGAATTAGAACGAAAACTTGTCAACCATGATGAAGCAATCCAATCATTGATGAATGCGATCCGACAACTGATGACCTCTCCAGAACCAAAGCGCCGTCCAATTGGGTTTCGTGTAGATGAAACGGAAGATAAGAAAAAGTTTTCGGATGAGGGATAAGCTCCTCACTACATAGGGGATGCAGGGGAAAGTTCTGAACCTCATCGTGAACTACTGTGAGCTCAGGACTTATCATGGACCCTATATGGTTCATGGCATGGTTCAGGGGTGGTGGGTGAAGAAGATTCAGGAAGGTAGCGTCTAAAGAATTTCGTTGACTATTTTACACGAACGGCGAAAATAGTAACCAAAGTCCTTCATGGCAATGTCAACCCTTCAGCTCCTCAGCATAAATGCTGGGGCTTGCTCAGGGTTGATCCTGAGCGGCAGGTTAAACACCGCCTAAAGGCCGAATTTTTGGTGCCGTCGAAGGATCAATTTCACTGTAGATTCGATGGTGCGTCTGGTTAGGGCAGCTGGGGGTCCGATCCGTGTTCAGGTTGTTCCAAAAACCCAGACTAAAAAAAACAATTTTTACAAGAAACAAGGAATGAAAAAAGCTGCCTAATCCAAAAAGTGATTAAGAATTATTGTCCAATGTTAAAAAGCATAACCCTAGCCCTAAAATTTAAATGTAAGGAGGTAATTTATGCAAAAAGGTGGAAAGGATCCTGTAGCTGAAGAGCTAAAAAGAATCAAAAATCTTTTAATACTTGATCTTTATGCAAAGGGAATTCCCTCGGGTGAAATAAACAAAGCAGTTGGAATGGGTGCGGCGAATATCCGTAGTATGTTCTCAAAGAAAAATTTGAAAAAGGGAGAGAAAGGAGAATAGGATATGAAAAATGAGGAAAATGAAAAGGAGTCAGTAGGATGGGAGGCATTAAAAGTGCGACTTGATGCATTGGTACTAATATTGATGAGGTCAATACTAGCTGATGATAATGGTAAGGTTAAAATCAGTGAAGCAGCCCCGCTATTACACAGGGTAGGTTATACCCCAACTGAAATTGCAACTATTTTTGGCAAAAAGAAACCGTCTGAGGTTTCAACGTACCTCTATTCAAAGAAGTAGATAAATAGGATCATCCTAATGCCTCTTGAGGTTTCTGATAAAATATCCAACCTTAACGACCAGATTGCAAACGTATCAAGGATTTTGGGTAGGTCTAGGGAAAGAAAAAAGGTATTCGAAGCAATCTATCGTGGTAAGAAACAGGTCAAGACAAAGAAGGAGATTGCGAAAGTAGCCTACCTTTCTGAAATTCGTGTTCTACAGGAAGCTGGAAAGTTGGCCGCTAATAATATAGTGGATATGGTTAAGATTGAGGGGCAGACAGGTTATAGAAAAATACCCTTCTTTTCTCATCATAAGATAGAAATTCTACGACTTGCAGGTAATAAAGAGAAGATATCAGCTTTTCCTACGAAAATCAATCCTCGCCGAGATAATAAAATTACCTATATTACCATCAAGTATCCGACTAAGTCATTTGATGTGGTTCAATTGACTATAGACGATATCGACAGTTTCTCTAAAATCAGGTTGGTCAAAAGCGAAGTTCAATTAAGGCCGGTTGATGAGGAAAAATTTAAGGAGGGGATAAAGAAGATAATTGGAGAGGCAGGGAAATTTACGGATTGGGGAGGTGAGAAAAACGATCTCTATACCACAAGATTAAGAGTTAAAAATAGAAGAGTACCAACTGCTGTTGCGTTCAAAGGGAGAGGTAAAAAGGGAATATTGAAACTAAACATGATGGGGAAAAATGGCGATCAGATTTTGAGACTATTTCAAACTGATGCAGATTTGTTCATACTCCAATATTGGGGCCAGATCGACCAAAGTATTTATGAACAAATGAATAGCTTTGCAATCCAAAAGTCAGCGTTAAATGGGAAGAGAATTTACTATAGCGTAATCGATGGATTTGATACAGCCAGAATTCTTGAAGCATACAAACAGTTTTTTTGAATAGCAGCCCAACTAACGGATAGCCTAAATATTAGATACTACTCAGAAAGGATAGCCCAATGAAGAAAGCAAAGGAAAGTGATTACGGTTTGCCAAGCCTGGCTTTGGTATTCGGTTATATTGCAGTTAAAGAATTACAAAATATTAAGGATAGAATCGGAGTTCTTAGCAGACTCGGTTATGGGAACAAAGAGATTGCAATCATTTGTGGAACCACCGAGGGCCATGTAGCTAAAGAAAAAAGTATCAGCAAAAAAATGAAGAAAGGACGTAAAAAATGAATAGTAACGATGACAAAAAAAATCAGGCAATATTGATGCTCGGTTATCTTTGTATTTCTACTGAGATTGAATCGAGCCTCGAGCGAAAAGTGCAAATTCTCGATAGATTCGAATTGAGCGACAAAGAAATTTCAAAAATTTGTAGTTGTTCAAAGCAATCCGTTGCCAATGCACGACAAAATCTAAGAAAGAAGAAATTTTAAAAAATGCCAGATAAAAGAATCAATAGAAGGGTCTATCAGTCGTATAGTCGCCAGATATTAAATATTCCCGGAGAATATTTAGAAGCGGTGAGCATTGGGCACCGAGTTTTTTCACCGATTTTCCAATTTGAAAACGGCCTCAGGCTAGCTATGCATAAATTTATGGTAACTTGCTATGGGACGGATTGGTGGGAACTTTCATTGAAGCTCAGACTGCCCGATATCTACAATTATGTCGAGACGCAAAAGCTTAAGAAAAGTTATATGCCTTGGATTGGTGACTCGACAAGAGTACCCCTCCTGCCAATTCATTTAATTACACTTGGTCAATTGGAACAGATAATTATCCACTATAAATCAGATTGTATCCCTGAGCTATTTCCCACAATAGATTTTTTTACAGGCCATATGGAGGTCATCAAACGAGTCAGAAACTTGTTTTCGCATATGTACCCTTGTATTACAACTCATGATGTAGTGGTTGCAAAAAGGGAAATTAGAACACTCTGTGATCACTTGAAGAGGAAGGTATAGGCAACAGCAAAAAGAGATGAGCATCCATAAAAAAGTTGGGCCTGTCAACATATCAAGACGTATAGGGCATAGGGCGAAGAGCGTAGCGTTAAGGCATCCCTTTTTAACCAACCAATGATCGTTACCGTTGGAAACAAATAATGAAAGTCAAAATTCTTGGAGGGGAGAAGGAAGACGATGAAGCAAATCGTGTTTAATAAAGATCCTGAGAAATTCATTGAAAGAGTTATTGCCAGATTTGTTCAAGAAAGTCCTGCCAACCGCCGGAAAGTTGACGGAGGGCAGTACTGGGAAACACCTTTGGTTGGATTCACTTCCGGGGAAGATCCTCTTTTCAAGGAATATAAAAAGATCATCGGCGAATTCCACTTCACGCCTCAGGAGTTTTTTGAATTGACTTTTGGCGGAAGGAAATCTTCCAAAGAGCTTTCAGTTATCTCCTGGGTTCTCCCGACTTCTGAAGATATCCGCAAAAGCAATCGCAAAGAGGCCAGGTATCCTTCCCTGCTCTGGGCCCATGCCCGGGACTTCGGTGAACAATTCAACGTCAAACTTAGAAATCACCTTGTCTCCGTGTTAAAAAAGAGAGGGTATAAGGCCGTTGCTCCCATGAATTCCTCCTTTTGGAAACGGCTTCGATCCCCCGAAGTGGGGATTGCCTCCAATTGGTCAGAACGGCATATCGCTTATGCCTGCGGTCTCGGAGCTTTTGGGTTGAGCGACGGACTAATTACCGCAAAAGGCAAGGCCATGCGCATAGGTAGCGTGGTCACCGATCTTCCCCTCAAACCTTCTGAAAAAATTTATCCCCATCACCAGGCCAACTGCCTTTACTACTTCAATAAGACTTGTAAGACCTGCGCAGCCCGCTGCCCGGCCGGGGCGATTACGGAAAAGGGTCATGATAAAGATAAGTGCTTCGAATATACCTATTCTGTCGTCGGGAAGGCTAAGAAGGACGAATATGGTGTCACGATCGCGGGATGCGGGCTCTGTCAGACCAAAGTCCCATGCGAATTCGAGATTCCAAAACTGATTCAGAAAGAGAGAGGATATGGAAAAAACAAGTTAATGAGGTAACCCTACAAGATATATATGGGAAGGTTGTTCTTAGAAAGCGGGACACATCCCATTTTTGGATTTTTAACCTCTTGTTGATCACCTCTGAAAGATAACCAATCTTCTTTATAATTTAACTTCCAATATATTTTTGGTTGAAAAATTTAGTTAAGTAAGGTATCCTTATAACAAGGAGGTAAGGAAGTATGCTTGCAAAGAAGACGTCTAAGAATCAGATCACCTTGCCCAAAGACATTGCCAGTGCGTTTCCTGATGCCCAATACTTTGATGTCCAGATTGAAGATAACAAAATCCTCTTAAGGCCGGTCAAGATAACGCCTGTGGGGTCGAGCCTTGAAAGCGTGAGGGCGAAAATGAAAAAGCTCGGAATTACTGAAAAGGAAGTGGCCGGGGCAGTCCAATGGGCAAGAAGCGGGAAGAAGTAAAACGGGTTGTGTTAGATACAAATATTTTGGTATCCGCTTTGCTCTTCAAAGGGGAATTGTCGAAGATTGTTGAGTTGTGGAAGGAGGGGAAGATCCTCCCAATCCTATCAAAAAAAACTTTCGATGAGTTAAGGACTGTTCTTGAATATCCTAAATTCTCCCTTGCACAGAACGAGATAAGATCCATTATAGAAAATGAGGTTCTACCTTTTTTTGAGATTGCAGTTGTGGTTAAGGAGGTCAAGGGGATATGCAGGGACCCTGGTGACGATAAATTCATTTCATGCGCCCTTTCAGCATCTGTAGACTATATCGTGAGTGGTGATAAAGATTTGTACGATTTAAAGAGGTTCAAATCTATCAATATCATTAAGGCCTCTGATTTCTTAAAGATGTTTGATTAAAATGGCACCTATTTCAAGGGGAATCGCAGGAAAAGAGTTAATTTAGGGAAAAAGGGGCAATTCTGTTTTTAAAGATAATGAAGGTGAAAGTAAATATAACCATCCCCTTTATTTATAGAACACCAAGCGCACTGGCCGGAGTGGTTCCTTGTTATGATTAGAGAGCTGGGAGAGAAGAAGCCGAAAATCGCTGAGTCTGCTTTTGTGAGTGAGGCGGCTTATGTGGTCGGGGATGTAGAAATTGGGGAGAACTCCAGCATCTGGCCTGGAGCGGTTTTAAGAGCTGATCGATTCCGAATCCGGATAGGGTCCAATAGTAATATTCAGGATAACTGTGTTGTCCACGCGGGGTTTTCGGACGTAAACATTGGAAACAATGTGACGATCGGTCATGGCTCAATGATCCACTGTGCGAGAATCGGGAACAATGTTTTTATTGGAATGCATACCGTGCTGAACAATCAATCAGAAATTGAGGATTTCTGTATGATCGGCGCCTATTCAATGGTAAAGGATGCTTTTAAAGTTCCTTCAGGATCTCTGGCCGTAGGAATTCCAGCAAGAATCATCAGGACCCTCAATGATCGAGAATTGGAGCGGATATCATTCGGAAGCAACTACTATGTCGAACTTGCAAAAGAATTTAAAAAGCACGGATTATGAAGATTGCGGGAGGGACACTTCCCTATTTTAAACTTATTAGCATAGCGCATAGCGCCCGCCTCCCAAAGTATTTATACGTCGGGCAGGCAAAGAGCATAGCGTTCATTTGTAAGACGCTAAAAAATAAAACGGATCAATGACTCCCTAACTAATACAAACGCATTTAATATGTTAACATCACTAATCGTCGTTGCGAGCCTGAAGGGCGTGGCAATCTCTTCATTCATGAGATTGCTTTGTCGCTTTGCTCCTCGCAATGACAAACGATTTATTGCGTTTGGATTAATTGGTTTTTCCTCTGACTGAATTTTTAAGTCAAAAGGAGGATAGGAGTAAAGAATGCCGAAACTGACTAAGAAGAGATCGCAGAAGGCGGGTCTTCCACCCGGAACCCTCATCCATATTGGAGAGAAAAAGAGGGAGGAGCCAAAGATCACCATCCTGGATTACGATGAGACCCAATTCCAAGAGAGAGAGGCAAAATCGGTTGAGGAATGTTTTCCCCTCAAAGAAAAGCCGACCGTGACATGGATCAATGTAGAGGGCCTTCACCAGGTTGAAGTTCTGGAAAGGCTTGGTGGCTGTTATGGATTACACCCCTTGGTATTAGAAGACATCCTGAACACGGATCAGCGTCCGAAGATGGAGGATTATGGTGAATACGTCTATATCGTTCTGAAGATGCTTACTTATTATGATGATAAGAGTGGCCAGATCGAAGCAGAACAGATCAGTCTGGTTCTAGGTCGAAATTTTGTCCTTTCTTTTCAAGAAGGAAAGAAGGGGGATGTTTTCGATCTTCTTCGAGAGCGGCTTCGAGGTGGTAAGGGCCGGATCAGAAAGATGGGTGCGGACTACCTGGCCTACTCTTTGATCGATTCTGTTGTGGATCACTATTTCATTATCCTTGAGCGCTTGGGTGAGAGGGTTGAGTTTCTGGAAGAAGAGTTAATGACCGAGCCCACCACCAAAACCTTGCAGGAGATCTACAATTTAAAAAGGGAGATGATCTTCTTAAGAAAGGCGGTCTGGCCATTGAGGGAGGTCGTCGGGGCTCTTGAGAGAGGGGAATCACCACTGATTCAACAGAATACCCAGATTTACCTCAGGGATGTTTATGACCATACCATTCAGGTGATCGATACCATCGAGACCTTCCGGGATACGGTTTCAGGCATGCTTGACATTTATCTTTCGAGCGTGAGCAACCGATTGAATTCGGTGATGAAGGTCCTGACGATCATCGCAACGATATTTATGCCCCTGACCTTTCTTGCGGGAATTTATGGAATGAATTTCAAATATATGCCGGAACTGGAGTGGCGCTGGGGTTACCCTCTTGTCTGGATGATCATGATTGCTATTGGAATTTTAATGTTATTCTATTTTAGGAAGAAGAAATGGCTATAATAATTAAATCTAGCCCCGATTAGTGATCCTGTCTATTTTTATCAGCAAAGGGAAAGAGGCAAAGGAGATTAGAATTAAATAAAAAGGAGGGACCGATATAACAAAAAAATTGATCATCGCTCACCGGGGTGCTCCGGGCTACGCAAAAGAGAATACGATCGAATCGTTTGAAAAAGCAATGGCTCTCGGGGCCGATATGATCGAGTTCGATGTGAGGAGAACGAAAGATAATGTTTTTATTGCCTATCATAACGGATCCATTCAAGGCAAGCCCATCAAAGATTTAACCTATGAAGAGATTATCCAAATTGCCAGGAACCAGGGATTTGACATTCCAACGGTCGAAGAGGTTTTGAAATGTGCAAGGGGAAAGATAAAACTTGATGTCGAACTGAAAGAGGAAGGCTACGAAAAAGAGGTGGTGGAATTATTATCCAGGTATTTTAAAGAAGATCAATTTGTTATCACTTCATTTAATGACTCCCCTTTAAAGACCATCAAAGACATTTACCCCGATATCAAAGTTGGTTTACTGTTAGGAAAATTCAAAAATTCCCTATGGATGAGAATTCCAGAGTTTTTTCCCATGAAAAGATATAAAAAAGCAAAAGCCGATTTCCTGGTGGCCCATTGGAAATTGTTAAGGTTTGGTCTTTTAGAAAGAGCCCAAAGAAGTCATAAACCTGTCTTCGTTTGGACAGTGAACGATGAAAGAATGATGTGGAAATTGCTGAATGACAGAAGAGTTTATGCCATCATCACAGATAAACCAGATTTAGCTGTTCCGCTACGAAAAAAAATAATTCAGCAAAATAAAGAGACGCCAGGTCTTGGATCTTGATATTAAAAACAGTGGAAAACGGGTACCTTCCAAGTTGGCTCTGTTAAATATAATTATAATCTAATCGTCGTGTTTCCCTTTGCCTCGGTTATGTTCCCACTTTTCCTCATGCCATTCCTTTCCCCCGTGCTTTTCCCAGTATTTTTCCTTCTCCCATGTCCTCCAGTTCTTTTTGAGATGTCCATATGGGATGTGTTGATGTCCGGGTGGTACACGGCGAAAATCTGGTGGCAGATTTAATAAGGCAGCGGGCACCTTCTTGGGAGCAATATAAACCCAACGCCCATTATAGCTTCCGGATCGATACCAGTGTCCTTGATGGGGGCGGTACCAGTAACTATGGTAGTAAAAGATGTCCGTTTCAACCTCGGGGGCAAAGTAGACATAGGTCCTGGGTATTACGAACATGGGTGGCGGCGAATGAATCACAAGGGGTGGCGGCGGAGGGACATTGATCCCGACATTAATATTCACTTCAGCGAAACCTCTATTTGAGAGGCCCAACAGTGTCAGAAGCATCGTTCCAACAAATAATATAATGAACATTCTCCTCTTCATAAAACAACCTCCTTGGGCGGTCGCCCTGGCTCCATAAAACTCGAACTGAAAACCCGCATTTACTCCAGAGTGTTGAAATAAGTCATTATAATTGTCATTGAACTTGATTTCTGTCGTGACAATTCACTTCTAAAAGAAATTTAGAAAAATCTTAACACAATGAAAATAGAGATACAATGTTTGCTGAAGTGGTATGGATACAATAAAGGGAATGCGTTGGGGTTGAATCTTTATCCTTTAATTCTCATTGGTGTGGCATCTAAGAAAACGTTGGCTCTGTCCACAATGCGTAGAGCCTGCCACCCAAAGCATTTATATATACGTCGGGCCGGCAAAGAGCATAGCGTCTTTTTATTAGATACTACAAAAGAAACGGATCAATGACTGCATGACTGATCAGCTTCTCCTCCTCTGACTGGCCGGAAAGTGCCGCACAATTCCTATCGGAAGGAGGGGCACAATATGAAACGATATTACATCTCCGGGAAGCACCTCCTCTGTGCAGTG
>Ga0315281_10015677_pt1 | contig 10152 bp, 8 predicted proteins | sample YL17G07_0_MG_FD_204540 | JGI IMG/M metagenome (GOLD analysis project Ga0315281, IMG submission 204540) | Sediment microbial communities from Yellowstone Lake, YNP, Wyoming, USA - YL17G07_0 | ecosystem: Environmental > Aquatic > Freshwater > Lake > Sediment | place: USA: Wyoming | collected...
CGCTCCGGTGAAGATGGCTAGGCCCTTGCGCGACACGGCGGTAAAGAGGGCACGGTTCAGTGGCGCGCCCTTCTCTCGTTCCTCGGCGTAGCGGGAGACCAGATGAACCCCGAACTCGATTCCGATGCCGAAGACGAGCGCGGGGAGGAACGAGGTCATGAGGTTGAACCCGCCGCAGGCGAGCTTCGCCCACGCGGTCATCAGGACCATGCTGACGAGGAGCGGCACGGCGGCGATGACCGTGTAGAAAAGGGAGCCAAAGCCGAGGAAGAAGACCACGAGCACCACGACGGAGGAGAGGATCGTTGTTCGCTGCATGTCGGCGTTGATGATGCCGTTCGTCTCCGCGCTGAAGGGATAGGTCCCGGTGATCCCGACCGTGACGCCCCAGTCTGCGAGATCGACCCGGCTGAGGTCGGCCCGCAGGGCCTTCATCACGGCGGCGCAGTAGGCCACCCCGGTCTGGGAGGGAAGGCGCGGCCGCGCGCTCATCAGAAGCCTGCTTCGGTCGGTGGAAAAGAATCCCTCGGGCGACCGGCTCGTCTCCGCCGTGGGGATAAACACGCTGGAAAGCTCCTCCGCCGCTCGCGTGAGCGCGGGGAATCGGTCCAGGGACGCGACGGCCCCGAGGACCGCGTCGTTCAAGGAGATGAGATCGGCGAGAGCCCCTTCCACGCCCGTGGCGGCCTGCCCGGGATTGGCGAGATCGAATCCCTGCGATAGGACCCCGCCGATCGTGTCGCCCGCCTTGCGGTATGCGTCGCCGAGGTCACTGGTCGGGGGGAGGGAGAGCTCCTTTCCGGAGACGAGGCCTTGAGTGATCTCCACGCTGGACCCGATGCGAGCGAGTTTCTCGGGGCCAAGCTGGTAGAGAAGGAGGTACTGATCCGGGATCTCCGGAGACGGCTCGACGAGGTAGGTGACTTGAGTGAACTGTGGGTCCTGTTGTAGGACCTGCGCCGTGGCCTCCGCCGCTCCGAGAAGGAGCCGTTCCCGTTCTGCGACGGGCTTGGCCTCCGCGTCCTGCAGCGTGAGCAGAAGCGCGACGTAGTCTGTCTGAGCGAGGTACTGCTCGTTCCGGCGATACTGGTCGACGAGAGGGTCGTGTGCGGGGAGCAGGTCGAAATAGGAACTGTGGAGCGGGACCTCTCGGATGTAGTAGAGCGAGCCTCCCGTAATGACGAGGGCGATGACGAGGACAAGCCACGCGCGGTAGCGGCAGACACGGAAGATCCACCGCAGGATCGCCTCGGAGATTCTGGTCATAGTCGACGTTTGCCGCCGTTCAGCCCTTCTCCTCACTCGGGCTGGTCACATCGATGTCGTATCCGACGAGCTTCGCGGTCAGCCGGACGTTTTGGCCTCCCTTTCCGATGGCGAGCGAGAGCTCGTCGTCGGGGACCAAGACCTTCGCGTGACGGGTGGCCTCGTCGAGCTCCACCTCAAGGACGCTGGCAGGTTCGAGGCTGTTGCGCAGGAGCTGTTTTGTGTCGTCGCTCCAGCGGATCAGGTCGATCTTCTCGCCGGCGAGCTCGCGGGTCACGACCCGCACCCGTGCTCCTCCGGCGCCGACGCAGGTTCCGACGGGATCGACGTTGGGATCTAGCGACTCCACCGCGACCTTGCTCCGTCGTCCTGGCTCCCGCGCGATTCGACGCACGACCAGCGTGCCCTCCTCGATCTCGGGCACCTCCAGGCGAAGAAGCTGATGCACGAACTCAGGGTGAGCTCGCGAAATGAGGATGCGCGGATCCCCTTGGGTGTCTTCCACGCTCACGAGGTACGCGCGCAGGCGCTCCCCGGCGTGGTAGCGCTCGCCAGGGATTCGCTCCGGGTCCGGCAGGAGCGCCTCGGCATCTCCCAGGTTGACCCAGACGTTCTTCCCCTCAAAACGGTGGATCGAGCCCGTGATGATCTCTCCCACACGGTGGACGTACAGCTCGTAGACGATCTCGCGTCGCTTGCGGGTGATCTCCTGGCGGATGGTTTCCTCGGCCTTCTTCGTCGCGATGCGGCCGAACTTGGCCAGGTCGATCCGTTTGTTGTTGATGGAGATGTCTCCGGAACGAGAGTCGATCTCCACGTTGACGTCGAGGTCGGTGTGGTATTCCTCCTGGTAGGCGGCGGCGAGGCCCTTGCGGATGGCCTCGTAGAGGTCCTCTCGCGGGATTCCCTTCTCCTTGGCCATCTCCTCGAGGGCCTCGATGAACTCGATGTTCATGGTGTGGGAGCTACTTCCCTTCACGCTCCTTCGTTTGGGGCCGGCCGCCGAAAAGCCCGTCGCGCTGGCCCGTGCGTGATCCGAAGGGGGAGAGGGCAATGCCGTCCGAGCTGCCCGCTTTCGGCGGGAAGACGTCTCGTACCGAGAGGGTCGCCAAAGCCTCTTCCATTCTTCGCATGGTCCTTGTATTATACGGAAACCCGCGCTCGGACGCAAATAACGGAGAAGGGATGCAGAAGATCGAATCGGAGGTGACGGACGGGGAGTCGAAGCTGCGGCTCGACCGTTACCTCTCCGCCAGGCACGCCGAGAGATCCCGCGCCGCGATCCAGCGGGAGATTCGTGCCGGGAAGGTGTCGCTCAACGGGGTGACGGTCCGTCAGCCGTCGCGGGAGCTTCGTCCGGGCGACCGGATCGTGTGGGAGCCGGAGCGGGAATCCGTCCTCTCCCCTCGTCCGACGGCCCTCGACATCCTGTACGAGGACGACGCCCTGATCGTGCTGAACAAGCCGGCCGGACAGGTGGTCCACCCCGGCGCGGGGGAGCACGACACGACCCTGGTCGAGGGGCTGCTGGTGGGTCGCTCTCTGCCCCTCACGGAGGACCCCGCGCGGCCGGGGATCGTCCACCGGCTGGACAAGGAGACGAGCGGCCTGATCGTGGTGGCCAAGACGCACGCCGCTCTCGAGTCCCTCAAGGCGCAGTTCGCAGAGCGGCTCGTGGCCAAGACCTATCTCGCGGTCGCTTTGGGGATCATTGACGAAGATGAGGGGATGATCGATGCTCCGATCGGCCGGGACCCGGCCCGGCCGCGCTTCATGGCGATCCGCCCTCAAGGACGTTCAGCCCAGACGGAGTTCCGGGTGCTCGACCGTGAGGAGGACTGGACTCTCCTCCTTCTTCTCCCTCACACGGGGCGCACTCACCAGGTGCGCGTCCACCTTCGCTACATCGGCCACCCGATCCTTGGCGATCGCCTATACGGGACAAACCAGGAGGGTCGGCTGCTCCTGCTCGCGTGGCGGATCGAGTTCAGTCATCCTTCGAGCGGGACGAGGGTCCGGTTCGAAGCCCCGGTTCCGGAGGCCTTCCCGGAGTATCCCTACGCCCAGATCGCGTGGCCCTGACCGCCGTGCACAGGTAGTCGACGCCGGCCAGGTAGCTTGCAGCGATCCCCGAGTAGAGGAAGTACCGGCCGAACGCGAGGCGAAGGAGCGTGAAGACGAGCCCGGCGACGACCAAGGCCGCCGCGGCCTTCCCGAGGAGGCGAGAGCCCTGCACCGTGCGCGCTCGGAGGCGGAGCACCAGCGCTCCCACGGCGAGGCAAAGCTGCGGGACGAGGAAGAGGACGAGCGCGAGAAGAGGGAACTCGCCGAGAGCCGTGAGCGCGGAGAGCACCGCCACGAAGAGGGTCTTGTCGACGGCTGGATCGAGGGCCTTGCCCCAGGCGGTGACCTCTCCGCGGCTGCGGGCGACGATCCCGTCGAGCACGTCTCCCGCGCAAGACACCAGGAACAAGGCCAGCGCGGCCTCTCGTTGTCGGAGGAAGAGGAGAAGGAGGATCGGGGGAAGCAGAGCCGCACGAGCGAGGGTGATCTTGTTGGCCATGGACATCGCAACTGATCTTAGTCTGGGCGCCGGCTTGGGACAACCGTGCCTTGAGGGGGCTTCAGGGAGCTCGTTATAATCCCGCCTGAGTCAGACGGGGGGCGATGAGATGAAGCAGCGAGTGATCATCATGGGCGCGGCCGGCCGGGACTTCCACAACTTCAACGTTCACTTCCGCGACGATCCACAGTACGAGGTCGTGGCCTTCACCGCAACGCAGATCCCCGACATCGCGGGGAGGATGTACCCACCGGAGCTCGCGGGACGCCTGTACCCTGATGGGATTCAGATCGAACACGAAGATGAGTTGGAGCGCCTGATCAGGGAGAAGAAGGCGGACTTGGTGGTTTTCGCCTACAGCGACGTGACGAACCAGCACGTCATGGAGCGCTCCGCTCGGGTGAACGCCGCGGGCGCCGACTTCCTCCTTATGGGGACGGGATCGACCATGATCAAGTCGAAGCGCCCCCTCGTCTCCGTCACGGCCGTGCGGACCGGGTCCGGCAAGAGCCAGACCACCCGCAGGGTCTGCCATATCCTCAAGCGCCGAGGTCGAAAGGTGGCGGTGATTCGTCACCCCATGCCGTACGGAGACCTCGTCAAGCAGGAGTGGCAGCGGTTCGAGACCTACGCCGATCTCGATCGGCACCACTGCACGATCGAGGAACGGGAGGAGTACGAGCCCCACATCGAAAGCGGGACGATCGTCTATGCGGGCGTCGACTACGAGAAGATCCTACGCAAGGCGGAGGCTGAAGCGGACGTCGTCGTCTGGGACGGGGGGAACAACGACTTCTCCTTCTACAGGCCCGATCTGTCCATTGTCGTCGCTGACCCGCACCGAGCCGGGCACGAGCTTCTGTACTACCCGAGCGCGGTGAACGTGTGCACCGCCGATGTGGTTGTCATCAACAAGGTGGACACCGCCTGTCTCGAGGACATCCACTTCGTCCGTGAGAACGTGATGGCGCTCAATCCCAGGGCGTGGATCGTCGAGGCGGCGTCTCCAATCCTGGTCGACGATCCCGCGGTGATCCGGGGCCGGCGAGTGCTCGTGATCGAGGACGGGCCGACGCTCACGCACGGCGGGATGGAGTATGGAGCCGGCACGATTGCCGCGCGGCGATACGGGGCCCGCGAGATCGTGGACCCGCGGCCCTACGCGGTCGACTCAATCGCCGCGACGTACGAGACGTACCCCAAGATCGGCCGGCTCCTCCCGGCGATGGGCTACGGGAAGGAACAGATCCGGGACCTGCAAGAGACCGTGAACGCGGTGGACTGCGAAGGGATCGTGATCGGGACGCCCATCGATCTCTCACGGCTTGTGACGTTCCGGGTGCCGGTCACGCGCGTGCGCTACGAGCTCCAGGAGATTGGCTCTCCGACGCTCGAGGAGCTGCTGAAGGACTTCTGAATTGGACTCCCCGCCAGGGCGGATGGTGCTGTTCGTCCCCGTCCCATGCACCTGCGCCCGGGCGCTAACGGGTGCGTACGGTGACTACGACGGCGAGGAGGACTCCGAGCACTGAGCCCACAGCGAGGCCGAACAGGGTGTCCTGAAACGCCGCTCCAGTGACTGTCCCCACGCCCGCTCCGAGGGGGACGAGGAAGAGGAAGTGCCGCGCCCGCGATCGGGCGACTCTCCTACACATCGAGGGCCCTGACGGCCGCGAGGAACGCCTCGACCACCGTCGGGTCGAACTGCGTGCCCGCGTGGCATGAGATCTCCTCGCGCGCGTCGTCCTTCGACAGCGCCACTCCGTAGGGTCTCTGCGAGCTCATGGCGTCGTAGGCGTCGGCGACGGCGAGGATCCGCGCCTCGATCGGGATCTCCTCACCGCGGAGGCCTCTCGGGTAGCCGGTCCCGTCGAAGCGCTCGTGGTGGGCGAGGACGATCTCCGACGCCTGCTTGAGGAAGGCCTTCCTCGCGAGGATCCTCGCTCCGTCCGCCGCGTGCCGCTGCATCTCCTCTCTCTCTTCCTCCGTGAGGGGGCCGGGCTTGTTGAGGATGTCGTCCGAGACGCCCAGCTTCCCGATGTCGTGGAGATAGGCGGCGTACGAGAGCAGAATGAGCTGCTCTCCAGAGAGTCCCAGTCGCTCGGCCGTGGCGAGCACGAGTCGCTCGATCCGTTGAGAGTGCCCCTCCGTGGCCGCGTCCTTCTCCTCTACAGATTGGCCGAGCGACCTCATGTCGTCGATCTCGTCCCGCATCAATTGGAAGGTCGGGGGCGAGGAGACCAGGAGAAGCTCGGTGTCCTCACGGACGTGGAAGTAGGCTCGCTCGGCGAGCCCATGGTGGTGCGCGAAGTCCCCCGGGAAAAGGAGGACCTCGCCCTCGCCCTGCTTGAGCGAGAGGAGGCCACTGAGGACGTAGAGGAACTCAACCCCCTTCCAGACCGCCTCCTCGTCGAGGTAGAAGACCTTGCCCGCCTTGATGTGCTGGCGGGTAACCTCAACAAGACCCTCTCGAGCGAGGAGTTCAAGCGTCGTCGAGGGCTTGGCGGCCGTGTCCTTCGGCCCTTCCCGGCGGCCGACCGTCAAGCCCTCGGCCACGCGCCTGCCTCCTCGTTGAGGCGGTCTAGCTTCCGCCGACGTGAATCGGCGCGCTGCTCCCTCCGACGTGGATCGGTGAGCTGCCGCCGACGTGGATCGGGCTCCCACGCGAGACCGACGACCCACCGACGTGGATTGGGTCTGCGGACGCCGAGAGGACCGCCACGGTCAGGAACAGGGAAAGCACGACGGCAACGACGAACACCCACTTCCCAAGTCGCTTCATCGTCATCCCTCCTTGTGAAACGCGAGATGCGAGGATTGTGCCTAGCCGGGGCGGCGGCTAGACAGGCGGCCGTCCTGCCCTCCAAGGCTCCTCCCTCCTTCGTCAGTCGCACCATGGCTTCCCCTCTTGGCTTCTCTTCGACAGAGCCGGCGACACTTTAGACGAGCGTCTCGGCTCGCGCAAGGAACCTCCCCCGCGTCCCCAACAGGAGGCTAAGCCGGTTGTGAACGGAGATGAAGGTAGGTAGAATCCCGCGGGCGCCGCGAGTGGGCGCCGTCAGTCTTCCGAGGAGGGAATCACCATGTCTAGCCGGACCAGCCGGATGATGACGATCGACGGGAACACGGCCGCCGCGCACGTGGCGTACGCGTTCAGCGACGTCGCGGCCATCTACCCGATCACTCCCAGCTCGCCGATGGGCGAAGAGGCGGACGCCTGGGCGGCGCATGGGCGCAAGAACCTGTTCGGCCAAGTCCTGACAGTCTCGGAGCTGCAGTCGGAAGCGGGGGCGGCAGGTGCCGTTCACGGCTCGCTCGCCGCGGGGGCGTTCACGACCACGTTCACGGCCTCGCAGGGACTCCTCCTCATGATCCCCAACATGTACAAGATCTCGGGGGAGCTCCTGCCTACGGTCTTTCACGTCTCGGCGCGCGCCCTGGCGGCGCACGCCCTCTCCATCTACGGCGACCACGCCGACGTGATGGCGACCCGACAGACGGGGTTCGCCCTCCTGTGTTCGAGTTCCGTGCAGGAGGTGCTCGACCTCGCCCTCGTCGCCCACCTGGCGACCCTGCGGGCGAAGGTGCCGTTCCTTCACTTCTTTGACGGGTTCCGTACCTCGCACGAGGTTCAGAAGGTCAGCGTTCTCTCCTACGAAGACATGGCGACCCTCGTGCTGCGGGACGAGGTGGAGGCGTTCCGGCGACGGGCGATGAACCCCGAGCATCCGCACCTCCGTGGGACGTCTCAGAGCCCGGACATCTACTTCCAGGGTCGAGAGGCGGCGAACCGCTACTACCTCGCCACCCCAAAGATCGTCGCCGACGTGATGCGCCAGGTCTCCGAGCTCACCGGCCGCCCGTACGGCCTGTTCGACTACGTGGGCGCTCCCGACGCGGATAACGTCGTGGTCGCCATGGGGTCAGCCTGCGACATCGTCGAGGAGACCGTGAACTACTTGAACGGCAAGGGCGAGAAGACTGGCCTCGTCAAGGTCCGCCTCTACCGCCCGTGGTCGAGCGAGCATTTCGTCGCTGCCCTTCCGAAGACCGCAAAGCGGATCGCGGTCCTCGATCGGACCAAGGAACCGGGAAGCCAGGGGGAGCCACTCTACATGGACGTGTGCACGACGTTCCAGCAACGCGGAGTGAGGACTCTGGTGTTCGGCGGCCGCTACGGCCTCGGGTCGAAGGACTTCACCCCCGGGATGGCCAAGGCCGTGTTCGACAACCTGAAGACGAAGGAGCCGAAGAATGGGTTCACCGTCGGCATCGAGGATGACGTAACGAAGACCTCGCTGCCCGTCACCGAGGAGATCGACGTCGCCCCCAAGGGGACGATCCAGTGCAAGTTTTGGGGCCTCGGATCCGACGGAACCGTCGGCGCGAACAAGAGCGCGATCAAGATCATCGGGGACAACACCGATCTCTACGCGCAGGGGTACTTCGCCTACGACGCGAAGAAGTCGGGCGGAATCACCGTGTCGCACCTCCGGTTCGGGAAGAGCCCGATCCAGTCGTCGTACCTGGTGCAGAACGCCGACTACATCGCGTGCCACAACCCGGCGTACGTGGACAAGTACGACCTCCTCGCCGGCGTCAAGAAGGGTGGCACGTTCGTCCTCAACTGTCCGTGGGCCGCGGAGGAGTTGGAGAAGCACCTCCCGGCGTCGCTTCAGCGCACGATCGCCGAGAAGCAGCTCAAGTTCTACACGATCGACGCGGTCAAGATCGCCGGAGACGTCGGCCTCGGCGGACGCATCAACATGATCATGCAGACCGTCTTCTTCAAGCTGGCCCGCGTCCTCCCGGTCGAAGACGCCATCGCGCAGTTGAAGAAGGCGATCGAGAAAGAGTACGGCAAGAAGGGCGAGAAGGTCGTGCAGATGAACTATGCCGGCGTCGACGCGGCGCTGGGCAACCTCGTTGAAATCAAGGTTCCAAGCTCGTGGCGCACCGCGAGCGGCTCGCCGTCGAAGCCGGTGCAGCCGGAGTGGGCCCTCGAAGTCATGCGGCCGATGGTTCTCCAGGACGGGGATCGCCTCCCGGTCAGCGCGTTCTCGGCCGAGCTCGACGGGAAGTACGAGTGGACGGGACCCGACGGGTCCTTCCCGATTGCCACGACCCAGTACGAAAAGCGCGGTGTGGCGATCGACGTGCCCGAATGGGTCGAGGAGAACTGCATCCAGTGCAACCAGTGCGCGTTCGTCTGCCCGCACGCGACGATCCGCCCGTTCCTCGTCACCGCGCAGGAGAAGGAGGCGGCTCCGGCGGGATTCGACACGATCCCGGTGATCGGGAAGGGGCTCGAGGCTTACGGCTTCCGTATCCAGGTCGATCCGCTCGACTGCCAGGGTTGCGGCAACTGCGCCGACATCTGCCCGGGCAAGAAGGGCGCCAAGGCGCTCGTCATGAAGCCGCTCGACACCCAGCTCGTCGAGCAGCCGCGGTACGACTACGCTGTCGCCCTTCCGGTCCACGACGATCTGATGCCCGCCGACAACGTGAAGGGGAGCCAGTTCCGGCGCCCCTTGTTCGAGTACTCGGGGGCGTGCGCTGGCTGCGGAGAGACGCCGTACGTCAAGCTCGCCACACAGCTCTTCGGGGATCGCATGTTGATTGCCAACGCGACAGGGTGCTCCTCCATCTACGGGGGCTCCGCGCCCTCGGTTCCCTACTGCGTGAACGAGAAGGGGCACGGCCCGGCTTGGGCAAACTCGTTGTTCGAGGACAACGCGGAGTTCGGATTCGGGATGACGCTCGGCTTGGCGGCGCGGCGGGACCGTCTCGCGCGGCTCGTCTCCGAGGCCGCCGGGAGCGGCGCCTCGGCCGGGCTGAAAGAAGCGATGGCGGTGTGGTTGGGTGGCAAGGACGACGCGAAGGCATCCCGCGAAGCGGGTGACCGCATGGCCGCGCTGCTCGAGAAGGAAGCGAAGGGGAATCCCAGGTTGTCCGAGATCCTCGGCATGCGCGATCTCTTCACCAAGAAGTCGGTGTGGGTCATCGGCGGCGACGGCTGGGCGTACGACATCGGCTACGGCGGGCTCGACCATGTCGCGGCGATGAACCAGGACGTGAATGTCCTCGTCCTCGATACCGAGGTCTACTCGAACACGGGCGGGCAGTCGTCGAAAGCGACGCCGACGGGGGCGGTGGCGAAGTTCGCCGAGTCGGGCAAGAAGACGAAGAAGAAGGAGCTCGGCCGGATGCTGATGACCTACGGCTACGTCTACGTCGCCACGGTTGCCATGGGCGCGAACAAGCCGCAGTGCCTCAAGGCGTTCCTCGAGGCGGAGAGCTACCCCGGGCCGAGCGTCGTCATC
>Ga0315281_10015679_pt1 | contig 10151 bp, 12 predicted proteins | sample YL17G07_0_MG_FD_204540 | JGI IMG/M metagenome (GOLD analysis project Ga0315281, IMG submission 204540) | Sediment microbial communities from Yellowstone Lake, YNP, Wyoming, USA - YL17G07_0 | ecosystem: Environmental > Aquatic > Freshwater > Lake > Sediment | place: USA: Wyoming | collected...
GCCCGTGATCGGAAAGACCAGCTTGATGCCGAGATCTAGATCGCTCTCCTTCCAAAGGATAAAAATGACGACAAACATGTCATCATCGAGGTCCGCGCCGGCACCGGCGGAGAAGAAGCGGCTCTTTTCGCGGCGGAGATCACTCGCATGCTGATGCGGTTTGCCGAAAAAAAAGGTCTTCGCGTTGAGGTTCTGAATAAGAGTGATGCTGAGGCCGGAGGCATCAAAGAAGTCTCATTCCGAGTGGAAGGCCAAGGCGCCTACTCCATCTTCAAATACGAGTCCGGAACCCATCGTGTCCAGCGAGTGCCGGTCACCGAAGCAAAGGGTAGGATACACACCAGCGCCATCACCGTCGCGGTGCTCCCCGAGGCCGAAGAAGTGGATATTGAGATCAGAGCCGAGGATCTACGCATCGATGTGTTCCGTTCCGGCGGCAGCGGAGGGCAGAGCGTCAATACGACCGATAGCGCCGTGCGTATCACGCATATCCCCACGGGCGTAGTGGTCACCTGTCAGGATGAACGGTCACAGCTGAAAAATAAGATCAAGGCGATGAAAATTCTCCGTTCACGAATACTGGCGGCGGAGGAAGAGCGTCTCAGCAAAGAGCGCGGAGCCCAGAGATCAGCCCAAATCGGCTCGGGCGACCGAGGAGAAAAGATCCGGACCTACAACTTCCCCCAGGACCGCGTGACCGACCATCGCATTCAAAAGAGCTGGTCCAATCTCCCCTCCCTCATGGAAGGCAATATCGACGATATGGTGGAGAGCCTGATGTTGGCCGACCAGGCCGAGAAATTGGCGAAGGCCTAAAATGTCATTGCGAGCGCAGCGCGGCAATCTTTAAAACCTTTTAGGGATTTTTAAGAATGCTCTAAAGATTGCTTCGTTCCTCGCAATGACCCTTTACTTATACTGTGCCGTTAGTATAATGACTTAGCTTTTCCCTGAGATCCGTGATCGGCTCGGGACACGATGAGCACATTTACTTATTAAAGATCACATTTCTTGCTATGAGCACTATCATGCAAACGGCCATTGATCAGATCAAGGCCAACCCCTTTCCCAATCTCGGCGACCTCGTCTCGGGAAAGGTCATCTCCATAACGAAAAATAAGTGTCTCCTCGATCTCTGCGACGGCAAGGCTGTCGGGGTCATCACGGGTAAAGAGACGCAGGATAGCAGCGACAGCTTTTCCAAGGTCAGTGTCGGCGATACCATACAAGCGGTGGTCGTGGAAGATGAAGATGATGAAGGTTTTTTCGTGCTTTCGATTCGAAAGGCCGCACAAAACACCGCCTGGGATCGTTTCGAACGCATGTACAAAAATTCCGAAGTTTTCGAAGTCAAAGTCGATGAAGCCAACAAAGGAGGACTCCTCTTGGAGATTGACTCCATCAAGGCCTTCTTACCCGTTTCCCAGCTCGCCCCTCTCCACTATCCCCGCGTCAATGAAGCGAATACCCAGGAAATCCTCCGCCGACTTCAGAAACTGATCGGCATCAAATTCTCGGTAAAAATCATCGCCCTCGACCGTGAAAACGGCAAACTGATACTCTCCGAGAGGGCAGCGCAGGAGGAGTCACGCATGAAGAAATTGAAGTCCGTGAAGATCGGAGATGTCGTCCACGGCAAGATCTCCGGTATCGTGAAATTCGGTCTCTTCGTGGCTTTCGACGGTCTCGAAGGACTTGTCCATATATCAGAGATTGCCTGGGGACATGTCCGCAATCCCGCTGACTTCGGTAAGCTCGGCGACATGGTCGATGTCCAGGTCATCGGTATCGAGGGTGAAAAGATTTCCCTCTCCATCAAACGTCTCCAAAAAGACCCTTGGATCGAGGCCGCCCAGAAATACCAGGTCGGCACGATGGTCCAGGGCAAGATCAACCGCATCACCACCTTTGGAGCCTTCGTGACGTTGGAAAAAGACATCAACGGTCTGATCCATCTCTCGGAGATTTCCCACAACAAGATCGAGGAAATCGACAAGATGATCAAGGTCGGCCAGGAAGTGGAGGCTATCGTCATCTCCGTCGACCTCGAGGAGCACCGCATCGGGCTCTCGATGAAGGCGCTGATCACACCTCCTCCTATGTTCGAGGATCCTCTCCCGGTATCTGAAGAGATGGCCGCCCCAATCGAAGGTTAATGAAAAAAATTCTCGTCACCGGCGGAGCGGGCTTTATTGGTTCTAATGTTTGCAATCTCAACAAGCGGGATTTTGAGATGATCGCCCTCGACAATCTCTTGCTTGGCGATGCCCGCAATCTTGATCCCGACATCCGATTCATCGAAGGTGACGCCTGTCGGACGGAAGATTTGGAAAAGGCCGGTCCCGTTGATTTCATCGTGCATCTGGCCGGCACCTCATCGGCGCCGATGTTTATGGGAGATGGCTTCATCGATGGCTATGTGAATTCAGTCCAGTCCTTCGTTACCGTCCTGGAGTGGGCCAGGAAAAACGGCGTGAAGAAGCTCCTCTACGCCTCAACGTCCTCACTCTACGGCAACAATCCCCTGCCCCTCGTTGAGACCCAGCAGGTGACTCCGCCGAATCATTACGCCGTGACCAAGGAGCTCTACGAGCATTGCTCCGCCGCCTATCACAAGGTCTATCCGGAAATGGATATCATCGGCTTTCGCTTCATGAGCGTCTACGGACCCAATGAAGAGGCCAAAGGCAAGTACGCCAATATCATCTCCCAATTCGCCTGGGACATGGCCCGCGATCTCCCCCCGGTCATTTACGGTGATGGTACACAATTCCGTGATTTCACCAATGTTCGCGACGTCGTCCAAGGCATTACGCTCGCGATCAACCACGAACAAAAACTCGGCGCCGATATTTTCAATATTGGTACCGGAAATTCCAGCTCATTGAACGATATCGTCGTTGCTTTGAACAAAGCATTCGGGAAAAATATTCAGCCGAAATATATCCCCAATCCGGTGAAAGAAGGCTATGTCCAGGGGCAGCATGCCGACATTGGTAAAAATACGCAGGTGCTGGGCTACGAACCCATGGTGAAGCTCGAGGACGGGATCCTGGACCAAGTGAAGAATCTGCGGGTGGACCGCATCCGTGCGACGAGCTCCGACGATTTTCGTTGAAAATCCGAGTAAAGTGACTATACTCTGTTCAAGTTGATTACAGATTATGGCTGAATCCTGGAGTGTCTTCGACGTCATAGGGCCGGTCATGGTGGGGCCTTCGAGCTCCCATACCGCCGGGGCAGCCCGCATCGGGTATTTTTCACGAATCATCAACGGGCAGCAGCCCGTGGAGGTCAACCTCCTCCTCCACGGTTCTTTCGGCAAGGTCTATCACGGCCATTGTACCGACAAGGCCATCATTGGGGGCCTTCTGGGTTTCCTCCCGCACTCTGAAAAAATTCGCGAAGCTGATCGTTATGCGAAGGAGGCCGGCATGAAGGTGGAGATCAGCCCGACCGATCTCGGCGACACAGTCCATCCCAATTCCGTCCTGATCGAGATGACCAATGCCGACGGTTCCTTTCATCGTATCCGGGGCAAGTCGGTCGGAGGGGGGAAAATCGTCTTACGCGAAATCGACAAGGTCGAGTGTGAGATCGACATGTCCTACTCCTGCTTGCTCGTGATGTTCAATAACAGGACGCTCTCGCCACTCGATATCGTCGAACGCGTGAAAAAGCTGAACGCCAACATCATGAAGTTCGACACGGGCACCTATAAAGAAAATTCGCTGCTCGTCGTCGAGATCCGCGAACATTTTTCTCCCGCCATCATTCATGAGCTCGAGAAGATCGAAGGTGTCGAGTACGCCCGTTTCCTCAACCATATTTCCAACTACGATCACTTTGCATCATGAGTAACACAGAAAGCTTCCTGTTTTATTCCGCTGAACGTCTCCTCCTCCTGATTGAGCGAAACCCCGAGCTCAAGACGATTTCCGATGTCGTGATCAAGGCGGAACACGAGCTCACCGGTCATAGTGAAGAGGAGATCATCGCCAATGCCATTGACCGCCTGAAGGTCATGAAGAAGTCCCGAGATATGGGGATGACGGTCAAGCACAGCAAGAGCGGCATGGTCAAAGATGAAGCGAAGAGGATGCAGGATCATATCGATGATAAGACCATGCTCCTGAGTCCCTTGATGATCAAAGCCGCCTCCTGGGCTCTCAGTGTCATGGGCTGTAACGCCGTCATGGGGACGATCGTGGCCGCCCCTACGGCCGGATCCTCCGGAATCATCCCGGGAAGTTTGCTCGCGATGCAGGAAGACTTTGGCTATGACGATGAAAAAACCGCCCGAGCGCTCCTGACCTCAGCCGGGGTGGGCATGATCATCGCGCACATCGCCACCTTTTCCGCCGCCAAGGCGGGCTGCCAGGCGGAAGTCGGGGCCTCGAGCTCGATGGCAGCCGCCGCGATTTCCGAGCTCCGCGGCATGACTCCGAAGCAATGCCTCCAAGCCTCCGCCCTGACCCTGAAAAATTTTCTCGGACTGGCCTGTGACCCGATCGCCGGACTCGTCGAAGTTCCTTGCGCGAAGCGCAACGCCATCGGTGTCTGCCACGCCATGACCGCGAGCGATATGGCTTTTGTCGGGGTTGAATCGGTGGTTCCTTTTGACGAAGTGGTGATGGCCATGAATAATATCGCTAAGAACATGACCCCCGCGATCCGTGAGACTTCGACCGGAGGACTCGCGATTTCCACCACCGGAAAGCGTATCGCCGAGCAGCTCATAAAAATTGGAACGTAATTATGTCAAATACCAGCACCCAAAACGGATATGCAGACCCACTCTTTTTGGAAGCAAAACCCAAATGGACCGATGAACGTCTCGTGACCGGTGATAAGATGGCGACCCGTTACCACGATCAGGAAAGGACCCTGAAAATCGTAAATGGTCTCTGTGTCGATATTTTTTTCCGCGCGGATGATATCGAACGTGATGATTTCACCGAGATCCCCGACTTCGCCACCCCCGTCGAAAACTACCGTCTCGTGCCCTCTAAGCCAGTTGATTACCGAAAACCGCTCGACTCCTCCTACAGGAAGAGGACCTATACGCTCAGTAGAGAAATCCAGGCGCCTACCAAGCCGCCTGCTCGTCCCGGTAGGGAGAGAAGCAGAGGTGGGAGAGGCAGGATGAGAAGGAGGAGATGATCAAGATGGCCCCAGAATTGACTCAAGCTCAAGCCTTCCGTATAGTGATGCGGAGTTATTTTCACGCGCCCGTAGCTCAGTGGATAGAGCGCTTGGTTGCGGTCCAAGAGGTCGTAGGTTCGATTCCTGCCGGGCGTACCATGTTTAGAAAATCAGGCAGCCCCCGGATACGAATATCCGGGAGCCCTTGCCTGTGTTAGCACACCGCCCCCCTATAAATTGAACCATTCCTGATGAGGGGGTTCATCACCACCTCGATCGCGTCGATGACGATCTCCTTCGGGATACGCTCCCAGAAGGTAATGATCGTCGCCTGATGGTTATCGAAGCACTTCACATCTCCGTACATCTCCGACCCATCCCTCATCTTGAGCGTGATCGAGTGAATGTCCTTTTTGCAGAGACATAGAGCTTCCAGGATCTCCGATCGATCCATACTGTCCATGACCAACTCCTTTGGTGAACACAGGCGATCCAAAGCGGCGCCTTGGTTGCGGCGATTATACCGACGAGGTCGGGAAAGGCAAAAGGATTTGCATTATCAGGCGATTCTCGTACAATAGTCGGGCAATTTTATTTCTAGTTCGTTTCCCGATTGCTGTATCCTCCCCTATTACGGGGCTAACAGCAAAATGACGGACACGGGCCTTAACCCCAAGGATTATGCAAATTTCCGTTGAAGAGATGATCCAAAATGCGGTGCATTTCGGACATCGGACCAAGAAGTGGAATCCCAAGATGAAGTCCTTTATTTACGCTGAAGTGAATGGCGTACACGTCTTCGATTTGGAGAAAACGAAGGTTCAACTCGAGAAGCTCCTGGATTTCATCAAGAAGGTCGTCGATGAAGGAAAGACCATCCTCTTCGTCTCCACCAAGCCTCAGACCACGGAGATGATTCCACGATTGGCCGAAACTCATGAGTTCCCGTACGTTACCAAAAAGTGGTTCGGTGGACTTTTGACCAATTTCGACACGATCAAGGAGCGCATTCGTTATTACAAAAACCTCAAAGAACAGCAAGAGACCGGCGAATTCCAGAAGTTTACCAAGAAGGAAGCGGTCAAACTGGAAAAAGAAATCCTGAAGCTCGGAAACGCCCTGGGAGGTATTCAGTCCATGCGCCGCCCCCCCGATGTCCTCTTCGTCGTCGACGGGAAGCGCGATCTCATTGCCATCAAAGAAGCGAGAAAGCTGAAAATCCCGGTGATCGGCCTCTGCGATACCAATGCCGACCCCGCTCTCTACGACCTCTTCGTCGCCGCCAATGACGACGCGATGAAGTCGCTCACCTACTTGCTCGGAAAGGTCGAGGAGGTCTTGAAATCCGTCCCCAAGCGGACGCGCAGTGAAGAGCCTAGAAAGCTAATGAGCTAATATGGCCGATCAAACTCCATCGCCCTCTGACGTCCCTCCCGAGCTCAAGATGAACCTTGAATCGAAGGAGGCTGCCGCAGAGAAAGCCCAGGACCAACTCAACAATGAGGTGAAGAAGTCGGACGCCTTCTTGTCCGCCATTGGCTATATCAGCTTCCTGTGCATCCTCCCCCTGCTCCTGCTTCGAGGCAGCAAGTTCGCCCAGTTCCACGGCAAACAAGCCCTCGTCCTCGCCATCTTCATCTATTTCTTCGACATCATTCAGATCTTTCCGGCGACCTTCGCGACCATTTATTTCGCCCTCAAAATATGCGTGGTGATCTTCTCGATCATCATGACGGCCAAAGGCAATTACTTCAAACTCCCCCTGATCTACAATCTCTCCGAAAAGTTTAATATCGATATCAAGGAGGAGAAAAATCCCGTAGCCATTAACACGTAAATCACATGGAAATATCCGCAAAAGCCGTGATGGATCTCCGCAACAAGACCGGCGTCTCGATGATGGCCGTGAAGAAGGCCCTCATGGAAGCCGATGGCGATGAAGACAAAGCGATTGAAATCCTCCGAAAACGCGGTGAGACCAAATCTTCTGAAAAGGCCGACCGTATGACCGGAGAGGGAGCCGTGGCTTTGAGTATCAAGGGAAACAAAGCCTGTATCACGGAGCTGCGCTGTGAGACTGATTTTGTCGCCCGCAATGAGGCCTTCGTCAAGTTGGCTCAAGACATGGCCGACCGGTTTCTCGCTGAAGGAGATGCTGCCAAAGACAAGAATGAAGCGATGGTCAAAGACGCCGTCAATACCCTGGGCGAAAACATTCAGCTGGGCGAATTCAGGATCATCGAGGCTCCCGTCATCGGAGGCTATATCCATTCCAACCGTAAGATCGGAGTACTGATAGGCCTTGAGGGCGGCAATGAGGAAAAGGCTCGCGATGTGGCCATGCATGCCGCCGCCATGAATCCGGTGGTCGTTTCCCCTCATGAGATCTCCGCTGAGCTGATTGCCAAGGAAAAGGAAATCTGGGCGGAGCAACTCAAAGCCGAAGGCAAACCCGAGGCCATGCTCGAAAACATCATGAAGGGTAAAGAAAAGAAATTCCGTGAGGAAGGAGCGCTCGTGTCTCAGACCTTCGTGAAAGACGGCGGTATGACCGTCGGTGAATACCTCAACGAAGCCAAGGTCCTGAGCTATGTGAGGATGAAGATCTAGTGTAAGCCAAAAAGCACGCTTAATACTTGACACTATAACAATATAGTGTTATTATTATATGAACCTTGAAACTAAGACAAAAACAAAAATAGTACGGAGCCGAGGTCCTAGAGAAATGGATCACGGCTCCCTACTCTTCGTTTGTGGTCTGCCAGTACAGGCCTTCAAATTTTCCCTCTGATGCATTCCTGGAGACTTGTCTCCGGGCTCTGCACGCCTTATGGGGACGAGAGCGTGTTCTCGTTAAACTCACGAAAGAACAGTTAGGAGCGCACTTTGGTCGGCTATTCATTCCTACCAAAGGTGACAAGTTATTCTCAAGTTGCTGGCGAGGATGACACCTCACGGGATGAATCACTGCTGCATTTCACGCAACTGTTGCAGTTATAATCTATCCCATGAGATCCGCAGGACTTCCCTCCACACTTCCATTTATACGCGTTTACGCTATAACCAGTGAAAAAGGAGGGGGTCCTGATCTTTTTATGTCCGGTATATTTCTAGAATCTGCCTCGCCATAGTCTTCCAAGAGAACCGGCGGACGTTTTCGTAGCCCCTGGTCTCCAGAGTCTTGAGCAACTCTGGGCTTTTTAGGATACCGATGATTTTATCCGCCATGTCTTGAGCATTCCGGGGGTCGAAGGTGACCGCGGCATTTCCGACGACTTCGGGCAATGAAGAGTTGTTCGAGCACGCGACCGGCACTCCCAAGGCCATGGCCTCCAGTGGCGGCAATCCGAAGCCTTCATAGAGCGATGGAAAGACATAGATTGTCGCTCCCGACATGAGTGGTACCAGGTCGGCATCATCGACGAATCCGGTCAAAATAACCTTGGCCTGCAAACCTAATTTCTGGATCAGGTCAGGAATCTCGGGATATGCCGGATCCTTTTTGCCCGTCAAAACCAATTGAACATCCTGACCCGCATCTAATATCAACTTAAATGCTTCGATAAGTTTGAGGAGATTCTTATGGGATCTCCAGACGCCGGTGTAGAGCAGATAATTTTTCATAATACCGTATTTCTTCTTCACCGCTTCAATGCCCTCCTGGGTTGATTTTTGGAAGGTCTCCGGAACGCCCTCATAGATGGTCGTAATCTTTTCCGGCTTAAGCGCGTATTCCTTGATCAAATCCTTCTTGGTATTTTCCGATACGGCAATAATGCGCTTTGCATTCTTAACAACTCGCCCCATAAGAAATCGATACACCCATATCTCGATCTGCTTTTTCAGTGACCAGCGCGGTGAATATTCTTTGTAAGGATAGTAGTGAAGTGTCAGGTCGTGAATGGTGACCACGAACGGTTTGGTATAGAAAATCGGCGCGTTGAAATGCGGGAAGTGCATGAGATCAAGCTTCTCTTGTCGCAGGAAGAAGTAAAACCGTGTTTGCTCCGCCAATGAATAGTGAGGAATATTCACCAGCTTCTTCTCCCATCGTTCGTTCGGCACCTGAAACTGATCAAATTCCGCTTGGTTGAAATAGAGGACGTAATGGTTCACCGTATCCAGTTCAATCAGGTTCTTCACCAACTCGAAAACGTATCGGCCGATGCCGGTGTATTTCGGCGAATAGAGACGGCAATCGATGCCAATAACCATATCTAAACAATCTTAAATTCGCCGACATTCAAACTCCCGAGCTTATATTCCCCGAAAACCAACCGAATAAGCTTCTTCACGGGCCGCTTGAGGACCACGAAGGCATCATAGATCGGTTGGGTCTTATTGTCCGTGGAGATGATTTCCAGGAGGGTTCGTTCGTCCTTCGTGTTGTAACTGATGACCTTCACGCTGGTGAATTTGGCGACGTTATCGCGCAAATACATGCCCTTCTGCAGGGTTTTTAATTGTTTTTCATCGATCTTTCCCCGCACGGTGACCTGATACTCGCGCGATATCCTGTCATGCTCGAGCCGTGCCTTCAGGTCATGGTCATCGGTCATCAGGAGGAGCCCCTCGGATTCGCGATCAAAGCCGCCGATGGGTTGCAGGTGCTGGAGGCCCTTGGGGATCATGGCATAGATGCTGGGGTTGTCGTTGGGATCCGTCTTGGTACAGACATAGTTCTTCGACTTGTAGAGGATGATGGTCGTCTTCTCTTTCGGAAGCGAAATCTTCGGTCCATTCTTGATACGGATCTCGTCAACATCCTGGTCGATCTTGGTTCCCAGCTCCTTCGTCGGGACGCTATTCACCAGGATCTTGCCCTGAGCGATAAGCTCGTCGGCCTTACGACGTGAGCAGTAGCCACTTTCCGCGATAAATTTATTCAATCGAATCATGAGAGAACCTGTTTGAATTGTAAGGTCCGGGCGAGGGACAGCTGCCCCGGGGCAGTGGCCTCATCCAGGCTGACGAAGTTGAGTTCATTCCCCATCATATCAGCAAAA
>Ga0315281_10015682_pt1 | contig 10149 bp, 9 predicted proteins | sample YL17G07_0_MG_FD_204540 | JGI IMG/M metagenome (GOLD analysis project Ga0315281, IMG submission 204540) | Sediment microbial communities from Yellowstone Lake, YNP, Wyoming, USA - YL17G07_0 | ecosystem: Environmental > Aquatic > Freshwater > Lake > Sediment | place: USA: Wyoming | collected...
GCCGGTTTGCCCAGGGAGATGCCGTAGTGGTCCAGGCGCCACAGGAGGGGCGCGATCGCCACGTCGAGCATGGAGAAATCATCGGCCAGCATGTATTTCTGCTTGACGAAAATCGGCGCAAGCTCGGTCAGCCGGTCCGCCACGTGCGAGCGCGCCTTTTCCTGCTGCTTGGCGTTGCCGTCCTCGAGAATATCGATGCGGCTGAACAACTCCACCTCGAAATTGAACAGCAACAAGCGCGCCCGCGCTCGCATCACCGGGTCGGGCGGCATCAACTGCGGGTGCGGGAAACGCTCGTCGATGTATTCGTTGATGATGTTCGACTCATACAGGACCAGGTCACGCTCGACCAGCACCGGCAGACGATTATACGGATTCATCACCGCGATGTCTTCCGGCTTGTTATACATGTCGACGTCGATGATCTGAAAGTCCATGCCCTTCTCGTAGAGCACGATGCGGCAGCGCTGGGAAAAGGGGCAGGTAGTGCCGGAATAAAGGTTCATCATAATTAGCTTGGATCCAGGTGATGAGTGAGAGGGAACGGGTTCAGGTAACGGGTAATGGGTCAGGGGCGCCCAGCCCTTGCCAGACCCAAGGCCCACCGCGCAAAATCCGCTGCAGGGTCAGTGCACATCCTTCCAGTATTCCCTCTTAAGTAAATAGACCAGAGGCCACATGGCGAGCAGGAACAGCAGCACGACAATGCCGATCTGCTTGCGGCTGGTGGCCGCCGGCTCGCCCACGTAGACGAGAAAGTTCACCAGATCGCGCACCGTCTCGTCGTACTGCGCCGGGGTGAGGCTGCCCGGTCTCGCCATTTCGTATTTGACCGTCTTGGTCGCGTCACCGTGGCCACCTTCGCCCCCCTTGGCGCCGCCGCTTTTCGCGGCGTGTTCGACGCGCACGCGTTCGCCCTGCAGTTGCCACAACGGATTCGGCATGCCGACGTCCTCGAACACGGTGTTGTTCCAGCCCGTGGGCCGTGCCGGATCCCTGTAGAAACCGCGCATGTAGCTGTAGAGCCAATCGGCGCCGCGCGCGCGCGCGATTACCGACAGATCCGGCGGGGCGGCGCCAAACCATTTCTGGGCATCTTTTCTGTTCATGGCCACGTTCATCAGTTCGCCCACTTTGTCGCCGCTGAACATGAGGTTGTCCTTGATCTGCGCTTCGTTCAGGCCCAGCTCCATCAGCCGGTTCCAACGCATGAGCGAAGCACTGTGGCAGTTGAGGCAGTAATTGGCGAAGGTGCGAGCGCCGCTTTGCAGACTGACGACGTCGGTCTGGTTGATCGGCGCCGTGTCCAGCCGCACCCCGCCCTCGGAGGCCATCGCCGCAGGCGATACCAGCATAACTGCAGGCGACACCAACGATCCAATGAGCGCCGCAGGGCCGAGCGGCAATAGCGTCAGGACGCCGTGGCAGCATGATCGCAACAGTTTCCCGATCCGCGGGATATTAAAGGAGGCGAACCCTCGTTTTCCAGCCAAGTCGATGAGCTTGTTCATTAGTGTGTCACCCGTTCCGGTTCGGGTTTGGTCTTGTCCACCTTGGTGTACCAGGGCATCAGGATGAAAAACAGGAAGTAGATTACCGTGCAGACGCGCGCCGCCACGGTGGCGCGATCGGCATTGTCGAGCCAGGCTCCGAACTGGCCCCAGACCGTGATCGGCTCGGTGCCGAGGTAGCCGAGGATGAGGAAAACGACCACGAACACGTAGAGCGCCACCTTGAAGTGCATGCCGCGGTAACGGATCGACTTCACCGCGCCGCGGTCCAGCCACGGCAGGAGGAACAGCACCATCACCGACACCCCCATCGCCACCACGCCGGGGAACTGCGAATTGAACAGCGGCGGCACCGCGCGCAGGATCGAGTAATAAGGGGTGAAATACCACACCGGCGCGATATGGGCCGGGGTCTGCAGCGGATCGGCCGGGACAAAGTTGTTGTATTCGAGGAAGTAGCCACCCATCTCGGGCGCGAAGAACACGATGACCACGAACACGATCATGAACACCACCACTCCGAGGATGTCCTTTACCGTGTAGTAGGGATGAAACGGGATGCCATCCAGCGGCACGCCGTTCGCGTCTTTGTGCTTCTTGATCTCGATGCCGTCCGGATTATTCGAGCCGACCTCGTGCAGGGCGAGCAGATGCGCCATTACCAGGCCCAGCAGCAGCAGCGGGATGGCGATCACGTGCATGGCGAAGAAGCGGTTGAGGGTCGCGTCCGCGATGACGTAGTCGCCGCGGATCCAGAGGGAAAGATCCGGTCCGATGAAAGGGATGGCGGAGAACAGGTTGATGATCACCTGCGCACCCCAATAGGACATCTGGCCCCAGGGCAATAGGTAGCCGAAGAAGGCCTCGCCCATCAGGCACAGGTAGATCACCACGCCGAAGATCCACATCAGCTCGCGCGGATTGCGGTAAGAGCCGTACAACATCGCGCGGAACATGTGCAGGTAGATGCAGATGAAAAAGGCCGATGCGCCGGTCGAATGCATGTAGCGGATGATCCAGCCGCCCGGCACCTCGCGCATGATGTACTCGACGGACGCGAACGCCAGGTTCGCGTCCGGCTTGTAGTTCATGGTGAGGAAAATGCCGGTCACGATCTGGATTGCCAGCACCAGCATCGCCAGCGATCCGAAGTAGTACCAGAAGTTGAAGTTTTTCGGTGCGTAATACTCGGCCAGGTGGGCCTTCCACGTCGATATCAGCGGAAAGCGCTGGTCGACCCAGGTGAGCAGACCGTCGAGGGCGACCGAGCCGGTGCCGGTAACGGGGGGTTTTTCTGCGGCAGCCATGCGCTATGCTCCCTTCTTGTCGTCGCCGATCAGAATGCGCGTATCCGACAGGTACGTGTATTTCGGCACCTCGAGATTCACAGGTGCCGGCGCGCCCTTGTACACGCGCCCGGCGAGGTCGAATTTGGAGCCATGGCAGGGACAGAGGAAACCGCCCACCCAGTCGGCGCCCATCTCCGCCTTGGCTTCGGCCGGCTTGGACTGCGGCGAGCAGCCCAGGTGCGAACAGATGCCGACCAGCACCAGCACCTCGGGCTTGATCGAGCGGAATTCGTTTTTCGCGTATTCGGGCTGCATCGGCACATCGGAGCCCGGGTCGGAGACCTTGCTCTCGAGGCTCGAAATACTGTCGAGCATTTCCTTGGTGCGGCGGACGATCCATACCGGCTTGGAGCGCCATTCCACAGTCAGGATCTGGCCCGGCTCGAGTTTGCTGATGTCGGCTTCGACTGGTGCCCCGCCGGCCTTGGCGCGTTCCGAAGGCATCCAGCTTGCAGCAAAGGGCACGGCGGCGGCCGCGCCGGCGACGCCGCCCGCGGCACAGGTCGCGATCACCAGATTGCGCCGGGTGTGGTCTACTTTCTTATCGTCACTCATTGGTAGTTCCCCGAAATACAAGAATCCGCTGCATGCAAAAGTATGAAATTATACCCGAAAATCCGCGTCGGGTTAAAGTTTTTTACGCTAAGAGACTGAAATGAATGAATAAAACGACGCTGCCCCGCTTGGGACCGGGAACGGATTCACACCGGACTAGGAGTGTCGATGAAGCACTGCTCAAGGCTGACGCGCGTCACCAAGCGCTCGCCCCCGAATCCACACGTCGTATTTCTTTCCACCTGCAGCCCATTTGGGCAATAATCTCGAAATCGGGAGATCTCCAAGAAAACCGTGCAGGTAACGGTTCAGTTCCTCGCGCTGCATCGCGGCACCCAGTGCGCCAGCCAGCGAGAACTGTACCCGCACACAGGCCGGCACATCGTCGACCCTAAGGGGCCGCTTCAGAATGACTGAAACAGACCCTGACTCAGGGGAGGATGAGGGGCCGAGGAAGTGGAAGGACCTTTCCTTGCCCACCTTGATCCCCTCATATTGCAACGAACTTTAAGGGCACCCACGCGATGTACCGACTCTGGCTGACCTTCGCGCAAACAGCCACCATCTGCCTTGCCATCCTGTTCGTCGTCGCGACGCTGAAGCCGGAATGGCTGCCGGGTAAGGCCGGCACCGCGGTCGAACCGAACCAGGCGGAGCCTCCCAGCGTTGCCAGCGTCAAAATTGTTTCCTACAGCGATGCCGTGCGCAAGGCAGTGCCGGCCGTGGTCAGTATTTTCACCAGCAAAGAAGTAAAGCGGCCGAGAAATCCTTTCCTGAACGACCCCTTGTTCCGCCATTTCTTCGGCGAGCGCTTCGAGGACGAGGCGCAACGCGCCTTCGGTCTGGGCTCGGGCGTAATCATCAGCCCCAAGGGTTACATTCTGACCAACCAGCACGTGGTCGAGGCCGCGGACGAGATCGAGGTGGCGCTCGCCGACGGCAAGAAATTTGCCGCCAAAGTGGTGGGCAATGATCCTGAAACCGACCTGGCGGTATTGCACGTCGACGCGCAGAATCTGCCGGCAATCGTGCTGGGACAGGCGGAAAACCTCAGGGTCGGCGACGTGGTACTCGCCATCGGCAACCCGCTGGGCGTCGGCCAGACGGTCACCATGGGCATCATTTCGGCCCTGCACCGGACCGGGCTCTCGATCAACACATTCGAGAATTTCATCCAGACCGACGCCGCGATCAATCAAGGCAACTCCGGTGGCGCGCTGATCGACTCATCCGGAAATCTGGTCGGGATCAACACCGCGATACTTTCCCAAACCGGCGGGTCGATCGGCATCGGCTTTGCGATACCGGTTTCCACCGCCAAACAGGTGATGGAGCAGTTGATCGCAACCGGCGCGGTGACGCGCGGTTGGGTCGGCGTGGAATTGCAGGAAATCACGGCGGAACTTGCCGACTCGTTCAAGCTTGGCACCTCCGCCGGCGTACTCGTCGCCGGAGTGCAGCGCGGCAGCCCCGCCGACCGTGCCGGCATAAAACCCGGAGACATCGTGTTGAGAGTGGACGGCAAACAGGTGAAAGACCCGGATTCCGTGCGCACGCTGATCGTGGCCCTGGTTCCGGGCAAGCAGATCACGTTCAAGCTGAAACGCGGCCAGAGCGAACTGGAACTTCCGGTGCAGGTGGGCAAGCGGCCCAAACCGCAGCGCCCGCCCGAATAGACGCAGTGCGCGCGTAATTTGCGCTCGCCCGGCTGCGGCGGGCAATCAGTCAGGTGGCGAGAAACTCCTCCACCAATCCGATCTGCCCCGGCACGTTGAGCGCCGGGGCATGACCGCAACCGGCGATCTCCACCACGCGCGCCCTGGGGCCGCGCTCGCGCATCGCCTGCGCCGTCTCGGCGAGCAGCAGGTCCGAATTCGCGCCGCGCAGACACAGGACCGGAATGTCGATCGCGTCGTACTCCGGCCACAGATCATAGTCGTGTGGAAAATTGATGAACTGCCGCACCATGTTCGGATCGTAATGCGGCGTGACGCGGCCGTCGGGCAATCGCCTCGCGGAGGTCTCCGTCAGCTTCACCCATTCGCGCTCGGTGAGCATGCCGTAGGGCGCATAAATCTTGCGGAAATAAGCTTCCAGCTCGCTCATCCTGGTGAACGCCGCGGGGTTGGCGGCATAGTTCCTGATGCGCTCGATCGCCGCGGCCGCCAGTTGCGGGCCGTTGTCGTTCAACACCAGTTTGTCGATACGGCCGGCGAGCGCCCCGCCATTGCGGCTCGCGAGCTTGATTCCGATCGCCCCGCCCATTGACGTGCCGACCCAGTGCATGCGCCCAATGCCAAGCGCGTCACAGAACGCCGCGGCAAGGCGTGCGTAGAACGCGAGGCAGTATTCCGCGTCGGGTTCCGGGCTCCACTGCGACAGCCCGCGGCCGATGGTATCCGGGCAAATCACGCGGTAACGCCGCGATAGCGATGCGGCGATGTCGTCGAAATCGCGCCCGGTGCGCGCGAGGCCATGCCACATAACGATGGTCTCGGCCTTGCCGCGGCCCCAGTCGGTGTAATGCAGCTCGCGTTCGAGCACCGTGACGTAATGAGAAGTCATGGTCATTTTTTCCCCCTCAGCCTGCCGACTATACCGGCAGGAAAATGATACACGCTGAGAACAAACAGGATCCCCAGCCACAGCAGCCAGCGGTCCGGGTGCACCAGATTCGGCAGCAACGGCATTCCGGCGGCCGCGTCGCTGGCGAGCTTCATCAGATCCTGCAGATAGTTTTGCGCGATCACGAACAAGGTCGCCCCGATCACCGCGCCGTACATCGTTCCCATTCCGCCGATCACCACCATCAGCAGGATGTCGATCATGATGTCGAGCGACAGCGTCGTGTCCGGGCCAACGTAGCGCAACCAGAGAGCATAAAGAATGCCGGCCGCTGTGGCGGCAAGCGCCGACAGGCAGTTGGCAGCACTGCGATAGGCCACGCTGCGGTAGCCGATAGCTTCGGCGCGGAAATCGTTCTCGCGTATAGCCTGCAGCACACGGCCAAAGGGCGAATTCACCACCCGCAACAGCGCCAGGAACAGGCACGCCGCGCCGAAGAACACGATGTAATAGGAGACGACCCTGCCGTTGATTTCCACCCCGAACAGCGGCGCCTCGAGCAGCTTGGTTCCCGGCAGCAACAGTTCGGGCAGCTTGTAGGTAAGCCCGTCCTCGCCGCCGGTGAGCCACGATAGTTGCGAGGCGAGGATGGCAAAAAACGAAGCGACGGCAAGCGTGATCATGGCGAAGAAGATGGTCTTCACGCGCAGCGACAGGAGGCCGATCACCAGAGACAGCAACGCCGAAAAGGCCAGCGCAGCGAGACTGCCCGCGACCAGGCTCGACCAAGTCGGGCCCAGCCTGGTTGCGGCGATGCCGATGCCGTAGGCGCCGAGTCCGAAGAACATGGTGTGCGCGAACGACACGATACCGGTGTAGCCGAGCAACAGGTCGTAGCTCGCCACCAGCAGGATGAACACGCAGATCTTGGCCGCGACGTTGAGCGAACGCGTTCCCGGAAACACGAACGGTGCGAGCGCCAGGCCGGCGAGAATCAGCACCAGCACGACGCCGAGTACGCGACTGCGCGGATAATCGCCGGAAAGAAACCGTAGCATCGCGCTTATCTCTTCGCCACCGGATACAGGCCCTGCGGTCGCCACAGCAGGATCAGCACCATCAGCAGGATATTGGAACCAAGCGCAATCTTGGGCGCGAGGAACCCGACGTAGTTGGCCACCAGTCCCACCAGTAACGCACCGATAAAACAGCCGCCGACCGAGCCCAGCCCGCCGATGATGATGACGATGAATATAAGGATCATCACCTGCATGCCCATGGCTGAGCTGACCGTTTCCTGGTACAGCGCCCACATGACTCCACCCAGGCCGGCCAGCGCGGAACCGGCGACGAACACGCCGACAAACACGCGGCGGATGCGGTAGCCGAGCGATTCCACCATCTCGCTGTCCTCGACACCGGCGCGGATCAGCAGCCCGATGCGGGTCCGGTTGAGCAGCAGCAACATGGCCGCGAATACCGCGAGTCCTACGATGACGGCGACGACGCGGTATTTCTCGATGGCGATCTCGCCCAGAATGAAGCTGCCGCGCAGTGTCGCCGGCTTGGGCAGTGAAATGATGTCCGGACCCCAGATCACGTGAATCGACTGCTCGGCCACGATCAGCCCGCCCATGGTGATGAGGATCTGCTTCAGGTGTTGACCGTATACGGGCATGATGATCACGCGCTCGAAGACGAGGCCGAGCGCCCCGGCCACGGCCATGGCAGCGAGGATCGCGGGAAGCATTGCGGCGAGATTCATCCACAGGCTGTCCGCCTGGGTCCAGCCGGCGAGCGGGATCAGCACGCTGGTAGCGACGAAGGCGCCGATGGTGATGAAAGCTCCATGAGCAAAGTTCATCACGTCCATCAGGCCGAACACCAGGGTGAGTCCCGAAGCCATGATGAAAATCATCATGCCCATGGCGAGGCCGGCTATGGTGAGCGTAACCCAAGTCGGCAGACTCGGGATCAGCGGCAGCGCCAGGAGCGCAATCGCCGGGATCAGCGCGAGAGGAATCCTGTCCAGGTCCGGGACTAGCAGCGCGTCTTTGGTCTGGCTCATTGATGCATGTCCATGGACAGGCCCAGGAGTTTCTGCTGCTGCGCCTCGTCATCGGCCAGTTCGCTCATGCCGCCGCTATGTACGATGCGGCCCGAATCCATCACCGCGACCGTATCGCCGAGCACGCGCGCGAAATGGAAATTCTGCTCCACCAGCAAAATCGTGGTGTCCGTGCGCTTCAACTCGCGAAATGCCTCGACCATGTGGGCAATGATCGCAGGCGCCAGGCCTTTGGTTGGCTCGTCGATGAGCAGCAACTTTCTTGGCTCGATCATGGCGCGCGCGATGGCGAGCATCTGCTTCTGGCCGCCGGAAAGGTGGCCGGCCGGGAGGTTCCAGAATTTCTTCAGCGCCGGGAAGAGACCGAATATCCATTCCAGGCGCTGCGCGTCGACCGGGCCTGAACGCGCGGCCAGCGCAAGGTTCTCGCGCACCGCCAGTCCGGCGAAGATACCCATGGATTCCGGGACGTAGCCGATACCCAATTGCGCCACCGCCGGCGTCGAACTTCTAGCGATGTCGCTGCCGTCGAACTCGATGCGTCCGGCCGATGCTTTCCACAAACCCATGATGGTGCGCAGGCACGTGGTCTTGCCGGCGCCGTTGCGACCCAGCAGCACCGTGAGCCCGCCGCGTGGCACCACGAAGTCCACCCCCTGCAGGATATGGTAGTGACCGATATGGGTATTGACACCGGCGAGGACAAGCAGGTTACTCATGTCCGACCAGCCCCAGATAGGCCTGCTGCACGATGGGCGAGGCGATCACCTCGGCCGGATCCCCGTCGGCGACGAGTTCACCCTGATGCAGCACGATAATGCGGTCCGCCAGCGACTTCACCACGTCCATCTTGTGCTCGACCAGCAGAATGGTCTTGTCGCGCTGCTGTTTGATCTCGTGGATCAGATCGAGGATCACCGGCACTTCATCCACGCTCATGCCCGCGGTAGGCTCGTCGAACATGAAGATGTCGGGCTCGAGCGCGAGCAGGATCGCCACCTCGAGTTTTCTCTGGTCGCCGTGCGCCAGCGCGAAGGCAAGCGCATCGCGCCGGTCGTCGAGTTGGACCCGATGCAGATAATGCTCAGCGCGTTCGATCAGCTCGACATGGCTAGCCCACACCGAGACCAGATTCATGCCCATGCCGGCGCGCGACTGCACCGCCAGACGCACGTTCTCGAGCACGCTCAGTTGCGGAAACAGATTGGTCAACTGGAACGCCCGCCCCATGCCGCGGCGGGTGCGCTGCGGCACGGACAACGAGGTCACGTCCTCGCCAAACAGTTTTACCGTGCCCCCGGTCGCGGACAACTGGCCGGAGATCAGGTTGAAGTAAGTGGTCTTGCCCGCGCCGTTGGGGCCAACAATGGCGGTGACTGTGCCCGGACCGAAGACGCAGGAGACCCGGTTGACCGCGACGTGGCCACCGAAGCGGATGGTCAGGTCGCGCGTCTCAAGAACCGGGTGTTCGCCAAAGCGAGGTTCGGACATGAATAAATTTCGATGGCGGACAAGAACCGCGAGGCGAACGGCGCCTGCCTTCGCTCGATCCCGCTGGGTTGAGCGGGCGCGTAAACGCGCGGGTTCAACGCTTGTTCTGGACCGGCACCGGCAACTCGGACGCCGGGATCTCGCGCACCAGTTCCAGCAGGTCCCATTCCCCCTTCTGCGCTTTCTTGATACGGAAATGGAACATGTTCTGCATCGCCTGATGGTCCTCCTTGCGGAAGGTCATCCTGCCCTTGGGCGTTTCGAACGGCATACCCTCCATAGCGGTGATCAGCTTCTCGGTGTCGGTGCTCCCAGCCTTCGTGATCCCCTCGGTCACCGCCATCGCCGCAGCGAATCCGCCCGCGGTGAAGAAATCGGGTGGCTGGCCATAGCGTTTCTCGTGCTCCTTCACCAGCCAATCGTTCATTTTGTTTTTCGGAAAGCCGTAATAGTAATAGATCGCACCCTCCACGCCGGCGTAGTCCTTCCAGCCTTTCATTACCGGCAGGATGTTGCCTCCCGGCGCGAGTTCGATGCCGTAACGCTCCGGCTTCATCTCCATGATCTTCACCATTGGATGCGCTCCGGCCCAGATGATCGCCAGGACTTT
>Ga0315281_10015683_pt1 | contig 10148 bp, 23 predicted proteins | sample YL17G07_0_MG_FD_204540 | JGI IMG/M metagenome (GOLD analysis project Ga0315281, IMG submission 204540) | Sediment microbial communities from Yellowstone Lake, YNP, Wyoming, USA - YL17G07_0 | ecosystem: Environmental > Aquatic > Freshwater > Lake > Sediment | place: USA: Wyoming | collected...
AATAAAATTAAAACAATAAGCTAAAATGCTTAAATATAATGGAGAATAAAATGAAATTAATGAGAGGGATGCTTGTATTTGGATTACTAACTTCTAACAGCTATGCAGGTATCGTAAAAGATTTGCTTTTTGATATGAGAATGGAAGCTGAGAGATGTACTGTCCTATATGTTTCAAGTTTAGATGAAAATCAAGTTCTAGGTTCTAAATCAATATGCGACTCTTATATAATTGCTTCACCTAGAAAAGCTTACCTTGAAATTCGGAATAGTTGGTACACAGCAATTATTAAGGAATCTAGAGATGCAGATGGTGGAGACCTAGACAATCTAACAATTTTAAATCGATCAGGAAAAGTAGTGGCAACACGAAAAAACATCCCTTCTTGTGGAAACATTGTTTTTGCTTTAGCTGATGGTAAAGAATTTGTTAAAATAAGAGTTGAACAATAATCTCTAACACTACAGGCTATATAGGTTTATTTAGATATTATTTTACATAACGGTATAATAGTGAATATAATTTTTACAAATCAGTATTGGAGTTAACATGATAGGCATGAGTGTTCGAAGATTTTTAGCAAAAAAGAATGTTGCAGGAAGTAATGAGGATATTCTCGATAGTGAAGGTGATGGTAATATTATTTCTGCAGGTAAAGTGTATATCGAGATTAGACCTGACAGTGGTATTATCAGACCAGAAGACTCTCCTGTAGCTACATACGGTTTAGATCTAGAAACTGTAAAAGAGCACGGTGGTGTTAATAAATATTTTGAAGAACTAGATACCATTCCTTTTAAAGATACTCTCTATTTTAAGGAATACTTATCTTTCTGGGAAACTGATATTAAACAGAAGTATAGAAAGATTAGAGAATCACTTAAAGAGTTAAATAACTTCAGCAGTATGGTTGGAAAACCACAGTATGGTTTAAGAGAAGTTAATCCAGGTTCTTCGGAATATTTAACTACTGCTGAGCATGACTTTGAAGATGATGGAGAATTGTTAGAAGAAGTTGTAGTAGATGTTGTCTCTGGAGAAGTTAGTGAATAGACAAAGCTATTACACTAAAGAACATGGTTCTTACTACTTTTATGATTACAGTGGAAATATTATTTTCATGACGGATGCTGTTTCTATTATGTACGACGCTGAAGGCGGAGTCTTACTTAAGCATGGTAATCCAGATCAAGTTCAAAAACATTATGAAGTATATAAGAAACTACAATCGGTTGATCCTGATCTCTTTAATTTAAAAGTAGTCACTTCAGATAAGTGGAATGTTGCAGAGTTAAACAGAATACTAGATACCTCAGGTTATATAAAATTATTAGAAACAGAACCTCAAAGATTTGAGGAATTACAAATTTTAAGGAGTGATTTATGAAACAGCTTTGTTCGAGACCACCTTTCCATTATCTTATACTCTTAATAGCAATTATATTAAGTATTACTATTTTTGTATCGAGACATTGTGATGCTGCCGAATTAGATAATGGTTCTGCGTATAGAGTAACATATGCCCAAGGTACAGTGTTCCTAACTTGCCAAGGTTTTTATAATGGACAATATATTGTTCTAAGAAGAAACCTACTATGCCAAGATTCTTTTGCTAATCCTGCAGCCTTTGCTCGTTTTACCCACGCTGGAAGTAGAGCTACTAAAGTAAGTCTCACAAATACTTCAGCAGGTAATATTAGTAAGACTAAAGATTTCAGTCCTGAGAGAGGCGAGAGTCAAAATTTTAATCTTCTTATCAGAACTCTGTTTCAACAACCTCTTCTTGTTCCAGGAAATAACTTACTAAGCTATAAGCTTCTATTACCCGATAACTCTGTTGAGCAACAAGGTATCTTTGAAGTTAGGGTAGATACTGATCAAAGATATTGTCCTAATTGGTTTATGAATTCCCCAAATCTAAATGATTGTCAGTATGGAAGTCCATTTGTGTGTGACGAATATTTTCGTCAGTCAAGGTGCCTATAGATGTGGATGAGTAGTTTACAAAAATGTTTTAATGGAGATCCTTTCTGTTGGAATCAGAAACCAGAGGAAATTTTCTGTTATAAAATTAATAGCGGAGTAGGATTCCCAAAGGGGGATGCTCTCTATAAATATAATAGTATTTCAAAGAAATGGTCTATTGAATGTGCTGGAGACTCTTCTTGTAAGAAGGGTTGTCTAGTACATGCTATCCAACAAAATGATCCAGAAATTATAGACCGAGTCTATTATAATACTGGAGATGTCACTAAACACTTAGAACACATAATTTTTATGAAAGAACTAAGAGAAACAAATAAAGAGGAGAAAAAGTATGTATGAGTATAACGCAGAATTAAAAAAAGTAGTTGATGGTGACACTATTGATCTTATTGTAGATTTAGGTTTCAGCACTAAGCTTGAATGGAGATTTCGTCTAGTAGGTATTGATACTCCAGAAACTTGGAGACCAACTACTGCTGGAGAAAAGGAACATGGGGAAAGAGCTAAAGAATTTACTACTAAAGAACTAACTGGAAAAAAACTAGTAATTAAGTCTTTCAAGATGGGAGCTTATGCTAGATATTCTTGTGAAATTATTTATGATGGTAAAAATTTAACAGAAGAACTAAAAAAGAATGGTTTTGAGAAGAGAGCGTCGTATGAAGGATTCCTTGTCTAGGAAGGAACTTATCGGTTGGATAGGTTCTTTTTCTTTTGCTATATGTGGTCTTCCACAAGCGGTGAGGTCTACCATAGATGGTCATTCAAATGGCTTAGAGTGGGGATTTTTACTACTCTGGCTAATTGGAGAGTTAGGTACTATCTATTATATATGGGATGATAGAAAACGATTAGCTCCGTTACTATTCAATTACTGTTTGAATATTGTTTTTTTATGGGTAGTAATTTTTTATAAATTATTTCCAAGGATGTAATTATGCCAGATTTTGGAAAAGTTTTAAGAGAAAGTCTTAAAATTATTGAAGAAGCTTCTAAAGGGAATACTAATCAAGGTAACTATACTTCGGTTACAGTAGATCTTTTTAAAAATATTTCTGATAAAAAGAAGGTTGCTATAGCTGTGGCAAGAGCCGATCAGAAAAAAAGAGAGGACGCTACGCTTAAGGCTGCTCTTCAACTTAAGTCTTCTCTAGAAGTCACTCAAAAAAGAGTGATGGAAAGACAAACCAAAACACTTGATCCTAAAAGAAATGAACCTATAAAAAACCATAATCATTATGACAGTACCAATAATAGTATGTCTTATGGAGAACAACAGAGACAATTACATAAGCAAAGTAAATCAAAGTATATTCCTATTATGTTAGGTTTGGGCGTAGTAATCGCCGTACTCCTAGCTGTAGGATTATCACAATGAAAAGATCCATAGTTGCTAGGAATACTTTAACTGGAGAGATACTTGTTTTTGAGAGTGCCGTTGAAGCCTCAAAGAAGTATGGTTTTGATGAAAGCCATATTATCAAGTGTTGTCGAGGTAGAAGAAATAAACATAAGGGTTATACTTGGTCTTATTATCTTCCTATTAAATCTTTAGAAGATGTAGTTAAAGAGAAAGCTTGGACTCTGGCAGAAGATAATCAATTAAAAGTTTTTTTTGGGTCTGGTAATTTGGAAAAACTTGTAGAAACTTTACCAGGTCGTAACTTTAAAGACATTATGTGTAGAGCACAGATTTTAAGTTTAAGAAGACATACCCCGCAAGCTAAGAATATTACCCCATATGATTTGATATATGAATTAGCTGAAGATATATTTTTTGAAGATTTCAATTAACTAAAGGAGTAGTTATGAAACAAGTAGACTTTCATGGAATGACCAAAGAGGATCTAGAACAAGAAGTGGATACTATTGTTGGTATGGTTCGAGTGTGTGGTATCACTATGGAGTATATTTGTAACAGTGGAGTAACTAATGAAACTAGGTATTTTAGAAAAAATTAATTCAAGTCACAATAATCTAAGAACAACTTCTATGAAGGGAATGTTTAGTGATTTTCCAAATATTGGAGAAACATTTATCATTTTTGGAGAGGGTATTGTATTTGGAAATAGAATGATCCACACAACCAAGATTGCAGAAATTTTGGAATTAGGTACTAATGAAGATAACCAAGACTTCAGTGTATTTAAAACAGCTAACTCAACTTATAAAATTACGCTACTAGAAGAAGTAGCAGACAGTGCAGACTATTTAGAAGAAACATTTAAAATGCCAGATTCAGAAGCAAATATGCAATAGGGGATATATGAAAAATAAAGATAGAATCCACGCCGTTAAAATAACTACAATAGAAAGATAGGAGAACTACATGACAGGTTTAGACGTTTTGACAGAAGGAGTACACACTCCTATTAGAGAGTACAAAGAGGCAGATACTTCTTTGGAATTAAATGAGAGAATTAAGAATATTATTAACAGTGGTAATGTTGTTCTGTTTATGAAAGGAAATGCTTCTGCTGCTCAATGTGGTTTTTCTTACAGTTCAATAGAGATTTTAAAATCTATGAATGTACCTTTTACTACTTTTGATATTCTTTCATCTTCTGAAATTAGATCAGGTTTAAAGGAATTCAGTGGTTGGAATACATATCCACAAATTTATATCAATGGAGAGTTGATTGGTGGAAATGATATTTTAGTAGAGATGAAAAAAAGTGGAGAGCTTGGAAAAATGTTAGAGTCTCTTTAAGATTGTTCAGGAGTGTTTATGATTAGTGCATGTAAAGATTGTGAAGTACCTTGTTGTAAGACTGGTCCAGGTCCATACACAAGTGTACCGCCAGAAGATTATTTAGAAAACTTTGGTTCTGCAGATGCATATAACACCAAGTGTGTTGCTTTATCAGCAGAGGGATCTTGTACTAATTGGGGCACTCCTGAATTTCCTATGGCTTGTAGAAACTATGTCTGTCAGACAAGAAGCTATACTAAGAATGAATTATCTACTATTGCCGATGTTATTGAAAGATCTTGCCCAGTATGTAAATGTGACTGGATGATTGGTGGTTATAAAGGCAAAGAGTATCATGATGTTTGTGAAGTTTGTGGATATGATTGTAAATGGTCTAGAGACGTAGTAGTCAAAGGAAAGAAATCATGGGCAAAGAAAAAGAAATCCACTCTGAACTAGCCAAGGCATTAACCTCCCCACCATCAAATCGTTTATATAAAATGGCAGTATTTCTGTATAATAGTAAACCATCTGAATATAACTTAGAGACCGACTATTTCGATGGAGGTGTCTTTAAATCTTTTAGATTACTAGATACTAAGAATGAGGAGATACTAATCAATTGGACTCTATATGAGAGTGGGGGGAATCCTGTATTATGAACGCTTATAAAGAAATAGAAAAAATAACAGATTTTCAATTACAACAATTAAAAATTATTCTTGATCAATTACCTTTATTTGAAATAGTTGATCGTACTGCTACTAAGCTTATTGTTAGACAAGAAGCAAAGAATTGCATTTCTATGAAAGAACTAATTAAAGATTGGGAGATGGTATCCGAAGATGATTCTGGTTTGATCACATTTCATAAAGTATCTGCTTCTGATAAAACATATGAGGACAGATTGCACGATGACTAATATCCTAATACTACTCTATTTGTTAAATTTTATTATTTTAGCGATAGGTGCGTTGTTAGCTTTCGGTATGTTTAATTTAGCAGTAGGTTCCGTTAAAGATAAAGTTATTTCAAGTTATTTCAAATTAAGAAGGAGTTAATAATGAAGGTTGACGCAGTAGGTCTTATGACCGATGGTAGAAAATGGTATCCAATTATTTTTAAGGTTTCTCCATTACCTGGCGGTGTAACTACACCAATGCGATTAAAGAGCATGGGACACCACACACAGGGATTTGCTGATAAGGAATCGGCACAAGAGAGTATTCAACAAGATAATCTTTTAAAAGATGTACCTAGATTAAAAGGTGACCTATTTTGGGGAGAAGACCCAATCAAGGTTATTCTAGTAAATTCAGATTACACTCTAGCATAAATAGCACATAGCATTATAAATAAGTCTATATAGATCTATGTACCGCTTGACAAGATTTGATAATTAAAGTTCTATTGACCAATGTAAAATATTAAAAAACATAATCCTCTTCGGAGGATTTTTTATTGATGGAGTATAATATGAAAGTAGTAAATATATCAGATAAAGCATTGAAACATATAAAAAATCTTTTAGAAAATGAAAAACAAGAAGGCAAAGAAATTGGACTCCGAATTGGGGTAAACAGTGGTGGTTGCTCAGGTCTTTCTTATAAGATGGAATTTGGTGAAAAAGCAGAAGAAGAAATATCTTATGATTTTGATAGTGTGAAAATTTTTGTAGCTCCTAAGGTTACACCTTATTTATTTGGAATTACTCTAGATTTTCAAGATGGGTTAAGTGGAAGAGGATTTGTCTTTCAAAACCCGAATGCAACGAGTACATGTAGTTGTGGGGAATCTTTCTCTGTAAAATAAATTAGTGAGCCTTAGGAGGTTTTGTGGGAGTAATTTTAGCTTTGTTGATGTTTGATTGTAATCTAAATCTTAACATCAATTATTGTGTGGATCATCATGTGAAGTGTATACAGACTATGTCTAGTATTTAAGATTAGAGAAATGGCTTTTCTAACTAAAGATCAAAGACTAGCAACTGCTTACCGTTACTGTGTTGAAACTGGTGGCGACGGTTCAGTAAGTAACTATCTAAATATTATGGATTCTTATAAAAATCCAGATTTAGATTGCGGTTTTGATCCTAGGAAAAAATAGGACAACATATGATATTCTTAACTTTTCTATTTGTACCACTTATTATTTGTATCCTCTCTTGGATATTCACTAATAAGATAACTTGGAAAGAAGCAGGTGTTCAGCTTCTTGTTCAAATTATTTTCATAGGTGCTATGGTAGCAATAATGCTTTCATCCAATATGAGTGATACTGAAGTTTGGAATGGGAACATTACAAAAAAGAAAAGAGATGAAGTATCATGCAGCCATTCCTACGATTGCAACTGTCGCACACGACATAGAACTAGTTGTTCAGGTTCTGGTAAATCTAGAAGTTGTCATGATGAGAGCTATAGGGTGTGCGATACATGCTATGAGCACCGATACGATGTGGACTGGGATATATACAATAATCTTGGAGAGAGCTGGGGAATTTCTAGAATTGATCGTCAAGGTCTTCAAGAGCCACCCCGCTATTTTTCCGCAAGTATAGGCGACTCAACAAGCTCACTTCATTCTTATAAAAATTATATTAAAGGAAGTCCAGATTCCCTATTTAAAACTGGATACAACGATCAATTATATCAGGATAAACTTCCTGCTTATCCTACGAATATTTATGACTATCATAGTCTAGATCGTCTTATCACTGTTGGTGTTTCTGTCGATGATAAGAAAGCATGGAATTTGGGAATATCTAAAATATCTTCGGATCTTGGTTCTATCAAACAAGTAAATCTAGTAGTTGTTCTCACCAACCTTCCACAAGACTATTATCAGTCTTTAAATAGACATTGGCTTGGCGGAAAGAAAAATGATGCTGTTCCTGTGATAGGTGTGGATGCTGAAGGAAATATTAATTGGGTTGAGGTTATGTCCCTATCCAACGAAGAATTTAAGATTAGACTTAGAAATGAATTAATGTCCACAAAGAAATTAGATATAAACAAAACCCTACCAACAATTGGAAGAGTTATTGCAGAAACATATAAAAGAAGACCTATGAAAGATTTTGACTATCTCAAGTCATCTATACAACCGACAAAAGGTCAGTGGTTATGGGGAATGATTATAAGTTTAATTCTTTCAGTAGGGTTAAGTGTTTTCTTTTTCTATCAAGATCCTTTTGGTGATGATGACAAAGGTAGAAGAAAGTATAGATATTAGTAATAAGTAAAATAGATAAGGAGAAAGTATGACAACAGGAATGAAAGTTTTATTAGGTTTTTTGGTAGCAACTGTTTTGGTTGTAACTATTGCTGTTTTTTCAGTAATTGGTTCCAACAATGATTTCGTGAGAATGGAGTCTGGCATCAAATCTCAATATTCTCAAAATCAAAATAATTATGACAACATGTTCAAAAAATTTATGGAAGCTACACAGGTAACAACTATGTACACCGAGGATCTTAAAAAAGTATATGATAGTGCTATCCAAGGTCGCTATGCTAAATCAAGCAATGTTATGATGAACTTCATTAAGGAACACAATCCAAACTTCGATGCATCTATGTACAAAAATCTACAAGTGATGATTGAGAGTGGTAGAAATACTTTTGAGTCTAATCAAAAAATGCTTCTAGATAAAAAGATGATTTATGAAACTTCTATTGGATCTTTCCCTGCTGTATTTGTTGCTAGAGTTTTAGGGTTTCCTAAGATTGATTTAGCTAAGTATGACATTGTTACTTCAGGACAAACTCAAGACGCATTTACCACAAAGAAAGCAGAAGCTATTAAACTAAGATAAGAGGAGTATTACAATGATTGCAGGAAAAACAAGATGGCGTTATGTGGATTTAAGTATTGCGGATATGCCTAAAGCGGTTAGACTTTTACCAAACGGTGAAAAGATAGAGGTAACGTATAACGAAGAATATGACTTCGGAGAAGATCTAAACTCGCCCTACGCTATTACAGGAATTTTAGAAGTGACTTTAAAAATGTATCCAGAAAAGTGTGTAACTGAAGGGGTACTTAAAAGAAAAAGAACTACTGCACATAACAATAGCTATATTATAAAATATGAAGGTAAGTCTTATGAAGTTATTCAGGAAATTCCATTTCAATTTGATGAAGAACGTGAATTTGATCTTGCAAATATAGTAAATAAAGATGAGTACACCTTGGTATGCATATGTATTCCTGATAAAAGCACTATAGTTGAGCACATGATACCTTTAGAAATATCTGAAGAAATAAATTAAGGCAACCCATAAAGGACAAAAATGAGATACGACACATTCGCAATTAGAAACTATGCTATCAAAAAACACGCAGATCAGATGTATGGGTAGAATCCATATATACATCATTTAGATATGGTATATGAAGAATCACTTTCTCATGGATTACCTCCTGTAGTTAGTGTTGCTTCTTTTCTACATGATATTCTAGAGGACACTACTGTTACTTATGACGATTTAATAAATGAATTTGGATCTAAGGAACTTGCAGATATCGTAGAGTGTGTGACTGATGAACCTGGGGATACTAGAAAAGAAAAGAAAGCTGCGACTTATCCTAAAATAAGAAGCAATCCAAATGCTATTGCTCTTAAGTTATGTGACAGAATTTCAAATGTTAAAGCTTGTTTAGAAGAGAACAAATTAGAATTAGTTAGGATGTATCAAGAAGAGCATCCTGAGTTTGAAGCACAGTTAAAAGTAGAAGGCATGTATCCTAGTCTATGGGCAGAGCTGGACAGGGTTATAAAATAATTAACTAGGGAGTTAATTATTAACAAATTTAGATGTATTTCTAAAGAAATTAACTAGGGAGTTAATATGGGAATTGGTCAGACAATTTTAAATTTCCTAAAGATAAATGGAATCACCCACCAAGTGCATGGTAATAATATTGAGATTAAGCAAAATAAAGTTTTTGTAGATAAGAAAGAAATTGTCCAAGTAAAAGAACTGTTCCTAAACATAGAGTGGCAAGGTGACCTTGCTAACCTAACCGTCAGTAATGGTAATGTTAAATGCGGAAATGTTAATGGAAATGTTGATGCTGGAGAAGATGTTTCTTGTGGAGATGTAGGAGATTATGTTGATGCTGGTGGATCTGTTACTTGCAAAAATGTTGGAGATAAAGTTGATTCTGGCGATAGTGTCACTTGTGAAAATGTTGGTGGAGACGTTAATGCCAGTGGACCCGTTAAGTGTGGGAATGTTGCAGGAAATGTTGAAGGAGAAGATATTACTTGCGGTAATGTAGGAGACTATGTTGAAGCTAGTGGTTCTGTTACATGTGGTGATGTTTCGGGTGATCTTGAAGCAGGAGAAGATGTTACTTGTAAATCTGTTGGTGGGGAAATTAATGCCTCAACCGTAAAAGTGGAGAAATAATTATGTCTAATGTATTACCCCCATTTCTAGAAGAAGCTCAACTTGGTCGAGGCT
>Ga0315281_10015684_pt1 | contig 10148 bp, 9 predicted proteins | sample YL17G07_0_MG_FD_204540 | JGI IMG/M metagenome (GOLD analysis project Ga0315281, IMG submission 204540) | Sediment microbial communities from Yellowstone Lake, YNP, Wyoming, USA - YL17G07_0 | ecosystem: Environmental > Aquatic > Freshwater > Lake > Sediment | place: USA: Wyoming | collected...
CCGCACGACTTCGGCAGGCACAGAACGGTCGACCTCAGCGTCCGGGCCCCAAACGGATAGCTGGCCCTCGTCTCTGTTACCCCTGCCGCGCGCCGGCTTGTCTGTCACAGTGCCCTCGTAACGGTGGGTCCTGCTCGACCGATCCTACCAATCGTCGCGGTGTACCAGCCCGTCGGTGCAGAACCGCGCGTCGTTGGCGTGGGCAGACCGGCCGCTCAAGCCGCCTCCACATTCGATCCGCTCAGCAGACGGGGCAGAAGGGCATCACGTATCGCGCCGATGGTCTCGGACTCATCAATCGCGAGAGCCGCACGCTCGAGGAATGGAGTCGCGGCCACCGCGAATGCCTCCAGCGTCCGATCGTCGGGCACGACAACAGGAGTTGCGGCGACCTGGGCCGGCCGAACCGCCGGATAGGCTCCGCCGTCGGCAAGGTGCGCGAGCATGTCCATGTTCGCACGCGTGGTGGCCGCCAGGTAGACGAAGGCAGCGTCCCGGGCCCGCTTTGGCCGCAGGTGGGCGAACCCGGTGCTCGCAGTAAGCCCGTCCCGCGTCACCAACGCGTAGGAGCCGTTCCCCGGGCGAACGGTGCCGACGATGGTGTCGCCAGGGCGAAGGATCCGTTGGGCTCGGCTCGGCGCCTCATCAGCCGGGTAGTCCGTGACAGCCCCGATCCTCCCCCACTTCGTACCGGAGAGGTCGACGTAGCGAAGCACCGAAGGCCGATCACGACTCGTCCAGACCTCGGGATTGAGGTCGGCGAGGTCCTCGAGGGCCCCATTCACCCAGTCGTCCCCGCCTGCCACCTGGGGACTGTCGAAGTCGACAAACCAAGACCGGAATAGGACCCGGGCGGTCGCCTCGAGGGTCTCGGCCAGGCGACGGTTCAGCTCGATCCTGTCGTCGAGGGCGCCGAGGATGCCGGCGATGCGGCGCTGTGACGGAAGCGGCGGGAGTGGCACGCTCGCTTCGTGAAGGTGGTTCCTGTTGATGCCGGGGACGGCAGCCTTGTCGGAGAATGCGTGGACGTCGACGGTCCGGAGCAGATATGAGACGAACCGAGGATCGTTCCCCTTGAAGTCCTTCACGAAGAGGGTCGTGTTGAGAGGCCAGAACGGTTCTTGGACGTAGAACACCCGCCCGAGAGTCCCATACCGGCCCATCACGACCCCTGGTCCATCGGCGCGGGCCTCACTGTGGTAGCCCGAGTGGCCACCCGAGGAGATGACAGGAACCCTTCCGCTCCGGCGAGCTCGTGCTGGCAAGTCGTATCCGCGCTGGAGCTCGACTACATCCCCGAGCCGCGCGCGCGGCCACTCACTCACCGAAACCGAGCTCCCGCAGGTTCGCCTCGATGAGGGCGTCGAGGCGCCGGCCCTCGGCCATCTGCTCCCGAAGCGTCGCCGTCAGGCGCCGCATCTTCTCCTCGAACGGCTCGTCGTCCTCCTCGACATCGGCGGCGCCGACGTAGCGGCCTGGCGTGAGGACGTGGCCGTGGCCGCGGATCTCCTCGAGCGCTGCTGATCGGCAGAAGCCTGGCTCGTCCGCGTATTCGGCAGCGCCGGGGTCGCCGCGCCAGGCGTGGTAGGTGCCGGCGATCCGGGCGATCTCCTCGTCGGTCAGCTCGCGGTGGGTCCGGTCGACCAGGGCACCAAGCTTGCGGGCGTCGATGAACAGCGTCTCGCCCCGTCGGTCCCGGAAGCGGCCGCTGCGCTTGTCGCGGGCGAGGAACCAGAGGCAGACCGGGATCTGGGTCGAGTAGAAGAGCTGGCCGGGCAGGGCGACCATGCAGTCGACGAGGTCGGCCTCGACGATGTTCCTCCGGATCTCGCCCTCGCCCGACTGGCTGCTGCTCATCGAGCCGTTCGCGAGCACGAAGCCCGCGATCCCGGTCGGCGCGAGGTGGCTGACGAAGTGCTGGACCCAGGCGAAGTTGGCGTTCGACGCCGGCGGCACGCCGTAGACCCAGCGCTTGTCGTCGCGCAGGAGCTCGCCCCGCCAGTCGGAGTCGTTGAAGGGCGGGTTGGCGAGGACGTAGTCGGCCTTGAGGTCGGGGTGGCGGTCGTTGTGGAACGTGTCTCCGTGCGCGATCTGGGCGTCGATCCCACGGATGGCGAGGTTCATCTTGGCCAGGCGCCAGGTCGTGTAGTTGGACTCCTGGCCGTAGATGCTGATGTCGCCGATGCGCCCGGCATGCGCCTCGATGAACCGCTCGCTCTGCACGAACATCCCGCCACTGCCGCAGCACGGGTCGTACACGCGGCCCTTGTACGGGGCGAGCATCTCGACGAGCACGCGGACGACGTGCCGAGGCGTGTAGAACTGGCCGCTCTGCTTACCCTCGGCGGACGCGAACTGGGCGAGGAAGTACTCGTAGACGCGGCCCAGGGTGTCCTTGGCCCGATCGGCCGGCGCACCGAGGGCGATGTCCGACACGAGGTTGATGAGCTGTCCGAGGCGCGCCTTGTCGAGGCCGGGCCGCGCGTAGTCCTTGGGCAGCACGCCCTTGAGCGATGGGTTGTCGCGCTCGATGGCAGCCATCGCATCGTCGACGAGGGTGCCGATCGTCGGCTGCGGGGCGGCGGCCTTGAGGGCCGACCAACGCGCCTCCTTGGGCACCCAGAAGATGCTCGCGGCGCGGTACTCGTCGGGGTCCTCGGGGTCGGCGCCCTGGGCGCGGTCGGCCTCGAGCTCGGCGTGCTTGGCCTCGAAGGCGTCGCTGATGTACTTCAGGAAGATCAGGCCGAGGACGACGTGCTTGTACTCGGCCGCGTCCATGTTGTTGCGCAGGGCGTCCGCCGCCTGCCAGAGCTTCGCCTCGAAGCCCAGGTTCGCGCCCGTGTCCGCCTTGGCCCTGGCCGTCCTCGCCACCACTACCTCGCGTTCCGCCTGCAACGGAGCCGAGTGAGCGCGCGGCCCTCGGCCCGGTGGCTGGTCAGGCTCATCCCGCCTGGTTCTCCTGGAGGGTCTTGAGCGGCGTCCCGCTCGCATCCTTCCATTCCATCCGGCCGTTCGACGAGCGCCCAAGCAGGACTGCGGCCGCGGTCGACGGCGAGTTGAAGGCGTAGTCCTGCGTGACCCGGTAGGCACCGCCATCGAGGACGAGCACGCCGTTGCCGATCAGGGTCGCCCGAAGGGTCCGCACGTACCCATGGAGCGAGGGCACCTCGTCCTTCGCGGCACGTGATCCCTCGTGCACGACGAAGCCCTCGGCCGTCTCGCGACCCTGCGCGGTGATCTTGCGGGCGATGAGGTGCAACAGCGGCTGGCCGCTCGCTGTCTTCGGTGTCGCCGGCGTGAACGCGTCGATGCCGACCAGCGGGTAGATCAGCAGCATGTCCTCAAGGAACGACTCGGCCTCGGCCCGGTCGTACTCGGAGAGCTTCGGCTCGCTGGGGATCGCGGTGTTCTCGACCTTGCAGCGCTTCGCCTGGTGGGCCAGCGCGACGAGACGCGCCTCGATGTGGCGGACGTGGGCCTTGTTGAGGCTGTTGTTGGTGCTGCTGAACGCGATCGCACGGGTCCAGAACTCCTTGGCACCCGGGCCGCCGCAGTGCTGGCCGATCCGAGTCCCGAGGAGATCCGCCTCGCCAATGTAGACGCGCATGAGGCCGTCGTCCGCTTCTCCGGTCAGAACGTAGACACCGGGCTTGGAGAAGTCGTCCCGGGTGCGGGCGCGCGGCCAGTCGGGTCGGGCGAAATCCACGCCGCGGCCGGTCCAGTTCGACTTCTCGAGGATCCGGATCCCGTGCGGCGTCCCGTCAGCCAGGAAGATGCGGATTGTGGCGGCCCCCATCGCCGAACAGGGTACTCATCCCCGTGCCACCTCTGCTGGCAAAGCACGCAACTCGTGTGGCATGGGCACGCCCGCGTTCAGGCGCCTGGCTCTCCGGGATCGGCCAGGGCGGGCGCTGCCTCGCTCCGCCGGGTCTCCCGAGAGTGGGTGTGATGGTGTACGTGGGGCGGAGGGGACTGGCGGAGCGCCCGGGCGAGCCTGTCCGTCGCGGGATGTTTCGATTGCGGACATGGACAACCGGGCGCCGCGCCGAGCTGAGCAACTCCGGCGGTCGGCCCTCGCGCCCTACGACGCCTCGCCGAACGTCGGTCCCTGCCACACCTCGGCGGCGGAGGATCGCCGGTTCTCTGCCGTCCGGATGTAGCGCTGGGTGGTGCGCGTGTTGGCGTGCCGGAGCAGGCGGGCGATCGTCAACAGGCCCGCCCCGTGCTCGTGCGCGATCGTGGCCGCCGTCGCCCGCAGCGCGTGGGCACCGTAGCGGGGCCCATCCTGGCCCGCGACGATCATCCGGGACCGGACGATGAGGCCAACCGTCATCAGCGCCAGCGGGAGCAGCCTCAGGCCCTCGAACGTCTGGCCGCCGCCCAGCACCAGGAACATCGGCGTCGAAGGGGTCGGCACGGTGCCGGCGGCGTGGGCGATGGCGGCTCTCCAGGCCTCGAGCACGTCCAGCACGTCGGCGGGGACATGGAGTTCGGCGTGCTTGTCGCCCTTGCCGTGGACGGAGAGCACCGAGCGCTCGCCGAGGCCGCGCAGGTCACCCCAGCTGAGGGCATGCACCTCCATCCGGCGGAGGCCGAGCCGTCCCATCAGGAAGATCATCGCGAAGTCGGAATGCGCACGCAGATGTCGCGGTCGGGGTGACCGAAGTCCTGGCGGATCAGCGACAGGAGGCGGCGGAACTCGTCGAAGGTCAAGGCCGGGGTCGGCGTGATCGGCTCCCCGGCCAGCGGCACGATCCGCCGGAACGGGTTCCGGGCTACGATCTCCTCGTTGACGAGGAGATCGTAGAAGGAGCGGAGCGACGACAACCGCTGCGCCCGCGACCCCGAGGCGGAGCCGTAGAGATCGCCGAGGTAGGCCCTCCCGTTGAGGTGGGTCGCCGTCACCGGCTCCACGCCGTTCGCGACGCACCAGCCGAACCAGTGCCCGATGTTGTAGCCGCAGATCTGGGTCGTCGCGGGACTGGGCATCCCCTTGACGAACGCGATGGCCGTGGCCATCAGGGGGTGGTCGGACGGCAGCCCGGACTCCAGGATCTTCCTCACGCCGCGCTCGCGGAGGGCCAGCGCGTGCTGGTCCGGCGCGACGGCGCGGGTTCGATAGGTGCGCTTTCGCATCGAGCGGTCCTCGTTCGCGCCAGGTCGGATGCCCTGACCGTAGCGACCCGCCTGTTCCCAGGACTGCTCGCGACTAGAGCCCTTTGACGTGCGCGCGCTGCTGCTCTGGGGGTTCGGGGTCTGGTGGCTGGTGATGGCCATCTCGATGACCCTGCACCGGCGGATCCTGCGGGACCTGGCCTTCTCGCTGACCTGGTGGGCCTTCACCTTCCCGCTCGGCGCGTTCGCCGCCGCCAGCTACCGGCTCGGCACGCTCTTCCACCGCACAGCGTCTGGGTGGTGGGGCTGCTCGCCTACGCGCTCCTGGTCGTGCTCTGGAGCGCGGCCTTCGTCAACACCGCGCTGGGTGCCTTCCGCGGGACCCTCTTCGCTCCCCCCGCTCCGGTGTCGGCCGAGCCCCAAGCAGACGCATAATCGAGGCGGCCGTCGCGGGCCCCGCGGGTTCGCGCTGCCGGGCCGGTCATGCCGCGCTCTGCACCGGATGTGGTGCCGGTCGCAACGACCCAGATACTCCAAGCCGAAGGATGCGACACAGATGGAATTCGCCACACTTGCCACCAGGCTGCGTGTGGGCAGCTTGACGCTCAAGAACAGGATCATCTTCCCGCCAATCTCGACCAACCTTGCCGCGGTCACGGGCGAAGTCACTGACGCCTTCATCTACCACTACGCCAGGAGGGCGCAGGGGGGCGCCGCCCTGATCACGGTCGAGAACGTCTGCATCGATTACCCGGCCGCGATGGAGGGCGCAACACAGCCCCGTTTCGACGACGCGAGCTTCGTTCCCGCCCTGAGCCGCCTCACGGAGCGCATCCACGCCCACGGAGCGCTCGCCTTCGTCGAGCTCACGCATCCTGGGTTCATGGGCTCGCGTCCGCCCGTCGTCGCCCCGTCGGATGTGCCGCTCCGACCTGACCGTCTTCGCCCCAACGTCCTGACCGTCGCTGAGATCAATGCCCTGGCCATGAAGTTCGCCCGGGCGGCAGCGATCGCGCAGCGGGCCGGCTTCGACGGTGTCGAGGTTCAGGCGGCCCACGGCCTGCTCATCAACCAGTTCCTGTCGCCGTTGACCAACAAGCGAACCGACGACTACGGCGGCTCGCTCGAGAACCGAGCGCGCTTCGCCCGGCTGATACGCGAGCGGATCGCCGAGCTGTGCGGGCCCACCTACACGGTGACGGCGAGGCTCGGCGTTATCGACTACCTCGAGGGTGGCGTCCGGCCCGAGACCGACGGACTCGTCCTGGCACGACAGTTGCAAGAGCAGGGATATGCGGCCCTCCATGCCGACGTGGGCTTCGGCGATAAGGAGAAGCGCCTGGAACCGATGGCCTACCCGCAGGCCTGGCGCGCCGATCTCGCGCGCACCCTCAAGGCCGGTGGGCTGCGAATCCCGGTCATCGCGGTGGGCGTCATCCGAGAGCCGGAGGTGGCCGAGCAACTCCTCGCCGATGGCGCTGCCGACCTGATCGCGCTGGGACGCACGCTGATCGCCGACCCCGATTGGCCGCGCAAGGCGCTCGGGGGCAAAGCGCAGACGATCCGCAAGTGCGTGGGCTGTTCCGAGTGCATCGTCTCCCGCCATGCGGCCGGCACGGCCATCCGCTGCGGGGTCAACGCGGCCGTCGGCAGGGGCGAGGAGTACGCCACGATCGCGCCCGCCTCACGGCCGAAGAAGGTCGTCGTTGTCGGTGGCGGCCCGGCCGGTCTCGAGGCCGCCCGGATCGCGGCGCTCAAGGGGCACCAGGTCATGCTCTTCGAGAAGGAAGCGACCATCGGCGGTGCCGTGCGCCTGGGCTGCGTGCCGCCCGGCAAAGAGAAGATGCGCTGGCTGGTGGACTACTACCGTGCCGTTCTGGGCGAGCTCGGGGTAGACGTGAGGACCTCGGCTGCGGGAACTGCGGCGAGCGTCATGGCGGAGAATCCGGACGAGGTCGTGGTGGCCACCGGTTCCGATCCACTCGTGCCACCGGTCGAGGGCATCGACGGCCCCCGGGTCGTCCTGTACACCGACATCCTCGGCGGTCGGGCGCCCAGCACGGAACGCGCGAGCGGCCCCGGCGAAGGATGGGCGAGCGGAGAGGACGTCGGTACCCCGGTCCTGCCCTTGCCAACAGGGGAGGAGATCGTCGTGGGCGGAGGAGGGCTCGTCGGCTGCGAGACGGCGCTCTACCTGGCCGCCAACGGCAACTCGGTGACCATCGTCGAGATGTTGCCCGAGATCGCCATGGGCATGGAGCCGATCACGCGATCGTACCTGCTGCGCGAACTCGCCGACCATGGGGTCACCGTGCACACGAACGCCAAGATCGAGCGACTCTCCGAAGACCGCGTCTTCGCCGCCACCGAGAACGGCCCCAGGGAAATCCCTTTCGAGCGCTTCGTGGTGGCTTTTGGCGGCCAGCCGCGGCAGTTTGAGAAGCTGCCGGTGCCGACCGCTATCGTTGGCGACGCAGTCAGGATCGGCAGGCTCGTCGAGGCGGTTCGCGACGGCTACGCGGTCGGCAGAAAGCTCTAGGAGTTTGGTGTCAAACGCGCGTTCGGAACGGCTGACGGGAGGGCGCGGGCGCAGCTACGATCGGCGGGGACGGACGAACCCGAACCGAACGGGAGACCGCCGCCCAGAGGTGATCGCAGGAGCCGCCGATGTCGCTCGGACCCACGCCCCGCCAGGGAGACGTCTTCCGGGACACGACCGAGTTCTGCGCTCGGCGGGTCCGGGCGGCGTCGATCTATGCCTTCCTCCACCGGGAGTGCCTGAACCTCTTCCCCGATGACCTCTTCGCCGACCTCTTCGCCGACATCGGCCGGCGCTCGGTTCCGCCCCTGGTGGTGGCGGTGGTCATGGTCCTCCAGCGTCTCGAGGGGCTGTCGGATCGCGAGGCGGTCGAGCGCTTCACGTTCGATGCCCGCTGGAAGTACGCCGCGGGCGGCCTGCCGTTCGACTGTCCCGGCTTCGCCCATACCGTGCTCGTCGACATGCGGGCGCGGCTCGCCCGCTCCGCCCGCCCCAAGCGGATCTTCGAGCGCGCCGACGAGGTGGCCCGCGAGGCCGGCCTCGTCGGCGTCCGGCGGGTGCTCGACAGCACACCCCTCTATGACGCGGTCGCCACGATGGACACGGTCAGCCTCGTCCGATCCGCGATCCGGGGCGTCCTCGCGGCAGCCGAGGCAGAGGAGCCGAAGCCGACGCTCCGCGCGGTCCTGGGTCGCGACGACGACTATCGGAAAGGCGGCAAGCCCGCCTGCGACTGGGAGGACGCCGAGGCGCGGCTCGCCCTTGTCGACGCGCTCGCGCATGACGGCGAGGCGGTCCTCGCCGCGCTCGAGGACCAGCCGCTGTCATCTCCGCTCGTCGAGGCCGCAAGCCTCCTTGCGACCGTCCTCGGCCAGGACCTCGAAGACGGTCCCGACGGCCGGATCCGGATCGCGAGGCGGGTCGCTCATGACCGAGTCATCAGCACCGTCGATCCCGAGGCGCGCCACGGCCGCAAGACGAACGCCCATGCCTTCGACGGGTACAAGGGCCATGTCGCGCTCGATCCCGACTCCGAGCTCATCACCGCGACAGTTATCACCCCTACGAGCCATCAGATCTCCGCACGATCGTGCGCCTCGACGAGCAGGCTGCGCCGATCGCCAGGCGGCTGAGGCTGCTGGACCCCGGGGATCTCGGAGTCTCCGTGCCTCGCCCCGCGGTGGAGGCGGCGCCGCGGAAGCCGTCGAAGCACCGGCCACCGTCCGGGCGCAGCGGCCGCCGCGTTGCCTGGCGCAAGCGGCTCGACCTGCCGGCCGCGCACCCGGACCGCCTCCACACCGTCCGCCGGGCGTCCGACCTCACCGGCGTGCCCGGCTGGCTCATCTACCGCCTGGCCGACAAGGGGCGCATCGAGATCGTGCGCGTCGGCCCGAACGGCGGCACCTTGCTGATCCCTGAGCCAGAACTGGCCCGCATCAAGGCCGAGGACGACGGTCGCCGTCGCTTCCCTCGGCGTGTCGACCTGCGGGCCGTGTAGCCATGAGCGGCGACCTTGGGGTGCATGGAGACGGCACACGACAAGGCTCGGCGCCCGAGCCAGGGTTTGCGGATTCTTTGCGCACGCCCCTTGACTTTGCCTGCGGCGCGCCGAGCCTTCCGCATGGCCTCGACCACCCCCGGTCCCACGCCCGAGAACACCGAGCATCCGCGCCCGGACGCTCCGCCGTCGGCCGTGGCCACCGGGGAGGCCGAGCAGTACCTCGCTGCACGACTCGCGCGGTGGCTGGCGGACGTGGCGATCGCATCGGCGACGTTGCCGGCCGATGAGCAACTCGATGACGCGGCGTAGCGCCGCCGGCAGCCTGCTCCCGCAGGCCTCGCTCTGGATCGTCTACATCCGACGCAGCTACAAGAAGACGGGCTCGGACAAGGTGGTCTCGTCGGCCGACACGTCGGACGACGTGCAGCTCGAGCGGTGCCTCGCCCTCCTCCCTGCCGGCGTGCGCACGGAGGTGATCGCGGACTCCGGCGGCCACCAGTCCGGCCGCGGCGAGAAGCGCGAGGGCTGGCAGGCGGTCATCCGCCGCGTCGAGCTCGGCGGGATCGCCGGCATCGTCGCCTACGACGTGAGCCGCCTCGCCCGCAACGCGCGGCTGGTCCTCAACCTCCACCATGCGCTGGAGACGGCGGGCGCAGAGTTGCGGGTAGTGCAGGTCCCGGACGCTCGCTGGAGCACCCCGGAAGGCCGGTTCCAACTCGGGATCCTCGCGCTCGCCGCCCAGTTCCAGGGAGATCATGACCAGAAGCGCATGACCGACTTGGCGCGTGCCACGTTCGAGGCGGGCGGTCACGTCGGCAACGACCCGTTCGGCTACCGGACCATTCGCGACGAGCGGGGCGCGATCGTCCGCCCGCGGTCGCTCGAGATCGTGGAGTCCGAAGCGGAGATCGTGCGCCGGGTCTGGCGCGACCTGGTGACGACGCCGACGAGCAAGATCGCGAAGACGCTCCAGGCCGAGGGCGTGAAGCGGCG
>Ga0315281_10015686_pt1 | contig 10147 bp, 9 predicted proteins | sample YL17G07_0_MG_FD_204540 | JGI IMG/M metagenome (GOLD analysis project Ga0315281, IMG submission 204540) | Sediment microbial communities from Yellowstone Lake, YNP, Wyoming, USA - YL17G07_0 | ecosystem: Environmental > Aquatic > Freshwater > Lake > Sediment | place: USA: Wyoming | collected...
TTCGAGTCCTCGCCCCGCTACCCAATTGAAGAACCGAGGCCCTCTGAGCCTCGGTTCTTGTCATTCGGACTGATAACCTGCTGATCCCGGGTTCGAGACCTGAGAGCGTCACTGGCCCAACCATAGACCAACTGGCTCGCGCCTGTTACGCTTCGACTGATTCTTTCACCGCCGACATGTTCGGATGGGGTCTTCGGCCAGCACAGCGCCTAACGGATCGGCTGAGTGGCTGCGGCCGGGGTGGAGAGACAACTCACATCCGCGCCATTTCTCGCAAACCGCCCCAGTTTCTAGCGGCGGAGTCGCTGTCCGCTGCAGCTAGTGTTTGGCGGTGGGTACAGGTTAGGACAGTCTCCAATTCTCACTCCTCGCACAACACGTGTGGTTGGGGGTAGTTTTGCATGGCGCCATGTAAGATGAGCAAATGCTTCTTCGCCTTTGGCCTAAGGAATGTAGGTATCCAAGTCAATGACCTTCTCGATGGTCTTGGATTCTACATCTATCACTGTGATGCTATCTGAACGGGTATTGAGCGTGTAGAGCTTGCTGACATCATTGTTGGCAAACATGGAATTGGGGAAATATCCATTCAGAGGGATGACTTGCTCCAGGAAGCGGTCATTGCTCAGATCATAGATGCTGATGAAACCTCGGTCGAGATGGGCTATGTAGAGGTAATTCTCATGCGGTTGGTAGACCAAGCCAATGGCATTTACAACCGTAAACTGGCCTGGTTCAAGTCCGATGGCTTTGATCACGTCAGTGAGAGGAATCACTTTCTCGATGGTGTCTGTGACGGTATCGATGACGAGGATCAGATTCGTGGTTCCGGCAAAGAGCCGTTCTGATGCGGGGTCGTAGGCGAATGGGTAATAGGGACCAGCCGATATACCCTGCATACCGGCGGGCGGGTCATAGGTAACGGTCTTACGAATGGCAAGGCTATCTGTGTTGATCACCTGGACAATGATGCGCCCAACGTCTTCGCCGCCAAGGGCATACAGTTTTGAGCCATCCGGCAGCTCAAAAGGCCTGCTGTTGTATCTTCCGATGTCAAAACGTGTTTCTGCTTCCACCTGATAGCTCTCAGTATCAATTGCCAGAAAAGTATCGGGAGGATAGCCTCCCGAAGTCGGTCCAGGCCATAGCGAGTAGAGCGTGCTTTCATCATTTGAAAGCACAAAACTCCATAACCCCGATATCTCACGTGGAAGTTGATGAGTCCCGAGCAGATGCATGTCTTCGGCATCAACCTCCAGGACGAATTCGCCCTGTGCAATGAATGCCTTTCCAGAGCTACCGAAAGCGATATCAAAAGCGCCGGCATCCTGGCGAATCTCGGGATACCCGGCAATCCCCTCTATCGTCGCCGTTTCAGTATTGAACTTGAATGCGTATGGACTGTGGTCAATGAGGACAAGACCTGTGGTTTGCCCGGGTTGCCTCGCGAAGAAGTGCGGGCGGAGACTTTCGTTGTTCAACACACGTACAGCCGCCGGACCATTGTTTTCAAGATCTACCTTGATGAAAGCATTGCCATCGGTGCTGGTAGCATACAGCCAGCGTGGATTGCCCGGGTCGATTTCCAGGTCATTCATCTGGGTGTAATTCCAGCCGTATGGGCTGAGTCCGAGAGGAATCTGACCTGTGATTTGACCGGAGGATGTATCCATGACCAGGAGGTTGTTCGTATTCGGCAGAGGCCAGCCCGTTCCTATGTAGAGCCGCTTTCCGTCCAGGCTGGGTTCCACAGTAAGTGCTGCGCCATCCACCGGGACGGATTGGATTTCACCATCTGCAAGATTGACGGAATAGACCCAACCTTGAGCATGGTATCCATCCGGATACCAGCTGGTAAACGTAGACACAAATGCCGTCGTTCCGGAAGGCGGGACTGCAAGATCAAAGACAGTGCTCGATCGGGCTTCCGCTGGAAGATGGATCTTCCGGACCCAGGTCTTTGCCTCAAAGTCATAGATGCCTAGATCAACCTCCGCCGACCCGGGTTTTTGTGCACTGATGACATAGTATTGGCTCTGGTCTTCATGGCTTTCTTGGATCTTCAGGAAGAATTCATGTGGATCCACGAATTCCGTCACCTCATATGTCTTAGTGTTGATGAACTTCAATGTGTTTCCACCGTTCCAAGTGATGAGGAGCGGCTTGTAGATTGAGGGGATCATGTCCCCTGTCTCAATATCGTCGATGACATGGATGAGTTCCATTGTCACAGCATCCAGTACCAGGATCTTTCGCCAGGCCGGAGCGGCTACAAACACTTTCTGTTCGCTCTGATCAAGAGCAATGTGCTCGCTTTCCAGCGGGAAGTATGTCGATAGATCAGCTGAGGCCTCAATACTCAGGTCGTCGAGGCGCACTTTGAGCACGGTTTCCGACAAGTCGAAACTGAGATACCCAAATTGGCCGTCCCTGGTGATTGTGATTGCGATCGGAGAGAACCCCTGCGGTTGAGGTTTGGAGTTTGGCGCTACTTCGAGTGTACTTGTCGGTATATTCGTCGTTTCGGCGATATCGGTCGGGGTGGCAGAGGCGATTGCGAATGATGTTTGGGTAGGAAATGGAGCATCTTGACATGCAGGCAATCCAAGACATACCAGCAGAAGCAGGACAAAAGACCGTTTCATGAGTACCTCTCTGGTATTACAACCGCCCAACGGAGCGGAGCTAAGCCGCTCGGCGGCTCGGGCTTTGCCCCCTCATTCTAGGGGAAATTGGCTGGCCAGGCACCCCTGCATTTCCGCCAGCCAGACGAGTCGGCTTCAGCGGCTTGTTAGGCGGCAGATATCGGATCGTTGATCCGACGCAGGACCCTTCATCGAGATTCCCAAACCGCGCACGCCTTTCGGGGTTGGCGGGGAGTCCCAAGGAAGGCGGCCGACCTTACGGAGCGGCGAAGCCCCGTCGTGTCTTGGGTCGAGCCCTAACCGAGTGCTAGAGGTCTGTGGTGAGCTTGTCGAAAGCCTCAATCGTGACTGCGGGGCACGTAGAGAACCCTATGCCTAGCAATCTGGACAACGCAACCGACGTCTTCATGGCGTGCTCTACGCTCGGTAGGTCCACAATGAGGACAACGTCCTTCTCGCCGAGTAAGGCATAGGCAGCGGCCAGTTTGCCACCTTGTTTCTCGATCAGTTTCTTCATCTTGTCAGTACGATTCGCACTGATCTTTGTGATCGACTCTTGTGAGTAGCTTCCAAACATGAAGTACGTGGCCATCGTTTTCTCCTCCTTGGCGAATTGCGACGTGGACCGATCGAGGCCTGTTCGAGCCCCTTGCCAATCCCTCGGGCATCCGGGAGTGATAGCCCGGCTACCTGATTGTATGCCGCCTAACGGCCTCGAACTGTGCCGCGCAGCGTGGCGGGCACGACTTCTATTCTATGACCTGTTGGGTGGCTGGCAAGAGCGAGTTCCCCCGGCGGCGGAAGCCGCGTCGGCACTAGTGAGTTGTTAGGCTGCATCACCTACTGATGCAGGAAAACCTCCGCATCATTTCACCGGATTCTCGGATTGTGGATGAACTTGTACGATGAATTCCAGTACTTGACCATCGGCCTGGCCAATCACCTTCCAACAGCCTTCCGTTGGAAACTCGATTGAAGTCGACTGAGGGCCCTGCAGGCCGTAACCCTCAGGGATGCGGGCGGCAAGTGGAGCGGCAGCTGCGTCCAGGCGGGTTCCTTCAATTGTAAGGAGCCCTTCAGCAGACCGGTACCACAGAACTTTCACTCCCTGTGCTCCTGCATACCACTTGCCCTCGTACGCCCGGTCGAGGCCCGCCCACAGGCTCCCGTTGCCATACCAGGCCGACGTGAAAGAGGCCGTGTTAGGCTCGGGTGGGGTGCCGGTTGCATAGGGAGTGACGAGGCATTGGGGAGTCGCGGCGGTGGACGCGGCGTCGGAGGGCGCTATCGCACTGCAAGCTGTTACAAGCAAGAGAAGCACTGAAAAGAGGTGTCGCATCGCGATTGTCCCTCGGCTGCTGCCTAACGATTAAGGATTGATGTGGCGCGAAGCCGCCACATAATCCCGAGTTGAACTAAGCCTTCGCGCAAGCGCAGGGGCAAGCAGCTGCGTGTGTGCTTCTTGAGTCTAGCGCAGTTTGGGGGAAGAGCAAATGGCCGAGTAAGACGGTCTGGCTCCGAGGGGCGCGGACAACAGCCTCTGAGGGGCTGTGGGGTCGACTGAGGTGGGGTCGTCGGTGCAGGGTATGGTCGGAAAGGGCAGAGGGCCATGCACCGAGGGCAGCGTGGGAGTCCAACAGGGTTGGATGGGCAGCATTGACCCACGCGTCGATGGGCCGGACAGTGCGAGCCGACGGTTGCGCTGGGGAGATGGCAGGACAAGAGCAGCGCGCAGGGGCTCAAGGTGGATGGCGCGCTCGGACCGGAAGCGCAATGCGCACCTCCATCGGGCGTCCGCAATCCGGGCAGCGGATGTTGTTCTCCGCCAACGACTTCTCGGGTGCGGGTGATGCAGTCGCGGTCGTGGACTGGGCGTCGGCAGAGTGCTGGCTGAGATGCCGTTGAAGCGCGCCAAGCTGCGCGCGGTTGCTCGGGCCGAAGAGACCATAGTAGCGAACCTTGACAAAGCCTCGGGGAAGCACATGTTGCAGGAAGCGGTGCAGGAACTGGTGAGCGGGCAATGTGCAGTACTTGCTTTTGCCCGACTTCGAATCGGTGTAGCGGAAAGTCACCTGATCGTCTTCAAGGTTGACCAGGCGGCGATTGCTGAGCGCGACGCGGAATATGTATGGGGCCAGGTACTTGAGTGCCGTGTGCCCTGAGCCGACGGGCTTGATGTGCACAACCCACTCTTGGGTCCAGACTTCCGCTGGGACGTCGGCGTAGATGGGGTGCGAATGCAAGGCCCGCCGGAAGCGGTTGCGAAAGAGGCGTGATAGCGCTCGGACCGGGAGCAGGAAGTTGCGACGGGCTGGCAGCCAGGTCTCTCGATCCGCGGCCAGGCCACCGGCCGGCACAAGGTAGTGCACATGCGGGTGGTAGCGCAAGTCGCGCGTCCACGTGTGCAGGACTCCGATCAGTCCAACCTGGCCACCGATGAAACGAGGATCACTGGCCAAATGCTGAGTGGCGGTTGCGGATGTCCGGAAGAGCAAGTCGCAGAGAAGCCGTTGATTGCGACGTGTCGGGGACCGAAGACCGGCGGGAAGCGTGAAGGTCAGCAGGAAATACGGCACGGGGAGAAGCAGCCTCTCCTGCTGGGCCAGCCAGGCCTGGGCCTGCTCGTGCTGGCACTTGGGGCAATGTCGGTTGCGGCAGGAGTGGTAACGGTATTCAACCCGCTGGCACTGCGGGCAGGTGTAGACGTGCCCACCCAGGGCCTCCGTCCGGCACTGCTCGATCGCGCGCAGCGCACGGCGATGGCTGGGGAGCAGCCGATCTGCGAAGCGCCGACAGTAACTCGGCCCGTACCGGCGGACAATGTCCGCCAGCTCTAGGCCCACAGCGATTCCAGCACTCGGTTGACCATCTCGCCGATGTGCTGGGCGGTTCTGGGTGTCAGGTGAGTGTAGAGCGCCGTGGTCGTCGGCGAGGCATGACCCAGGTAGGCTTGGATCACCCTCAGGTCGACCCCGGCTTCGAGCAGATGCGTGGCATAGGAATGGCGCAGCGTGTGAACCGTGGCCGGTTTGGAGATGCCGCTCTCTCGCAGCGCCGCGCGCAGGGAGCGCTGTAGCCCGCTCTCACACAATGGAGCCGGACTCAATTGTCCGTGCCGCGAGGCCCCGGGAAAGAGCCAGACCGGGTGGTGATGCGTGCACCAAAACACGCGCAGCCGGTCGAGAAGATGCTGGGGCAAAGGCACGTAGCGGTCCTTGTTCCCCTTTCCGAGACGCACGTGGACCAGGTGCCGTTGGCTGTCAATGTCGCCCACTTGAAGCTGCAGGCCCTCGCGCAGACGCAGGCCACAGGCGTAGATGGTGCCCAGGCAGATGCGGTAGGGTGGGCGGTGCACGCACTTGAGCAGCTGTCCCACTTCGGCTACCGTGAGCACAGCCGGAAGCTTCTTCTCGTGCGGCGCACGCACCCACTCGAATGTCGGCCAGCTCCGGTGCAGCGTGCGTTCGTAGAAGAACTTGATCCCGCACAAGGCGACGTTGAACGAGCTCGGCGAAACGCACTTGACCTTGTGCAGATAGAGGAAATACTCGCGCAGTTGGTTCTCGTTAATCTGATCCGGTGGCACATGAAAGTGCGCGGCGAGCTGCCGCACCACCCCCACGTAGACCTCCTGCGTCTTGGGCGCGAGGCCGCGCAAACGCATGTCGTCGAGCATGCGCTCCCGCAATTGAGTCATGGCTACTCCTCCTGTTGGGTGAGACGGATCCAACAGGGACTATAGCCGCGCTCATCATAGATTGTTGTGGATCAAGGGAGACGTCGATCAGTGGGGTTCTTGCGCGAAGCGCTTAGTTCAACTATGTATTATACGGACATCTTTGGATTCCCTGCATTCTCTCAGCCCGATTCAGCCAGCCTTTCCAAGGGCTCTCTATTACGCTTAGCAGTCTAAGTGTATCCCCCTGTCCTGGCCGAAAACCCCATCCGTCCGACTCTAACCCCGGCAACAATCTCAAAGGCGCACCCGATTGAGGCAACAGCCAAATGAATATTGGCCGCGACGCATTGCGGTGGTCACGACAGGATCACCTCACGCTTATCAATCCCCCATTGACATCATGACCCCGATTGGCTATTCTGTGATTCGCTCTTGCCACCGAAGACATCCGGGCATGCGAGTGCCGCAGACAACGGTCAACCAGCAAGGGGCGCGACGCGGGGGGAATTGGGCCAACAGGCCCATGCATGCCGTGCGAATCAAACAGAGTTGAGTCACTTTATTCGTCGAATTGCCAATGGCGTCATTGCGGGAATCCAGGGAAAAGCAAGGCGTCCGGGTGGACTGAGAGTCGCCCTATTCCCAAGCAAGGATTCGCGGGTTCGAATCCCGTCACCCGCTCTCCCAGCCGATAACAAGCACATCCGGCCTCCGGTTGGAGGCCGGATCGCTCGAAAGTCACATACCCTGGAAGCAAGGATTCAAGGTCCCGACTCCCGACACTATCGCCGTTGTCTTGTTTCGAGCGGAATCTCGTGCCTGACGCTCGCCTCCTGGCGCGCGAATATCACCGCAAGTGACATTATCCGATGATACCAACTGGAGGTCAGTTGCTTCCAGTGTGCCGGCGAGTGTATCGGCTAGGCATGGAATGCCCGCTTCACGCTCGATGCGGTCCGCTGACCTGCCCGCGGCCTCCCTGTGGCTGCGTTACAGCCTCCCACTGCGTGCCTTGGAAAGACAACCAGGGTACGGCGCGGCGTCACGGCCACGATTTCAATTCCATTGAAGCTTGGATTGGCTGCACACCCCTGATTCCCCTGCCGGGGCCAAGACGGCGTTGCGCCGGATCTGGACGTCCGTCCGCTTAGGCAACCCCATGAGTGGTTCGACGGCGCGCGCATCACCTAGTTCTCCCATATCTGAGGCAACGCCGTTACGCTTCTTGTCATCGTCCAGGGCGCGCATAAGCTCATCAAAGAGCCGCGGTTCCTTCAACTTGACCAAGGCAGCCGCAGCCATTGCGGACACGGACTCGTCCGACAGAGCTGCCAACAACCCGTCGGCAGCATGCGAATCACCAAGCCTTCCCAACGCGTAGGCGGCGTTACGGCGCACGCGTTCATTGTCGTCCTTGAAGGCGGCAATGAGAGGTTCAACAGCGCTCTTGTCTCCGAGGTTGCCCAAAGCCTAGCAAGCGTCGGCGCGCACCTCGAGGCTCTTGTGGTCCAAGGCTTTGATCAACCCACGCACATCCTTCGTCTCGCGTATCTTTTGCACATTCGGCTTGAACAGGCCCATGGCGCGCCTCCTTCTGCCTGTCGACAACTTCTGCTGCTCGCCGGGGGGCCCTGACCTAGTGCCTTGGGTCCGTATCCCAGGCGATGAAGAACTCACGGCTGCATCGGACACAGAGTACCAGCACGCTGTATTCCCCGTGGCGGTCCTTTCGCGAGAAGTAGGGCGTCGTAACGCCAGCCAGCGGCACGGGGATGCCGCGGTTGGGATATCCACAATGGGCGCAGGTGCAATTGACAAAGGAGTTCGCGACATCGCGCCCAAGCTTCATCCACACGATATCGCCGGGATAGACATCATCCGGCCCCATGAACAGAAAGTCCCCGACACGGCGGCCGACGAGAGCTGCTCGATCGTCCTCAGCCAAAAGGCACTTGCGGTAGTAATCGACCAGCCACTTCTTGCCCTCCGGCGCGATGAGTGGCGCATCGCCGAGCCGATGACAGGCAAAGGCTCGCACATCCGGGTCCGGATCACCAAGGTGCGAGAGCAGATCTTCGAGCTGTGTCGCCGAGGAGTAAGTCCATTCAATGCGCATAAGCGCCGACGCGAAGTGAACATGCTGCAAGCGCTCGGCCTTCTCGGAGCCCGGGGACGCCCCTTTCGGGATTCTCGATATATGAAGGAAGCGCATCCGTCTTTCGCAGTCGAGAATCCCGCTGAGGTCCTTCCGCCTCAGGAAGATATCCGCCGCTCGGGAATAGTCCGCCAACGCCTCCTCGTACCGGTCCTGCCCGAGGTAGGAGTTCCCGCGCACAATGAACACCCGCCCGAGGTCTGGCTCCTTGGAGCTCTCGTCCACCATCCCGAGCAGTTCAGAGCAGATCGCCTGAGTCGTCTGCGCGTCCGTTCCGATCTTCTTCGCCTGCTCCCACATGCGCTTGACTCGCTGAGGGCGCATGAGGCGGTCAAGGAATCCCTCTTTGCCCGGCGGCGGGCGGGGACTTGTCGGCGGCGCCTCGTCCATGTTGACGGCGGAGAGCGGCGCTCGGCCAACGCCGGGCGGCGCGAACGTGCCCCCGGATTGCCACCACTCCTCGGCGTAGCGGCGCGTGGCCTGTCGGTCGACGCCGAACATGTCGACGCAGGATTCACACACCATCCAGGGCGTAGATTGGCCAGCGAGGGTCTTGGCACACATCTCGCGCAAGTCCGGGTTGTTCTTGAATGCCTCGTACGAGCGCACCCCCAGGAGCGCGAACTCCGCCTCGTGCTTCCGGTAGTAGTGCTCCCAGTACTTGGGCTCCCTCACTACCTCTCGCGTCACCAGCAGGTGGCCGCTCGGGGCGGAAAGCCCTGCACCGCATACGTCGCACACGCCAGAGGATTGCGCGGACATGAACGACCTCCTTTCGACGGGCAAGCCGCCGGTCCTTGAGCACACAGGGAGTGTGGCATACGGGGACAGATCAACCCCGCGCCCGCCGGGCGACCTAAAGGACATCGATCGTAGTCCTCAGTGTCCGTTTGACACCACGGTCCTTAAGAAACGCAAGAACCGGCCCACCGATCTGGCCGGTTTCACTGTTGGCGCGCCGCGCACCAAGTGACCAACGACGGTGTGCGGGTCGACGCTTCCAGATCTTGCTTAGATTAGGGTGTCAACTCGTGCTGCAAGACAAGGTGTCGAATTCCCCCTCGCCGATAGGCAGCCCCTCAGCGGCCTGCCTACCGCCCGACTGGATCTGCTCCCTCCTAGCTTGATCCGTGGCTGCCAGGTGGCCTGCAAACGATAATCGATCATCCATGCCAGGCATAGAACGTCATTTCCAGAATTGCCACCATTTCTTTGTCGGTGCTGATTTCCTCTGCTTTCTTGTGAGATCGGTTGTTGGCTTTTGCGTTGTGCCTGGAACAGCCATTGACGATATTGGCCTGACCTGGGCAGCCACAGCAGCCTTGATCTTGCGGACAACGGCAGGATCCATGCTGATAGGGTTTCTCCGGTAATCTGCCGTCGCTACCACTGCTGCCAGATGCATCCTGGACTTTTCTGCATTACCCTTGGCATCGCATATGGCTGCGAGGTAGAGATTTGCGTTCAATACCTCAGGATCACTGGCTTGTGTCAGTTCCTCTTCAAAAGACTGAATGGCTTCCTCGACCCGGCGAAGTTCCAGTTTCGCCTTGCCAAGGTCTACCCTGGCACCGCTGATCTTGGGATAGATTCTAATTGCCTGTTCAAATTGTGGTATGGCTTGTTGGAATCCTTTTTGAGAGATTAGGATGCGTCCTTGAGAAACCA